>Ga0164293_10005636_pt1 | contig 10657 bp, 8 predicted proteins | sample GEODES118metaG_FD_111487 | JGI IMG/M metagenome (GOLD analysis project Ga0164293, IMG submission 111487) | Eutrophic lake water microbial communities from Lake Mendota, Wisconsin, USA - GEODES118 metaG | ecosystem: Environmental > Aquatic > Freshwater > Lake | place: USA: Lake Mendota, Wisconsin...
TGTTGATTTATTAAAGTCATGTATCATTAATCCTCATGAAGAGAATACAATGAAAGAAGTTCATTTTATGGTCTCTCTTCTGACTCCCTTTAATCAAGTTCAGGTAAAAGAAAAAAAAGAATTTAAAATTGTCCCAAAAGAAACAAGTCCTGAGATTGAAAAATCACCCACAGTCGGCCAGTCTCCTACGACCCAACACTCAGAATCCGAAAAGCCAGATACAAGTATTAGGGTTCAGGTTTCTCTTCTCGATAAACTAATGACTCTCATGGGAGAGATGGTGATCGTGCGAAACCAAGTTTTGCAATATTCAAATAAAACAGATGATCTTGAGTTCTTAAATTTAAGTCAAAAATTAGATGTTGTCACCAGTGAGCTTCAAGAAGAGACAATGAAGACTCGGATGCAGCCAATAGGCAACATCCTGACAAAGTTTCAGCGCGTCGTAAGAGATTTGTCAGGCTCACTTGAAAAGAAGATAAATCTCAATCTATTTGGTGTTGAAACGGAACTAGATAAAACTCTCATTGAAGCAGTTAAGGATCCTCTTACTCATATTGTACGAAATGCATGTGACCATGGAATCGAAACTCCAGAGGTAAGAATCAAAAACGGCAAGCCCGAAATGGGAACGATCACGATTAAGGCCTATCATGAGGGCGGTCAGGTTATTGTAGATATTGTTGATGACGGAAAAGGATTAAATAGAGAAAAATTGTTAAAAAAAGCTATTGAAAAAGGAATTGTAGATTCTTCAAAAGCTGAAAAAATGACTGACAGAGAAGTGCATAATCTAATTTTTGCACCTGGGTTTTCGACAGCAGAAAAAGTGACAAATGTTTCTGGTAGAGGCGTCGGAATGGATGTTGTTAAAAGCAACATCGAGAGAATTGGTGGCATGGTTGATATCTCAAGCTCTGAGGGATATGGAACGAAGATCACATTAAAAATTCCTCTCACCCTTGCGATTGTACCTGCGATGATTATTCGGTCAGATAATCATCGATTTGCTATTCCTCAAGTTAAATTAGTTGAACTAGTTCGAATTGAAAGATCTTCCATTGAGTATATTCAGGGACGTCCAATTTATCGACTTCGGGGGAATATCTTACCACTTCTTTGCTTAAAAGAGATTCTCGGAACAGGAAAGGCATTTGAGCTCGAAGATGCGATTAACATAGTCGTTTTAAATTCTGATACACATCTCTTTGGTATGGTGGTTGACGAAATATTGGATACTGCTGACATTGTGGTAAAACCTCTCGCAAGGTTTTTGAAGAACATTTCTATTTACTCAGGAGCAACAGTTTTAGGTGATGGAAGTGTCGCATTCATCATGGACATCGTTGGAATCGCTCAAAAACATTTAGGATTAACAACTCATGAAGACCTACGAACTGTATCTGAAAAATATTCGAATGAGTACGATTCTGATGCAGAGGAAAGAGAGTTTGTTTTAGTTGGGTTAGGTTCATCTGCAAAACACGCCATTCCACTTTCAGTTGTGAACAGAATGGAGGAAGTAAAAACTTCCTCCATTGAGATATCAGGCCATCAGAGAGTTATAAGATACCGCGGGGGAATTTTAAAGTTAATAAATTTAAATGAAGTTCTTGGTTACAATTCTAAGTTAGAAAAAGAGGATATCACACAGGTCGTCGTTATCAATAGTGATGATCAAGTATTCGGCTTAGAAGTAGATCAGATCATAGATGTCTTAACGACGAGAGATTTCTTGGATGATTCAGTTTCTACTCATGAAGCCATTGTTGGTAATCTAGTAACACCGAATGAAATAGTTGTGGTTGTTGATGTTGATAAAATAAATGAAATGACTCAAACAAAAAAAGTATTACGGTCATTGCCTGACTTAAGTGCTGTCTCAAGTAAGATTCTTTTTGTTGAGGACACTGAAGTTATAAGAACCAAAGTTGCCAAGGGACTCATTGAAAGTGGATACCAAGTGGAGGTGGCCGTAGATGGTGTCGATGCATTAAGAAAGGTTGCTGAGCATAAGTGTAACTTTGATTTAATTATTTCAGACATTGAAATGCCTAAAATGAATGGATATGATTTTGTAAGAAAAATTAGATCCATTGGACAATTAAAAGAAATACCGATCATTGCTTTTACAACAAAAAACACACCGGCCGACTTGCAACAAGCAAAGGCCGCTGGGTTTACAACATTCCTAGAAAAAAATAAGGGAAAACTTTTAAACCTATTGATCTCGGAATGCATAAGTACAAATAGAAGGAAAGTTGTATGAAGTCATATTTATCCGCTAAAGCGAGTGAAGAAAATAAAACCAAGCCAAAACAATTCTCTACTTTCACGATTGATGGGAGATTGTATGGAATAGATGTGATGAAAGTTCAAGAGGTCACAAAACCATTGCAGGTGACTCATATGCAAACGGCACCAAATTTTATTAAAGGGCTTATTAACCTAAGAGGCCAAATTGCCACAGCAATAGGTCTTAGAGAATTATTTGGACTGAAAGATGACTCAACAAATGAGAAGATGACAGTCGTTTGTAAAATTGAAGATGTTCTCTTATCACTACTTGTGGATAATATTGGAGATGTTGTTGAAGTTAGCGACAAGAGTTTTGAGCCAACGCCCCAAACTGTTTCTCCTGGAATTCGTAGTTTTATGCAGGGAGTTTATAAAACTGAAGAGGGCATATTGTCGGTCATCTGTATGGATTCAATTTTAAAAGAACTTGATAAAAGATGTGCCTAAGCAGATCTTGAGGATAATATGTTATTAAATAAAAAGATTAAACTTCTTATCGTCGACGACTCGGTTCTTTTCCGGTCGCAAATTCAGATTGCGCTGAAGGGAATCCCTGAAATTGAAGTGGTTGGTTCCGCTGCAAATGGGAGTGTAGCTCTTGAAAAAATGAAAACTCAAGAGATTGATATTTGCACGCTAGATATTGAAATGCCAGTCATGGATGGGATTGAAACTTTAAAACAGATGAAGGCATTAGGTATAAAAACCAAGGCTATCATGTTTTCTTCGATCACTGTTGCCTCAGCTGAAAAAACGTTAGAGGCCATGCGGATAGGAGCATTTGATTTCATTTCAAAACCACCTGTGAGTGATTCGAATCTATCACCATCTGAAAAAATTAAAGAAGTTCTACTTCCCAAAGTATTATCACTTTTTGAACAACCAAAAATAACTGTTCCAACAACTCAAATAACTGAAAAAAAAGAATCTCACAAAGTTATTTGGGAGCTTTTTTATCCTGAGGTCCTTGTGATTGCTTCTTCAACTGGAGGCCCTAACGCTTTAGTTGATTTTTTCTCCCAACTAAAAGATCCTCTCCCTTTTCCAATCTTAATAACTCAACACATGCCCCCAATCTTTACTGCCTCCCTTGCTGAAAGATTAGGTGCTCATAGTGGAAAGATTTCTAGGGAAGCAGTTCATGGAGAGATTCTCCAACCGAATCAAATTTATGTGGCGCCTGGAAATTATCATATGTCACTGAAGGGCGATAAAAAGTCACCCACAATTCACTTAGATCAAAAAGAAATGAGAAACTATGTAAGACCTTGTGCTGATTATTTATTTGAGTCTGCTGCAAATATTTATGGAAAAAATACCCTTGGGATTGTTTTCACGGGAATGGGAAGAGATGGCTTTGAAGGTGCACAAGCGATTAAAAACAACAAAGGTAAAATTCTCATCCAAAATGAGGATTCATCAGTCGTTTTTGGTATGCCAGGAGCAATTTACGAACAAGGTCTTCAGGATTACGAGGGAGATCCCTTAGATCTCGCGAGAAAATTATTAATTATTTCTCGAGTAAGGAGAAATAACAATGTGGCTTAATCCAATAGATTATTTTTCTGGTCTTATAGAACGAGAAACTGGGATTGTTTATTTAGAGTCAAATATATTTCAGCTTAAAATGAGACTCGAGGAGTTCTGTCGTGTTGAAAAGATATCATCTGTTGATCAACTAGCAAGAATGTTCCAGGAACAGTCCATCCAACCTGATCAGAGGCAGAGGCTAATAGATACTGCAACAAATAATGAAACGTTGTTCTTTAGAGATCCTAAATATTTCACTTCAATTGAACAATTTTTAAAGGATGAAGTCTTAAAGTCTGATCCTCGTGAAATAAGAATCTGGTCTGCAGCTTCAAGTACCGGCCAGGAAGCTCTCAGTGTGGCAATGACACTTGATCAACTTTCTAAGAAAACTCCAATGCCAAATTTCAGCATTCTGGCGACTGACATATGTGATAAAGCTTTAAAAAAGTGTAAGTCTGGCCTTTATACTGATTTTGAAATTAAACGCGGTTTAAGTGAAGACAAAAGAGAGCAGTATTTTAGAAAAGAAGGTGACCTTTGGAAGGCAAAAGCTGAAATTCTTTCTAAAATACGTTATACATACAATAATCTGATTCGATCATCTGTCTATGATACCTTTCATATTATTCTTTGTAGAAATGTTCTTATTTATCAGAAAGTAGAAATGAGAAAGGCCGTAGTTGATACACTTTTCCTTCAGCTAGAAGATAATGGTGCTCTTTTGCTTGGTGCGGGTGAAACCCTCGTTGGAATTCGAGAAGATGTTAAAACAGAACATATTGATGGCGTTTCATTTTATAAAAAAAGTAAACTTTCTTCAAAAAAAATAGCTTAGATTAAGGGGCATTTATGTTTGATCCAAAAACTAAAGTACTTGTTGTCGATGACATGTTAACGATGAGAAAAATTGTAACTAAAATTCTTCGTGAGCTAGGTTTTATTGATATTGCCGAAGCACAAGATGGAAATGAGGCATGGGCAAAAGCGAAGTCTGGCCACTGCGGTTTAATTATTTCAGATTGGAATATGCCAAACTGCACGGGTTTGGAACTACTAAAAAAAATTAGAGCAGATAAGGATTTATCTAAAACTCCTTTCCTATTAGTCACAGCGGAAGCTGAGCAGCAACAAGTTGCTGAGGCAATTAAAAGTGGTGTTGACCAGTACGTGGTTAAACCTTTTAGTAAAGAAGGATTAAAAACAAAATTAGAATCCACTTTCAAAAAAGTTTCAGTTAGAAATTCTGCATAATATATGCTAGCTGAAGAATATTTTTTCCGTGTTGAAAAACACGAAACTTATCTTATCGTTAAATTTTCTAAGAACCCTGAATCATCAGATCTTAGACAATTTGAAACTCAGTTAGAGTTAATCTCGGGGAATCATGTTATCCTTGACTGTGACTCATTAATTGAAGCGGACAGAGATTTTATACGCATTCTTTTAAAGTTACATTTAGCGACCAAAAAAGATAATAAATTTCTAAAATTTATAAATGTTTCCTCAAGTCTTCTCACCTTTTTTAAAAAAGAAAGTTTGGATACTACTTTTAAAATAGCCCAAGATTTAAAAGATGCACTTTCTGAAATTGGTGTTGTCCCTAAAAGATCTATTAGCACTGATTTTATTGATTCTTTTCTGCAATCAACAATAAAGGTTCTAAAAATTCAAGCGGACATCGATGTTAGTCATGGCGGTTTTGAAGTAACGAAAACTCAAGATAATGGAATTTGTGATATTTCTGGAGTGATTGGAATTATTTGTAATAACTTTAATGGTTCTGTCATTATTTCTTTTCCTGAAAAAACTTTTTTGAACGTTTTATCTAAAATGTTAGGCGATGAAATTGTTGAATTGAGCTCAGAGAATATGGATGGAGCTGCGGAATTAGCAAACATGATCTTCGGCCAGGCAAAATTAACTTTAAATGAAAAGGGATTCGGACTTAAAATGGCCCTACCTTCGGTTATCCTCGGAAAACCAGATTCTTTTTTATCTCTCCATTCAGGTACAGCGATCTTGATCCCTTTTTATTCAAATGAAGGCCACTTCTATATGCGAATTGGTCTTTCAGCTTAGTTATTATTTGGCCTATCTTCATTTTGGTATCTTACTCATCAAGTGTAATATTCTTTATCTATGATGGATGAATTTGAAATTTCACAAGATCAAAAAGTTTGGGGAACTTCTTCAAGGACTGAACAGGAGAGAGTTTTTCTTGAAGGTCCAAAATCAAGATCCTTCGAAGCTCGCCATGCTTTTGACGTTTTTTTCGAGATGATTAAAGGTTTTCGAAAATTTCATTTTATCGGACCATGTGTTACAATTTTTGGTTCCGCTAGATTTAATGAAGACCATCCATATTATCGTTTAGGATTTGAAATAGGTCATGAGCTATCTCTCAAAGGGTTCGCCGTGATGACTGGTGGTGGTCCAGGGATTATGGAGTCTTCTAATAGAGGAGCAAGGGCAGCTGGTGGCCTTTCTTTGGGGTGTAATATCACTCTTCCTAAAGAGCAAAAACCAAATGCCTATTTAGATGTTTGGATGGAATTTAAATTTTTTATGGTTCGTAAATATATGCTCGCCAAATACTCGTATGGGTTTGTCGCACTACCTGGTGGGTTTGGAACATTGGATGAACTCTTCGAGGTTCTTACTCTTATTCAGACAAAGAAAATGAAGGACTTTCCAGTTGTCTTGCTGGGCACTGTCTATTGGGAGCCCCTTCGAAAATTAATTTTTGAAACTCTAATAGAATCTAAGACCATTGATTTTGAGGATACGAAGACTCTTTTTTTTACTGATTCTCCTCAGGATGCAGCACTTTTTATCCAATCAATTGCCACAAAAAAATTTGATCTCAAAATACGTCCAAGAAAAATCTTTGGTGAAAAAAAATTACCTCTATCTAAAAAAAATGAATGATCAATCCTTATAACCACCGTAATGACATGTAATGGATGCTTTTTTGCCAAGAGATAGCTTAGAGTTGACGTTAAAAGGGATGGGATAGTTTATCTCACCATGCCCAGCGGGTATTCCCCTTAGAACTGGATAGGGAACTCTAGTAGCAAATCTCAAGAGAGCATCAGTCGTGAGATCGTTCCCATTTTTTTCTTTACCGTCAGTAAAGTCTCCAAAAATAACGGCTTTTAGTCGATTATCAATAATTCGGGCCTGGATTAGTTGTTCAAACATCCTGTCCAAGCTATAGCCCCTTTCGGATACGTCTTCGATAAAAAGGATTTTCCCTTTAGGTTTTATTTCCCAAGCTGTTCCAAGGGAGGACTGAATGATCCTGAGGTTACCACCTGTGATTGTTCCATTAAGAGACTTTACTTGGGTGGCATGTTTATTTAAAGGAATTAAATTTTTAAACGTTTTAATTTTTTCTTGTCCAAATATCATCTTTTTTAAGAATAATCTGTCGGATGTGCTTCCTTGATCAACCGAAAGTTGGCTGATCGTTCTGCCATGAATGACTGGCCAATTCCAATTTTGAGAAAAAAATAAATGAAGAGAAGTAATATCACTGAAACCCAAGAAAAGTTTTGGTCTTTTTGGTGGTTTTAGTTTTTGAAGAAGAGGGATAAGTCTCATACTCCCATATCCACCACGTAGACACCAAATGGCTTTAGATTCTGAATAAATAGCTTCTTTTAAATGTTGAAATTGAATTTCCAAGGGGGCAGCAAAAAAGAGATCTGGCTTTATAAGATCAGCTGGTATTCTCGGCTCAAGTCCAATGTGCTTGATCCAATCTATGCCATTTTGAAATTTTTCTTGGGGGGAATAGGAAGCTGGAGCAATAATATCAACAACGTCTTGTGGCTTAAGAAAAGACCATGATTTTTTTCTCATGGTCTTATTTTACTTATTTAATTCCCCAAGTCTCATAAATTTTGCTCTTACGGAAGAATTCTCTATATTCACAAGCTCGATCATTAAGATCAAGACGATAAGAATCTCGAGTTAATCTGATAGACTGAGGGCCACCTTTGATGACTGGTTGTAATTGAAGGCCTTCACAAAAATTTTTGACATCAACTTTTTCTTCAAGATCTGGAACAGCAAGAAGGAGAAAGCATAACTCTGTTCGAGCATATTTTTTTGTAGCTGCAATTGTTCCGGTAGAGCTCTTTTCTTCTTTAAGAAGCTTTGAAAGCATCCTGTTAATGTTATTTCCGAAAATATCAATAAATGAATTTAAGTTTGAAACAGTGACTGGTTGAGCTCTATTAATGTCAGCACGGATTAGAGCAAGATTATCTGTCCCACTCATTTTAGAAATGGAATCCGTGAATCTTTCAGCTGCAAGAAGTTGCGCTACGACGATTTGATCTTCATAAGGGGTATGTTGGAGAAGCTCAAGAAGAGATAACCTTACGATCATATCAAGTCTCGCCTCCATAACGACAGTTCCATAACGGAGCTGAGCAAGCTCGTAGATTCTTTCTACCGTTGGAGTGTTATCTTCGAAATCATCAGCGTTCTGCCCAATAACAGCGTCCTCTGTGACTTGGTACATTTCTTTTAGTTTCGTCAGTGTATTTGAGTATAATTTTGAAAATGCGATATCTCTTTCTGATGGAGGATTAGATTCTAAGAAATCAATAATTCTCTTAAGGCTATCCATGGGAGAAATTTTCCATCTATTCCCTGATCGATCATAGGCACTGGATAAAGTTTGAAGGGCATCGGGTTGTAATACTTGGGTGAGTTCTTGGTTAACTCTATTTCTAGATTTCGTAACCCATTCGATGTATTTTTCTTTTACTAGATCCAAAGTGGGATTCAGTCCACTAGGCTTACTCCAGGAGTCAATTGGAAAGTACTGACCTTGAGAATTTCTAATGTCTCCATTATCCAGCAACCCTATAAGAAAAAATGGAGCATATCCAGGTGCATAGACATCATAAAATGGATTTTTAAAGGGTACGTTCGTCGCAGGTAGAAGTGAAATGATCACACTTCTTAAAAAGTTCCATCGATCCGTAAGGTCAGTATAAGTGTTGTAAATTTTTCTATTTTCCTCTATGAGACCAAGCCCGTTTGCTTCGAGCGATCTGACATATGTTTCTCTAGTGAAAACTGCACTTTGTCTCTGGGCATCTGAAGTCGTTGTTGGGGTGACACCACTTCTAATTTTATTTAACCACTCAATAAGAACTGGTAATTCTCTGTCGTTAAGTCTAATGGCCGTACCGAGGCCACTCGACATGATAGGGTGTTGTCTTTGCTCGGCTTTAAAGAGGAGAAACGCCTCTGCATCACGCATTTGGCACCATCTCTCAGACATTGTTTCAAGTGCACATTTATAAGCTTCTGCTGCGATAGAATTATCAGAGATATTTCTGATCGTTCGGGAACTATAGTACTTCCGTACACCTTCAACGGTTTCACCAAGAAACGCTGAACCCGCAGTTAAACCAAGACCAAGTGCTGGATTCACCATAGCGGTGGTCGCACCCACTGCCGACATTATTGAAGTCGCAGTATTCAGGATGCCAGGATTCTTTCTTAAGCACTCCTTATTGTTTGTGACTTGTTGGAAAGCTGAGTTTGCAATTTGAACAACAGAAGTCAGCATCATTGCCTTGTCAGGTCCGGCCAACTCTGCTTGTGCTTTATCTTTTCCTATAAGACCTGCTCTTGTTACCTGAAGGTCCCGGAGTTTTGCATTGATAGAATTAAGAGTTGTGACATCAGTGTTACTTGAAACCTGAAGAAGTAATTCCTGTTCTTGGGCATTAAGTTCAGCAATCTTAGACTGAGTTTCATTTGTTTTACTGAGATTTGCTAATTGCTGATTAAGAATTCCAAGCTGGGAAATAGCCCCACTAACACTCTTACAGTCTGGATCTTGAGCTATGCTTCTTAGAGATTCCATGAGAGCGGTGGAGTCTGCAAGAGCTGCACGTGTCCATTCACCTTGAGTACGGCAGTTGGCAGAAAAATAGCTTAACAAATTCTGGCCCGGAATGTTCTCCGCCAAAAGAGAATGAGAAGTAAAAAGGATTACTAGGGCAAATGGTGTAAATTTCATGTTGGGTATGTAGCAAAATTCTTTTCGAATGGGAGGCACCTATTTTTTTGGTCTATAAATATTTTATAAAACCTTTAATATAGTGCTTTGCGTTGTTGTGTTTTGAGCTTTACATTGATGCCAAGACATCCGAATATAATTGCAACTCACTTGCAGTTTGGGGATTTTTATGAATCTATTTTCAATAACATTTATTACTTTCCTTCTCTTTTCGGTGTCTCTTCATGCCCATGAGGAAAAACTATCTGAGATCCAGGTTCAAGAGCGTGAGGAAACTCAGGGTCTTGTAGATTTCGTTCCCAGCGTGAAAAAACTTAAAGGAAGTGAGCTAACAAAAAAAAGACAAACTAGTATTGGTGATACCCTGGCCACCGAGGCCGGAGTTCAAAGTACGAGTTTTGGGCCAAATGCCTCTAGACCAGTCATTCGTGGGTTAGACGGAGACAGAATCAGAGTTCTTCAAAACAGTTTGGGCACACTAGACGCTTCAACTCAAAGTTTAGACCACGCCATACCTGTCGACACCCTGACCATTGATCAAATGGATATTGTTCGGGGACCTATGGCGCTTCTTTACGGGTCTTCTGCTGTTGGAGGTGTCGTAAATCTTGTGACAAATAGAATTCATTATGAATATGAAGAAGGATTTTTCTCAAAATTGCTCTCTCAAGGAGAGACAGTTAATAATGGTGTAAGTAATGCTCTACACTTAAATTATGGTGCAGATAAAACGATGTTTCATTTCGATGGTTCGACAAGAAATTTAGGTGATGTGAA
>Ga0164293_10005637_pt1 | contig 10656 bp, 8 predicted proteins | sample GEODES118metaG_FD_111487 | JGI IMG/M metagenome (GOLD analysis project Ga0164293, IMG submission 111487) | Eutrophic lake water microbial communities from Lake Mendota, Wisconsin, USA - GEODES118 metaG | ecosystem: Environmental > Aquatic > Freshwater > Lake | place: USA: Lake Mendota, Wisconsin...
ACCAATTTGGGTGGTGGAACGACGACCCCACAGCTAACACAGAATTGGATAGCCTCATCGATCGTGATATCAAGATCGATCGCTTCGCTCTGGGGGACGGTAATGACAAACCCTGTCATCGGCATCGGGGAAGTCGGCATCAAAACGGCCAGCACGGGCTCCCCTGATAGGTCTCGGAGCGACGGAAACCCATTGCTGGTCACGAACCCGAGGGACCAAATCCCCTTTCTCGGATATTCAACAACGACGACCCTCCCGAGCTTAATCTCACGCTCATTTAAAGCCAAATCCGTAACCTGCTTTACCGAGCCGTAGACCTTATTGATGAGCGGGATCCGTTCGATACCGGCTTCGAAACGATGGACAAACCATCGTCCGATACCATGGGCGAAGATCTTACCTAGGAAATACAGCACCGCAAGAAACAATACCAGAAAGAGAGGGACGACCAAGGTCCTGGGGAGGTATCGGAGCTGGACATATCGGTGCCAATAAGCGCTTGCCGATGTCGGTGTATCCTCGTAGGCCCCCAACCGGTCCATCGTCTCATTGACGAAGGTAACGACCTTTTGCGGTAAAAATCGACGCCCGCTGGCGTCGGCAACGTATTTCTGACTTTGGTATTCAAACCCTTCTCGCGGGTCGGCCGGGTTGACCAAAACGGCACTCAGGGGGACTTCCCGCTTGACATCGCTTAAGCCGAGCACAAGGGCGTTGCGAATCCCGTTCTCGATCGGGCGCAGCAGGTTCGCCTCGATGATATTCCAAGCCCAAATCAGCAGCACGACGGTCAGCAAAGGGGGTAAAACGACCGCCAATCCGCGAAAGATCGCACGTCGAAAAGTCCCCCCGCGGTCGGAGCTGTTGGTGATCGGGGTCGGTTCCTCGTTAAGCGACATTTCGGAAAGACTCGGAAGGTTGAGGCGAAACGGTTATCCGCGGCGAACTGCCCTCGCGGCGACAGCCAATCGCACTCCCGCAGCGCCGCCCGCTTTTAGTATACGCGCCGCTTCCGAGGCGGTCGCTCCCGTTGTCAAAACGTCATCCACGAGGAGCACTTCACGGCCACAAACACGCCGCCCCGTTCGGAAAAATGTCCCGATCTTCAGGGCGAAAGCCCCCCTGACGTTTTCCTTGCGGTCAACGTCCCGCAACAGCGACTGTTTACCGACCCGGCGAGTCGTTTTTAAGGCGTCGACGACCGGTAAACCCAACTCCTTAGCGACGGACCTTGCAATGCCTTGCCCGCCCCCGACGCCACCTCGCATGAGTTGTCGCGAGAGATGACTCGGTATAAAAACGACCACCTCCGGGGCCCATCCCCCGCGTCGCTCCTCGACCACCCTTGCCAACCGGCGGCCCAGTGCGGGGCCGAGACCAACCGTCGATCCTCGCTTGTTGGCGACGATGGCTTCCCTAACGGCCCCTTGATAAATCGCTAAAGGGTAAACACGCTCAAAGCCGAAAGATTGGCCGCGACAGACGGCACAGGTTTGAATCGGAGGGGGGAGTTCTGACACTTTGACTTGATGGGGCTCGGACGCTTCACCGATCGTGATGCCCGGGATTGGCATGCCACAGCGTTGGCACGGCTCCGAATGGGGAGACCAAGTCATGCGGAACATCCCATCGCAACGTTCACAGAGATCGCCTTGGGATAGATAATCGCCGCAAAAAGCGCATAGCGGCGGAAGGATCAGATCGAGCCAAGCTTTCAACTTACCGGCCAAAACCCCAACCCCTGCCGACTCGTTCGATTGACCCGACTCCTGAAAGACACTCCTTGTTGATTATGAACCATCGCCAGCATTTCCGCTATCTGGCCAGAGAGGCCCGAAAAACCCTGCCTTTCCAGGAGAAAAAACAGAACCGGGGGAGGAATGGCTTCATCGGTTTCGTAAACAGCACTCACTGGGTACACTCTGGGGGTAGCAACCAGACCAAAAGGATTTCCGTCCGTTAACGGATCGGGCGGTCGGATGGGTGGCCGAGCGGTTGAAGGCACCGGTCTTGAAAACCGGCGTACCCTCACGGGTATCGTGGGTTCGAATCCCACCCCATCCGCTCTTTGGCACGAAGATGCAACCATCCCACGAACATCCCCAAGGCCGTTGTGTTTCGATAACACCCCACAACGCAGGCCCGGGAGTCACGCTCTCAGGCCGATTTCGTTGGTCGGGGCTCCTGTTTGGCTCAGGCCACCGGCACCCGGGAGATTCCACCTATGTCGTTCCCGTTAATCATCACACTGCTGGTAGTCGTCGGTTTGATCGTGGGATTGGCGATAGAAAAGTGGCCTCCAGAGATCGTGATGCTGGCTGCCCTGCTGATGCTGGTGTGTTTTCAGGTAGTGCCGCTTAAAGATGCGCTCCAAGGTTTCTCGAACCCGGCCATGCTTACGATCGCTGGCCTGTTCGTCATCGGTGGCGGTTTACAAGCCACAGGTGCGGTGGAGTATTTAAGCCGCTGGCTCTTAGGAAAACCGAAACAAGGCACCCCGTTGCTGCGATTGATCGGTCCCGTAGCGGCATTGTCTTCGTTCATGAACAACACTCCCTTGGTAGCGTTCTTCATGCCTATCTTCGTGCATGTCGCACGGAAGCTGCGGGTATCACCATCAAAGCTTCTAATCCCGCTCTCCTATGCCGCCGTCCTTGGAGGGACATGCACGCTGATCGGGACGAGCACGAACTTTGTCATCGACGGGGCGCTCAGGGCCGCGAACATGCCGGGGCTAGGGATGTGGGAAATGGCATGGATCGGGGTTCCGGTCACGATCGTCGGATTGTTGTATTTGGTTACTGTCGGGCAACGACTTCTTCCTGACAGGACCGATTTGCTCGAATATGCGGAGTCACACCCGCGCGAGTATACGCTGGAACTGATCGTCCGTCCGGCATGCCCGTTGATCGGGCAGACGATTCGGCAATCCGGATTGCGGGAATTGCCAGGGATTTATTTGTACGCGATCGAAAGGGAGGGGACCAGGATCTCGCCCGTCTCGCCCGATCAACCGATCCAGGTCGACGACATTCTCTGCTTCTCCGGGGTAGTAAGTACCATTCTCGATGCCCAACGGATCCGAGGCTTGGAACCGGTCGAACACCATCCCATGGTCGATAAGTATCTGGCCGAACCGGAATCCGACTCCCGTGATTCTTTGGAGGGCCTGCCGCCTCGACCTGCGCCTCGGTCAGGATCGATACTCTGTGAGGCGGTGATTTCGCCGACCTCTCCCCTCATCGGGACGACAGTCAAGGCGACAGATTTCCGATCACGCTACAACGCTTCGATCGTCGCGGTTCACCGTAGTGGCGAAAAGCTGCAACAAAAAATCGGGCAAATCCTTCTAACGGCGGGGGATACATTGCTGATCGATGCCCCTGACGACTTCACGAAAAGGTGGCGTAATTCACGCGACTTCATCCTCGTGTCAGGGCTGGAGGACTCGGCGCCCGTGGCCCACCGCCAGGCATGGGTGTCGCTGATCATCTTTTTAGGCGTGGTGATCGGGATGACGTGCTTCACCGAACAGGCGACTCTAGTTGCACTAAGCGGCGCGACGCTTACGATCTTGCTTGGTTGCATCTCCGCTCGGGAAGCACAGAGGGCAATCGACCTCCCGGTTCTACTCTTGATCGCGACGGCCTTGGGTGTCAGCAAGGCTTTAGATTCCAGCGGGGCTGCCGAATGGATCGCTACGCACCTGCTGGCCTGGGCACAGCCTTTTGGCAAGGTCGCTGTTTTGGCGGTGATCGTCTTGATCACGGGATTGCTGACCGAATTGCTGAGCAATAACGCTTGCGCAGCGCTGATGGGTGTGCTCGGCATGGCGACCGCACAGCAATTGGGTATGGATCCCAGACCGGTTTTGATCGCCGTTGCCGCAACATCCAGTTACGGTTTCGCCACCCCGATCGGCTACCAAACAAACCTGATGGTACTTGGACCAGGCGGCTATCGAATGTCGGATTATCTCAAGGTCGGAATCCCGCTCGACATCATCTGTTGGACACTTACGGTCCTGGTCGTGGCGTCCGTGTGGGAACTGTAACACAAGCCCCCGAATAGCGATCGCTTCATCCGGACCTTCTGCCGAGCGTCGCGGAAGGCAACTCGCCAAATCGGTCCGCGTAGGACTTCGCGAAAGCCCCAAGCCGAGTGAATCCGTAGGATCGAGCGATCGAGGCAACCGTTTCCGATCCTGAAGCGTCACGCAAGTGACGCTGCACTGAATCCAACCGGCGGTCGCGGAGCCACCGCATTGGCGAGCAGCCAAATCGCTTCTGAAATGCGACTTGCAAACCACGAGCGCTCAACCCGCTGACACGCTCAAGGGTCGCAAGGGTGGTCGGACGCTGCAGGTTGTTTTCCATGTACTGACAGACGGCATCAACCGGTCGGCGGGTGCGTCCCCCTGCTGGCTCGGCGACACAACGTCGAAGGAGGCCCTCCGGTTGAAGCATCAGCGCCAAGTTTCGATAGAGCAGTTGGTCAAGTCCGAGGACTTCCAAATCCACAGACTGGCCCGAGTAGCTGTCGATCAAGGCGCAGATCCGATGCAACACCGTCTCAAACGAAAAACCGCCGAATCGAAGGTTCAACACACGATCCTCAGCCAGATCGAAGTCGACCATGAATTCCCCCCCCGTACCGAACATCATTGATGCCGCCACCGACAACTCCTGGGGGCGAAGTCGAATCGCCAAGAAGGCCCCCTCGGAATGAGAAACCGTGCGGACGGCCGACGGGACCGCGAGTAACGCTTGCCCTGGAAGACACCGGGACAGCCCCGTTGCCGAGCGGAAATGAATCTCACCAACGAAAGGAATAAAAATCCACAAATGACTCGATCGAGGGACATTAAAACAAGCCGCTTGTGCCGCTAACGATAGCAGCGAAAGGGTATTCAGAGCGAATCCAGAGCACTTGTGTCGGAAAGCCGAGGGAAAGACAGGGGTGTATTCCGAGACTTCCGGTAGGAGGGTCAGAAGTTGCTCCCTAAGCGAATCAAGATCAGACCGAAGGGGTGATAATCCGTCGCTAAAGGCAAGAGTCAGAAGCGGACGACCCGAAACATCTTTGCAAAAAATATCAGCCTCATTAGGGCCTCCACTGCCATTGGATGAGTCCAAGCGAAGATCCACAGTCGCGAATTCCTGCATTCCCATAGGATCTTTGCGTCGCGCAGTGACTTTTGAGGGGCCCGGCCTAACCACGTAACAGTCTGAGACTGCGGCGGAATGGACGAATGGGACGTACTGCTCTATAAATGCGAATTGGGGTACCAATTCTTACACCTGTTTGCAAAAAAAAGTGGACAATCTATGCGGCGATCCGCGGGGATAATCCCCTCACTCGACCGCCACTGCCGATCACAGCTTGGAAGCCATACCAAAGCCATGGCTAGCGTATGGACCGAGTCAACCACCCCTGCATCCGGTTCTTGGGGTGGCAATCGGCCTCGCATCTCGGGCAATTGAGGGGTCGACTTGCCGCGATCGCCAGCCCCACGAATGGAACTTTTTCTAATGTTAAAACCAAAATTCACCAGCAAACAGGAAATTTCGACACCATTGCGCTCGACCACAAAACTGCCGACCCCGCTTTCAAAATCGTCATCCGCTTCCCAGACGATCGAATCGCCATGCACCCGAACTTTGGCCGGCGAGCTAGGAGGCGTCAGATCCTCGACACCCTCTTTGACTAAGTATTGGAGGTAGGTCTTGGCTATGGCCTGGCTTTGGAAGCCCCGCCGGGCGAGTGCACCCTGGGCACGTGGGACTTCAAAGAAACTCCGATCCTTCTCCCAAACACCCACAAAACGCCCTTCTTTAAGCGTCACTCCGCGAGTCGATCGACGGAAAATGCCGGCCTGTCGTTACAGGCCTAGCGATACCCGAAGCCTGAGCGCGATGGGACCGTATCAGTTAAAACAACGGTCTGATAGGAAATGGACGATGATCGAATTAAGGAGGACCGGGATCCCGCTGGCGGTCGAGAAAGGAATCTTTACGGGCGACGCGGAACCCGCCCACCCGCTTCAGATGCTGACGTAACCTCCGCCGGCAGCGGTTCGCGAACTCGATCACCTCCGGGGTGCGGTAATCGGGGTACGTCCAGCGGTGATCGATCCAGCGTTTGCCCGTGTACGTCAGTGTCACTTCACCAAAAATGCCTTTTCCTAGGTAAAGTCGATGGTCACGATCCTTGACCGTGGCCAGCACTAACTTAGCCTGGGTGATATAACCCGGATCAAGATTTAACGGACGGGCAACCCCCCCACGAAACTCTCTTGCGGCCTCCCATTCCCAGGCATTCGTCTGGACTTTCCAGTCAGCCAACCCACCCGGGTCACAGGGTTCACCGAGGGCGACCAGCGTTTTCCTTAAATCAGGGCCCATTTCGGCGGTGTAATACCCGCCAGCAATAAATGGGAAGGGCTCCGTCTTATCGACCGATTCGCCCCACTGATGACAAATCTGGCGGATCGCCCATGCCTCGATGTCCGGGGCCCCGGCGATGATCGCGATAAAACGGATGACCGGTTCGATGGGACGGGTTTTCGCCAACGGTTTACTCCACGACAATGGCTATCGTTTTTAATCACCACCTATGCATCAGCAGACCAACATGTCCGAGAGCTGGCTAGCAGAACGAACTCACGCCTTCGAATCGAGCGGGATTCGCAAGGTCTTTGATCTTGCCGCTTCGATGAAGGATCCGATCAATTTATCGATCGGACAACCCCATTTCGATGTGCCGGATGAGATCCAGAACGCCTGCATCGAAGCGATCCGTTCGCGCAAAAACGCGTATTCGCAAACCCAAGGGATCGGGCCCCTCCGGCAGAAGCTGTCTGAGCGGATTCGGTCGGACTTCCCAAACCAAGACCGGGACGTCCTGATAACCAGCGGCACCAGTGGCGGGATGGTGCTGGCGATGCTTGCCATGGTCAACCCGGGCGATGAAGTGATCTTCTTTGACCCCTATTTCGTCATGTACCCCGCCTTGGTGAAGCTCGCGGGAGGTGTACCGGTGATTATCGATACGTATCCCGATTTCCGAATCGATATCCAGCGAGTCGCTGACACGATCGGGCCACGTACCAAGGCAGTACTCCTGAACAGCCCGGCGAACCCCACCGGCACGAACGCCAGCGACAACGAACTGAGGGAATTAGCGGAATTGTGTAACCGTCGAGGGGTAGCGCTGATCTCCGACGAAATATACAGTCGCTTTCAATATGACGAACCCTTCGTTTCACCCGCGAAGTATAACGAACAAACGATCGTGATCGACGGCTTCAGCAAGAGCCATGCGATGACGGGATGGCGGGTGGGCTTTGTCCATGGCCCCCCGGAGCTGATCGCTGCCATGACGAAAATGCAACAGTTCACATTCGTCTGTGCCCCGCAACCCGCACAATGGGGAGCACTCGCCGCGATGGATGTCGACTTGGGCCATCTGATCGACGAATACAGGCAGAAGCGAGATAGGGTCGTCGAAGGACTCAAGAACCACTACGAATTGGTGCGACCCCGAGGGGCTTTTTATGCATTCCCCAAAGTCCCTCACGGGACCGCCGATAGCTTCGTCCGCAAGGCGATCGAAAACCAATTGCTGATCATCCCTGGCAACATCTTCAGCGCCCGCGATTCCCATTTCCGCATCAGCTACGCCGCGGAAGACCAGACTCTGGAGCGAGGGCTCGAAGTGCTCCGTCGGTTGGCCCACTAAACCGAACAGGCCTTCCTGTCCCTGTCTCTCGCACCCACCAAAGTTTTCTTTCTCGTCCAGAACAGGGATTCCAGGCGATGTTCCAAAGATCGGGTTTGACCATCGCCGCAGCCGCTGCGGCGTTGCTGCTGGCAGGAATGATTTTCGGGGCCTCCTTGTGGCTGCTCGCAGCTTACTCGGGACTCCTGACTTTGGCGGTCTGTTTTTGGCTTTCTTCGCACTGGGATAGGTCCGCCGTAGCTGTCAGGCACCAGCTACCGGAAGGGCTAGAGATCAACGAATCTTTCGAGGTGCTGGTCGATATCACCAACCGATCGCGGTTACCGATCGGTTGGGTTCTGGCGGAAGACCTTTTGCCAAGGTCGGCCACTCACCTTCGGCCTCCGGGATTGGAGGTTCTCGGCCCCCGACTGGCGGTCTTTTTCCTTGGCTCGGGCCAAACCCATCAATTGCGGTATCAGGTGACATGTCGACGCCGAGGCTACTATCAAATCGGCCCAACGGTGCTTGAAACCGGCGACTGGATGGGCCTGACCCGGCGTTTCCGGGTCGTGGCACCACCCCAAGCAGTACTCGTTTACCCTCGCCAGATCCCCTTAGCCGGATACGATGTCGGATCACCTCGGCCGATCGGAGAGATCCGGATCCGGGAGATGACGATCCGCGACCCGACGCGGATCCGGGGAATCCGCAAATGGGAAGTCGGTGATCCGCTGAGGAGCGTCCATTGGGCAGCCACTGCTCGAACGGGGACCTTACACAGCAAGGTTTATGAACCGAGTTCGATCGCCGGAGCGACGGTCGTTCTCGACTTACATAAGCTAACCAATCCCCTCCACCACGAGCCTGTCCGAAGCGACTTAGCGGTGTCGCTAGCCTGTTCGATCGCCGCAGCTTTGTATGAGTTGCAACAACCGTTCGGCTTTCTGAGCAACGGCAGAGACGCCGCGGACAGGATTCGACTAACCGGATTGGAAAGCAGTTTCCAAAACCGTGGTGAAGCATGGTCCGGGGCATCGATGCGAGATTCAGATGACCGTCTACACGCCGTTAGTGTCCCTGCCGGACGAGGACCTGCCCACTTCGAAGAGGTCCGTCGTACACTGGCCCGTGTCGAGTTATCCGATGGCCTGCCGATCGGAGATACGATCCTCGAAAACCAGCAGCGAATGGCCCGCAACACCACACTGATCGTGATCCTTCCGAATTGTGATCCCCAGACCGCGAGCTTGCTTATCGACATGCGCCGCCGCGGCTGGGTGATCTCTACGGTTATCAATACCGCCGATATGAACGTTTATCTGGACAGTGCCGGACCGCTGATCGAGGCCGGCATCGACACCATCCAGCTAACCGACGAAGCCACCTTACCCATGGCAACCCGCCGAGTTGCGACCCGAGGTTCGAACTCATGAAACTCTCGTTTGGGCCTTCTCGCAGCCGAAACCCGGAGTTCGGTAATTCTTTTCGATCAGGAGCGGGCCTCCGGGGAATGGCATCAAGTGATGACAGACGCCAAAATACTATTCGGCAGTTTCAGTCCCCCGGATTACGCAGGCTAACTCTACCGGACCGATCGATGACACGGACATCCAGCAGCATTTCCGATCAACGACCTGAAATCTTCTATCCCGTCGTTGGCGCGGCGTCCTGGTCGTTTCGGATCTTTTTTATCCTGGCAATCTTCCTGGCCATCAGCGTGGCATCGCACTGCGCTGCTCAACAAGAATTGACGAAACGGCCAAGCCTCGCGACAGAAACTGGCGATCAACGGGCAACCGAACCGATCTCGCTGGGCGGGGGCGGGAGGTTTGCAATCCCTTCCCCTGGCGGATCCGGCCATAGGACTTCCATCGGGGAAGGTGATCACCGCTTTCCGGTCGTGGTCGTTCGCGGCACTCCCTATCAAATGGGCTGGCAACTAGGCCGACTTATCCGCGAAGAAATGCAAAGCTTTATCCCCGCCGCCGTGGATGGCTTGGCCAAACAGACCGGAATGCCCGAGGACGTCCTGGTAGAGGCCTGGACCCGCTCCTCGGCTTACGCCGATGATCGCCTGGAGCAAGAACTGCTGGGGCTCGCGGACTCCTCCGGCGTGCCGCTTAGAAGCCTTCAGGCGATGCACGCATTACCCCTACTCATGCCCTACTCTTGCAGCAGCATCGCGGTCTGGGGCGACGCCACCAAAGACGGCCATCTCTATCAGACTCGAAACCTTGATTGGAGCCTCGAAGTAGGCGCGCATAATTTTCCGGTGATCGTGGTGTACATCCCCGACCAGGGCCAGTCCCATGTGATCCCGACGTTTGCCGGAATGATCGGTGCCCACACCGGAATGAATGCCCGCGGGATCGCCCTGGCCGAAATGGGCGACGCTTCCGGAAGAGAGGCCCCGTACCAGGTGCATGCACCCCACTTCACAACTTTTTTTAGGACGATGCTTTACGACGCCGAATCCCTGACGACAGCACTGGACATCTTTCAAGCCCAGATACCGACCAAACGCTATCACTACGTCTTCGGTGACGGCGGCAATGAAATGCGGGCGGTGAAGATTTTGGCCCACGCCCCAGAACCTGAGGATCGCAGGATCAGGATTTGGAAGGATAACGACCCGACGGATGAATTCGCCCCGAACGTCTTACGCTGTACGGTTTACAACGACGAAGGACGCGGGGCGTTCCCCTCTCTCAAAAAAAATCACGGCCAATTCGATGCGAACCGACTAATCGAATTGGCGAATCGAATACCCATCCGCGGCGGTAATGTCGAAAATGTAGTTTACGATGCGACCGGCCTAAAGCTCTGGGTCTCTTACGCCAAAGGGGAAGTCGAAGCCTTTCGCCGGCCTTACGCCATGTTGGATCTCAAAACACTCGATGCGGATGCCGATGGCCAAGCTGACCTCCGATAGCA
>Ga0164293_10005638_pt1 | contig 10655 bp, 8 predicted proteins | sample GEODES118metaG_FD_111487 | JGI IMG/M metagenome (GOLD analysis project Ga0164293, IMG submission 111487) | Eutrophic lake water microbial communities from Lake Mendota, Wisconsin, USA - GEODES118 metaG | ecosystem: Environmental > Aquatic > Freshwater > Lake | place: USA: Lake Mendota, Wisconsin...
AATTATTAATTACGAATTAATAATTACGAATTACGAAGTACAGATATCGTTAGATGCGAGACGTTGGTTGTTAATTATTAATTACGAATTATTAATTACGAATTACGAAGTACAGATACCGTTGAAAACAAGACATTGGTTGTTAATTACGAATTAATAATTACGAATTACGAAGTACAGATACCGTTAAATTGATGAAAAGTGATTTTTAAATATGAATCACGAGATTTCGGTAATGAATGAAATTTTGAATGAAAACAGAAAATATAATACAAACAAAAACTTTTGCATTTGCAATTCGAATCGTGAATACAAGTAAATATTTGAAACATGAGCAAAATGAATTTATTCTTTCAAAACAGATGCTTAGAAGCGGGACTTCCATAGGAGCAAATGTTGAGGAAGGTATTGGAGCCCAATCGAAAGCTGATTTTATTTCAAAATTTTCTATAGCATATAAGGAAGCCAGAGAAACATCCTACTGGCTACGCTTACTATGTGCTACAAACTATTTGTCAAAAGAAATGAGTGATAGTTTAATTTATGATATAGAAGAAATATGTCGGATTATCGGAAAAATTCAAATAAGCTCTAAAAGAAACTGATTCCCGCATACCCCAAAATTCGTAATTCGTAATTCGTAATTAATAATCCAAACCCCCTACCTCTGACAAATCCCATTAAATGAGCAGTATTTGCAATTATCGATATTCTCAGTTTGCCTGAATGGGACCGAGCTATCGAATAACTCATTCAATTTTTCCTTTAGCTTTTTGGCAAACTGATCTTTTAATCCGTCAAGATTTTCATCTTTCAAAATTAATTTATCCTTTGTCTTTTCAATAAACTGAGTTCCATTGCTGAAATCCTTTACGGTATAAAGGTGGGGCTCTACCTTTGTAAGATTTCTGGTCTTCTCATAAACAATGGTGTAAAATAGTGTTTGCAACAGGGCCTTATTCTGTCCTTTACCTTCGTCATTAAACAAGCCTTCAAAATCTCCATATTTTAATTGATCTTTGCCAGTTTTATAATCAACAATACGGATTTTACCCTGATGAATGTCTACCCTATCGATGATTCCCATTAGCCTGACCTGCTCTTCCCTTCCCTCTACCTCGATAGAAAACAAAGGTGTATAGGCATCCCGATCTTCAAGTTCCTTAATCACAAAAGGTGCAATTTGCTCATCATGCCTCAAAACTTTCAAGGCATATTGCTCAATCACCCTAATCACAATTTGCTGTAAGGCACTTTGTTGAAGTTCATAATCAGGATTAAGTTTCAGCTCCTTGATCATTGCGGCCTTAGACATGGCCGGAAGTAATTTTTCACGCTGCCTGATGTATTCGGCCGTTACTTCCTTCCCAAGTGAATCATGGTAAAAACTTTCCATCACAGAATGAAGCATGGTACCCACAGTATGCGGACCAATCTCATCCGGCATATCTTTTGGCTCCGCCAGACCTGCTATTTTGCTAAAGAAAAATTTCAGCGGACAAGCTACATAATCTGTAAATGAAGAGGCTGAGATCTTTTTATCATATTTGATTTCCGGATTTCTTTTCAAATAGGATTGGAGTTTATCAAGCACCGGACCATCCTTGATAACTTCTATACCTTGTATTGCAGGGGTTTCAATAGACTGATTTTGTTGCAGAACATGGGTAAACTTGCAGGATGTTTCAAATTCCAGCTGTTTTATAAATCTGCTAGCCTCTCCGCCGTTTCCTGACTTGTCATCTGTGATTCCAACATAAATCAGGGTAACTTTCTTTGCACAATGCAGTAATCTGTAAAAGAAATACGCAAAAATGGAGTTTTGGTTTTCAAGAACCGGTAATGCAAAGGCTCTTCTGACATTATCCGGAATAAAAGATGGGGTAATACTTACCTTCGGAAGTACACCTTCATTCATCCCAAGAACTATGAGCTCATCAAAATCAAGACAGCGACTTTCTAGAAGGCCCATTACCTGTAATCCGGATAAAGGTTCTCCATCAAAAGGCACTGTAAGTCCAGACAAAGACCTCCTGATTGTGCGAAGAACAAATCCGGCACTTATCTCAGGCCTGGCCCCGGCATTCACAAGTTCTTCAAAACTATCTGAGAGTACATTCAAAGTTTTGACCGCCTCGCTTATAAGCAAACTTTCAAGTTTACGAAGATCAGCAAGCTGTTCTGATACCAGCAAAAGTAAACTGCCCAAATTCCTGATTGAATTTGCAGGACTTTCAAACGGACTGAAAATAAGTCTGGCAATTTTACTGCTCCCGTTAAGTTCCTGAAGTTTAAATCTCGCCTTCTTCCCTTCAATAATCTCCTTATGGATCAAATTCCGCTGGTCTATATCTACGGCAAGCAGAGGATTGAAAATATAAGTCAGAACTTTGGAATAAGCAATTGAAATTTTATCACCCGAGGCTATTTCATCCTGAACATCCAGCCACAGATCGCATAATCCGAATACTGCTGATTGTTCAAAAGGATAGCCCATAGTAATATTCAGATTTTCATCGTCTATCGTTTGAAGAACCGGAAGTAAAAGGCTTTCATCAGCCAGAATGATAGCTTTTGAAGCAGGGTTATCCTGATCCGGAACTCCCGGGAGTAATTCAGTGAGTAATTTACCCTGGGCTGTTTTACCCAAAGCCTGAATAATTGTAAATTGCTTTTGGGGATTATCAATTCGGTTTTCTGTGATTGCAAATTGGTTTTCCAGTCCTACAATATTGATGTTCCTTCTGATAAAATGTCCGGCTTCCTGAATATTATCTGAAAAATAATGCGCATCAGTATCAAAATAAAAGGAACAACGACCTTCATCCTGCCATGATTTAAACAGAATTTCCTCTGCTTTGGATAATGCATTAAAGCCTACAAAGACAATGTGACTGAATTCATCTAAAAATTGCTGATCAGAATCCTTTCCCTCAGCAAGATTGCGGTACATTTTAGCACTACTTACAAGTCCTTGCTCCGAAAGCCTTGAATGAAAATTCTGATAGAGATTTGGCATACGATGCCACATCTCAATAAACTTCTCCTGAATTTTGTTTTGCTTTTCCTGGGAAAAAGATGACCAGAAACTCTCCATAAAGGCAAGCTGTTCCACTTCAAAATTTGGAAACTGTTGTTCCAGCTCGGCAATACTTCCTATCAGATTAAAGACCTTCTCAGGATTGGCCAGATAATAATCGATCTGAGAAAAATCAGATACAATAATTTCGGCTAAGGGATAAAAAACATCAGCGCTAACTGGTTCTTTACCTTCCTTTTGCAAGAGGAGATTATACTCTGTATAGAGGATAAAAAACTGCTTTAACTGTGATGCGCAAACCAGTTTGCTTGACTCAGAGAAAAATTGCTGAATGGTATAAAAGCGCGGACTCCAGATGGGCTTTCCACTAATCTCAGCCAGGTACTTCCTCAGAAATAATTGAGGTCGTTTATTATTGAATACGATTGCAACATCCTGAAGATCTTTTCCGAATCGGTTCAAAAGATCTTCTGCAACACGATACAAAAATTTATCTGATGATTGATTTTCCATGGTCAAACCTTCTGTAATTTACGATCCTGGGCATACCATAAATAGGCATCGACCTGCTCAAATTCACCCATTTTCATCAAATTGTCGCGATAAAGACTGATATCTGCAATATATTTATTGTTTTGCGCCCCAAATTTAAAATCTAAAAGAACTGCATTCTTATCAAATACAAAGAGTTTATCCGGCCGTTTAACTGTTCCCGAATCAATAATCATATCCTTTTCACTGATAACCGATTTTGCAGTTCTGAACCATTGCTGTATTTCTTCCTGAACGAGAACATCCCCAATAGCTTGTCTGATTTCTTCCCTTTCCGATTCCCTAATTAACCCCTCCTGAACCTTTTCAGAAATAAGTTTATCCAAATCTACCGTACCGCTCAAAGTTTCCAGTATTTTATGCATTACAATTCCTTTACGCTGCTTTGCATTAAACCATGAATCCTCAGCCATGCTGTTGCGTTTGAATCGTTCAGTTAGCTGCTGATTCACATGATATTTATGAATCTTCAAGGATTGATGTTCTGATACCGGATCAGAATCCACAATCAAGTCTGGAAGTTCGCCCATGTAATAATGGGTATCATTTGACTCAAATTGTAGATCGCCGGTATCACCATTATCGAATAACCCTGAAAGTATCGATTGAATATTCTTCATTGAACCTTCTTTGCCATCCTTCTTCTTAGCAGGGACATTAGGACAGATCAGACATAGATAATTTTTGGCCCTGGTTGTTGCTACATACATGGTATTGATCACGTCCATGTAACCTAGCATGACTTCTTCAAAGTAATCGCTGGCAAAAACAGTTGATGCCAATCCTTTACTCAGATCTACAGGCAGGGTTTTAAACTGCTCGAAACCAGCAGATTTAGCATCAGCCCATAAAATATTTCTTTGTAATCCGTTTGAAAATTTAGTAAATTCCCAGCTAAGGAAAGGTACAATCACCGCTTTGAATTCAAGACCCTTTGATTTATGGATAGTCATTACCTGAACCGCATCCTGGCTTTCTGATGAAGGTAAAGCCTTGTTAGATCCTTCCTTATCCCACCATTCCAAAAATGCACCAATTCCCTGATCACCCAAAGCAGCAAACAAAGCCACCTGATCCCGGAAAGCGAGAAGAAAAGGAACAAGATTCTCGGTATCTGCATTTCCAAGATGATAAATATCAATCAGTTTCTCTGTCAATTCAGTAATTGGAAAGTGCTTAAATGAATTTAAATCAGAACACAATTCCGGAGGCAAAACTTCTTCCATTGTAGATATTGAGCCGGAAGCCATATTCATCCAATATTTATTTTCTAATCCAACCAACGTCTTATTAGGATTTTGAATCTGAATCCAGAGCCTTGCACACTCCGCCTTAAAAATTCCACTTTCCGATTCTCTGACAGTAAGTAATCGAAAGGTTGAAATTAATAAAGCAATTGCCGGATTATTTATAATCATCAAAGCCTCACCGGATATTACCTGAAAGGTTTTTCCTGCCGCTTTGGTCAGTCGTTTCTGATTCTCATTCAGAAAAATACAATCCAGAATTTGTACTGCTTCATTATTTTTCCCTACCAAAATACCAATATCCCTCATGGATACACCTTGCTCTAAAAGCTCAATTAGCTTCTCAACGGTATATTGTGTCGCTTCAGACTGCTTCTCTTCTTCATCTTCTTCCTGTTCATCGGCCAATGGCGATTTTGGTTTCTTTGGAAAGAATTTTACTTCGATCTTTCCACCTGTTAAAGTTTTTTCGGTTACTTCCTGATGACTTCCCTCATACGCTTTAACAAGCATACTGCTGTTTTCTGTTTCCCATGAATCATGGAGATAGCCTGGCGCTGATTCATAAAAGAACTCATTTAGGTTTTGCTGTAAAATTGACGGCAATCTGTTGTAGAGATAATTATTAAAGCGAATAATATTTTCTGCACTTCTTCGATTATACACCAGATTCTCCTCAATTACATTACCCTCAAGCAAATCGCGCTTCAAATAACTATGTAAAATTCGCCAGTCGCCGTTTCTCCAGCGATAAATCGATTGTTTAACATCTCCAACAACCAGATGAGCTGAATGTGCCTCATGAGAACCATCTGCAATCGCATTTTTTAGAAGGGGCAAAAAATTCATCCATTGAAATGTACTGGTATCCTGAAACTCATCGAATAGAAAATGTTTGAATTTGTTTCCGGTTTTTTCCCAGATAAATGAGGGATTATCTGCATCAGAACCTGTTATGCCCTTTAAAAGCTGCTGTGCATCAGAGATAAGTAAAGCCCGCTTTTCTGAACGATAATCTTTTAACAGATCAGCCATTCTTTGCATCAAACGAAGGTATGAGCTATTATTGTTAATGGCCAGATAGGTATTATAGATCTCAATACCTTCATCATAATAGCCCATTAACAGAGCCAAAAGAGGATTTATTTCATCATATAAGCGCTCTATCTGGCTTGTATCTTTCAAGGCACTATTTGGCCAGTGATCAAAATTATTAAGTAATTTTCTGAGAGGCTCAACCTTCGTTAAATCTCCCTGGATAATCTTATCCAATCTTAAAAGTGGATTGTATGTCTTTTTGTATAGATCTTTTGGATCGATTCCTGAAGCGTCGAAAAGTTTTTCAAGCTTTCCAGCCAATTCAATAATCTCATCATTAAAAGTTTTAATACCCTTTTTAATCTGATTGCGCAATGCATTGAATTCCTTAGTCTGTTCGGTCCCCATGGCCTGCATAGCCTCCTGAAAGGGAAAGTAACGTTCCTTAAATATTTCCTTAGCAAGCTCTTTTAAAGCACGGTTATAATCCCAATCATGTCCATCATTTATACGTTCAATGGCAAGACCGGTCACCCATTCAAGTAGTTCAGGATCTTTTTCTAGTTGCAGATTTAATGCCACCACAAGCTCATCCTTTACTTTTTCCTGATTCATCTCCAGCTTATAACCACTATCGATATTTAGCTCAAACGCAAAACTTCTAATCAATTGCTGCACAAAACCATCAATGGTACTGATTGAAAATCGGCTGTAATCATGTAAAATACCTGCATATATTTCGGAAGCTCTATCCTTGACCTCCTGATCAGTAAGGTCAGGGTAATTTTCCTTAAGAATAGTGCGGAACTTTGATTTTTCAAACCCAAAGCGTGCAAGCTCTTCAAGAGATCCAAGAATACGCTCCTTCATTTCAGCTGTTGCCTTATTAGTAAAAGTAACTGCCAGAATTTCACGGTATTTGCCTTTCCCGCTAAACAGCAAAACAAGATAATGCGCTGTAAGGGCAAAAGTTTTACCTGAGCCTGCAGAAGCACGAACTAATTTGAGGGGTTTTTCCCTAGACATCTCTTTAACTCATTTAAAATTTATTGAAAACCGGATTTTAATTCATGGAATCATAAAAATATTGAAATTATTCCTCAATCAGGTATTTCAATTCCACAGATCGAAGGAATACAAAAAGCCGGCATTTTAGGCCGGCCTCGATAGTTTCAATAGATTATTTTAAAAAATGCAAATTCAGACTATTTCTGAGTGATTCCGGCACCATTTTTAAATCCCGGACTTACAGCAACCGGCAATTTTCCACTTGCTTTGAGCTGACCGCTTATCAGTTTGGCAGTTGCCTTTTGTGCTTCTTCCGAATTCTGATAATTTATAATCAAAGTTTTTGCCTTTTCAATTCCTGGAAGGCCTGTAATGGCATAAGGATTAGCAAAGAGGGTAAACATACTGTTCATCCCTGCTATATCAGCTATTAGCGTTTTTAGGCCAGCATTATAATCAAGGACCGCACCAGGACGTTTTCTGATATCATGAATACTCACAATGATCTGGTCATAAGTTTTCAATTCTGCCCTCACGTTATTGACATCACTTTCTGAAGCATCTTTGGGTAATAAAAAGATTAGGGAATTTGGTAATAAGGGTTTCATGATGTTCTGAAAAGTAGTCAAGCCGGGTGTTCCTATACTTACCATTGCAGTTTTCTTACTGAAATCCAAATTTCTGATTTGTTCATCACCGTTTAATATTGTTACTGCGGCATCCGCAAGCTGCTGATTTAGCTGCCTGGCTTCAAGACGGTTAAGTTCGGAAATAATGTTTTGAGGATTTACAAACTGGTTATTCGATAAGCCTGACCAATATTTTGCCAATAGCACCTTTCTAACACTGGCATTGATACCTTCCCAGTTTAATTTTTTGGATCTGATTGCCTGACGCACCAATTTTACTGCTCTTTTGGAATTACCAGACAGTTCAATAACATCAAGTCCGGCAATAAGCCCCAGTACGTCACTTTCACCTTCCGGATAAAACTTTGCCACACCTTTCATTTCCATAGCATCCGAGAAAATAATTCCCTTAAACCCAAGATCCTCCTTCAAAAGTCCGGTAACTATAGGCCTAGAAAGTGTTGAAGGTAAATTGGGGGTATTATCAAGCACCGGGATACTCATGTGAGCAACCATAATCCCGGAAGCCCCTTCTTTGATTAATTCTCTGAAAGGATATAACTCCAAAGAATCTAAGCGCTCGCGGGTAAAGGGTAGTTTCGGGAGGTCATAATGTGAATCAACATCTGTATCACCATGTCCTGGAAAATGCTTGACACTAACCATAACATTATGATCCTGAAGCCCTTTCATATAGGAAGTAACTTTTGCCGCAACATTGAATTTATTATCCCCGAATGAACGGATTCCAATGACCGGGTTCTTCGGATTATTATTGATATCAGCGACTGGGGCGAAATTCACCTGCATGCCAATACGTTTAAAATCCATGGCCACCTGCTTACCCATTTCATAGATCAACTTATTGTCCTGGATTGCTCCTAGAGTGAGCTGGTAAGGATAAGAAATGGTGCTGTCTAGTCTCATTCCCAAACCCCACTCGGCATCCATGGAAATCAATAAGGGTACTTTTGAAGCTGCCTGATAACGGTTAGTTAGTGCCGCCTGCCTGGCCGGTCCTCCCTGGAAAAATACGAGTCCGCCGATACGCTCCTTTCGAATCACCCTAGCAATTGAATCCTCAAAAGCCTTTCCCTTATCGGTATGGGCCCTAACCATGAAAAGTTGAGCAATTCGCTCACGCTTGTTTAATTTTTTAAAAACAGTTTCAACCCAATCATTAGGTTTATCTAAAGCGCCTATGTATGAACTCTGAGTTTGGGCAAAACTGATTAGCGGACTTATCAGAAAGATAAAAAAAACAAGGTGCTTTAAGTTTTTGTACATGAGGGGATGTAAATATTTTGTGAAATTATTAATTAAGAAACAGAATCAAGCCAAAAAGCGTTAATAAAAAAGTTATTCCAAGACTTAAACAGACACTGAAAAGCCATACAGAAAACAGATCAGTCAATCGCTTTTTAAGAAATCTATACAAGAAATAAATTCCTGCCATGTTAAGAAATATAAAAACCAAACCTGCCCAGGCTATTATTTCGGTAATCATCATAAATTTTCAGTTAAAAATACAATGGAACTTAAACTAAACAAATTTATCAAAGGAATTGGTTTGATCAGATACATTCTTACCTAATAGAGGCCTTATTTCACTAAAGATTATAGCTTGGTATTATTATTTCATACGAAGACTCATACATAAATTAACGTCATTATGAAACAGGTATTAGTTTTAGCTATAGGTGAGCTATGCGCAAGAGTTGCAGAGGCACAAACAGTTGGCATTAAGGTCGTTGTAAACATCTGGAATAACATCAAAACACATGACACGAATTTCGAAACAGATTTCAAATCGGATTTAAATGCCGGATTATTCGTTGATATCCCGGCAGATAAAAGCCTGGCCTTTTCAACCAAACTTATGTTATCACAAAAAGAGTATATTACAATTGGAACAAGTTCACTGAGTATAGCAAATGAATATTCAGTGACTTCAAAATTATTTAATTAACAAAAATGCCCCGAACAAGCCGAGGCATTTTTGTTATATCAGATGTATTATTAGAATTAACCTTGGTTGATAATAATTTCGGAGATCGTCCATCCTTTATCCGATTTAACGAACTTCAGATTAAACTTGTATGAACCTGCAATATCCATGCGGTTTCCATTTAAATTTGCAACACCCATTACATCAAAATCAGCTGATCCGGTAGCAATAGCAGCATCAACAGTAAATGATTTATTTATTGCAGAAGATTTACTAACATCATAGATTCCTCCTGTAAAGGTGTAGATAATCCCTGCTTTGTCGAGTGTACTTCCTGAAGGTTCATACATTTTGCAGGTTTCACTAAGTTTAGCTCCCATCCATGTTTTATCCTTTTTCACAATGGCAATTGAAAAACTATCCACCAGACTTTTAAGCTGATCTTCATCACTAGTATTTACATTAATGGCATAGGCTTCTGATAGCGAAAACGCTACAAAAAGTATTAATAAGAACTTTTTCAATTGATTAAGTATTATAAATTTTTAGTGATTTCAGTTGACATTGGTGTAACAGAAGAACGGAATCGCCGAATCAGATTTCCGTCTTCATCAATCAGAAATTTCTCAAAATTCCATTTGATATCACCAGTAAAATCAGGGTTTGCGGCAGTTGTAAGGTGCTTGAACAGCGGACTGATATCATCTCCTTTTACACTGCTTTTTTCAGCTAAAGGGAAAGTTACACCAAAATTCTTCTGGCAAAACTCTTTGATATTTAAGTTCTCACCTGGTTCTTGGCCGCCAAAATTATTTGCCGGAAAACCAATAACCACCAGTTTATCTTTGTAAGTATCCGCTAACTTCTGCAGATCAGCATATTGCTTTGTATACCCACATTTTGAGGCTGTATTAACAATTAAGACTTTTTTTCCTTTGTATTTTTTAAGGTCAAGTGCCTGGCCATCAATATTCTGAACCTTGAAGGTATAAATTGAAGGCGGAGTTGTAATGAACATTGCGAGTACTAATATTAGTGTTTTCATGGAACAAAATTAAAATTTAAAGAGCATATAAATATCAAAAGATTTTGATTGATTTAAAACTAACAATTATCTGACAATAAGTAAATTAAGTTTAGAGTTTTAAGAACTTTTTAACTTGATCAGGATCCCTCCGGCAATCCCAAACCAT
>Ga0164293_10005643_pt1 | contig 10653 bp, 8 predicted proteins | sample GEODES118metaG_FD_111487 | JGI IMG/M metagenome (GOLD analysis project Ga0164293, IMG submission 111487) | Eutrophic lake water microbial communities from Lake Mendota, Wisconsin, USA - GEODES118 metaG | ecosystem: Environmental > Aquatic > Freshwater > Lake | place: USA: Lake Mendota, Wisconsin...
ATTTTTAAAGTTTTCAAGTTTAGTGATATATCCGTTTCTCCTTAAAAATTTAAACACCAAATTTTCATAGGAATATTCCCCTTCTTTTCTTAATCCACAGGTTCTATATTTACGAAGTTTTTCTCTATATTTTTTAACCAATTTAACCGCGTCCTCAATGTCCTCATCTTCAGCATTTTCTAAAACACCATCAATAATATCCATCCATTGTTCTGCTTTGGATTTTAATTTTTTTTCATCTATTTTGAAATCTTCTTTTTTTGGTTTCTTTAACCATTTATCGTAAATTAAAGAATATACTCCTTGACTTTCGTTTTTTTCGTTAGAGTCCTGCACATACAATTCGGTCTCGTAACCTTTAATCATAATATTATGGGCAGCATTAAAAACGGTTTTTTTTAGTCTAAATAATTCTTCGGACATTTCACGATTTTCGGATTCATTTATATCTATCACAATGTGAATATCAAAATCCGAAAACTCACTCCAATTGTATCCCACTAAAGAACCAACAAAAATAACATCTTGAACGAATAGTTCAGTGTCCAAAAATTCAATAAAAAGATTTGCGACCTTCAATAGTCGTTCTTTTATTATGGGTTTAAGTTTTACGGTATTTGGATCGTTTGAGTTATCCCAAACATCTGGATTAAATTCCTCTTGTAGATAAAAACTATTAATAATTTTTTCAGTATTTGCCATGTATATAAATATGGCGTAAGAATTATTTGTCTAATTTTTTATATTTGTATGTTTTAGATATGTTGGAATTAAAAAATTTACCCTGTGATTCAGATAATCTGAATTGTGCATATATGTTATGAGGAACCTCGTCATACTCATATTTAACCCCGTTTTTAAATTCCGTAACTAATTTTTTAGTTTCTGAATCATATATTGTTTTTACTAAATTACTTGATTCTATTTCACATGTAATAATAGTCCCTTCGATTGTTGTTTTTTTAATTGCCATAATCAATTCTTTAATGGTGTTATGTCGTCTATTGTTTTTAACTTATTATGAATATAGTCGGTTAAAGATACCTTGTCAACATCAAACCCATAGTCACGCACAGTTTTAAAAATAGAATCTCTCTCATCTGAGAATTTATGGAAAAGCTTCATAAGGTCTTGTGGATAGTACGGCGGTTTTTGTAAGTCCTCATCTGACCAACCCTCTCGTTGAAAAATTAACCTTATTCTATAATATATTCCTTCAATATCTTCGATTAGGTTTAATTCCTCCATAAAATATTTAAATGGTTCCATAATAGTAAATATGTCGGTTTTTAAAAAAACACAGAACAAAAAAAACCACCCTTTCAGGTGGTTCTTCTTATTTTAGGGAGTCGATCTTGTCTCTTAATTCTATTGACCTCTCAAAGTCTTGGAGTTTAATTGATTCGTCCAATTGTTTTTTAAGGTTACTTATTTTCTCTTTGTTTTTTTCCAAACTTTTTATTTTGTCCCTTATCTCAACCGCCCCTTCAAAATCTTGTTCCTCAATACGTTTATCTAATTCTTTTTTTAATGATGATACCTCATCCATTTGTTTTGGTTTTCTTATTACGTATGAATACGAAAATAGACCGGTGTCTGATACATACGTTTTTCTTTCCCACTCCCCATCATCAGTTTCTGACTGAGATAGTTCTAAGTCTTTAAATAGACGGTTTAAGTTGTAAAAGTTTCTAAATAACATAATTTTTATTGTTTATAAGTTTATTTTGATTATTTATTCACCAATAAAATGCCAAATATAAAAGTATGACAAAATGTCAGTATTAAACTGACACTATGACAATTATAAAAAAACATTGATTATTATAATGAATTCATTTAACTTTTAACCAAATAAAAATATTAAAAAACGTATTATGATTGAATCTTACGACGAATCAGACAAATCTAAAAATAAAAACGCGGAAACCAAAACAAAAACTCCGGTATTAGATAACTTTTCAAGAGACCTTATTAAATTGGCTGAGGAAGGTAAATTGGATCCTGTTGTTGGTAGAGAAAACGAAATTAATAGGATTGCACAAATACTTTCAAGAAGAAAGAAAAATAACCCTATTATATTAGGTGAACCTGGTTGTGGTAAAACTGCAATTGTTGAAGGTTTGGCCAAAAAAATATTTGAGGGGGATTGTCCTCAAAACTTATCAGGAAAAAGAATTGTTTCTTTGGATATGACATCAATTGTTGCAGGAACAAAATATCGTGGTCAATTTGAAGAAAGAATGAAGGTTATCATTGAAGAATTATATGCAAATCCTGATATCATTATTTTTATTGATGAAATCCACACAATGATTGGTGCTGGTAATTCATCAGGATCAATGGATGCTTCCAACATATTTAAACCGGCACTTTCAAGAGGTGAGTTACAATGTATCGGAGCAACCACATTAGAGGAATACAGAAAAAACATTGAAAAGGACGGAGCATTGGAAAGAAGGTTCCAAAAGGTAATGGTTGACCCATCAACGAAAGAAGAGACGTTAATGATACTCCAAAATTCAAAAAACAGATATGAAGATCATCATAAAGTCACATATAGCGACGACATATTAAGATTATGTGTTGAACTGGCTGATAGATATATTACAGATAGAGAGTTTCCTGATAAGGCGTTTGATATTATTGATGAGGTTGGGGCGAGATCTCAGGTTGAAATTAAATTACCTGAAATTATTGAGGACTTAAAACGACAAGCCAATGAAATAAAAGAAGAAAAGGTTAGGGTTATCAACAGCCAGAAATATGAGGAAGCGGCAAATTTACGAGATAAAGAAAGAAAGATCATATCAGACTTAGAAAGAGAAAAATCTGAGTTTGAAAAAAATAGAAACCTATTTAAAAGAGAAGTGACTGAAGACGTTGTGTATGATGTCGTAACCTTAATGACAAAGATTCCGGTTAGCAAAGTGTCGACCGATGAGACAGAACAATTAAGAACCCTAAAAGAAACACTATCAACAAAGGTTATCGGACAAGAAGATGCGGTTGCAAAAATATCAAGAGCAATCCAAAGAAATAAAGTGGGATTAAACGATCCAAAAAAACCAATATTCAGTGGATTATTAATTGGTAATTCGGGTGTCGGTAAAACGGAGTTGGCAAAACAACTTGCAAAACATATGTTTAATTCTGAAGATTCGTTAATCAGATTGGATATGAGTGAGTTCTCAGATAAAATTGCAACATCAAAATTAACGGGAACGTCACCAGGTTATGTTGGGTATGAAGATGGTTCTCCGTTTTTAAATAAGATTAAAAACAAACCATATTCGGTTATTTTATTAGATGAGATTGAGAAAGCTCACCCTGAAATTTTTAACATATTTTTACAAATGTTAGATGAAGGGTTTTTAACTGATGGTCACGGAAGAAAGATCAACTTTAAAAACTGTATTATTTTGATGACATCTAATATCGGAACAAAAATTGTTCAGGATTTTGGTACAGGGGTTGGGTTTTCAACGGGATCCAAAATTGAAAAAAGAGAGGAGGAGATAAAATCGGTTTTAGAGAAAGAATTATTTAAAAAGTTTGCACCTGAATTTATAAATCGTTTCGATGAGATTATTTATTTTAAAGACCTTAGTGAAACTGATTTATTAAAAATAGTTGACTTGGAACTTGAAAAGGTATATAAAAGAATTGAAAGTATTGAGTTTGATTTGGAGGTGGACGAGAGTTTGAAAAAACACATCATTTCTGTTGGTACCGATACAAGGTTCGGAGCGAGAATATTAAAAAGGACAATTCAAAAATGGGTGGATGATTCGGTAACTGAAAAAATATTATCGGATAATCCAGAGAAGGGGTCTAAATTTATCTTGTCATATAATGAAACGGATAAAAAAACTGAGGTTAAAGTAAAAAAACCAGCAAAAAGAAAAAAATGATTTTGTAGAACAGAAAAGTTTTCGTAAGTTTGTAGTATAAATAAACCACTATGAAAACTTTTCTTTTAACTTCTTTATTTTTAGCATTATCTTTAGTGACTCTTTCACAAAAAGACTTAGACTCCGTTTCTAAGTACTTCGATTCTATCTACGTATCTGAAGTTTATCCTGGTAACTTTAAACCAAAAGTGGATAAAAAACTATCTGCGGTTGCTAAAATACAAATGGATTACTTAAAAGGTAAAAAAAATATGTTTTTATCTCACGACCATCCAGAAAGAAAATACGAATCTATATTTTTAAGGTTTAGAGAGACTGTAAACAAAAATAAAAAGTTTGAGGACAGTTATTTGTACAATTCAGAAGTGTTATGTCGTATCGGTAATTACGATAAGATGAATAATAAAGAAATTGCTAAATATATTTTCGACGCATTCATGAGATCCCCTTCACATAAAAAAGCCATGAGTGCATATAGAAATAGATTTATATTCTTGTTCGATTACTCAGTTGATAATGAAATTATATGTGTTGGTGTTATGGGTGAGAAATGAGATTAAAAATAACATTTTATTGTTTTTACTTTTCTACCTATATAACTTTCCCCACCAAGTTTTACCCCACCACCTTTTCGTTTCAATTTAGCCCATTTCCAAGTTAACCTTCTTTTTATTTCGGTAAATTTTTCACCACCATAAAAATCAGCACTATATGTTTTATCACTTGATTGTACTTCTTCTTTAGGTAATCTATCCTCAATAGGGGGAGTTGATTCCTTTCCTCCCTCTTTTTTGTCGTCAATTGGTGGATCTTTAAATGGTTCCTCCAAGTCCATTAAATCGAAGTTAAATGCTACCTCAACATTTAAATTGGTATATTTGTATTTATCATAACTTTTTTTATTACTGTGAGGTAGTCCACATTCGTCACGTTTAACTAAAATACCATTTATTTTACATTCATCTACATCGTATGAACATGCCTTGGTCATAGGGTATTCACCTTTAGGTATGTAATAACCAAGATCTTTTGGTGGGTTAGGACCACTAGTACCATCACCGTTAGATCCGTTCGGGTTTAATTTTATAATTGGTTCTTTTTTACACCAAGGCATTTGGTATTTTACCATAAGTTCCGATATTAAATAATCTTTGGCATTATTTAGTCTTAATTCTGCTAGTTGTTTGAATGTTAATTTATCCGCTGGACTTGTGTTTCTAAATCTGCTAGCGCTTGCATTACCACTTATACTATTAACACAGGCTCTCCATGTTATTTTTTTCTTACCTTGTACTTTTGATATTATTTTTTTCGCCTCTACGGTTTCAGGTATGTTTTGTAATACCTCAAGTATCGGGTTAATTATTTCCTCATTTATTTTTGTTTTAACTCTAGTGTCCGCCTTTGACATATTGTCAAGATAAAGATTATCAACACCTTGACTATCTAATCCAAAATCAGCACCTTGCAACTCAACGAATGATTCTTCTTCTCCCGGTTCACTACTTTCATCACCAGGGGTACTACCTTCAGTTCCCTCTTTTTCATAAACAATTTCTTCATCAGGTATTCTGGTTGATACCCCCATCTTTTTCAAAACAACCCTCTCAACCCATTTGTTTAACAATACATACATGATAATATCCGCAGCATATGCTGGATCGTTTATTTTAATATCTTCCCATATCGTAAGTTGAGTTTGAAATTTACTTGTTTGGACTAATTTGTTTATAACCGCTTTCTCATCTTTTAAAACTTGGTATATTGTTCTAAATTTTCCTCCGAATCCCCTTAAATTATCTCCACTAATTTGGTTTTCCGCGCGATCAATAAAATTGTAAGCTCTAAAATCATTGAAATCGTTTTTACTTACTTTTTTACCATTAATCATATAATCATAAATTAATTTAGCATCTTCTTCTGTATTATATTCTTTAATCTGAGATTGCCTATTTTTACCGTATAAACTTTGGTACGCATATCCAATAGCAAAAGAACCAAGCCCTTCCTTTGGATCTAAACTACCACTTTTTGCGTATCCCTTACTCGATGATGGTGATTTAGTATATCGTAACTTACCAATACCTAAATTAATATTCTTATTAACCCTTTTCTTATTTTGCTCATCTATTGCTGTTAAATGTAGAGATCTAATTCTATCGTCTTCAGATAAATATTCTTTATCGAACACCTCAACCAAAAAAGTATTATGATTTTCACTTAAAAGTCCGTTAGATTTTTTTGAGTTATAACCCATTAAGTCTTTATATCTTTTTATTTCATCTTCAGATATGATTTTTTTACGCATAACTTTGTTTTATAATATAAATATCGTATCTTTATAAAAAATATTAAATGAACTTAGAAAAATTCAAAGACCTACTATCAGTTCCTTCCAAAACATATCAAGAAGAAGATATGGTAGAATTTCTTTGTAACGAACTTGACACAATTCCAGGCGTCTCCTACTACCGAGATGATATGATGAATATATATGCAACAAAAGGAGAACTAAACGAAGGTGAATATTACCCGATGTTTATCGCCCACACGGACACCGTTCATCATAAGGTAGATAAAATCATAGTAAAAGAAGAAAAACTTATACGACCAAACACATTCGGAAAAACGTTTGATAAAACGGAGGTTGATTGTTTAAAGGCATACACCGAAGACGGAAACCCAACCGGTATTGGTGGTGACGACAAATGTGGTATTTTTATTTGTTTGGAACTTTTACAACAATTAGACAAAGTTAAGATCGGATTATTTGTTTCAGAAGAAACAGGGTGTCACGGATCAAGCAAATGTGATGAAAACTTCTTACAAGATGTTGGATACATTACGCAATACGATGCCCCAGGAAATCATTTAATCTCCGAGATTTGCTCGGGAGTTCGTTTATTTGAACGTGAAAGTGAATTTTTCACCAAAACAATCAAAGTCATTGAAGATTCATTTGGAAATGAAATGTTAATTCAATCTCACCCTTATACCGATATATCTCAACTAAAGAAAAAGTCTGACGTGTCTTGTATTAATATGTCTTGTGGGTATTATAATATGCATTCAAACCAAGAGTTCGTATCAATTGAAGACGTAAGATGCTCAATTGAGGTTGGAAAAAATATGGTTAAGGAACTTGGTCATAAGAAATATGAATACATTTATAAACCGATCACATATACATCACAAACCGTAATGAACTCTTTGGTTGGTTTTGATATGGACGATGATTTAAAAGAAGAGGATATCCATCAATTGGAAACGGTTGATGTAATTGAAGAGAAAGACGGGATCACGATTTCGGATATATATGATGGTGCTTCCGTTTTTATAAGTGACGACGATGTCCCTTATTTATATGAGATTTTAAAGGAACGTCTTATTTCTAAGAATTGAAAATTTCTTGGCTTGTTCTAAAAGGTCAAACATTTTTTCGTTATAGATTAAATTTAAAAAACTGTCAATATCTGTTTTACCACCCTTGGCGTCCCACCCATTTTTTCTTTTCATTGTGTAATAAATTAATGACGTATCCGGTTCAATCCCGTTAATTCTTATTTCGTATTTTCCATCTTTTGTTTTAATCCAAACGTCAACACCACCAATTTCCATAACTTTATCAACAACGTTAAAATAATTTTTATCGTAATTATCCGGATTTTCTTCAATATCTTCCAATTTCTTTTCAAGTATTTTTGTTAAACCCGGTAACCAAGACTCCTCAAACTTTTCACTATCCCAATAATTTGACTCCATTTCATAATACTCCGGTAAATACGCCCTAACCGTTTTTTTAATTGTAGAAAATAACAGATCTAAAAAACTATCATCATCTGTACCATAATTGGCAAATAATAATAAAGCATCTCCCCACCCCATATGGTATTTCCAAAAACAATATCTATCGCTATACCGATCAATACCAACCGGTTTTAAACAATTACACAATTTATCCTCAATTCCTTTTGGGACTGAGTCTCTAACGGCATCAACATTTGAATCGGTGTATAACTCAACAATATCACTTTCAAGACCTATCGTCTCTAAAAAAGAAGAAATTATTTTTGACATGTTATCATTTAAGTCGTTTGTTGTGATTTTAGAGAGTTTAGAATACATATCTGGTGATGAATATTTTGCCAAACTTATAAGTAATTCCAAATGTACAGGTCTAAACGATTGGACGATATATCCCTCTGACCAATCGTCGGAATTCCTATTTGAAAAGTCGTCGTACCAATCCCATCGTTTTTCATACATCAATTCATAATAGGATGCATCATAATACCCCTCCGAATTATCTTCTTTTGAGTAATCGTCAGGAAAAAAGAATGTCAAAAAATCTTGTAACCCATTAAAGGTAAACATTATACCATCGTCTTTAATTTCAATATGATCTGAAAAGTCTTCCCCTTCTGAATTATAAAACTCAACAGCATTTGCACTTATCTTGCGTTTTATCATTCTTGATATTTGTTGATAATCCGTTAACTCTTGTTCTTCCTCGTCCTCAAAAATAAATTTTTTCTTTAACATATTTATATAAATATATTGGATAATCAAAACATTTGTATTATCTTTGTATAAGTTCTTTGAAAATATGGGGGTGTTTTTGGATTTGACAGGTATCGGCTGAGGAATAAGGGCACGTAGAGACTGAATTAATCTCTTTAAAAACTGATTCACATTTATATACGGCAACGTACTTGATAACCTTTCAGTGGTTGGTTTAATTGCAACTGAGCAAGTTACTGTAGCTTAAGTTAAGCACGGAAACGGGGGTCGATGGACATATAACCTAGCAACAGAAGTCCTTTAAGGTGGAATACGACTGAACCCGAAATCGAGTCGTTCATTGGTTGTTGATCTACGATGATGAAGAACGGATTAACCTTGTTTTTGGTCAAGTAAAAAATCAAATATTTTGGGACGTTAGAAAATGTCAACCTAAACGTGTAGTCCTTATCTGACAGGATATTATGGACCGGAGTTCGAGCCTCCGCACCTCCACCCTAGACTTTTTGTACTACCCACTATTTAATTATGGTGGGTTTTTTTATGGTTTTTTCTCCTCTTCACCTGGAACAATTTCTTTAGTGGCGCCTAAATGGGCTGCAGTTTTACTTACTAACTCGGAAGCCCCTTCTTTTTTCTTTACCGTACTATTAATTTCAGTTCCTGACTTACCAACCTTTGAAACGTTAACTGCTATTTTATAATATTCATTACCACCTTTAAATGCGTCACATTGGGCTTTTGTGCCGTTTTTACATACCCATTCCGTTGACGCTTCTATAGTTTTACCTCTAATAGGACCAGAAATGTATTCACCAATCGCATCCGCCTCTTTTTCCGTTAGTTTTTTAGCCAACTCAATACCTTTAGGTGATTTAAAAAACTCACCAAGTTTAGGAAATGATTTTTGCATAAAACCACCAACTTTATTATTGATACTACTTATCACCTTACCACTAACTGCAGTACCGATAGCATCATCAAGACTTTTAACTAAATCACCTATTTTTGAGATCATACCATTTAATTTATTCCACATAGTAGAAAAAAATGGTAATTTACTTGATAACCAACCTAACGCATTTTTAACTCCCGTTACTGCCTTCCCCCCTAATTTAACTAATGTGCCACCAAACCCTGCAACGTATTTATATACGGTTGGAAATCCTTTCTTTAATGCTGACATTAATAGTGGTAAAGTTTTTGCTTCTGATGCGACCGCCTTTGCTGGTGCTAACGCTTTGGCTGCCAATCCTGCGGTAACAACCGAGAATGTATCTAAAATTAAGTTCCACCAATTTGGCTTACCTTGAGTCCATTGATATATATCCCATATTAGTAATACCGCCCAAGCAAATAAATTAATACCCGCACCTAAAGGACCACCAAAAACCGTTAATAAAATCTGAACAACACCACCGGCAACACCACCTAAAAAAGACCTGAATCCTTCCATTATGTCCCCAACAGTCATATTTTTTAGTGTCTGTATTGCCTTACCAATACCCTCACCCACAGAAACCGCAGCATTTATACCCGTAACATCACCAACAACAGAAGCCACTCTTAATGCGTTATTTACTTTCGGAGCCACAAGTGTCTTATCAATACTTTTAAGTTTATCCCATATTGTTCTGTATTGTTTATAATCATAATCACTCATTTCATCGGTTAACCAATCATATACACTATTAATCCCTGACATTTTTCTAGCTTTAACCAGTTGATTAAGTCTATCTAATGTTGGTTTGTTTTTAATTTTATTAAACGCAGTGATCGCATCGTCCTCATAAGTTCCACCACCATCAAATGCTTTTTTAAGTTCGTCAAATACGGTTTGTGCAGTATTAAGATCTTGTTGTGTTGGTTGATTGGATACTACAGCCTTTGGGTTTGTTTTTTTATATTTAGCAATCACATCTGATACTCGTTTATTTGATAACTTTCCAAATTGACCTAAATTGAATGTTGATGTTATGGTTTTTGGTTCTAAAATAATATTAGCAGCTGGTTGTCCCGCATATTTACCTCCTTGGAATTTAAACGTCATACTTACATTTGCTGCCGAATCAGTAAACGATACCGGATAACCCCCATTCGCACTTAGTGAGTAATTTATTATCCAACCACTCCAGTACATAAAACTGGATTTAGTCGGGTCGGTAACCTGTTTTCCGTTTGCACCATATTTAACATCAATACCCGTTTTTTTTAGTTG
>Ga0164293_10005644_pt1 | contig 10652 bp, 6 predicted proteins | sample GEODES118metaG_FD_111487 | JGI IMG/M metagenome (GOLD analysis project Ga0164293, IMG submission 111487) | Eutrophic lake water microbial communities from Lake Mendota, Wisconsin, USA - GEODES118 metaG | ecosystem: Environmental > Aquatic > Freshwater > Lake | place: USA: Lake Mendota, Wisconsin...
CGATATCGATCTGTTCATGTTTGAGTCCGATCAACTCACTGAGTCGGATGCCGGTGGAATAAAGCAGGGTAAGGATCGTTTGTGCATTGAGTGATTCCCAGCTATCTGACCCGGCCTGTAGTCCTTTGAGAAGCTGCAATGCTTCCTCCTCCTTGATAAAGACCGGCAGGCGTTTCGATGTCTTTGGAGAGGTTATGGTAGACATCGGGCTGGAGGAAAGATTGCCTTGGCGGACCAGGTACTTGAAAAAAGACTTGAAGGTGGAGATTTTTCGGTTGAGGGATCGGGGACTGAGTCCGTTTGCCTTTCCATCAGCCAGCCAGCTTCTGATCATGGCAGCCGAAAGGGCAGCCGGATCCCCTACCCCATAGGCGGATTGGAAATAGTCGAAGCCTTGCTGCAGATCGGTGGAATAAGCCAAGATTGTATGCGCGGAGAAACGCTTCTGAAACTTTAGATAGTCCAAAAACGACTGATAAGGGGGGATCGGGTGCTGATCAGGCATGGTCACAAGTTAGGCAGAAAATAAAAAAGCCACCGGAAGGTGGCTTTTGAAAATAATCTATTGATAATCAGATGTTATACATCGATTTTTCCACTAGCGATCTGCTGCTTGTAAACGGCTTTCAGAACCTCGCCACGGCGTTTTACGGATGGCTTGGTAAAGCTCTGGCGCTCACGAAGTTGGATAAGAGTTTTGGACTTCTCAAACTTCTTTTTGTACTTTTTCAGCGCCTTGTCGATGTTTTCGCAGTCTTTTGAGTCGATGATCAGCATGGTATACCTCCTTTTGGGAGAGCGAAGATAGGGTTATTTTTAAAAATCAAGTTACCATGAAAAAAAAATCTCCACTTTCCATATGCATCCCTGTATATAATTACCCAGTTTATCCACTGGTACATGAATTACATCTTCAATGCACAAAAGAAAAAATTGAATATGAAATCATTTTAATCGATGACTGCTCATTAAAAAGAATTCAAGAAATAAACAAGAAAATACAAGTTCCAAATACTAAGTACATACAGTTGAGTAAAAATATTGGCCGCTCAAAAATCAGAAACTTATTCCTCAATTATGTCAAAAACGATTGGTTGCTATTTCTTGACTGCGACTCGGAACTAATTAGTGATAAATACATAAACAACTACTTAACTCATGATCTTGGGGATCAAAGTGTTTTATCCGGGGGAAAAACATTTTCATCCTCAGCTCCAAACCAAGAAAACATACTTAGATGGAAATATGGGAGAAGAAGAGAAATGCAAAAAAATAATGAATCAGCCAATCGCTTTTTTTCCAACAACTTTTTCTTGAATAAAGCCATTCTAAACCAAGTGCGCTTCAACGAAGATTTGAAAGGATATGGGCATGAGGATACTCAATTTGAAATAGACTTATTTGCAAGGGAATACTCAATCTGCGTAATCAACAATCCAACAAAAAAGTGTCGAACTTGACACGAATTCAGTCTTTTTAGAAAAAAGTATACAGGCTGCAAAGAATTTTGCACAGATTTATTCAGAATGGCGAAAAAAAAGACCAAATATCACACCCGCCCCCTACAAGATGTGGAGGACATACGAAAGCGTAAAACCATTTAAAAAAGCAATTCAAATTATATTAAACATATTATCTCCCATCTTTCAAAAGTTGATTAAATGGAATAGCCATTCATTATTGTTGTTGGATGTAATAAAATTGCAAGCGTTCATGATTGCAATAAATAAGATAGACTTAGATGAAAAAAGAGGTCAAATTAAAACCCATAACACATGAAAATAAACAACAAAATCTCAAAAGCCTGGCAGTCTCAAATTTAGGGGAGCTTACAGCCCCATAAAGCAAAAAATCGTAACAATTAAATTATCGAGATAAATAAATGCATGACATTCTTGATGATTTAAATGCGCAAAATAATTCTCAAACATCTTTTTGTACTTTTCAGTTCATTTTATAAAAGTAACCAAAAGTGGTACTCAAAAATGTCAGACATAAATATGAATTTATTTATACTGACATGTAGGATAGTTGACTAACTCATAAAAATGAATTAAGGATTTTACCACTTTCGATGACCCATCAATAAAAAAGATTAATTTGCCTAATCAACATATAGAAAAAGTTTACTACCCAACTTTAGATGGACTTAGAGGTCTTGCAATATTACTTGTACTACTATTGCACAATTTTAAATTCTTTAAATATTTTTCATACGGATGGATAGGTGTCGACCTTTTCTTTGTAATATCTGGCTTTCTTATCACCGGGATTCTAATTGACAATCGTGAAACACCTAAATACCTAAGTATTTTTTACTTAAGAAGAGTAATTAGAATTTTCCCATTATATTATCTTTTATTGACTCTTTGCTTATTTATACTACCCAAAATAAACAAATTAAATTTTGGATCAGAATACTATCAAGAGAATCAAATATTCCTTTGGAGCTACCTTCAAAACTGGCTTTTTGCAATAAAATCACCAGAAGATGATCATACTTTATTACATACTTGGTCTCTTGCGGTTGAAGAACAGTTTTATATTCTATGGCCAATCATAACACACATACTAGGCAAACCTTTAAGAATCTTGTTATTTTCAGTTTTATTATTAATTGGAATAGGAATCGCAAGGTACCTAACCTACAAATTACAAGTTGCAAATTCAAACTATGCCATTTTTGTTACATTTACGCGCATTGATGGACTTTGTATAGGTGCTATAACTAGTATAATTTTTCGGATTAATCCGGACATAATGTGGCAAAATCGCAAATCGATTATCCTCTTCTTTACATCCATTAATTTTTGTTTCATTTTTTTGAAATGGTATCATATAATAGATCTCCCATATTGGGCTTTAATAGGATATACAAGCCTATCCGTTATGTTTGGCCTGTTAGTGTACGCAACTATAGATGAAAGGTCAAAATTAATAAGGCGAATTTTCGGAAACATATACATGCGTTTTTTTGGTAAGATATCTTACAGTCTTTACATATTCCACTGGCCGATATATCTTATAATTAAAAGTTTTACGGATCATTTCATATTAGATAGTATAGATATAACAGTAAACAAATTTATTCTTGGCATAGTATCAACAATAGCTGCAATAATTGTAAGTACGATATCTTTTGAGTATTTTGAAAAACCAATACTTCAAATGAAATCAAAGTTCAATTATAAAATCTCCTAAGTACATATAATTCAAATTTGATTATATTAATTTTCCATATTTATAGGTGGGGTTATAAAAAGTAAACAATCTTCGGAAAATAAATCAATCTTGTCGTGATCTAAGTTACAAAACAATGTGATCAAGATGCAAAATAGTTTAGCTTCAATAAATAGGCTATCCAATAGTGTTCTCATAACGATAATTGGCCTTATAGGATATCTTCCTATTGCCACCATGTACTTTACTTTCAAAAATGACATAATAGCGCTGGACTTACCGATCATCCACCACATAAACAATTCAGTAGCGAATCTGGAAAACCCCTTCTGGATACACACGTGGGATCATGGCTTTCCTCTAAATTCCATAATTACTTGGAGTATTTACAGCCCCTTCCGAATTATTTTTCTTGCATTTCAACCATACAATATATACACCCTTCATATTGAGTTTTTAACCTATGTTATTCTAGCAGGACTAAGCATGAACTACCTGCTAAAAATGACATATGCATTATCAAAGAATTGGCGATTATTTTTCGCATCCTGTTACATGCTTTCCAGCATCGTAACCAGCTCAGGACAATGGCTAATGGCAATAACATTTATTGCGATCGCACCACTTGTAATCTGCCGCCTCTACTTGTTTTTTAAAAATCCAAATCTTTGGAACAGCATAATAATAGCATTAATATACTACTTACATTTCACATCAGTTTACCCGGCATTTACAATTGTTACCACCTACCTTATAGCAGGGTATGCAACCTACAAACTGACAGATGAAAAGAATCGAAATTTTCGACTGTATATAAACCTTCTTGTAACCTTATTATTCACCTTAGCGTTATGCTGGACTCCATTACAAAACACCTTGAATATAATGGAGCATATTGAACGCGGAAGCCCACTTTCTCATAAAAGTGATTTTTTTCAATCGAATTATTTCTCACCATTGAGTATTCTAACATTGATTGCACCGTTAACCTTTTCATTTATAGACCAACCAAATACAAGTTTTCTATTCCAACCCATATATTCCGGATATCTTCTGACAATTCTGCTTGTTTTTCTATTAATAAATTTTAGAAAATCCAGAAATATTCTCTTTTACTTATCAATCTTGATGATTGTAGTCGCAATGGGTAACAATACACCAGTTCGAAATTTCCTTAATATCCTCCCAGGATTTAATCTATTTAGAAATGTTGGTTTTATACGCTTATATGCGGTTCTGTTCATCATCATATGGGCTAGTGAGCAGGCAAGTAAAGGGCGTTTCCAGCTGGACCAATTTGACTCGTTCAAAGTAAAAAAAATAGGAAAGGCATTGTCAGTGATTTCAATAATAGCTTTTACTGCGCTGGCTATTTACCTACTCGCTTTATCATTAACTAATTTTATTAGTGAAGAAGCACTGTACGAACGAATGAAATCTTTACGTATGCAACTATGCATTGACCTACTTTTTTTGTTCGGTTCACTTGCAATTATTGGTATCGCACTCAAACTAAATAAACTGAATATAGCAATATACGGTTCAATAGTGATACTAATATTGCAAGCAAATTTTATGCATCCCTATTTTTCAATAAGTAGTCATACACCACATCACCTTGCATCAATTTACTCATTTAGAACTTCCATATATGACCAAAAAGAAGACCCCAAATATGTTAAAACCCTAAAATCAGACCAGTATGGGATTAAATGGCAAAATTTAAATGTATACAGAAATTTAGTTAGTTTGGGAAATAATTCAACAGGTCCCCTCCATTTAAAAGCAAAAAACGAAAATGCTTTTTTGAAATTTGCTGATTCACTAGCATATATAGGTGGATTTATTTATGCATCAAAAGATGCATCAGTTGAATACACGACAAATTCATACTCTACTATTTTCCTGAACGCAAAATCAAACAGAAGAGTAAATCTTGTTTTCTTTCAGCATAACTACCCAGGATGGTATCTGAAAGTTAATGGAAAAATTAAAGAATTTGATCGAAATATTATTAATTACTTAGCTGTTACACTTAATCCTGGCAACCATAGAATAAGCTTAAAATATAATAAGGTGAGTGACTGGCTAGGCCTAGCACCACTCCCAATAACCATAATATTCCTCGTAGTTGGAATTGCTAAAAGAAAGAATTGGTCAAACTGAATTAGATCAAAATCTAGGTTCACTTAAAGCGGAGCTGCTTGCTCCTCACCAGGAGTTATCAGCAATGTGGAATTGATTATAATATTTTGGGATATTCCTGTTAGTTGCTCTAAAGCAGTAACTGTAAGTATGCCACTAGAATCCATCGAAAATGTAACCAGAATTCTGGGAGCACCGGCAGGCATTAAAGGAATTCCACTCAAAGTAAATTCAGCAATTTTAAGATTCTTGGCAACTTGCGTATACCCTCCTTGGAAAACTGATATCCTGATACCAGATTGACCATCTTTTTGTGTTGTATATAACCGATTAGCAATGCAAGGAATCTTTGAATTTCTGGGGATCAACACATCCATCAAACCATCCCCAACTTCGATACCAATTGCCAACGGAGTGACATCCAGCAATAAGAACTCACTGAGATAACCAGCGATAATGGCGGCCTGGATCGCTGCCCCAGAGGCAACAACTTCATCTGGGTTCTGAGATAAATTCACATTTTTGTGAAAATAGGACGCTGTCATCTCTCTAACAAGTGGAGTACGTGTAGCACCACCAACCATAATTACTTCGTCAATATCCGACAACTCAATGTCTGCATCCTTCAACGCATCCCGACAACACTCAATCGTTTTTACGACTAGGGGTTTAATTAATTCATCAAGTATACTTCGGTCAAGCTGGAGATTTATTCCCCCGGCATTACCTGAATAAGAATTTCCGGCTGAAATAATTCGTTTCGATTCTTCTGCCAGTTTATTTAAGTTCGCTATGAAATCAACCTTTGACAGCAAGTCGTTTGCGTCTGAATAATATCGCACCTTCCAATACTCAACTATAGCATTAGTAAAATCATCACCACCTAGACGGGAGTCACCTCGAGTAGCAAGCACTTCAAAGACGCCACCAGATAGCCTCAAAACAGAAACATCAAATGTCCCTCCACCTAGATCATACACTACGATGAGCGAATCCCGTTCAAGAGATCCTCTAAATCCATAGGCCAAACTAGCAGCGGTTGGTTCATTGATTACTCGAACAACAGCCAATCCAGCTTGCTGACAGGCCTTTACAGTAAATTGTCTCTGAACCTCAGTAAAATAAGCGGGTACCGTTACGACACAGCGTGAAACTGACCTACTAAGATGATGCTCCGCTTTTTCTTTGATTTGGGAGAGAATCATGGAAGAAACTTCAATTGGATTATATCTCTTACCATGTACAAGAAGCTCGACACAATCTTGCCCAGAACCTAAATCAATTTTATATGGCACTGAAAATGGGGACCTAGCAAGATCCATGGCAGTGCGTCCAATTAAACTTTTAACGGAGTAAATCGTAGATTCAGGATCGGTAGCCAGCTTCTCTTTTGCCGCATTTCCACACATAGAAACTCCTGTTTCACTAAAATGAACTACTGAGGGAAGTAAATTACTTCCTTCACCCATTGGAATCATTTCAGGCATACCATTTTCCTCGTTCCAGAAAGCAGCTAAGCTGTTCGTGGTCCCAAGATCAATCCCGATAATTGTGTCCTTTTGTATTAGCGATCCTTCCCGTAAGTTAATTTGAATCTTTCTCATTTTTCTAATAAATATCATCGAAATAGATACATTTTGCCATAACCTCGATTAAACCCATCATTTTCACTTTTTTTGATTCTTTCAAAATCATCATCAACTATAACACGATAGAGATAAATCCCGTTTGCAAGACGGTCGCCGAATTGATCAGTGCCATCCCATTTGAAAGACGTGATATTTCGTCCGATCCTTAACTCCCCTAATTCCTGTTTTGTGATCTCCCGAACAACTTTACCAGTAAGAGTCATGATTTCTATCTTTAACTGAGACGGAATAACACTTCCATTTATAGTAAATACAAAGGATGTGGACGTGCTAAAAGGGTTGGGATAATTATACAACTCCGATAATTGAGATCGGGTTATCACCTTGAAGGATTGGCGTTTCACAACAGTGCCAGATTGACCTTCCTGCTTATCACGTGCAATCAGAATCAATTCATAAATACCATCTTCGGTAAAAAATGGCTTAAAGGCAATTACTGACTTATTCTGATCGGTCGGGGGCGTCGTGTAACTTAACAAACGAAGCGTATCAGATTTGTAATTAAATTGTCGGATAACTCCAGAAGGATTTTTTACACGAACTACAAGCGAGGAGGTATCATCCATCATTCTCCATCTGGAATCATCAAAGATTTGAATGAGAATTTCGGGCCTTGAGGATACCACATCCTCTTCCAGTATGTGAATTCCATCAAAGGTCAAATCAACTAACGGAGGCAAACTATCAGGACGAACATAAAATTCTCTCATTAAGAAGTTATTGAAAGAATATTGCTCCAACTTACGAGGGGGAGCATTGACCTCGATCTTTAATTGATTTTTTCCCTTGAAGGAATTAGTCTCCAAGAGCGTATTCAACTGAATGGTGTCACCAGCAGAAATCGCCTTTGTACGAGGAATGGGAATTTGATACGTTATATTATCGGAATTTACAACAGACAGCTTGGACAAAAGACTATCGAAAGGGGTTGAGCTTACATTCTTAAAAGCAAGACGGAATGGGATTGGCTCGCCCTGATCTACGGAGTCTTTGAACTGAAACAGCAAGTTGGGGGAAACAACACCCTCCGGAGCTTCCACAAACGTGGTATTCCAATTTTTAAGTTGGAATGGAGTATATTTCGTAGCGTCTTTTACCCTAACACTTAACGAAAGCTTCGGATAGATAGCAGGATCCATGCCAGAAATATCAAGATTTAGATTTTGAGTAAACAATCTTGACACATATGGCTCGGACAGTCCATCGGATCGAACACCTCTCACATCCAGCCATGTAGAATCTGAACTGGCATCCTGATAACCCGATATTTCAATCTGCTTCCATTGCTTTGCCGGTCCAATCACGGGGGATTTTATTATTCCAATAGAGTCGGTTACCTTAAAGGACTTAGTCAAAATAGTTGCATCATATATACCATTGGAGACGCTAGAGGTCGGAATAAAATTGGGGTTAGATTTCTGATAGATAAAATTAAAAGCTCTCTTCCGGTAGAAGGAGTCAATTGCCTGAAAACCTACACTCCTTAGCTTGTGATAAAGAGATCGACCAGAACCGAAAATAGCTGTATCGGCTTTCCAATCATTAATAAAACCACTAACATCGCTTCCTGGAATATTTCGGACTGTCACAATATACCCATCAGGAATAGTATCCATAAAGTCCATAGCCAATTTTCGGGCTGCAGAGTTCATGTAACTAAACTCGAAATTCCACAAACGGCTGGGCTGACAATATGGACCACTTCCATATGCACGATTGGGATTGGGCGTTGCAACAAACTTATCCGGGTTAAAAATATTGAATATCAAACTGTTACCCACACAAGCACTTCGTATGTATGGATCCCCGTCGGGCGCTACCACGAAATCAGCGTCGTTGGTAGCCGCAGTTGGAAAAACTGCATTGCGCATTAGAATATAATGGCTGGATGAATCAAACTTCCAATTTCTACCATTTGCATCAAGTTTGAGTCGCACAAGACTATCATTCTCATATTGATAATAATGCGACTGCCCAAATCCTTCTGAAATGTTTTGCTTGTAAAGAAAAGAGAAGCCATTCCAGACTGGTTGCCCGCTCGAAGGCACTGGCGCCACACGCCAATAATAAACCGTACTGTCTATGAAGGTTAAGCCAGGTGTAAATTCCAATAGACCACCAGTGCTTGAGAGCGTTTGACTTGACTTAATTGGGGAATTAAATAATTCTGTAGTATCTATCTCCATCCTATACTGCTTCATAGGCGCTAATGGGTTAGCCGTTGAGGCAGAGAGCTTGATATTTTGAGTATTTACGATTGAAAAATTGTATGGATAAACTGGACGGGCTTCATCCTCAAAAATAAACACATCCTTTGTTATGCAATTATTGGATTCATATAGCTCATCTACTACATTATCAGCATCCAAACAGATCGAAATTTTATTCAACCCCTTATCACGAAGTGCCTGAATGGGAATGGCATAACTAACGGTGTCACTAAACCGAATCCCAGATATTGTATCACGAATAATGACCTCAGTAGATTGATCGGGATAAGTCCGCTTTACCTCAACAACGATATCCCGATTTATCGCCTTGCCCAAATTAAGGATTGCAGCCTCCACCTTGAAATTTGCATCAGCAACCGAAACAAAATTTGGGTTGATGCGCACCTGTTGGTCTTCGATCACATAGTCGGGCTTAGAAGATGATCCTTTAAGCGTCAAAGCAGGGTCTCCATGAAGTGAAGATTGCTCACAATGGAATCGGGCAAAAAAATCATCCTGGGTCGTTAATTCAAAGACATCTGATATGGATTGCCGCATGATATCCCCAACCGATCCTCCATAATGACTGGTTGAGGCTGCATTTAGCGTTTTACCATGATATATATCCAAATAATTAACAATTCCCAATCCTGTGCTGGCTATCGTTGCAATACTCCCCCTCTGCGGAGCGAGTACAAACTTTTCAGAAATTGTCTCCCTGGAAAATAGACGTTGTAAGTTGAATGTATAAAAATTACCAGCATTACAACCAAGAAGCACAAATAAGGGATACTTTCCTTGGTTATTGTAACTATCCGGATTGTCCAAGTTGAATTCAAGCGTACTGGCTGAGCTATGACCAAAATATGTCAGCATGCCTATCCCTTGCTCAAATAAATTGTAAATCATAGCCGCATTAGCTTGCTCTACTGGTGCAGTTGTCAACTTACTGAAGGTGTGAACATTTGCTCCGTAAAAAGTATCCTTTATAATATTTGAAAAACCATTCATAGAAGCAGTCAGCATATCCCCTAATGTGCCATCCCCTGATCCAATGACATGTACCACATTTTTCGTCCATGCTTTATCACTGATCAATGGAGATTGGTAAACTAATTGCTGTTCATACTGAAGTACTTTATCTAAGTAAGAACGAATTTCATCGGCTGAAATAGCCGACAACCTTCCGATCGAAACCTTGGGTCGAACATCCAACCCCGGATCGGCAGCCAATAAAATGTCAGAGGCAGGGGTGCCGAAGGTGGGAATGAACGAGAGCCTGTTTAGATCCGGATTCGCCAAGTTATTCCTGTTCGAGACATACTCCACCCCCTTCCCGAGTAACATAACATTCTTCACCGGCGCTGCAAACGTGGCGCGGGCATACCGAATGAAATTCCGAACCGATAACGGATGCAAACGGATCCCAAAAGCAAACTGATCGATCAGTTGATCGATCAAGTAAACC
>Ga0164293_10005645_pt1 | contig 10651 bp, 7 predicted proteins | sample GEODES118metaG_FD_111487 | JGI IMG/M metagenome (GOLD analysis project Ga0164293, IMG submission 111487) | Eutrophic lake water microbial communities from Lake Mendota, Wisconsin, USA - GEODES118 metaG | ecosystem: Environmental > Aquatic > Freshwater > Lake | place: USA: Lake Mendota, Wisconsin...
GAGGGATCCGAGGCCTTCGGCGGGGTCCAGTCCCTTCACCTGGGGTCGCGCCGGCAGGGAGTCCTGGGGGCGACCCAGGGCCACCAGCGGTACGCCGCAAAGAAGGGCCAGCTCCTCGCTCACTGGGTCGCTGGTGAGCACCACGTCGCTGGCGGCGATGCGGGCGGCGCGCTCCGCCAGCGAGCCGCGGCTGGCGGGCAGGAGAAGGCTGCGCAGCGCCGGCAGGCGCTCGCGGATGGTGGCTGGCAGCTCCTCCCAGCGATCGGCCGGCCAATCGCCCGGTACCCCGGCCGGAGAGAGCAGCAGCATCGGGCCGTCGCCGGCGGGCAGGGAGCTGGCCGCCTCCGCCAGGGCCTTGGGGGGCAGGGTCAGGCGGAAGGCGTCGGCGTCGAGCCTTACCCCGATCGGCTGCAGGTAGGCGGCCAGGGCCTGGGCCGGCCAGCCCCCTGGCGGCACGCTCACCCGGGCGGTGGCGGAAAAGCCGCTGGCGGCGATGCGGGTGGGGATGTGGCTCATCGAGAGCATCAGATCCACCTGGCGGCCCCCGGCCAGGTTGATACAGGCCTGGAAGTCGGGTTCGCGCACCGATCCCATCAGATTCGCCCAGTCCGCCAGGGTGGCGTCGTCGAAGCTGAAGGGGATCACCTTCTCCACCGCCGGCAGCAGCTTCCACACCGGTGCCGTGCCCGCCGCGCAGGCCACCTGCAGGCTGAAGCCCAGCTGGTCGGCCACCGCGGCCACCGCCGGTAGGGCCTGGAGTTGGCGCGTTTCGTCGCCCGGAACAAGAAAGAGGGCTCGCATCAGGGCCGTACGGCGCGTCGGGCTGATTGTATGGAGCGGATCCGTGTGTTCCGTTCGACTGGGGGAGAGGCTTGTGCATTTGCTGATCGCCGCCGCCGGCAGCGGGCGCCGCATGGGCGCCGCGGGCAACAAGCTGCTGCTGCCGGTGGCTGGCCGCCCCGTGCTGGCCTGGACCCTGGAGGCGGCCCTGGCCTGCCCGGCGATCAGCTGGATCGGGGTGATCGGTCAGCCGGTGGATGGGCCGCCGATCGCCGCGCTGGTGGCCGAGGCCCGTGCCCAGCGGCCCCAGGCCGTGCCGGTGCACTGGATCCTCGGCGGCGACACCCGCCAGGAGTCGGTCAGCCGGGGCCTGGAGGCCCTCCCTGCCGACGCGGAGCTGGTGCTGATCCACGACGGTGCCCGCGCCCTGGTGGAGCCGGCGCTGCTGGCCGCCTGCGGTGAGGCCCTGCGCCAGGCGGCCGCCAGCGGCGCCGGCGTGATCGCGGCCACTCCGGTCACGGACACCATCAAGGACGTGGACCCCGCGGGCACGGTCACCGCCACCCCTGATCGCAGCCGCCTCTGGGCCGCCCAGACCCCCCAGGCCTTTGCGGTGGCCCAGCTGCGCCAGGCCCACGCCCACGCCGCCGCTGAGGGCTGGAGCGTCACCGATGACGCCGCCCTCTACGAGCGCCTTGGCTGGCCGGTGCGGGTGCTGGAGGCGCCCCCCTCCAACCTCAAACTCACCACCCCCTTCGATCTCACCGTGGCGGAGGCGGTGCTGGCGGCCCGCAGGGCCGGCGGGCCGCCGGCGGTGGCGACAGGGACGATCCTGGAGGGGGAAGAGCCCCCCACCCCATGCTGACCGCCGCCGCAATGCCACCGCCGCTGGGGGCGCCCGGGGAGTCGATCGCGGCAATCCTGGCGCTCTGGCAGGGCTGCTTCGACAACGGCCGCCAGGTGGCGGCCACCCTGGCCCGCGGCGGCCCCGCGGCCCCGGAGCTCCCCCGCGAACGGCGCTGGCTGGAGGTGCAGAGGCTGGAGGCCCCCCAACTGGGGCAGGAGGTGCTGGTTCTGCAGGAGTTTCGCGCCTCCCGGCCCGAGCTGGCCCAGCGGCAGCGGGTGTTGTCCCTGGTGTGGGAGGAGGCTCGCCAGGCGGTGCGGGCCGAGCAGCTGTTCTTCGCCACTGGCCCCACCTACGACCGCCCGCCGCTGGTGGCCGAAGCGGTGGCGGCCCTGCCGCCGGAGGCCTTCGTGCGCCATCCCGGCTGCGATCTCTTCTTCCGATGGGAAGGGGAGCAGCAGCGCTGGCGGGCCGCCATGCTCCCCGGTGCCTGCCGCTACTGCCATCCGGGTGATGGTGAGGTAGTTGTTGAGTACGAGATGCTGCTCCAGAAGGACCAGCTCTGGTACCGCGACCGCAGCCTGCGGGTGGCCGATGGCAGCGTGCGCGGCGAGATCGATGGCTTCAGCTGGTTGTTGTTCGATCGCCTGCCGCCTGGGGCGCCACGGCCCGACCTGCGGGCCGCTGCCCTCCTCCCCAAGGCCCTGATGGCCCAGCAGGGGGTCTGGCAGGGCAGCTTCCGCCGCTACGACTGTGTTGGGGCCTGCTACGAGACCTTCGCCAGCACGATCGTGGTGCGCATGGAGGAGCGATCCGGGCAGCTGCACTATCACCAGAGCAACCACTACCGCTGGCCGGATGGCTCGGAGCAGACGTTCGATTCGGAAGGGGAGATCCGCGATGGGCGGGTGTGGTTCCGCAACGGCCAGCTCGAGGGCTGGGCAATGGAGTTGCCCGAGGGCGGCTTGGCGGGCGATGGCTCCAGCGCCGCGGTCCTGCGGATGTGGTCGCGGGAGGCGGGGGGGGCGCAGCAGGTGGAGCTGATCCAGGTCAGCCCTGATGGGTGGCGGCGCCATCGGCTGTTTCAGTCGGTCCGCGATGGTGAGGTGGTACGCCGCACCGTCATCGATGAGGAGAAGATCACCGACGACTGGCGGGCCTGGGATGCCGCCGCCCCCGCCGATGGCTGAGCCCCGTCTGTCCCGGCCCGGTCGCGGTCGCCCTGTCGCCCTGCGGCTCGCCCCCTGGGGCGCCCTGCTTGTGCTGCTGCTAGCCCTTGTCCTGCCAGGGGCGCCCGGCGCCTGGGCCACCCCCGCTCCCGCCGCTCCCGCCGCTTCGGAGCCTCCTCCTACCGCCGCCTGGGTGGAGCTGGAGGGGCGGCGGGTACTGGAGCTGCGGCGCGTGGCCGGGGCCCAGAAGCCCCAGGAGGTGGCTGCACGGGCTTCCCAGCAGCTGCGCGGGCTGGCGAAGGACTACCGCATCGATCCGGACTGGTTGGTGGTGCGCGAGGACCCGCCCTACTCGATGATCGGCCTGGAAAAGCCCGGTGGCAGCTTCCAGCCGCTGTTCGCCGTGGACGATCGGGCCAGTGTCTCCTTCGATCTGGAGCGCCCCGTTCTCGCTGAGCGCTATCGCGACCAGTTGCGCGGGGCGATCCGCCAATACCGCAGCAGCCACAGCCTCAGCACCTGGCTGCGGGGCACCGCCCTGGCGCTAGCGGTGCTGCTGCTCTTCCTGCTCTGGCTGCGGGTCCAGATGGGGCTCAACGCCCGCCTCGCCGCCTGGCTGGTCGCCTCCCGCCGTCCCCTTCCCGTCATCCGCCTCGGCACCATCCACCTGCTCGACGAGATCCAGCTGCGGGCGCTGCTGCAGTGGCTTCGCCGCGCTGTGCACTGGTCGCTGCTGCTGCTCGTCAGCTACCTGCTGCTTCCCTTGCTGCTCGGCCTGTTCCCCCCTACCCAGGTGATCGCCGAGGGCCTTCGCTCCCACATGCTGCGGGTGGTGGATGGGCTGCTGGCCGGCCTGGTGGGCTCGATCCCCAACCTGGTGAGCATCGCCCTGATCCTGGCGATCACCGCGATGGTGATCCGGGCCACCAACGCCTGGTTCGCCGAGATCGCCCGGGGCCGGCTGCAGATCCCGGGGTTCTACCCGGAATGGGCCCAGCCCACCAAGCGGCTCGTGGCCGGTTCCCTGCTGTTGGCGGGCCTGGTGATCGCCTATCCCTATGTGCCCGGCTCGGGCAGTAGCGCCTTCCAGGGGGCTGGCCTTTTCGTGGGCGTGCTGGCGGCCCTGGGCTCCAGCGCCGTGGCCACCAACGTGATCAGCGGCCTGATGCTCATCTATACCCGCGCCTTCCGCGAGGGTGACCGGGTGGAGATCAACGGGGTGATCGGGGTGGTGCAGGACAGCGCCCTGCTGGTGACGCGCGTGCTCACGCCCCGCAACGAGCTGGTGAGCATCCCCAATGCCACGGTGATCGGAGCCTCGATCACCAACTACAGCCTCGCTGAACGGGAGATCCACCGGGCTGTGGCGCTCGCCACCACGATCACCATCGGTTACGACGTCCCCTGGCGCCAGGTCCATGCCCTGATGCGGGCGGCCGCTGCCAGCGTGCCCGGCATCTGCGACGAGCCGGCGCCCTGGGTGCTGCAGACCTCCCTCAACGACTTCCACATCAGCTACGAGCTCAACGCCTGCGTGCGGGATGTGGATCGCTACCGGGAAACCCTCTCCGAGCTGCTTGCCGCCCTCCAGGACCAGTTCGCCGCCTCTGGCGTGGAAATCCTTTCACCCGGCTATCACGCGGTGCGCGATGGCAGCGGCAGCACGGTGCCCCGGAGCGGCTAGCTCAGAGCAGCTCCAGGCAGCCCCGCCCCCCGTCCAGCCGGGCGGGGCTGCCCAGCGGCAGGGCGGCGTTGCCGGGGCTGTGCCCAACGGGCAGATGGGCCACCACCGGCAGCTCCAGGTCGAGGCTGCGCTCGCGCAGCACCTGCTCCACCGAAAAGCGGTGGTTGTCGGGTTCGCCAGCGCGGCTGTCCGCCGCCTCGCAGCCCTCGAAGCTGCCGAAGCCCAGCCCTGCCAGCTGCCGCAGGGCGCCGCTCAGGCGCCAATGGGTGAGCATCCGCTCGATCCGGTAGGGGGCTTCGCCCACGTCCTCCAGGATCAGAATGGCGCCGCACAGGGACGGCAGGTGGGGGGTGCCGAGCAGATGGGTGGCCACGGTGAGGTTGGCTACCAGCAGGGGGCCTTCGGCGATGCCCGCCCGCCAGCCTTCGCCCTGCAGCGCCTCCACCGGTTCCCCGAACAACAGGGCCCGCAGCCGCTCCTGGCTCCAGGCCGGCTCCGCCGCCAAGGTGGTCAGCATCGGTCCGTGGACGCCGCCGCCCTGGCTCCGGGCGACCCGATCGAGCAGCAGGGAGGTGACATCGGAGAAACCCAGCAGCCAGCCCGGGGGTTGGGCAAGGGGGGCCTCCAGCAGCCGGGCCGAGCCCCAGCCCCCCCGCACGCACGCCCAGAGGGCCGGGGGGGCGCTCTCTTCGGCCGGCAGGTGCAGATCGGCGGCCCGCTCGTGATCGCGGCCGGCCAGGTAGCCCCAGCGCCGTTCCCGGATCGCCAGGGCCTCCGCGTCCACCACCAGCCCCCAGCTCCCCAGCAGCGCCAGGCCCTCCTCCAGCCGCCCGCCCTCGGCGAGGGCCGAGCTGGCGGCCACCAGGCGCACCCGGTCGCCTGGGCGCAGCGGGGGTGGCAGGGGCAGGGTGGACGAGGGGCTCATGGCAGGGCCGGCAGTTGGGGCAGGATCAGAGCCAGCAGCAGCAGCCCCCCGAGCCACACCTGTCGGGTGAAGTGGTGTCCGTAGGCGGAGCGGGGCAGATCGGGGCGCTGCAGCGCGGCGCTCTCCCGCACCATGCCTACGGAGGCCAGCCCCCAGGGGATCCAGAACGCCGGCACCGCGATCCCCTGCACCAGGGCCGCATAGGCCACCGCGATGCAGGTGAGGGCATAGCACAGCCCCACCACCAGGGGGGCACGGTCCCCGAGGGTGAGGGCGCTGCTGCGCACGCCCACGGTGCGGTCGTCGTCCCGGTCGCTCATGGCGTAGACGGTGTCGAAGCCGAAGGTCCACAGCACGGTGGCCAGCCAGGTGAGCGCCAGGGCCCAGCCGCCGGCCAGGGAGGCGCTGGCCGCGGCCCAGGGGATCAGTACCGCGAAGCCCCAGCAGAGGGCCAAGACCAGCTGGGGGAAGGCGAACCACCGTTTGGCGGAGGCGTAGAGCAGCACCGGCGGCAGGGCCGCCACCGCCAGGGCCAGCACCAGGTCGCGGCGTGGGTAGGGGAGGCTCACCACCGTGGCCAGCGCCACCAGCAGGCAGAGCAGGAGCAGCGCCAGGGCCACGGGCACCCCCACCCGACCCGCGGCCAGCGGTCGGTCGCGGGTGCGTTCCACCAGCGGGTCGATGCGGCGGTCCCAGAGGTCGTTGGCGATGCAGCCGGCGGCGCTCACGGCCAGACCCCCCACCAGCATCCGGCCCACCAGGGCAGGATCCGGTGGCGCGCTGGGGTTGAGCCAGAGGGCCCAGCCGGCGGGGATGAGCAGGATCAGGCGGCCGCTGGGCTTGTGCCAGCGGATCAGACGCAGCAGATCGCCGATCGCGCTCAGACCCATGCAGCCCAGTTTCGCGCTGGCACCCTAGGGCTCGGCGCCGCTGCGATGGCAAGGCCGGCCGTGCCACGGTGATGGCAAAGTGATGCGCCGCAGCGAGCGGATCCGATGGCCCAGACCCCCGACCGGCTCCTTCCGAACGGGGCTGCTGACCGTGAGCGGCGTGTGGCTGCCATCGACATCGGCACCAATTCCACCCATCTGTTGATCGCGGCTGTCGATCCGGCGTTGCACAGCTTCCGGGTGCTGCTGGCGGAGAAGGCCACCACCCGGCTGGGGGAGATGGATCCCGAGAGTGGGGCGATCACCGCCGAAGCCCTCGAGCGAGGCTTCCAAACCCTGCGCCGCTTCCGTGACCTCGCGGACAGCCATGGGGTCGAGCAGATCGTCACCGGGGCCACCAGCGCCGCCCGCGAGGCGCCCAACGGCCGGGAGTTTCTGCTCACCCTGCAGGAGCGCCTCGGCCTGGAGGTCGACCTGATCAGCGGTCCGGAGGAGGCGCGCCTGATCTATCTCGGCGTGCTTTCCGCCATGCCCCTGGGGGAGACGCCCCACACAATCCTCGACATCGGCGGCGGATCCACCGAGCTGATCCTGGCGGATGGCCGCGACGGCCGGGCCTTCACCAGCACCCGCATCGGCGCGGTGCGGCTGCAGCGGGAGTTCTGCCAGGAGGACCCCCTACCGGCCGCCAGGCGCAGCTTCCTGGAGGCCTACATCCGCGGCGCCCTGGATCCAGCCGTCTCGGAGGTGCGTCGCGGCTTGGGAAGCGGCGAGCGGCCGCCGCTGGTGGCCACCAGCGGCACCGCCATGAGCCTGGCGGCCCTGGCGGCCGCGGAGGATCCCCGGCCGCCCCTGAAGGTGAACGGCTATCGGCTCAGCCGGGAGCGCCTCGATGCCCTGGTGGATCGCCTGCTGACGATGTCGCTGGAGCAGCGCCGCGCCCTGCCCGCCCTCAACGATCGCCGGGCCGAGATCATCGTGCCGGGGGCCCTCATCCTGCAGACGGCGATGGCCATGCTCCGGGCTGACGAGCTGGTGGTCTGCGACCGGGCGCTGCGGGAGGGATTGATCGTCGATTGGATGCTGCGCAACGACCTGCTCGGGGATCGCTTTGCTTTCCAGAGCACGATCCGCGAGCGGGCGGTGCTGCACCTGGCACGTACCTACGGCGTGGATCCCGACCGGGCCGGCCGCGTGGCTGGCTATGCCCTCAGCCTCTACGACCAGAGCCGGGGTCTGCTCCATGACGACGGTGGCGAGGGGCGGCGGCTGCTCTGGGCCGCTGCCCAGCTGCATGCCTGCGGCAAGTTCATCAACATCGGCGCGTATCACAAACACACCTGGTATCTGATCCACCATGGCGAACTGCTCGGATATTCCCAGGTCGAGCACCTGATGGTGGCGGCCATCGCCCGCTACCACCGCCGCAGCCTGCCAAAGAAGCGCCACGAGTCGTGGCAGTTGATCGAGGGGCGTGAGCAGCGGCGCCTGGTTCAGTCGATGGCCCTGCTGCTGCGGCTGGCCGCCGCCCTCGATCGACGACCGGCCGCCCTGATCGAGTCTCTGCGGGTGCATCAGGAGGGCTCGGCCAGCCGGCCCACCGGCCTGGCGATTGAGTTGGTGCCCACGGCCGCTGCGGCCGGTGAGCCACCGGTGGATCTGAGCCTGGAGCGCTGGAGCCTGGGCGGCTGCGCCGAGCTGGTGCTGGAACTGACCGGGCTGACCCTCAAGGTGCCGGGGTTGGTGACGGAGCCATGGCCGGAGCCGATGGTGCCACGAATTCCTGCCAGTCCACCTCATTGATCGTGCCGAGGCGGCGGGGCGCGCCGCCGCTGACGCTGGCCGTCACCAGATCGGGCCGTCCGGCCAGCACCCGCAGCCCCTTGCCGAGCCGGAAGCGTGCCTCCTTTTCCAGCAGGCCGCTGTAAAGAACCTGGCCTTCGACATCGCGCACTTCCACCCAACTCGGTTCCTTGCTGCGCAACAGCAGCACGCCCGGACTGCCGGCCGCAGCGGCCCCCCCACCCGCCGGCCGCCCGGCACCGCCGCTGCGGGCGGCCGGCGGGGACGGGTTCCATTGGGGGGGCCAGTGGCGGATCCCCTGGGCCACCACTAGGCCGAGCAGCAGGGTGAGGCCGGCGATGGCGGCCGCCAGACCCCAGCTGGAGGGCGGCGACAGGTCGGGATCCTCGGCGGGCGGGGCCGTCGGGACGGGGGCGGGCGCCTGGCTCTCCATCAGCCGGCTGTGGCGCAGGTTGTCTACCTGCTCGCTCACATCGACCCCCAGGGCCTGGGCCACCCGTTTCGCCTGGGCGATGACGAACACCGGTTCGTGTAGATGCAGGCGGTCGCCGCTTTCCAGGGCGATTAGCTGCTCGGGCGCCAGATGCAGGCGATCGGCCAGCTCGGCCACTCCGATCCCTCGCCCCTCCCGTGCCCGGCGCAGGCGCTGGCCCAGGTCCACCAGCTCGGGGATCCCCTGCAAGGCAGGTGGCGATCCGGTGTTGGGGGGAGCGTCAGGCGAAGAGTCAGACACCGAACCAAGGCGCAATCTTGCGCCGTCAGTATGGCGATGCGGGGGAGCTTCGTCGAGCTGGATTACCCTTTCTGCATCTTGTGTCGCAGGATTTGCGTTGGTTGCAGGTAAAAATCTCCAAGACGCCGTGAGGGTCGTAAGGGAAGCGTGGAAATAATGGGCGATACTGGATTCGAACCAGTGACCCCTTCCGTGTGAAGGAAGTGCGCTACCGCTGTGCTAATCGCCCGCAGACCGGCTCTCCAACGGAGAGGGTTGCGTTGAAGCCATCATAAACCACCACTGATCCCCCCTCCCGCGGCGTGGGGAGGGGCCATCGGTCAGCATGGGGCTTGCCATCCCCTATTTCCGGTGCCGCAGTCAGGCCCCGCTGCGTCCCCCCCGCCCGCCGCCGCAGAAGCCGCAGAGATCTCCCACGCCATCCCGCAGGAGATCCCGCAGACCGACGTGCTGGTCGTCGGGGGTGGCGTCTGCGGCACCGCCCTGCTGTTTGTTCTGGCCCGCTACACCGACCTCGGCCGGCTGACGCTGGTGGAGCGCTATGGACAGCTGGCACAGGTCAATTCCAAGGCCACCAGCAACAGCCAGACGATCCACTGCGGCGACATCGAGACCAACTACACCCTGGAGAAGGCGCTGGCGGTGAAGCGCACCGCCGAGATGATTGGCCGCTATGCCGGGCTGCTTTCCCCCCAGGAGGCCGCTCGCTGTGTCTTCCATACCCCAAAGATGGTGCTGGGCGTGGGGGAGCGGGAGTGCAGCTTCCTGCGGGAGCGTTTTGTGCGCTTTTCCCCCCATTTCCCGGCGATGCAGCTGCTCGATGCCCAGGCGATTGCCGAGTGGGAGCCAGCGGTGGCGCTGCGGGACGGGCAGCCCCGGCCGGAGGAGATCGTGGCCCTCGGCATCCGTGATGCCGCCACGGCGGTGGACTACGAAGAGCTGTCCGCCTCCTTCGTAGCGCAGGCCCGTACCGCCTTGGCGGACAGCGAGCGCGAGCTGGATCTCCGCCTCGGTACCACGGTCACGGCGATCCGGCCGGAGGGGCCGGATCCCCAGGCGCCTACTGCCTTCCTGGTGGAGCTGGAGGGTCCCGCGGGCCCGAGCCAGGTGCGCGCCCGCCAGGTGGTCGTCAACGCCGGCGCCCACAGCCTGCTGATGGCCCAGCGGCTGGGCTTCGGGTTGCACTATTCGTGTCTGCCGGTGGCCGGCAGCTTCTATTTCACCCCCGCCTGCCTCAACGGCAAGGTTTACACCGTGCAAAACGATCGCCTGCCGTTCGCTGCCCTGCACGGCGATCCGGATGTGCGCGTGCCAGGCCAGACCCGCTTCGGCCCCACCGCCCTATTGCTGCCCCGGCTGGAGCGCTACGTGGCGGCATCCTTCTGGGAATTCCTGAAGGTTCTGCGGCTCGATGGCGCCGTGCTGGCGGTGTTATGGCAATTGTTTGGGGTGGCCGATATCCGCAACTACATCCTGCGCAACATTTTCTACGAGGTGCCCTGGTTGCGGCGGCGCCTGTTCCTTGCCGATGTGCGCAAGATCGTTCCCGGATTGCGGTTGGAGGATCTGCGCTTCGCCGAAGGTTTCGGTGGCGTCCGCCCCCAGCTCATCGACAAGCGGGCCCGCCGCCTGATGCTCGGCGAGGTGAGCATCCCGGCCGTGGCCGGGCTTGTTTTCCACGTCACCCCTTCACCCGGTGGCACCTGCTGCCTGGGAATCGCGGAGCAGGACGCCGCCGCCATTGCTGATCGCCTCGGCTGCCGCTTCGATCGCCAGCGGCTGGAGCAGGAGCTTCACGAGCCTCCTGCGGCCCCTCCTTCCGC
>Ga0164293_10005646_pt1 | contig 10651 bp, 6 predicted proteins | sample GEODES118metaG_FD_111487 | JGI IMG/M metagenome (GOLD analysis project Ga0164293, IMG submission 111487) | Eutrophic lake water microbial communities from Lake Mendota, Wisconsin, USA - GEODES118 metaG | ecosystem: Environmental > Aquatic > Freshwater > Lake | place: USA: Lake Mendota, Wisconsin...
GTATTTCAAGGCACAAGCACCGGTTGCAAGATACCGACATGCGTTTGCCAACAAACAAAGAGATGCAGAAGAATTTGATAATATCAATGAAATTACTATAGTTTCTCTAAACAATAAACTGCAAGATGTTTCAACAGGAGTTTATAGTTCAGTATTGAATACTTTTGACATAAACAAGAAAAAAATAGGTGGGGACTTTTATCGTTATAAAGAGAAGTTTGTGGAAACACAACACACAGATCAATATCCTTTGGTTCCACACTCTTTGGATAGGTTTAGTGACGCTATTTTGTCATACATTAAAGTGTTGCCAAAAAACTCTTATAAGTATGATGGAATTGAAGATAATGAAGAGCATGAAAAATATGCTCTGCTTCGCCAAAGCCAAATGAACCAATTGAACTGCATTACCCTTCAGATAAAGGTTAAAGGAGATTCCAGAAGACGAGTTGGAGATGTGATTTACTTGGACATTCCTTCTCCCGAATCGTTAAATGGAAAAGGAAAAGGAGTAAACAATGATGGTAGCGATAAGTATCTTGCAGGCAACTACCTTGTAACAAAAATAAATCATTCAATAGGACATCAAGATTACGAACTTGTTATGACAGTAAGCAAAGACAGTTATCGTGCTCCAGTTCCTGACTATAAAGATACTGCTGATACTGGCATTTACAATCCAACCATAAGAGAATCTAGAGTTTAATATGCTAGACACCATAACAGTTCACGATCAAATGGGCAAGAACGGCTTCGTGTGGTTTCACGGAGTTGTAGAAGACATTAACGATCCATTAAAAATGGGTCGTGTTCGTGTTCGTTGTTTTGAATTTCACAATGCGGACAAAGAATTGTTGCCCACTCAAGATTTGCCTTGGGCAACTCCCCTGCTTCCCGTAACTAGTGCTTCTGTAAGTGGAAAAGGAATTTCTCCAACAGGACTTTTACAAGGCTCGTGGGTTATTGGGTTTTTCCGAGACGGTGTTAACTGCCAAGATCCTGTAGTTTTGGGATCCTTTGTTGGTAAGCCAGATCCTATAGAAGGAACCACTGGTCAATACTCAGATCCCTCTTTAGGATTCAATGATCCTGAAGGCAAATGGCCCAGCAAAGAGTATGGTGGCGAAGCCGATACAAATCGTTTAACCCGAAACGAAAAGATTGAAAAAACAATAGTTCAAAAAAAACGAGAGGAAGCAAAAGTTGGAGTTCAAACCGCTCTGCACCCTTGGTTAACATGGGATGAAAAAGTAACAGATTACGATCCCAAATATCCTAAAAACCATGTGATGGAAACCGAGTCTGGTCATGTTATTGAACTTGACGATACTCCCGATAAAGAAAGAATAAGCGTTTATCATAAAGCCGGAACTTGGATTGAACTTCATCCTGATGGATCAAGGGTTGAGCGAATCCGAGGAGACGATTATGAAGTAGCAATGTCCGACAAGAAACTTCTTGTTCAAGGCAACTGCTTTATGAATATTGACGGGCCTATAACAACACTAAAAACAGGCAAAGATTTTTACATTGAAATAAATGGCGATTTGAGAATGCTTGCTCGTGGTAATGTTGTGATGGAAACCGGTAAGAATTTTGAGCACAGAGTTCACGGAACTTATACGGTTGCCAGCGATGGTAACATGAGTTTTGTTGCTCCAAGAATTGATTTTAACCCTGAAGGAGTTGCTGTAAATCTAGCATCATCTCCAGGACTAGCAACAGGAAAAAATCCTGCACCCTTATTGCAAGATGCAACCGTATTTCCTGGCAGAGCATTGCCTTTGGATCAAATTCTTCAAGGACAAAAAGACAAATACCTGTCAACCGATTATTTCAAGAAACTTCACCTTAGACCTAAAGATATGCCTGTTGGATTGGATGCTTTCAAATCTTATTATGAAAGTGCATCTCCTAACGCTGCCACGATTCCGTGGGATCAAACAGGCAAAGCGGCTTTAACACAAAATGTTCCTGTTAAAGGAGATCAATGGTGGAAAGATGTTCCTGCAAGTGAGGCTAAAGCCGCCATACCGTCTACTCTGCCTGATGGAACAGTTATTAAAACCGAAAAAATGCCGCAGGAAATGATTCCAAGCGAACAAGAGATTGCAGACAACAACAAATCTTTAATGTCAGAGAGCGCACAAGAAGCGGTAAGGCAAAACAACATTGCTCAACTTGATGATGCACAAATTCAACAAACACAAACAAATCTATCACAACAAAACCAACAACTATCACAAACTGTAGCACAAACACAACCCACACAAGCCGTGGTCTCTGGAACAGATTTGGGTGTATCTCCTGGAGCAGTTCAAGGTGGTGCAGGCGAAGGATTGGGATTCCCACTGCTACAGGATGAAGTTGGCGGATTCTTAGGAGGAGTTGGCGAGACAGTAGGCGGCGCAATTGAAGGAGTTCAAGCGGTTCTTCCAGAAGGATTGGATTTGGGTGGACTCGGAGGAGTTGCTAGCGGAGCACTTCTTGGTGGGGCTTTGGGCCCTGTAGGAACTGTTGTTGGTGGGGCATTTGCAGGAGCGTTGGCGTTTGTTAATCCGGCTTTGGCATCTCAAGCAGTTAATATAGCAGCAAATGTCTCGACGGCTACGGTTCCATCACCGGCATCTTATCTTAATGTTACACCTGAGGGTATAACGAATCTTAGTGCAACCCCGCTTCCACCTGTATCTGCGGGCATTGCGGGACAAACAATAACAGACACAAATCTTGTGGATATAGGGGCTCCTGGTTTACCAACAGAATCTTTGTATGCTGTTCCTGGCGGAACTGCTACAGTAATATCAGGATATCCTGGTAGAGCAGCAGAAAATAGTGCCGCAGGAAAAGGAATTCCTGCAATTCCAATAATCACATTTGAAACCCAATTCCCATCAATGAAACCCACACCAATAACAGAAGTTGATGGTGGAGAGTTCTAATGCCAAGATTTAGATCTGTTGGTGCTTACACTCAAAGCCCATACAATTTAATATACTCGATTCCTGCGGAATGTCATATTAGTGATGGCTCTGAGTCTTACAGTAATACAGGTTCTGTGGAATGGACAGGTTGGCTTGGAAAATACAACCATAAAGGAATGCGACCTCCCGAATTTTACTATCCAAATGGCCCATATTCCATAGATGGCGTTAAGATACAAGAGGGCACGGGATGTCGTGCTGTTGGAGTTACCGGATTTACCACCTACGGGGCTTCGGGTGGTGCAGGGGGCGAACTTGTCACAAGCACTTCTCAATCTTATTCTGGAGCAGGATGTTTGATTTTATTTGGTGGTGCAAACGGAGTAAGCAGTTTTCCGTTTGCAAATGTTAATTCAAATCTTGGTTCGTTTCGAGAATTGCAGACCATATCAAAAGAAAGTAAAAGAGTTGCATTCTACGCCTATCCTTCACCTGGCCCCGCAACCACATCCACAGTTGGTGTTTATGCGTCTAGGTATGAGATGAGATATACCTGCAACGAATGCTGTGACATCAAATACATGGTAGTTGGAGGAGAATTTCCTCCAGATTTAGTGCTTGATATGGAAACTGGCGTTGCTTCTGGTTTTATTTCTGAGATGGATTTGCCTGATAATCCGGGTGATCCAAACAGTAAAGACTACTTTATAGAGAGGTGGAGACTACCGCCTGACTTTAGAATTACAGAAAAAAACTACGCAACCTTTGGATCTTCATCTTCATTTTCAAACGGAATACCTGCAACTAATACGGTTAGGTTCACAATAAGAGCATTTAACGCCCGTGATCCTAGAGTTTTCAATGACCGAGAATTCACTATGACTATAACAAACAACTGGTCTTCGGATCGTGATCGTTTGATCCTAAATATTGATAATCAATTCTTTTTAGACGGGAAACCCGTTACAAACCGAGAATACCTTTTGGGTATGAAAAGGAGAGGATATTTCGACTAATGCCTGGAGTAAGCACACGAGGGGATATTTGTAGCGGGCACGATTGCCACCCACCACGCCAAGTTATCGCTTGGTCGAACAATGTATTTGTAAACAGCAAAGGTTGGCATCGTCAATACGATGGATTAGGGCCCCATGCCCACGGATGCGATGACGATCATCCCATTCATATTTCCATCAGTGTAAAAGGATCTTCTCAAGTTTTTGTGAATAGTCGTCAGGGAATGCGTATAGGCGACCCTGTGGGTTGTGGTTCCGCAATGGCAAGAGGAAGCAGTAATGTTTACTGTGGAGGAGGGTAAAGTAGTGATTCTTTCAGCGGTAAATTTAGAATTTTGGACAAATGTGGGTGTGGGCATTGCTGCCGTTATGGGTGGCATAATGATGGGTGTAACCTACATTAAAAATAAGTATGCCAAAATGAAAACAGAAGAAGAAATTCTTGATGTGATATCTCCTAGCGAAATTAAACACAACAACATTTACGATATGTTGGTGTCTTTAAGAATTCAAATGAGCGCAGACCGAGCACAAATCGCACAGTTTCATAACGGAGGAAAATTCTTGGAGGGTTCTCCGATGAAGCGGTTTAGTGTCACCCACGAAACTTGCAATCCTGGTGTATCAATGGAGTATCCGTTTCTTCAAGCAGTTTTAACCACCTTGTTTAGTGATATGATCCAAATGCTAAAGCAAAATGATTCAAAGATAAGATTCACCAGATCTCTGCCTGTTGAAAGTGCTTTAAAAACTTATAATGATTCAAAAAACATTCAGGCGTTCTCTGTTCTGCCAATACGAAAAGGTGAACTGTATGTTGGATTTATACGATTAGAATGGAATGACATAATGATGTTGCCTGATGATCCAGATGATGCTAAACGACTAATGGAACAATATCGTTCTTTTATAGAACTAGAAATGTTAAGGAAAAACAATGGCAAGTAAAAACTATTTCATTGATTTAGACCTGAACTTTCAGCCAAATTATATTGATAGAGATGTAACCATCAAAATCAATGAGGATGCTGTTAAAAGAAGTCTTAGAAATTTGATTTTGCTTCGTAGATTTGAAAAGCCATTTCATCCCGAAGTGTCTTCAGGCATTCAAGATTTACTGTTTGAAAATCCTAGCCCCGTTGTTTATAGTGTATTGCAAGGGCAAATTGAAGAACTAATACGAAAATATGAACCCCGAGTAAATAATCTAGCCGTTGGTTTTTATGCGGAGCCTGACAAAAACTCAGTCACCTTAAACATCAAGTTTACAATCGCAAATAGACCCCAAGTTTTGGAAACCAATATACTGTTAGAGAGGACACGATGAGCAACACCAACCTAAGAATTGACGGCCTAGACTTTGATGCAATAAAGTCAAACCTGAAGACCTATCTTCGTTCTCAAGATCAGTTTAAAGATTTTGATTTTGAAGGATCGGGTATGAACATCATACTAGATCTTCTTGCTTACAACACACACTACCAGTCGTTTTATGCAAACATGGTTGCGAATGAAGCCTTTTTGGATTCGTCCGCTCTTCGTTCAAGCACAGTTTCTATTGCCAAGCAACTAGGGTATACACCAAGATCGGTTAAAGCCTCCAAGATATTTTTGGATGTTAAATTTGGAACACAAACTATAACAAACACCAATGGAGAAACGGTCGAGGATCGTGTAAGAAAAGGTAATGCCTTTGTTAACCGAGGTGATATTTTCCGAGCAACCCTGCCAGGAAATCGTTTCTTTAACTTTGTTGTTTTGGATGATTACAAAGTGGATATGATTGGTGGAATTGCTACAGTTAAGAATGTTAAGGCTTATGAGGGAACTCTCAGAACATACACCTTTGTTGTAAATTCTTTTGACCCAACCCAACGATTCATTCTTCCAAGTAATAATATTGATGTGGATACTCTAAGAGTCCGAATCCAAAAGTCAGTAACAGATACAACAGGACTGATAAACATATGGAACAAAGCAACTGATGTGAATGGGCTAAACTCGGATTCGCTAGTGTATTTCTTGCAAGAAACCGAGGATGGAAATTTTGAAATTTACTTCGGAGACGGGATAGTAGGCAAAGCCCTAGAAAATGGAAATGTGATTAGCGTGGAGTATCTGCTTACAAACGGAGAACTTGCAAATAATTGCAGAACTTTCTCCTATGTTTCTGGAGTGCTAGCACCATATGTTCAAAAGGTGGATTCAACTGGATCTCCATCGTATGGCGTATCCACCATCTCAGATCCGGACGGGAATCCAACTGTTTCTTATGGTGGAACCTTACCAGAAAGCATTGAATCAATCAAGTATTACGCGCCAAGAAATTATCAGGCTCAAGAACGAGCAGTAACAGTTGAAGATTATAAAACCATATTGGTAAAAGAGTTCAGCGAAGGCGTGGATTCATTCTTTGTGTGGGGTGGGGAAGAAAATGATCCGCCACAATACGGTAAAGTTTTCATATCAATCAAGCCCAAGAATGGAAGCAAGATAGGAATTCTTGAAAAACTAGCCATTCAAAAGAGTGTATTGGGCAAAAGAAATCTAGTCACAATTCAACCAGAAATTGTGGATCCTGATTACATTTATCTGGAAATTGACTCTCTTTCCGCTTACGATCCGTCTAGAACAAATTTAAGCCCCGCAGGACTTGCCGCTCAAATTAAACTGGCAGTTGAATCGTTTGAAACCGCAAATTTGGACAAGTTTGGTAGAAATTTCAAGGCATCCAAACTGTCTTCTTTGGTAGACAATTCAAACAAATCCATCACAGGAACTAATCTTTCAATTCGTCTGCAAAAGAGAATTGAACCATTTTTAGGTAAACCTTCTCCATATACTATTCGATTTAATAATCCTTTACTTCATCCTATAGACGGATTTACTTCTATTGTTTCCTCGTCCGCTTTTGGATACCAAGATCAAACAAACGCAGCGGTAGTTAAGCCGGTCGTTGATGCTTATCTTGACGACGACGGTTACGGTAATATCAGAATTTATAAAATTGAAGGAACCACTAAGGTGTATATCAACACCAAAATAGGCAAGATAAATTATAATACTGGTATCATCACACTAAATAACTTCAACCCACAATACATTGAACCAAGAACCGATTCTGAAATAAAAATAACCGTTATTCCTCAAAAATCCGATATACAGTCTTTGCGTAATCAAATCATAGTTTTGGACTACAGTAAATCAAATTTTAATGTGGAACTCGACTCGGTTCCCACAATCAATCAGCAAACTGGCGCACCATTCCCGTATTAATATGAGCCATGACAGACAAAAACTTTAATCCTACATCACCATTCATAGCAGGACAATTACCAGAATTTGTAAGGGTTGACCATCCAACTCTGGTTGCTTTTCTTACGGCTTACTATGAGTGGTTAGATTCGGATAACACCTTCCTACGATCTCCAAAGAAACTTGCTAGCGTTATTGATGTTGACTCTACACTAGAAGAATTCATTTCATATTTTAAGAATGAATATCTTCTTGGGTTTCCAGAAAAACTAGCGGTATCCGAGACAACCAAAAAGCCTGTAGATCCTGTAAAATTGATGAAAAACATCAAGGGATTTTACCGAGCAAAAGGAACCGAAAAAACCTACGATTTCTTGTTTAGAATTCTGTTTGATACTTCCGTAGAATTCTATTATCCCAAGAATGATATTATGAAACTTTCAGACGGAAAGTGGGTTGTCCGTCGTTCTATAAAGACGAGTAACAATATAGGAAATGCTATTTTTGATTCTATTGGCGCAACAGTAGTTCAACGAGATGCGAACGGAGATATTGCTGCAAGTGGACGAGTCATTGAAGTTAGCACATATCGAGTTGGAACTAATGATATTGCTGAACTTTTCTTGGGTGGAGTAAATGGTCAATTTGCGGCAGGCTATGATGGCATAGAATTTACAGACAAAACTGGTATTTTGCGTAAAGAAAACCGAGTTTTCTCTGTTATTGGAAAAATCACAATAACAAACGGCGGAAGCGGGTATAAAGCAGGAGATCGTGTTATTTTTGCCTCTGCTGAAGGAGATACTGGTGTTAAAGCCTCTGCTCGTGTTGCTGAAGTTGACGCTTTGGGTAAAATCAGAAAAATTTTGATTGATAATTATGGTGTTAATTACAAGGTTGCTCCCGCAATAACAATTGAATCTGAAGCAGGAACCGGATTTGTTGGTTCTGTTACTGTTAATGGAATGGCGGAATACCAAGGTTATTACGCCAACAACGACGGCAGATTAAGCACCAATAAAGTTATTCAAGACAATCATTACTATCAAAACTTTTCATATGTTATTTTAAGTGAAGTTACTGTTGATCGTTATCGTGATGTTTTAAAGAGACTTTTAAATCCAGCAGGTCTTGCGTTCTTTGGTAAAGTTCAAATTAAGCGTTGCGCTGTTGCAGATTTGCAGAACAGCACATCTCTTGTGGAATACGAAGTGCCGATTATTGGTCACTACGCACCGTATACATTCAAAACTTACGACGATCTTTCAAACTGGTTTACGGATCCAAACACAGGACTTTTGGCTGGCTACGATCCAACAGTTCACAATCAGATTATAAGAAATGATCTTGATGAAAACGGGATAATAGATTTCGGTGATGTTGCTCTTGCGGGGCTTGATGGAATTTCCTCAAAGGAATATTTAAAGTCTATAGGAAATCCCGTAACATTTAACCGAGCATTCCAAAATCCTCTAGTTCCTCTGAGAACAGCAAACTTTCAAAACGCAGATCCTTTCTGGATCGTATATCAGCACCCGAATCGCAAGATTCGTGGTTCAGTTACGGCTAGAATTCCTTACGATCTAAAGAACGAATTCTTGAATGATTTGGGAGCAGGCAGAGAGTTTCCTTTTGGAATTTCTTCTAATAATAGCGGTTATACTGGCTATTGGGCAGAGTGGACAGAAGGTAGCACCGCAAATCGAACAGATTGGGCGACAGGATTCACTTCAGGAGAACGATATGTAACCCTGAATTACAATCCAGTTAAACCGTATACTCAAACCTACTATGAACCACAATCTGTTCAAGAGTTTTTGACTCCTCAAAATAAACTTGTAGGACAATCCGCATTTTTGCCAAAAATTTATTATGATAATGTTTTCACTCTTCAAGGATATAAGGATCTAGAAAAACTAAAGACTGATAATAGCAAGAGTGTTTCAAATCTAACCCCTCAAAAAAATCTGTCTACAGGAACAGATATTACTTTGGATTATTACTTGAGAAATGAAAACGGAGAAGTGATTGGAATTGATGAAACACAAACCGTAAAGGCAATTGGTTCTTTAAGCCCATTGGCAAAGAACTTGAATAATTCAGACACTTCTGAAGATAAAACATCTTACGCGGATAACATCACACTACAATACAACCGATTCACAAATTGGGATTCAGAAGCAAGCAGCCATTATCCTAAAGTTGGTGCTTTTAAAGGTATAGTTGCAGGAACACACGGGCTTACAAATACCTCTAAAGCAGCAATGGATAAATTTGTCTCGTCTTTGCTTGGAGATATTAAGCCAGACTGGAATGGAATTTCTGGCGCAGGAACTTTGCGTTTAGGGGATAATCGTTACACTTTCGAGTATGACAATCTGATCGCAATGAATAATGAAACCTGGGATCCAATTTTTTCTAGCAGTGTAGGACGAGCAAATCCAGATGATCCAAATTCGGTCGGCAATTTTATAATGAACAAGTATATGATTCCGATATTTGTTGGTGGAACTGGTGCGGATGGACTAACTTTTGACGGATTGCAACAAAAATTTCCAAACGCCCTGTTTGCAAACTACGGGCAGCCATACGCAGTTCCAAGAAACATTTTGAAATATCACGATTATCCAGGATTTAGTGGAGACGCTAGAAGTTCAAAGTTTGAAACCTTAACAAGAATAATTGATGGCAAGTCCGTTGATTATAAGAGTTATGTGCCTTCACCAACATGCCCCGATTGCCGTTGGGACGGCAGAGATACTTTGGATACTAACGATCCCCAATCATCAAAAGCAAGCGGATTAGGTATTTTGGATGTTAGATTCGGAACCAAGTATCGTGACCACGCTTTAAAACTGTGGAAAGAACAATGGACGAATTATGCAAGAAATGTTAATGTGTGGATGCCTAGTTTTTATGTTGCCACAGAAAATATAGCAGCAGAAAAAGCCCTGCAAAATTTGACCATAACCGAAATGGTTAAATGGCGGCAAGAAATTGCAGCAGAAAAGGGATACGATAATGTGCTAATTATCCCGTTCATTTCAAATAAAGCGTATACTGTTGGAACTGGAAGTGGCGGATACGGAGCAGTAGCCCCATCAATACAAGACGGATCTTTCTTTAGTCCATCAGAATTTGTTAATCTGTATATTGAAGGTTCTTTGTCGGGTAATCCAAAAGGCTCAGTTCACGGGTTCTATCTGTGGTCTGGAGACGATACCTACACCAAAAAGTGGGGATGCGCCATTAGTTCTCCAAATCCAAGAACCATTGAAATTACTGGAGCCGATGGATCAGTTATTGATTGGAAACTAAATCCATTAACCGTTTCTTATGGATTTGAGCCATATTGGGATTTTGCTGGTGGAGAAGCGTTAAGACCAGGAGCACCAACAGGACCAGGAGTTCCTATTGGGCTTAATGGTAAACCGCGTGTATCATGGTTGATTACAA
>Ga0164293_10005647_pt1 | contig 10651 bp, 13 predicted proteins | sample GEODES118metaG_FD_111487 | JGI IMG/M metagenome (GOLD analysis project Ga0164293, IMG submission 111487) | Eutrophic lake water microbial communities from Lake Mendota, Wisconsin, USA - GEODES118 metaG | ecosystem: Environmental > Aquatic > Freshwater > Lake | place: USA: Lake Mendota...
CAGGGGCCGTGGAGCCAGAGCTGTTGGATCTGGCCCTGGAGGAACTGGAGTTGCTGGAGGGGGCCGGTGCCGACCTCGACTTGGACCTGGTGCACGCCGGGGAACTCAGCCCGGTGTTTTTTGGTTCGGCCATGACCAACTTCGGTGTGCGCCCCTTCCTCGATGCCTTCCTGGAATTGGCCCAGAAGCCCGTGGCCCGCTCGAGCAGTGCTGGGGTGGTTGATCCGATTCGCCCGGGCTTCAGCGGCTTTGTGTTCAAGCTCCAGGCGAACATGGATCCCCGCCACCGCGACCGGGTGGCCTTCGTGCGGGTGTGCTCCGGCAAATTTGAAAAGGACATGACGGTGCAGCACGCCCGCACCGGTAAGGCCATCCGCCTCTCGCGCCCCCAGAAGCTGTTTGGCCAGGATCGGGAGGTGGTGGAAGACGCCTACCCCGGCGATGTGATCGGCCTCAACAACCCCGGCATGTTCGCGATTGGCGACACCCTGTATCTGGGTCCGAAGGTGGAATACGAGGGCATCCCCTGCTTCAGCCCGGAGATCTTTGCCTGGCTGCGCAACCCCAACCCCTCCGCGTTCAAAAGTTTCCGCAAGGGGGTCAATGAGCTGCGGGAGGAGGGGGCCGTGCAGATCCTGTACGACACCGATCAGAGCAAGCGCGACCCGATCCTGGCGGCGGTGGGTCAGCTCCAGCTGGAGGTGGTGCAGTACCGCCTCGAACACGAATACGGCGTGCAGACCCGGCTGGAGCCGCTGGGCTTCACCGTGGCTCGCTGGGTGGTGGGCGGCTGGCCTGCCCTGGAGCAGGTGGGACGCATCTTCAACTGCAAGACGGTGCGCGATGCCTGGGACAGGCCGGTGCTGCTGTTCAAGAACGATTGGAACCTGGGCCAGCTGGCCCAGGACCACGCCGATCTGGAGCTCAGTGCGGTGGCGCCAGTGGTGAGCGGGGTGGAGCCCATCAGCCTTTAGCGAGCCACGCCGGCTGCTCAGCCGCGCCAGACTGGGTCGTAACGAACCATCACAGCGATGCCGAAGCCTCTCTGGCTGGTGCGTCCCCGCCCGGACGGGGGCTGCGATTACGTGAGTTTCCTGCCCTCTCAGGGACCCATTGGCGCGGTCACGGTGGAGATGAGGGAAGGCAGCCATCTCCCCCCCCAGTTACCCCTGCTGAAGCACCGCAAACGTCTGGGGGCCGAGGAGGCGGAGCACTGCCGCCGCCGCCTGCAACAAGAGGCAGGCTTTCGCTGCAGTGAGCCCCTTTTTTAGTCCGTCCTCGATACGCTCCAGTTAGGCCATTCCCCTGGCATCACCCAGTGGACATTGTCCGCTGATTTCCTCGGTGCCGCCTCCCTGCTTCCCATGACCCAACGCTCCGATCAGCCCACTTCGGCGGCCGAGCCCTCTGGCCCCTATGAGCGGCTGGGCGTTGCGGCTGATGCCAGCTTCGACGAGGTGCAGGCCGCCAAGTTGGCCCGGCTCGAGGAGGTGGGGGACGACACCATGGCGCGCTCCCGGATTGAGGCGGCCTACGACGCCGTGCTGATGGAGCGGCTCAAGGAGCGCCAGCAGGGCCGGGTCAGCAGTGCGGCCAAGACGGCGTCCCAGCGCGAGCAGTTGGCGCCGCCGCCCCCCCGCCTGGCGGTGCCCTCGCTCCCCCAGCTTCAGTTGCCCCGGGTGGCCGCCCCCCAGCTCTCCCTGCCGGGCCTGGCCCTGGCGACGGGGCGAGAGCTGTGGTTCCCGCTCGCCACTACGGGCGTGCTGCTGCTGGTGCTGCTGCTGGCCCCCGGCTTTCCCCCCGACCTGGTGCTGGCCCTGGCCACCGCGATGGCGGTGATCAACCTCCAGTGGCGCCATCGCCGTTTTCTGGCTGCGGTGGGCTGGGGCTTTGCCCTGCTGTGCCTGGGCCTGTTGCTGGGGGCGATCCTCACCGGAGCCCTCTCCAGCTCCTTGCCCCTGGGGCTGCCCCTCACCCCCTTGCAGGTGCAGAGCTTGCCGGCCTTGCTGTTGCTGTTGCTGGGGGCCCTGCTGCTCGGTTGATCTCGCCGCACCCTGCTCAGGGCATGGGCGTTAGCTCCGCAATCAGCTTGGTCAGTTCCGCCGCTTCCACGATGTAGGCGCCACTGCAGAAGTGGCAGATCAGCTCGGCCTGGCCGTCCTCGGCCAGCATGGCGCTCAGCTCGTCGCGCCCCAGCAATTTCAACGCTCCGACGCTGCGCTCGCGGCTGCAGCGGCAGTGGAAACGCACCGGCGTGCAGGCGGCGGCATCGTCGAGGGGCTGGGTGTCGAGGTCGGGGAAAATGTCTTCGAGCAGGCGATGCAGGTGGCCTTCGCAGTCGGCCAGTCGCTGACTGAAGTGATGCACCTCACGGCATCGGGCCTCCAGTAGGGCCACAAGCGCTGGTTCGCGGGCGGCTTTGGGCAGCACCTGCACCAGCACGCCGCCGCTGCAGCGCACGCCGCTGCTGTCGATCTGCTCGCCCACAAACACCGCCGAGGGGGTCTGCTCGGAGTGCAGCAGGTAGGAGGCCAGATCGTCGCCGATGCCGCCGCTCACGAGTTCCACCGTCGAGCTGAACGGTTCCCCTTCACCCAGGTCGCGCACCACGTGTAGGTAGCCCGTGCCAGTGGCCGTGCGGAAGTTGAACTGGGACAGGCCGTCCGGGCCGGTGACGGGATCGAGTTCCAGGGCCGGATGGCCCACGTAGCCGCGCACCGTGCCATCCCGGCCCGCATCCACCATTAGCCCCCGCAGGGGGCCATCCGACTGGATGCGCAGGTTGACCCGGCCGTGGGCCACCTTCATCGAGCTGGCCAGCAGCAAGCCCGCTGTCATGGCCCGGCCCAGCAGGGCGCTGGTGAGGAAGGAGAGGCCGTGGCGCTCCCGGGCGCAGCGGCTGGTGTGGCTGGTGCTGACGGCCACCAGACGGATGCCGCCTCCGGCGGCCGTGGCCCGCAGCAGCTGATCGCTCAAGGCTCTCCCTTCGGGGGTGGGGGCATCGTAAGGATTGGCTTCTGGAGCTGGCCGCTCTCGAGTCGCCAGCTGTTGCTGCTGACGCCCTGGAAGAGGTCGGGTTCGTGGGTGACCACCAGCACGGCCCGCTCCTGGGCCAGGGCGGCCAGCAGCTCGAGAATCTCGCCGCGCACGGCCCAGTCGAGACCGGCGGTGGGCTCATCCAGCAGCAGCACCCGCGGGTTGCGCAGCAGCTGCACCGCCAGGGCCAGCCGCCGCTGCTGGCCACCGCTGAGCTGCTCCGGGGGCTGCTGCAGCGACAGGCCCTCCAGCCCCACCAGGGTCAGCACCTCCTGGGCCTGGTCGGCGGTGAGTCGCCGATGCCCGAGCTTCAGCTCCTGCCCCACGCTGAGGCCGAGAAAATGGCGCTCCGGGAACTGGAACACCAGCCCGCACAGCCAGCGACGTTGGCGGCCGTTGAGCGGTTGGCCCTCCCAGAGCAGGGTGCCACTGCTGGGCTCGGCCAGGCCGCTGATCACCTCCAGCAGGGTGGTTTTGCCACTGCCGCTGCGGCCGGCCACTAGGGCGACTCGGCCGACCGGCAGGGTCAGGTTGAGGTCCCGCAGCACCGGTTGCGCCGCCGTGGCCGGGTGGTAGCTGACGTTGCGGAGCTCAAGCATGGTCCCAGCATGCCGGCGGGCGAGTTTGATGGAGACACCGTTGCCCGTTGCTCCGTCGTCATGGAGGTGCGCTTTCGCGAATTCAACCCCTTCAACTGCTGGATCTGGATGCGGTTCCCCCACCCGGTGGGGGCCGGCGAGCGGGGGTACCTGGAAACCACCTTCGACAGCTGGTTTTTTTTGGGCAAGTTGGGGGGCTTCAACGCCGAAAATCTCCAGGCCCATGAGGAGGGGGCGGAGCTGGGCTGGATGGCCTACAGCCATGAAGCAGCTGCGTCTGACTTGCCGGCCCTGATGCACAACATGGGCCCGATGGAATACCAGGACAACTGGGCCCGCTGCTGGGTGGATCTGGGCACCAGTGATGCCTTTGCCCTCGATGTGCTGATCAATGCCCTGGGCCAGCTCAACAACGACGTGCTCGAACTGGAGGAGCTGCTGATCGGCGGGCTCAACGACGACTGGCCGATCGAAGACCAGCCCGACGCGATGTTCGCCGGTCTCGATGCCCTCGACTCGGGCGACCCCGAGGACGACTAGGCCCCACTGTGGTGCGGGAACTGCGGCGGCTGTTGATCCCCCCCGAGCGGCTGGCGGCTAGCGGTGGGGCGCCGCCGCTCGATCGGCAGGAGGCCCATTACCTGGGCCGGGTGCTGCGGCTGCGGCCGGGCGATCGGTTCGCCGTGGTGGATGGCGCCGGCCGCCTTTGGAGTGCGGTCCTGCGCCAGGCCGACCGGGCCGAGCTGGAGCAGCCCCTGGCGGCCCCGCTGGAGCAGGCGGAGGCGCCTGCTCCGTGCCTGGAGCTGGCGGTGGCCCTGCCACGCCGGGATGCGGACGTTCTGCTGCGGATGGTGGTCGAACTGGGGATCGATCGGTTCACGCCGCTGCAAGCCGAGCGCAGCGTTGGGCCCGATCCCCTCAAGCCGGAGCGCGGCGCCACCATCGTGCGGGAGGCTCTCGAGCAGTGTGAGCGCCTGTGGCAGCCCCAGCTGGCCGCAGCCGGGTCCGCCTTGGCCCTGCTGGGGGCAGCGCCGCCGGCCGGTCAGGGGCGGGGCCTGCTGGCCACGACCCGCCGCAGCGACACTCCCTTACTGCTGGAAGCGCTGGCTGACCTGGCGACCGATCCGCTAGGCGCGCGGGCCGGTGTCACGGTGGCGATCGGGCCTGAGGGCGGTTGGAGTCCGGCTGAGGAGACCAGGGCCCAAGAGCACGGCTGGCAGCCCGTGAGCCTGGGCTCAGCCATCCTCCGCTGCAGCACCGCCGCGGTCACCGCCGCGGGATTGCTCAGCCACTGGCGTGAGCAGCTGGGCTGAGCAGGGCACTGCGTTGTGCGGGCCTGGCTGTTCAGTTGCGGAACATGCCCGAGGCCATGTCCTTGAACCCGGCCAGGTTGGCGCCGGCCAGGCGGCGGCGGCTGCGCAGGGCGTTGGCGGGGTTGAGGCAGTCGGGGGCGAAGGTGGCCAGGCTCGGTGGCGGCAGGGCCTCCTGGGTCGCCCGCAGTTCGGCGGCGATGGCCTCGGCGGTGGTGGGACTGGCCGTTGAGCTGCCTGGGAGGGGCTCGGTGCTGGCTGCGGCCGTAACCGGCTTGGCTTCCACTGGCTTGGAGTCAGCCTTGACCGGCTTGGCTTCGGCGATGGTCACCGTGGCTGGCACGGCGCCCTCACTGCCCAGGTCCAGAAAAAAGGAGGCCTTGCGGTTGAACACCATCACGGCAGCAGCGTCGTAGGGCGATTATCCGCTGCCTGCTTTCCCGGGCGGCCTGGCCGTCGCGCTGTGCAACACACTTTGATGGCGACCTCGCCCCTCCTGACCGCCCGTTTGTGCCGATCTCTGACCCAGCGCTCGTTGCTCCAGGCCTGGTCACCGCCAATGCCCTGGTGGCCCCCCAGTCCTGGAGCCATTGGCTGGTGGCCCTGGCGGTCAACACCCTGTTGATTGGCCTGGCCCAGCGCCTGCCCCTGCTCACCCGCGCCGGATGGGTGCATGCCGGCGCCCTCGGCAGCCTGCTGTGGGGTTGTCTGGGCCCAAGGGGGTGGTTGGCGGTGGTGCTCTACCTGGCCCTGGGATCCCTGGTGACCCGCCTGGGCTTTCGCACCAAGCAGGCCCGCGGCTTGGCGGAGGCCCGAGGCGGGGCTCGGGGGCCGGAAAACGTCTGGGGTTCGGCGGCCAGTGGTGCCCTGTTGGCCATGGCCGCGGCCCTGGCGCCACGCCCGCTTCAACCCCTGCTGCTGCTGGGCTTTGCCGCCAGTTTTGCCGCCAAGTTGGCCGACACCTGTGGCAGTGAGATCGGCAAGCGCTGGGGACGGCACACCGTGCTGATCACCACCTTGAAGCCCGTGCCCCCGGGAACGGAAGGAGCCATCAGCTTGGAAGGCAGCGCCGCCAGCCTGCTGGGTAGTGCCCTGATGGCGGCTCTCATGGCGGCCCTGGGCCTGATCTCCGGCCGCGACGCCTGGCTGCTGGTGACCCTGGTGGGCCTGGTGGCCACGCTGATCGAAAGCCTGATCGGCGCCAGTGCCCAGCAGCGCTGGGTCTGGCTCAGCAACGAGCTGGTGAACGGCATTCAAACGGCGATTGCCGCGGTGTTGGCGCTGCTGTTGGCCCCCTTGGTGCTGGCGGCCGCCTCCTGAAGCCAGGCCAGCAGGGCCTCCCCCTGGCGCTGGGCCTGGCGGCTGGTGAGTTGGAGCTCCCTGGCCAGTTCGCTCCAGCCCAGCCCGTCGAACCAGTGCCCTTGGATCAGACGCTGCTCCAGCCGGCTGAGCTGGGCCAGCTGGGACTGCAGCCAACGGCACCGACCCTGGTTCAGCTCCTCTCTCCAGCCGGTGTCTGTCGCGCTCAGCTGGTCGAGCAGGCAGCCGCTCTCGTCGCCCTCGCCGTCCCTCAGGGGGGCGTCCAGGCTGCCCACCTGCAGGGCCCGCTGCACTGCAGCGGCTTCCTCCAACTGGGCGGTGCGGCAACCCAGCGCTTCGGCCAAGGCATCCGGGGGCAGTGGGACCAGGCCCTGGCTGCGGCGCTGCTCCTGCAGGCGGCGGGCCCGTTGCTGCAGTTCCCGCAGCCGCCGCGGCGTCCGCAGGGGCTGGCCGTGGTCGCGCACGTCATGGAGCATGGCGCCCCGGATGTACGGCACGGCAAAGCTGCTGAAGTTGCAGGTCTGGCGCAGGTCGAAGGCCTCCACGGCCCGGATCAGCCCCAGGTTTCCTGCCGACACCAGCTCGTCGAAGGGCTGGCCGCTGAGACGGCTCTGGCGCTGGGCCACCATCCGCACCAGGGCGAGGTTGTGCTCCACCAGGGCATTGCGCCACCACACGCGGGTGGCGGCATCTGGGCTGGCCGCCATGGCCTCCAGACAGCTGCGGTTGCGGGCGTGCAGCTGGGATGGACCCAGATCTTCGCTGCGGCGTTGGGGCGGGAAGGGGTGGCTGGAGTGGCGCAGGGGGGAGTGCGACATGGGAGCGAAACGTCGGTGTTTTCACCGTCGCCGCGGCACCAGGCCTGCCCGTTCCCCTGGTGGAGGGACAGGACGTCACCCAGATGGGGGATGCGCCCAGCTCCCGCTTCGTCCTCAACAGGCCAGGGGGGTCTGGCCGTGCAAGGGCTGGAGATCGGCCCAGGCCAGCAGGGCCGGCCAGTTGCGCACCCGCTGGTACACCTGGCGGTGCCCCTCGCTGTTGAGGTGCAGGCCATCGCTGCTCAGCCATTGGGGCCAGTCGTGGTCGGCCAGTAAGCCCTCCAGCAGCGGCAGGAACGGCACATCGGCCTCCAGGCAGGCCTCCTCCAGCAGACCTTCGTAGCGGCGGATATCGGCCTGGGAATACCAGAGCACCTCCGCGTAGGGCATGGCGGCCTCATCCACCGGTGTGAGGCCGATCACGTGCACCGGGGCGATGGTTCGGGCCTGGCGCAGTAGTTGCTGCAGGCCAAACAGAAAGCCATCGGCATCCAGCTGGGGCCGTCCATCGGCGCGCCCCACCCGGGCCGTGTCGTTGAGCCCCACGCCCAGGAGAATCCCTTGGGGCAGCTGGCGGCGCAGCTCGCCCCGGCAGCTCACCTCGGCCGCCAGGCGCGCGGCCAGTCGTTCCAGCCCGTCGCCACGGACCCCCAGGTTGTAGAGCACCGGTCCGCCGGGCAGATCCATCCAGTGGCGTCGCAGCCGTTCACACCAGCCCCCCTCCAGCGGGTCGCCCCAGCCGAACACGCCGCTATCGCCAAGTGCCACCAGCTTCCTGGGGATGGCCATCACCATGGGGAGTCTCCAGCAGCCACAACCGTGCGCGGTCGCTCAGATCTTCCCCCAGCAAGGTCAGCAGCGCATAGGCCACCACCAAGGCCAGCAGCTGATCCCCGGCGAAGGAACTGAGGGCCTCCAGCAGCTGGCTGCCCAAGCCCGTGGCCCCCACCAGCCCCACCACCACCGATTCCCGCAGGATCACGTCGGCGCGGTAGGCGCCGTAGGCCAGGTAGGGGCGGGCTAGCCCACTGAAGCGGCCGTAGAGCAGGGCCAGTCGCGGCCCGGTGCCGGCGGCCACCAAGGCCTGTTGCTGGCCCACTCCACTGGTTTCTGCCGCCTCCAGCAGCAGGCGGCCGAGGATGCCGAGGTTGTGGAAGCCCAGGGCCAGGGCGCCGGTGACCACTCCTGGCTGAAGCACGAACAGCAGCAGCATGGCCGTCAGCGGTGGTGGCCAAAGCCGGCCCAGGGCCCACAACCCACGCACCAGCCAGCCCCCTGCCGGCCAGGGCTGCACCAGCAGCAGCAACAGGGGGGCCAGACCCACGGCGAGGGCCGCGGCGATCAGGGTGAGTAGCAGGGTGTTGCCGATCAGCATCGGCCAGGGCAGGGCGGCGACCGCGCCCCAGTCGGCGGGCCCTAAGGGAGGAAGCCCCTGCCATTGCAGCAGGGCTGCGGGTCGCACCTCCAGGCCCCAGGCCACGGCCCCCAACAGGGGGAGCAGCACCAGGCCCGCACCCACCATCTCGCGGCCCTGCCGTCCCACGGCCCGCTGGCGCAGTCCCAGCCGGGCCGGCATGGCCCAGCGCCGCCGCAGCCAGCCCAACAGGGCCTCGAGCAGCAACATCACTGCCAGCAGCAGCCACAGGCCGCTCCAGAGCTCAGGGAAGGCCAGTGACTGGAGGGTGAGGCGCAGTTCGGTGCCCAGGCCTCCCAGGCCGAACACGCCCAGCAGGGTGGCGCTGCGGAGGGCACATTCGAGCCGGTAGCCGCTGTAGCTGATCACCTGGGGAAGCAGCGGCGGCCCCAGGGCCGTGAGCAGGGCCGCCGGCGCCGGTGCCCCGCCACAGCGCAGGGCCTCCAGGTTGGCGGTGGGCAGGGCATCGAGCAGGTCGCTCACCACCCGGGCCACCAGCGCTCCGAAGGGAACGGCGATCGCCACCACCGCCACCGCCGGCTGCAACCCCACCAGCTGGAGCAGCAGCAGCCCCCAGAGCAGTTCGTGAATGGAGCGGGGTAGGGCCAGCAGGCGCCGGATCCAGCCGGCCGGGGCGGCGCTGCCGCAGCAGCTGCGCCATACCACCCGGGAACTGGCGATGCCGAGCACCAGGCCGAGCACCAGGCTGCCGGCCCAGCCCAGCAGGGCGATGCCCGCTGTGACGCCCAGGCCCCCCAACACCGAACCCAGCACCAGCGGATCCAGGGATGGACGCAGCGCGGCGGCCGCGAACTGCCCCACCAGCTCCCAGCCGCCGCCATGGCTGATCCCGGGCAGCAGGGCCAGCACCGGGAGCAGCACTAGGGCGGGTAGCAGCACCCACAGGGGGGCTGCGGGTTTCATGGCTCTTCGCTGCCGGCGTAGAGCCCCTCGAGCTGGGCTCGATGGAGGCTGGTGCTCCGCTGGTCAAAGACCAGGCGCCCGGCCCGGAGCCCCACGACGCGATCGAAACCGCCCAGCAGGTCGGGGCGGTGCAGGCTCAGCAGCAGACCCCGCGGTGGGCTGGCCAGCTCCAGCAGCAGGTTCAGCAGGTCGGTGGCCAGGCGGGGATCCAGGCTGGCGAGGGGTTCATCGGCTAGCAGCAGCAGGGGCTCCTGGCGCAACAGGCGGGCCAGGGCCACCCGTTGCCGTTGGCCGCCGGAGAGGGCCGAGACCGGCTGGTTGAGCAGGGCTGGATCGAGGTCCAGCCGCTGCAGCACCGCCGCACAGGCGGTGGTATCGAGGGGCAGCAGCAGATTCAGCAGGGCCCGCGGCCAGCCCCATGCCGCCAGGCGGGCGGCGTTGAGGTTCTGTTGCACGGTGAGCTCCTCGATCAGGCGTAGGTCCTGCCAGAGGGTGCCGATGAGGGCCTGCTGGCGGCGGCGCGCCCGGGCTCCGCGGGCCCTGGGTTCTCCCTGCCACAGCACCTGGCCGTGATCGGGTTCCAGCAGGCCATTGGCCACCGCCAGCAGGGTGCTCTTGCCGGCGCCACTGGGGCCCAGCAGGGCCACCCGCTCGCCCGGCGCGATCCGAAGCGACACCCCATCCAGGCGCGGCTGGCAGCGTCCCCGCACGGTGATGTCCTGGAGGGTCAGGAGGGAGGTCAAGGGCAGGTCCTGTGCGGGTCCCGGGCTGGACGGCAACCATCCATCCTGCCCTTTGGAGGGCTAGCTCAGGAGCGCTTCCAGCTGGCGCCGCACGGTGTCGCGCACCTCCGGATCCCCCACCAGCCGGAGCTCGCCGCTCTGGGGCCACCAATTCAGCTTCAGGTTGCTGACCCCGTCGTCAAAGACCGCCAATTGAAAGACCCCTTTGTGCTGCCACTGGCAGGGCACCCCCAGTTGGTCGACCAGGGTTTTGAGCTCGTCCAGGGACCCGTTGAACACCATGGTGAGCCAGCAGGGAGTTTGGCGTGAACTTCTGCTTGTAACAGTACGACTCGCAGCATGGACCTGGAGCTTTGGTCCGCAATCAGAACTCGTTGTGAGATCCGTAGCTTCAACGACATTGTGTCGGATTTGATTGCTGCAGGCTCAACCCATACGGGCAGGATTTTGCTGCTCTCAGCGTGCTGCGGCCTTGACGATCGACACC
>Ga0164293_10005651_pt1 | contig 10647 bp, 8 predicted proteins | sample GEODES118metaG_FD_111487 | JGI IMG/M metagenome (GOLD analysis project Ga0164293, IMG submission 111487) | Eutrophic lake water microbial communities from Lake Mendota, Wisconsin, USA - GEODES118 metaG | ecosystem: Environmental > Aquatic > Freshwater > Lake | place: USA: Lake Mendota, Wisconsin...
CCAATCTAAAAACCGAACATTGACCCGGAGCTGAAGCACCGGGCTAATTTGCGAAACGGCCATCCCGAGGCACAGTATTTGCTATTTAATCATGGCACAAATTAAGTCGCTCAATAGGCCCCAGCTTTAGCTGGGCTTACCGAACTTTTTCATTTCCAGCTTTAGCTCAAAATTCTGACATTAGCCTAATAGGCGAATTTATTTCAAATATTGATCAACATCCCCCTTTGTAAGCAATTTGAATGGAATCAATACTTCCTTATCAACTTTTTGCCTCTGAGCAAGTTTGACTGCTGTTTCAATAGCCCCGGCGCCCTGTTTACGAGCATCCTGAAAGACTGTAGCATCTAAATTTCCTTGTTTAACTGATTGTAATGCATCAGTAATTGCATCGATACTCACTACAATTACTTTGTCTTTCATTCCTGCATCCTGCAGTGCCTTTACTGCTCCAAGTCCCATTTCATCATTGTGTGCAAATACTGCATTGATTTTAGTCCCAAAAGATTGAATCCAGTTTTGCATTAGGTCCATACTTTTTGATCTGTCCCATTCAGCAGTTTGCTGTGCAATCATATTAATACCTGAATACTGCGCCATGATTTCTTTCGCCCCCTGCTCTCTTTGAATTTGAGCGGCTTGGCCATTCAGGCCTTGAATCATCACGATATTGCCCTTGCCTTTTAACCGTTCTGCGATAAATTTCATTGCAATTCTACCTGATTCAACATCATTTGATCCAACAAATGCGGTTGGCTGCACTTTGGTAGCTGAATTTACATTTACTATTGGTATGCCTGCAGCTAGTGCCTTAGTTACAGCAGGGGAGCAGGCCTCATATTCACAAGGGTTCAGAATGATGACATCAACTTTTTGTGCAATAAAACTTTCTATCTGTTCAATTTGCTTCAATGGAGAACGTTCTCCATCAACAATTATTAATTCGGCGCCTAATTTTTGGGCTTTATTCTGCATCTCATCGCTAATATTTACGATGAACTCATTTTGCATGCTCAGCATTGATATACCTATGATTATTTTATCAGAATCATTGTTTTTGCCACTTTGAGGCTGACTGCAAGCTGTAAGAATTAAAAACAAACTATAAAGCAGTAAGTACGTATTTTTCATTTCCTTTAATTTAAGAATTTGCTCTCTGGTTCAAACTATCCAACACCACAGCCCCAATAATTATAATCCCCATCACAACCTGTTGATAATAAGAAGTAACATTTAATAAATCTAAGCTATTATTTATTACTCCAATAAGTAAAACGCCAATCAGCGTTCCGGCCATACTACCTTTACCTCCTGTGGTGCTGGTTCCTCCGATGACCACCGCGGCAATCGCATCCAATTCAAAACCTGCTCCGGCATTTGGCTGTCCGGTAGTTATTCTTGAGGTCAGTAATATTCCTGCTAATCCGGCTAATAAACCTGAAATGGAATAGACTATCATTTTAATTCGGTTTATGTTTATTCCTGAGGCCCTGGCTGCTTGTTCATTTCCTCCAACTGCGTAAATATAACGGCCCAAAACAGTTTTATTAAGTATGATTGAGCAAAGCAGAAACATTAAGATTAGTATAAAGATTAATAAGGGAATACCCAAAAATTTACCGCTACCGATAAAGACAAACGGATCTGAAAGATTGGAAACCGGTCGTCCCTTGCTTAAAATTAGGGCTAATCCTCTGACAATGGTCATCGTTCCCAGTGTTACAATAAACGGGGCTATTTTACTTTTGGTAATTAGAAATCCGTTAAAAACACCTACGATTAAGCCAGCCAAAAGCCCTGCAAGAACAGGAATTATAAGCGGGTAGCTATCGGGATGAGCAAGCATTGCAGCACTTACTCCTGCCATAGCAACTATCGATCCCAATGAAAGGTCGATGCCGCCTGTAATGATCACAAATGTTACCCCAAATGCCAAAAGTGCATTAATGGAAACCTGGGTGATTATTATTGTCCAGTTCGAAACAGTTAAAAACTGCGGGGAAATAAATGAAATAATAAGACAGATAATGCTGAAAACGATAAAAATACCGTATTGTCTGAGGTTTTTAATGTAGCGCATACTTCATAATTTTTTCCTGATTAGCTTCTTTTTGTGTTAAGATAGCTGTTTGTTTTCCTTTTGACAGCACTAAAATTCGGTTACTCATTCCCAAAATCTCAGGTAATTCTGAAGAGATCATAATGACTGCCAATCCATTTTTTGTCAATTCTCTGATTAGTTTATAAATTTCCTGCTTTGCGCCAATATCAATTCCACGGGTAGGTTCATCTAGGATAATCAACATAGGAGATGCCATCAATACCCTTGCAATGACTACCTTTTGCTGATTCCCGCCACTAAGATTGATGACTTTCTGGTTTGGACCAGAGGCTTTGATTTTTAATTCATAAGCTATCTTAGCCGTCGCTTCACGTTCTTTTTTTTCATTGATCAGCCATCTTTTGGAAAAATTAAGTATGCTTGAAAGACTAATGTTTTGATTAACAGATAATTCCGGAATAAATCCCAGAGCCTTTCGGTCTTCACTCACATATCCAATTCCTTGTTCGATCGCATCTTTTGGCGTCCTTATTTGAACAGTTTTGCCTTTAAGTAAAATTTCACCGCTGTCGAAACTGTCTAATCCAAAAATAGCACGTGCAATTTCAGTTCTTCCTGCACCCATTAAACCTGCAATGCCAAGTACCTCACCTGCATGGACCTCAAAGTTAATATCAGAAAATTTCCCCTTTTTATGAAGGTTTTTAACTTTCAATACAATTTCATCCTTAGCCAGGGATTTTGAAGTAAATAGTTCCTCTATTTCGCGTCCAACCATTAGGGCGATTAAACTATTTTTATCCAGATCTACGGTATTTTTTGTTGCTATAAACTGACCATCCCTTAAAACGGTGATGCGGTCGGCAATCTGGTAGATCTCATCCATTTTATGGGAAATGTAGATAATAGCTACGCCTTTACTTTTTAGATCTTTAATGATTTTAAACAGTATTTCAACCTCTTTCTCAGAAAGTGCCGAACTTGGTTCATCCATAATGATTACTGACGCATTATTGGATACAGCCTTGGCTATCTCTATTAATTGCAATTCGGCAATGCTGAGGTATTTTGCCTTTGTTCTGACTTGGATATCTAAACCCATCGACGAAAGTAATTCTTCAGCTTGTTGAATTATTGCTTTCTCGTCCAGTAAAAATGCCCGCTTACTTTCCCTTCCTAAATAAATATTTTGAGCTACTGTCAATTCAGGAATCATAAGAATTTCCTGATGAATCATTGAAATGCCTTTTTGCATAATTGCATAAACATCCATGTGTTCAATTTGCACAGAATTCAATGAAATTGAGCCAGAATCGGCTTTTAACAGTCCGATCAATATTTTCATAAATGTTGATTTTCCTGCCCCATTTTCGCCCATAATGGCATGCACCTCACCTCTTTTAAGATCAAAATGGATGTTATCCAGTGCTTTTACGCCGAGAAAAGATTTTGAAAGACCTCTAACTTTAAGAAGTTGCTCAGCAGGAGGATGCATTTGATTCAATTGAATATGTTGTAATTGATGAATTTACCAAAATGCAATTAACAAAAAAATCCCCGTTACTGATAACGGGGATTAAATTTCAAATGATTAAATTCTATTGTTCCGAGCCCATGAATTTTGATTCAATTATCTTCATGCGATCCTGTAATTTTTTAAGAACGGCGGTTTGTGAATTTTTTTCTGAAAGTTTGACTAATTCACTCATTACATAAACACCTAGTTGTATCTCACGTGAATTAAGATTCTCTTTTGTTTTAGCAATAGCTGCCATATAATTCAGCTGATCTTCAATGTATGCTGCAGTATTCAAAGTCAGTTCATTTGCTTTAGCCGGTTCTTTTAGTTTATATAACAAATCTGCCATATAGAATTTGCGTATGGTGAAATTCAGGGAATGATTTTTATCAGGAACTACCTCCAAGCATTTTAATAAAAGCTTTCTGGCTTCTTCCGTCCGACCTTCTTTGTAAAGATTTTCAGCCAGAATATTGAAATGATTGATCATGGTATAGCTCATTCTTAATGATTCGGGGTCTAAATAACCGGCATTTTTCATATTGCCCCATTTAAACTTTGTCATCAGGTTGGTATACATCTGATCAGAATTTGTTAATTCAGGTTTTTCAGCGGCAGAATCCACCTGAGCTTTTTTAAGTGGCAACAAACGATAGGCAAAACCCTCGTTATACAAGAAATCTCCGAGGCCAATGTAGTTATCATCAGGCACGGTGATTGCAAAATAAATCGGGCGTTTCCAGTTGTTATGAGCCAGTACATCGATCATGGCAAGCTCAGTTTTGCTGACATAATTCTTATTATACTTCCATTCCATAGAAGGAATAATCAGATCTCTTTTACTTTCAGGAAGGGTTTTGCTGGCAATTATTTGCTCAGGGTCAATGCTTATCTTAAAGTTCTTTGTAGGCAGGAAGTTTTCTTTTGACCCATCCTGATACGTTGCCTTGTCTGCATCACTGTCTGAAGTCATGATATCAAAAATATCTTTCAACTCGACAGCGCCAAGAGCATTGTAATCCTGATATCCCAAAACATCACGAACGCCCTGAACAAATTTTTCATCAGGCATAGTGATTGGTAAGGCATCAGCCTGATTTACCTTCTTCTTCATTTGCCGGATATACCAGTCTGTTCCAAGCAAGCTTAAATTTACTACTCTAACATCCGGACGTATGTTTTCAACTTCCTGAACATACCAAAGTGGGTATGTATCATTATCCCCATAGGTAAATAATATTGCATTTGGCGCACAAGATTCCAGGTAATTGGCTGCCATATCACGTGCTGTAAATTTAGAGGAGCGGTCATGGTCATTCCATCCTTCTTTTGCCATGAGTATTGGAGCTGCAAGTAAACCTATTAAAGTTGCAAGAAGGGCGGCTGTTGGAGCTTTAAATCTTGGTTTGAAGAAATCTGCAATTCCGGCTACTCCAAGTCCGATCCAGATTGCAAAAGCATAAAATGAACCAGTATAGGCATAGTCCCGTTCTCGGGGTTGAAGTGGATTCTGATTTAAATAGAGAACAATGGCAAGGCCTGTGAAAAAGAAAAGCAGACCAACAATTCCTGCATCTTTCTGGTTTCGTTTAAAATGCCATAAAGCGCCAATGATTCCCAAAATGAAGGGAAGGAAATAGAATCTGTTGAATGCATTGTTTTCAAGCTGACTTTTAGGAAGTTCATATTGGCCGCCCAGCAGCATATTGTCAATGAATTTTACTCCCGATAACCAATTTCCGCGGGTATAATCGCCATGACCCTGCTCATCATTCTGTCTGCCTACAAAGTTCCATGCGAAATACCGTGTATACATGAAACTGGTTTGGTAACTGATAAGGAATCCCAGATTGTTGATAAAGGTAGGGGATTGATCTTCGGCCATTCCCATCCAATCGCGGTAGAAGCCAGCATGCTGTGGATCATCACTGTACATTCTCGGAAGGAGGGTATTTCGGTCGTAAATACGCTCATATTTCTGACCTGCATTTTCATACTTCTCTTTACCCTTACGATAAATAATATCACCATTTTTGCTATCAATTGGTTTAGAGTCAAAATACTGACCATAAAGTAATGGGCGATCGCCGTATTGTTCGCGATTGACATAGCTCAATAATGAAAATGCATTTGAAGCATCACTATTATTCAACGTAGGATCTGCTTTTGCTCTGATAACAATCAGCGCAAAGGATCCGTATCCAAATATGATGAATACCACAGAGATAAGTGCCAGATTCAGAATCCTTCTTTTCTCCCTTATCTTTAGTATGTATTCGAGTCCGGCAAGCAGAATTGCTGCAACCACAAGTCCGTAAATTCCACCTCCAATAGTCATTAGAACAACAAATGCTCCAACAGAAAGCATCAGGTTGAGTTTATTGCCATTTAAGCTGTAGAGGATTCCTGCAGTTAGACATATGACAATCAGAAGCCCAAAAAACCCTACACCCGAACCAAATCCGAGTCCGAGGGTATTTACAAAAAACAGGTCTGAGTACGCTGCAAATTTGATAATATATTGAACAATTCCATATTGTACAAAGGCTAGAATAAACATCCCCACGAGTAATGTGAGCAAGGTGCCCGAAGAAGTAGGTGTTTTAGATCTTCTGAAATAATAAACCAATGCAATTGCAGGTATAGCTAATAAGTTTAATAGGTGCACTCCGATTGAAAGTCCCATCACATAAGCGATAAATATCAACCAGCGGTCTGAATCCGGCTCATCTGCATGCTGATCCCATTTTAAGATTGCCCAGAAAACAACAGCTGTGCATAATGAAGACAAGGCATAAACTTCAGCCTCGACTGCCGAAAACCAAAATGAATCTGAAAAAGCGTAGGCCAGAGCACCAACTAAACCAGAGCCCATTATACTGATCATTCCCCAATTTGAAAGTTCAGTTCCTTTCTCCTGAATTACTTTTTTTGCTAAAGCAGTAATAGTCCAGAAAAGGAAAAGTATTGTAGCTGCACTGGCTAATGCGGAACACATATTAATCCAGAACGCTACTCTGCTGGTATCACTTCCGGCAATGAGTGAGAATACTTTTCCTAGCATCAGGAACAGGGGAGCTCCGGGTTGGTGTACAACCTGAAGTTTGTATGCCGATGCGATAAATTCACCTGAATCCCAGAAGCTTGTGGTGGGTTCAAGGGTAAGTGTATAAACAATAAGAGCTATGAGAAAACTTAGCCATCCTAACAAGTTATTGATTTTAATATAAGTCATAAATTCAAGATCAAAAATATTGCTGTCGAAATTAATGAAATTATTAATATAAGAAGCAGAAAGCGGACAAGGTTTAACAGAAATTAACAAGTAGGAGGTAGGAGGTAGGAGGTATGATGTCAGAGGTAGGAGGTATGATGTCAGAAGTCTGATGTCAGAGGTCTGAGTAGTTTATTGTTATTTAGATTAAGGTTTCCAGTTTAAATAGAGTTTGTAAAGTTTTGCCCCAATTTCGTCTGCTTTAGCATTATAGATGTTAAATTGTTCCTGTGTTATATAGTGGCAGTCTTTAGCGAAATTTAACCACACTTTAATTCTTCTAGGGATCCGGCTGAGTAGATTAAATATTTTTTGAATTCTGCATGGTATATTCTCCGCCCAAAACCTTCGGCAATATTGGCACTTATTGATCTTGTAGAACGAATTATTTGGCTGTTTAAAGAATATTTTTCAGAATAAGGGAAATCTTTTGTCAGATTAAAATACTCATTGACAATTAATAGGAAAACTGGTAGACATCCAGGTCAGAAAATGATTTGATCATAAAAAAAGAGCTTACCGGAATTTATAGATTATTATATAAAATTTCAGATATTTTTATCTTAAGCTAGTAAACGAAAATCCGACCTCATACTTCTGACCTCAGACTTCTGACCTCATACCTCAGACCTCACCCTCCTGCCTCAGACCTCATCCTTCAGACATCCTCCTTCCAAGGCCATAAACAAAAATGAATATTCATTTGCACTTTAAACTTTATCCCCCTATATTTGCACACCATTTCAAAAGGAGGTTCTTTTTGATTTTTGTTTGCCCGATAGTATAATGGTAGTACGACTGTTTTTGGTGCAGTTTGTCTAGGTTCGAATCCTGGTCGGGCAACCAATTAATTTCGAGTTTCGGAATTGCATATTTCAGGATTGCCTTGCAATCTATATAGTTATTAACTATATTTTTATTAGTTTAAAGCCGAAATTATAATTTCGTAATCCGAAACAAAATGCCAGTAACATTTAACACGATCAAATTATTTGCCGGCTCAGGTTCTCTTGATTTGGCTAAGAAAATAGCGGTAAGCTATGGCAAGCAGTTGGGGGATGTGACATTATCACGATTCAGTGATGGCGAATTTCAGCCGCACTACAATGAATCAGTTCGGGGTTGTGATGTGTTTCTAATTCAATCAACTAACCAGCCCAATGACAATCTCGTTGAGCTTTTGTTAATGATAGATGCAGCAAAAAGGGCTTCTGCGCATTATATTACAGTAGTTGTGCCTTATTTTGGTTTGGCAAGGCAAGATCGAAAGGATAAACCAAGAGTTGCAATTGGGGCCAAGCTGATCGCTAATCTTCTAACCGCTGCCGGCGCACACCGGATTATGACGATGGATCTGCATGCTGCGCAGATTCAAGGGTTTTTCGATATTCCTGTAGATCATCTTGATGCCTCAGTAATATTTGTACCCCATATTAAAAGTTTGAATCTACCACATCTGACCATTGCGTCTCCGGATATGGGCGGTTCTTACAGGGCAAGAACATTTGCTAAATTCTTTAATGCAGAAGTAGTTATCTGTGACAAACAAAGAAAGAGAGCAAATGAGATTGAATCAATGTCAATAATAGGCGATGTTAAAGGAAGAGATGTGGTTTTGATTGATGATATCTGTGATACAGCCAGAACATTGGCAAAGGCAGCAGAACTCATTATGGAAAAAGGAGCCAGTAGTGTCAGAGCAGTATGTACTCATCCGGTATTATCTGGAGATGCACACCGGACTGTAGAAACTTCGGCACTAACTGAACTGATAGTTACTGATACAATAGCCTCGACGAAGGCTAGTGCTAAAATTCGAGTGCTTTCAACAGCTGATCTTTTTAGTCGTGCGATTGCTAATGTTAATGAACATGCCTCGATTAGTGAACTGTTTAAAATTGATTAAAGAATAAGAAATAAAGAACAATGACCTGAAGTAAGAGGTATGAGATCTGAGGTATGAATCAGACTTCAGACATCAGTCCTCTAAAGCTTAACTCGATAGCTATCTGGTTAAGACTAATAAGGTAAAAAATATTAGAATGTTAGGTTTTCTAGCATCTAAATACAAACAATAACAAATAAATAATTATGAAATCAATTGCTATTAGCGGTTCTCCAAGAGAGAACGTAGGGAAAAGAGACGCTAAGGAGCTGCGTTATGAAGGCAAAGTGCCTGCAGTTCTTTATGGTGGAAAAAATCAAATCCACTTTTCTGTGTCTGCATCTGATTTGAAAAGTCTGGTTTACACACCAGAAGTTTCTTTCGTTGCTTTGGATGTTGCAGGTGTCAAGGCACAGGCTATTATTCAGGATGTACATTTTCATCCACTAACTGATTTGCCATTACATGTTGACTTTTTGGAATTAGATGAAAAGAAACCTGTGGTTATGCAAATTCCTGTAAAATTAACTGGAACATCACCTGGGGTTAAAATCGGTGGTAAGTTAGTCCAGAAATTACGTAAACTTCGGGTTAAGGCATTGCCTAAGGATATGCCTCAGTACGTAGAGGTTAGTATTTCTAAATTAGACGTTGGAAAATCTGTGGGTGTTGGTTCTTTGAAGTTTGATAATTTCTCAATCACCAATAATCCTGAAGATACGATTGTATCGGTAACGATGTCTCGTGCACTTAAGCAGGCAGAGAACGATGCCAAGAAATAATTAAGCTTTTTAATTAATACCTAAAGCAGTGCCGATACATTCGGCACTGCTTTTTTTTTGTAAGCATATAGTTTTTTGCAAGCTTTGAAGCATATTTGTAATCCACATGAAATATTTGATCATAGGTTTAGGAAATATAGGTCCGGAATATGCAGACACCAGGCATAATATCGGGTTTATGATTGCTGATGAATTGGCTAAGCAATCACATTCATCTTTTTTTAATATGCGTCTGGCTTATTATACTGAGTTCGCCTATAAAAGCCGTAAGATTTTTGTGATTAAACCTACAACCTACATGAATCTGAGTGGTAAGGCAGTCAATTACTGGATGCAAGAATTGCAAATTCCGGCAGAAAATATACTAGTTATTGTGGATGACCTCGCAATACCTTTCGGTACTATTAGACTCAAACCAAAAGGAAGCGCTGCGGGTCATAATGGTTTGAAGAGTATTGAAGGAGTTCTGGGAGGTACCGACTATGCAAGGCTAAGATTTGGGATAGGGGATAATTTTCCAAAGGGAAGGCAGGTAGATTTTGTTTTGAGTGGTTTCGATTCTGATGAACAAAAAGAGTTGCCGGCCTTAATTGATAGGTCAGTAGAATTTATAAATAGTTTTGTTAGTGTTGGTTTAGAATTGACTATGACGCGATTTAACAAATAAATTGTTTTTGTTTGGAAACTCTAGTCTGATGAATTATTAATAAAAAAACAAAATGAAGATTTACGGGATACCCAATTGCAATACAGTAAAGAAAACGCTTGATTGGTTCAGGCTACATAGAATTGATTTTGAGTTTCATGATTTTAAGAAGCTAGGAATTACTGAGAATAAGCTTGATGAATGGTCAGAAATATTGGGTTGGGAAGCATTAATAAATAAGCGGGGTACTACCTGGAAATTACTTCCAACTGAATTACAGAATAGTATCACCACCAAGCAAGCGGCATTCAGGCTCATGCAAGAAAAGCATAGTGTAATTAAACGACCAATTATTGAAACAGGATTTGATTCAGTTCTACTAGGATTTAATGAGGAACAGCTGGGCGAATTATTAGTAAAAATTAAAAGATAAATTAAATGAATAAGTTAAAGATTTTATACTGCGTATTTATTTTTTC
>Ga0164293_10005652_pt1 | contig 10647 bp, 12 predicted proteins | sample GEODES118metaG_FD_111487 | JGI IMG/M metagenome (GOLD analysis project Ga0164293, IMG submission 111487) | Eutrophic lake water microbial communities from Lake Mendota, Wisconsin, USA - GEODES118 metaG | ecosystem: Environmental > Aquatic > Freshwater > Lake | place: USA: Lake Mendota...
CCTTGGCACCTGGAGGCTGACAGAGTGCACACTGGTAGTCACACTCGAGCCATGCGTTATGTGCGCCGGAGCGTTAATGAACGCCAGAATCGGAACATTGGTGTATGCAACCGCTGATTTAAAGGGCGGAGCAACTGCAAGTTTGTACAACGTGTGCACCGACCCACGGCTGAATCACCAACCGAAGGTGGTGCATGGCATTTGCGAACCCGAGGCAACCGATCTGATGAAGAGCTTTTTCGCCAATAAACGCTTGTCTGAGTAAGTGCACTTCACCGATAACCTGTTGGATGGAAGGGTGCCAGAGCGGCCGAATGGAACGGTTTCGAAAACCGTCGTGGGCGCAAGTTCACCGGGGGTTCAAATCCCCCCCCTTCCGCCATAAACCCAGGTTGCCTCAAGGGCATATTTGTCTCTCGCATCTGGGAAACCATTGAAGCAAAACCTATTAGTGTCGTGGAATCAAATAGTTATAACGACGAGGGAAGCGAGTTGATAAAAATGAACTCAAATGAATTAAAGATCAAAATTTTTGCAGATGGGGCAGATCTGGCAGGAATTCGCATGCTCAGACAGAATCCAGTAGTCAAAGGTTTTACCACCAATCCAACACTGATGAAGCAATCTGGAATAACTGACTACTTGGGTTTTTCACAAGAAGTGGTGGAAGTAATCGATGGGCTTCCTATATCGCTTGAAGTATTCTCTGATGACTTTGCGGAAATGAATAGGCAAGCGTTAAAGCTTGCGGCGCTTGGGCCCAACGTTTACGTAAAGATTCCAATTACTAATACAAAGGGCGATTCATCGGCGGCACTAGTGAAAAACCTTGCTGCAGAAGGCGTCCAGTTAAATGTCACTGCAATGTTCACAAACAAACAAGTTCAAGAAACTGTAGAAGCTTTAGAGAATGGTCCCAGTTCATATATTTCGATCTTTGCTGGGCGCATTGCAGATGCTGGCATAGATCCAATTCCAACGATGCAGAATGCGTTGGAACTGATGAGGCCCCATCCTCAGATAGAACTGATTTGGGCAAGCCCCCGCGAAGTACTGAATATAGTTCAGGGTGATCAAATTGGTTGCCACATCATCACGGTTACGCATGATTTGATCAAGAAACTTAGTTCGCTAGGGAAAGACCTAGAGCAATTTTCAATTGAGACAGTACAAATGTTTGCAAACGACGCTTTGAATGCTGGCTTCAAACTCTGATGAAGGATGATTTTAATCCGGAAGTTTCTGTCGTCGTTCCAGTTTTCAATGAAATCGGAAATATTCCAGTATTCCTCGCCCGACTGATTCCCGTGCTTGAAATGAGCACAGATTCTTATGAAGTGATATTTTCAGTTGATCCATCAACAGATGGAACAGTTGAATGCATTGCGCACGCTAATTCAGTTAATCCGAACATAAAAATGCTTAGCTTTTCTCGACGCTTTGGTCAGCCAACAGCCACGATTGCCGGGTTGGATCATGCAAGTGGTCAATCTGCAGTTGTCATGGATGTTGATTTACAAGATCCACCCGAAATCATTCCTGAACTCTTGGCGAAGTGGAAGGAAGGGTATTCGGTAGTTTATGCCAAACGGCGTGCTCGAGATGGTGAAACATGGATAAAAAAGTTGGTAGCAAAAGTCGGATACGGATTAATAGACAAATTTGGAGATGTGAAAATACCTCGTGACACTGGTGATTTTCGACTAATTGATAAAAAAGTTATTCAACAGCTAAAGCGTTTTCCGGAAACCCACGGCTTCCTTCGAGGTCTTGTCGCTTTGGTTGGTTACAAACAGACCGAAGTTTTATTTGATAGACCCGCGCGCCATTCTGGAAAGGGGAACTACAATCGCTTTTTTGGCTCATTGAAGATCGGATTGAATGGAATTATTGGATTCTCGTCGGCGCTTCTTAATCTTTCTACGATTCTTGGATTTGCTGCAGCTTTGATATCGTTCTTTATTGGCGCGACTTATTTGGCAATGCAGGCAATTGGGCAAACATTCCCAATTGGAAATCCAACAATAGTTTCGGTGATACTTTTTGTAGGCGGAATGCAATTGATTTGTCTCGGGATTATCGGTCAGTACATTGGCAGGATCTATGATGAGGTAAAGAATCGCCCCCGATACATCATCGACCATTCCATAGGAATAAGTATCAGCCATGATTAGCGAAGCGTATGTGTTCGCAGATCACGAATCACGTGATGCAGATGTGTACGCAAAACTCAAATACGAAATCTCGCTTCGATGGATCAAGAAGATTAGAGGATCTAAGTCTTCTGATAGAACAAATCTTCTAGTAAATATCGGATGTGGTGGCGGAGTGTTTAACCGCATGGCTATTGAATCCGGTTATCGTGTCATCGCCTGTGAACCTGATGCCGCCGCATTTAATCTCGCGTCAAAGTATCAACATCAAAACTTGCAGATTGTCTTTGGTGATATCTCTGTAATCCCCAGGAATGAGCAGGCAGATGTGATTGTCATGCATGACGTTCTGGAACATATTGACGAAGAATATAAAACGCTCAAAGAGGTCTCATCACTATTGTCTGAAGACGGGCTTCTTGTGTTGTCGGTTCCTGCGTTTGATCAGCTATATGGTTTTCACGATCAGCAATTAGGGCATTATCGACGCTATAGCAAGACGTCATTACGGAGAGCACTTCGATTCTTCTTTAAGATTAGTAAAATTCGCTATTTTGGATTTTTTGCGTTGCCTGCAGTGGTGGTGTATTCCCGATTATTTAGAAAACCATATCCACATTTTTCACATTCAAAAGCCACATTTTGGGAGCGAACCCTTTCTTCGTTGCTTCGTTTGGAATCGCGGATTGGCTCACCCTTAGGAACTTCGGTAATCGTGTGTGCAGTAAAAAAACAATTTAAGGATTTCTAGAAGTAATTAGTTGTACAGTTGAAATCATGATCGTTAATTCAAGACCTGTTCTGGTTACGGGTGGAGCTGGCTTCATTGGGTCCAACCTTGTTGATTATCTCTTGGACAACGGCGAACGGGTTCGAGTTGTAGATAATTTCTCTACCGGCAGGACGCCCTTCCTACAACACGGCCATCCAAACCTTGAAATAATGTCGGCTGATTTAACAGATCCGAGTACTTGCGATTCCGCCGTTGAGGGGTGCTCAGTAGTTTTTCACTTAGCCGCAAATGCAGATGTCAGGTACGGCTGGACCGAACCAATGCGCGATATGGAACAAAACGCCAGAGTTACTCAGCTTCTATTGGAGTCTTGTCGAGTCAATTCCGTGCGTCGCTTTGTTTTCTCCTCAACGGGCTCAATTTATGGTAACGCTGTTCAAATACCAACTAGCGAGGATTGTCCGTTCCCAATTCAGACATCATTGTATGGTGCTTCAAAGTTGGCCGCCGAAGGTCTTATATGTGCATACGCGGAAGCTGGATTTATTGATCCAACAATTTTTCGTTTTGTATCGATACTCGGCCCACGGTATACCCACGGCCATGTATTTGATTTCGTAAAACAACTAATTAACGACCCAAGTAATTTGTTGGTTCTCGGTGATGGCAACCAGACCAAGAGCTATCTTCACGTTTTTGATTGCGTGCGCGCGATGTATCAGGCCAGCCAGTCGGATACCCTTTCTGGCATCTTCAATTTGGGGACCAGGGAAGCCATCACGGTAAATGAATCAATAGGAATTATCTCAAAGGAATTGGATTGCGTGCCCCAACGTCTTTATTCTGGAGGAATTCAAGGTTGGGTAGGTGATAGTCCACGTATTCTCCTCAACACAGATCGAATCGAGTCGACTGGTTGGCATCCGTCTAAGTCAATTGAGGAATCAGTTCGAGAAACGGTGACTTGGTTAATTGCCAATCAATGGGTATTTGGGGAGAATTAAGCATGCTCGACTCATATTTAAAGTAATAGTGTGTGACCATGGATTCCTTCACGCAAATATTTTTAAAAGATGCATTAACTGTGATTTCCAAAATCAACTCTTCTGACGTGGAACAGGTAGTCAAAGTAATTGCAGCAGTTCGCGATCGAGGTGGAAGGTTGTTTTTAGCCGGCTCAGGGGGCGGAGCGGGCCACGCATCCCACGCAACTTGCGACTTTCGAAAGCTTTGCAATATGGAGGCGTACTGCGTGACAGATAATGTGTCTGAACTCACGGCACGAACTAACGATGAGGGCTGGGATACTGCCTACAGTAATTGGCTTCAATCTTCGCGCATCAATGACAAGGACGGGTTGTTGGTATTTTCGGTTGGCGGGGGGAGCATTGAACCGCCAGTGAGTGTGAACTTAGTTAATGCAATTAAATTAGCTAATCAAGTGGGAGCTAAAGTTGTTGGAATAGTAGGACGAACTGGTGGAGTTCTCAAAGAGATGGCACATGCGTCAGTTTTGATTCCAACCGTTGATCAGCGATTTGTCACACCGCAAGCTGAAGGCCTCCAGGCACTTGTATGGCATTTGATTATTTCTCATCCACTGCTAGCCACTTCGGTCGCTAAGTGGGAAGGTTTAGATAACGGAATAACTCAATAGCGTGAGTGATTCAATGACAAAGACTGCAGTAATTACGGGTGGCAGCAGAGGTATTGGTCTTAATACAGCTAAACGATTTGCGCTAAACGGCTGGAACGTTGGTATTTGTGGACGAAATTCAAGCGATATAAACAATGCAAAAGACGAAATAGAGAATGCTTTCAAAATCAAGGTATTTTGTTCCACTGCGGATGTTTCTTCTGTGCCTGATATGGAAAGGTTTGCCCGCCAAGCAGGTCAGTATTTTGGAAACATCGATACATTGATTTGTAATGCGGCTGTTCTAGGTCCGGTCGGACATATTTCGTCCATTGATCTCAGCGCGATTGAGAAGACCTTGTCTGTAAATATCTTGGGTTTGTACAACTCAATTCAAGCTTTTTGGCCCTTTTTGAGCCGGTCACCCTCAGCTCGAATCCTCTTGGTATCTGGTGGAGGACTGGGCGGACCCAACCAAATCCAAAGAGCATCTGCTTATGTCCCTTCAAAGGCAGCCCTGGGTCTACTTGCTGAAATCCTTGCTGATGATTTGAGAAGCATAAATGGAGCAATTATTGCGGTTGCTCCTGGCGGTGTAATTCCAACTGATTTTCTGAAAAGCGTCATTACTGCTGGGATTGAAGCCGCCGGTGAGTCTTTGTTCAACGACGCAATACGTCAGCAGGAAGAGCAGATGGGTATGTCACTTGGTGATTATTCATCTTTGGTGGACTTTTTAATGACTGAAGATGGGATAGCACTCAATGGAAGATTACTAAGCGCAAAATGGAATCAAGTTAACGACCTTAAAAAGGAAATTCAGCAAGGGCTAAATTCCGACACCTACCGTTTACGACGGATTGACAATCAGCTATACAAGAGCATCCAGTGACCACTACCGTATTTGCTGTAGTTGGTTGTGGTCTTATTGGGCGTAAACGAATCGCTGCACTACCACCTGGGTGTATTTTGAAATATGTATTTGATATTGTCCCTGAAAACGCGCTAAGAGCGGCCCAGCTAGTCGACTATCCAGTAACTGTCGCTTCAACTCTTGAATCAATTTTGGCAGATGGCTCAGTAGACGTGATATTAATTGCAACATCTCATCACGAGCTTGCGCCCATTGCTTTGCAAGCGGTTAGATCAGGCCATCACGTGCTAATTGAGAAACCGGGAGGCATGTGTAGAAACGACATCGAGCAACTCCAGTTAGCAGCGGGCCTTACCAATGTTGTCGTTCACGTGGGGTACAATCATCGCTTTCATCCATCCCTACTTGAAGCAAAGAGAATAATAGACTCCAACCGTTTTGGACGGCTGCTATGGATGAGAGGTCGATATGGCCACGGAGGTCGCACTGGTTATGAGAAAGAATGGCGTGCTAATCGATCGATTTCAGGGGGTGGGGAATTGGTGGACCAAGGAAGCCACCTCATAGACATATGTCGACACCTGAGCGGCGATGTGGAACTTGTTTTTAGTGAAACACAAACCTCATTCTGGAGTATCGAAGTAGAGGACAATGTCTTTTTTGCACTTCAACCAATGACAGGTGGGTTCGCGTGGATGCACGCTTCATGGACTGAATGGAAGAATACGTTCTCTTTCGAAATTACCTTAGAGAGAGCAAAAATTGATATTTCTGGTTTGGGTGGCAGCTATGGCATTGAGACTCTGACGCTCTATGAGATGCAGTCGGAAATGGGCCCGCCTCCAAGCTCAACAAAGACATGGGATGAAAGCGATGCAAGCTGGACACGTGAACTTGAGGATCTCATCTCACATATAAAGGATCCAAATCACGATCCGATAGGAACAACTCTTGATGGGGCAATTGCCGTATGGGAAATCATTGAAAAGGCTTACCGCACATGATTATTACAAGAACACCTCTGAGAATCTCATTAGGTGGTGGAGGAACTGATCTCCCCTCGTACTATCGCAAGAATGGACATGGCTTTTTAATTGCTGCAGCGATTACTAAGTATGTCTATATCGCAGTCAATCAAAACTTTGACGATGATCTGCTCCTTAAATACAGCGAAGTTGAGCGAGCCAAGTCGATTGACGACGTTCGTCATCCACTGCTACGCGAGTGTCTTCGCGCCACAGAAATCTCAAAGCGAATTGAAATATCATCCATGGCAGATGTACCAGCGGGTACTGGCCTCGGCTCTTCTGGATCATTTGCAGTTGGAGTTCTAAAGGCCCTCCATCTTTATTCACATCGCACACCGTCAGCAGAAGCTCTTGCTGCGCAGGCATGTGAAATTGAGATCAACAAACTTGGTGAACCAATTGGAAAACAAGATCAGTACATTGCAGCGGTAGGCGGAGTCAGCACTTTTACCTTTAGAGACGATGAATCAGTTGAGGTTGAAAGATTGGGTATGTCTGACGTAACGCGGTCTCAACTCGAAGATAATCTCCTATTGTTTTTTACTGGTGTGAAAAGATCGGCTTCAGCAGCTCTTGTATCAGAAGGAGCGTCAAAGTCTGCTCAAGGGAAGCAGGTTGATAATCTCTCTGATACGCGCGCGATTGGATATGAAACTCGAGACATTTTATTGCACGGTGACATGAATGCGTTTGGGGAAATCCTTACCAATCAGTGGAATCTGAAATATCAGCGACAACCATCTGCGTTACATGATGAGATTGATTCATGGATTCAGTCAGGCATCGCTGCTGGAGCACAAGGCGGAAAACTTGTCGGTGCGGGGGGTGGAGGTTTCCTCTTGTTTTACGCTGACCGAAAAACTGATTTAAGACGGGCAATGGCTGCAATTGGACTCCCCGAGGTTGGGTTTGGCATCGACTATGAAGGCTCATCTGTCACAATTGCAAGATGAAAAATAGCCACTGTGTCCTACTTGCTGGTGGACTTGGCACACGTCTAGCTGAGATTACTGGGGGCTTGATTCCAAAGGCTCTTGTTGAGGTGGGTGGCGTACCGTTTCTTCACTTCAAGCTGCTGAGCCTTATAGAAATGGGGTTTACTTCGGTCGATATTTTGGTGGGCCAACATGGAGATCAAATTGAACAGTTTATTGCTAAAGGAAGTTACCCAGATATAAGCATCCGTTGCTTCAGAGATGGCCCCGTATTGCTTGGCACTGCCGGTGCAATAGCGTCAATCTTGGACAATCTACCCAAAACGTTTTGGATTTCGTATGCCGACACTTATGTTATGGCTGATATCAATAAGGCTGATGAAGATTTTGGCAATGAGGAAGACGGCATTATGGTCGTGCTCCACAACCAAGACCAAGTTGAGACGAGCAATGTATCCATAGATGAGGTAAACAACTTTGTCGTTGAATACGTGAAGAATCCACCTCTTGGGACTTATGGGTGGATTGATTACGGGATTCTTCGATTGTCAAAATCATGCTTCACATCAATAACGAAAGACAATTCTGTAGATCTTCGAGAAGTTATCCTCAATCAAATACAAGCTAAACACATGCGTGCATTTAAGACGGAAAACCTGTTTTGGGATATCGGAACACCTGATCGTCTAGGGGAAACCACTCAAGAATTCAAACGTCGAGGCTGGGTCTAGTCCTGGCATACAAAGTCGTATTTCTTGACCGTGACGGTGTGATTAACGCACTTGTAGAACGAGATGGCAAAATGGTGTCACCACGACGTTTCCAAGATTTTAGAATTCTCGAAGGTGTTACTAAAGCGATCGACACACTTCGTCAACAGAATTATGAATTAGTGGTTGTGACGAACCAACCCGATATCTCGCGAGGCTTGATGCCTCAAACCGAACTTGACAAGATGACAGAAGCAGTGTTGGCGCTTGGGGTGCACCAAGTGTTGATCTGCCCACACTCAGATGAAGACATGTGTTTGTGCAGAAAGCCAAAACCAGGATTACTCAATCAATATCTAGGATCACGTGACAGCAAACCAACTGAAATCTGGATGATTGGCGACCGAGAAGTTGACATGATCGCTGGTATAGCTGTTCAAGCGAAAGTAATTCTGATTGCTGATGCCACAAAAGATCCATCGAACTTGCACAAAGAGAGCTCTGCAACAGATTTACAGGACGCAATTCGCCATATAATTGAAAAGGGTTAGGTACGCTTACTTGGCAGCAATCTTGTTCATCATTGTATAAATCTCATCTACGGAACGCAAAGTTGGCCTATTGACCACAAAACTATATAGACGAGCCAGAACGGCTAGTCCGTATGCGACAGCGAGAATGTTGCCTATCAAGTTCGGTAAATCGCTCCAAATAGGCGATTCAACAAGTACGACCTGAGTCGTGATGGTAAATAACTCAAAAAACTCCAAGGGAGATTTCGAATTCGAGGTATTGAGTGAACTCGTTTGCCACCCTTGCTTATTGCCGTGAGAATCAGATTTGCCGCTCGAGCATCACTAATTGCTAGTTTTTCAGCATGCTTCAGACCTTTAATCATTCTTGTTTGAACGAAACCTAAAACGATGTCGTGGACTTCAACACCGGTATCGGAGTTCAACAAACGCAAGCTGTCCGTGTACTTCATCAATGCCGCTTTTGAGGCCGAATAAAAGCCTGAGTTGTGCGTTGCGACAAGACCACCGATTGAGCTAACAGAAATCAGTTTTTTAGCGGTTGGTACATTTGATGGCGGCGACTTCGGTAAAGAGAAAAAATTGAAAATGTTTACCACACCAAAGAAGTTCGTATCGATAATTTCTCTGGCAGAGTTAGCGATTCCATCTACATTTTGGACTCCGACACCGGCAAAGGCAAAAACCAAATCAAATTGAAGATCCAAATCAATGACATTTATCAAGCTCTTGTTTAAAGAATCTTGATCGCGAACATCTGCTAGAACAGGCTTGACATCGGCGCCTAGGGCTCTACACAAACCTGCTGTTTGAATTAGCGGTCCGCTGTTGTCATTATCCACTAAAACCAATTGAACGCCCGGTTTGGACAAACATATTGCCAGCTGCTTACCAATGCCATTTGCGGCACCGGTGATTAGGACCAATTTGTAATCCATTTATTTTTCAGCAATCACAAAAGTTGTTCCCCACAAAAGAGCAGCTTTTAGGCCAGTGCCTAGCGGTCTATCGAAAAAACGATTTCCGATCGTGTTCAGCATCCTTGTTGGGGTAATTAGGTCGATGACTTTGCCCAGAATTGAAATGTAAGTACAAGTCGAACCAAGGCGAAAAGTCTTCTTTGCGATTATCGAACAATTCAGATCAAGCAGAATCTGGGAAACATTCTCATTTGATGTTGGAAAACAATGCGACCAATCAATCTCCCAGAAATAGCCCTTATAGTCTGAAATTTGTGGCGAAACAATTACGATTTTTCCACCAGATCTTAACATTTTATGCAGTGAGTTCAACCACTGTGCGGCAGCGTAGCCATTCTCGGCGTGCTCAATAACGTGAATACAGACGATTAAATCAAAGGTCTCATATAAATCTGGAGAAGAATTAGGCAGTGCAATTTCGTGGATGGTACTTTTTGGCACCTTTGCTCTTGTTAATGCAGCCAACTTCGCATTTGGTTCGAATGCCGAGTAACGATCGAAATTGAATTCACTTGCAATTTCCGCGAGGTATCCGAGCCCAGATCCAATTTCGAGAATGTGGGTTTGTGCTGGTTCGATCTTTGGAACCCTGATAATTTCTTTTAACAGTCTTCTTGTGGTCCATTTAGCGACACGCTCTCCAGGGGCCCAAGATTTTCGGGTTATAAACTCGTCGTAGACCATGATTTACCCATCAGATTGGTTTCGTTCAATCTTAGCGGCCTTGTTTTGGTTAGACGGAATAGTCAATTAATCCCAAATGGTGTTGATGTCGGTGGAGCACGGACCTAAATCATAAACCGTTCCCATTGAATCGTCGTAGAGAACAGGCGTCATTTTTGGAATGTTGTCCTGCACCATGAACTCTTTAAACCACACTGCATATCGGCGGGTGCAAGACACTGGTCGAGGTGTGTCCAGCTGAAACTGAGTAAAGATTGGCCAGGCATCGACAAAGGGTGCAAGTTGCTGTGGCGCATTGCTAAACAAACCATTGGTATCTCGCAGCGTGCGCACAAATTTGTAGAGGGGGATGTTCTTGTTGTCGGTAGTGGAGGAATGACG
>Ga0164293_10005653_pt1 | contig 10646 bp, 8 predicted proteins | sample GEODES118metaG_FD_111487 | JGI IMG/M metagenome (GOLD analysis project Ga0164293, IMG submission 111487) | Eutrophic lake water microbial communities from Lake Mendota, Wisconsin, USA - GEODES118 metaG | ecosystem: Environmental > Aquatic > Freshwater > Lake | place: USA: Lake Mendota, Wisconsin...
GGTAGGTACTTCAGGTCTCTCAGGACAAGTAGGAGCATCAGGTCAAGTAGGCGCTTCAGGCCAAGTAGGCGCCTCAGGACAAGTCGGTGCTTCAGGACAGGTAGGTACTTCAGGTCTCTCAGGCCAAGTTGGAGCTTCAGGTCAAGTTGGTGCTTCAGGTCAAGTTGGAACAAGTGGTCTTTCAGGTCAAGTTGGAGCTTCAGGACAAGTAGGAGCGTCAGGTCAAGTAGGTGCTTCAGGCCAAGTTGGTACAAGTGGTCTGTCAGGCCAAGTTGGAGCTTCAGGTCAAGTTGGAGCTTCAGGACAGGTAGGTACAAGTGGTCTTTCAGGCCAAGTCGGTGCTTCAGGACAAGTTGGTTCTTCAGGACAGGTAGGCGCATCAGGTCAAGTTGGCGCCTCAGGTGCAGTAGGTATTTCAGGTCTAAGTGGTCAAGTAGGTGCTTCAGGTCAAGTCGGAGCCTCAGGTGCAGTAGGAGCGTCAGGTGCAGTAGGTGCTTCAGGTGCTGTAGGTATTTCAGGACTTTCAGGTCAAGTAGGTGCTTCAGGTGCCTCAGGTGCTTCAGGTGCGGTAGGTATATCAGGTATATCAGGTCTAGTAGGTCCGGTAGCCGGATCAGCAAATGAAGTAGTTTACAAAGATGGATCTAACAATCCAGCAGGCTCAGCTAATTTAGAATTTAATGGAACAAATTTATCAATAGCAGGAGCAGCAGAATTATTGCGTTTAAAAAATGATAGTGCTTATATAGCATTCTTTAACACAGCTAATAATACTCGTACTGGATACCTGCAATATAATGCTGGCGGTGGAGGTGATTTAAGAATAATGGGTGAAGTTGTTGCTAATTTAGCATTAGGAACTGGTGGTGTAGATAGATTAAAAATTTCTAGTGCAGGTAATGTAGGTATTGGAACTACACCATCTGCTAAATTAACAGTTTCCGGAGATATTACAGCAACTGGAAACATCACAGCATATTTCTCAGATGAAAGACTTAAAAAAGGATTAGAACCAATTAAAAGTGCTTTAAATAAAATTAAATCATTAAGAGCGGTAACTTATTACCAAAATGAATTAGCAGATACTTATTTTGAACCTAATACAGAAAGACAAGTCGGAGTTATAGCTCAAGATATACAAAAAATATTACCAGAAGCAGTAAAACCAGCACCTTTTGATGTTATTAGAGATGAAAATGATAAAATAGTTAGTAAATCAGGTAAAAATTACTTAACAGTACAATACGAAAAAGTAGTACCATTATTAATTGCTGGTATTCAAGAATTAAATGATAAGGTAAATAATTTAGAAGAACAACTTAAAAATAAATAGTTATGACTATAACAGGTTCAGGTAATCCACTTTCATTAAATGATTTAAATGTAGAATTTAATAGAGGAGCCACTTCTCAACTTTCACTTTCTCAATCATTTGCTGGTACTTATGCTCAATATGGTGCTATAAATAGAAATACTAGCCCCGGTCAAAATGTAACTAATGTATTTAATGTAGGTACTGATTTTGATATATATTGGTTTTATGATTATAATGACACAGAAAATAATTATTGGGATTATACATTTACTAATGACTCTGTAAATGATGTTGGACAAATACAAATTTCAATTGGAGGAACAGATATCTATTTGTACAATACTTTTCCTTGTTGTAATTTCCAAGACGCTACATCAGGATTTATTGATACTACAACATCAGCAACTACAGGAGCTAATTTAGATCTAGCTATAAAAAACACCTATGGTATCGCGTATGTAGATATATTAGTTATTGATCCTGACACATCAGCTACTATATACACTGTAACTGGTGATGATCCAAATAACTATGGTTCTTTTCCTACTTTAGCTACATTATACGGATATCAAAGAATGCAATGGACTATGACTTTTTATGATTAATAATATTTATAATAAAACAAAATGGCAATACAAGTAACAAATTTCAACCCCGTATGGAAATACGAAAATGTAAGAAATGAAAATCTAGCTCAAGTTGAGTACACAGATGGCTCTTATATCTTTATTAACTGCGAAACAATTAATAGAACCTCAGTAACTATTAATACAATAGTTTATGATAAAAATTCTTCTATAACAGATGCAAAATTAAGAGGACGTATAACATATGAATTTGTTCCTATGAATGTTGAAGGAAACTTATTAGGATTAGCTCATGATTATGTTATAGCTCAATTAACAACTCTTAATCCTGGAGTAACATTTACTAAAGTAAGTTTAATTTAAACTTGGATATCTAAAACCAAGTTATTATATTTATTAGTAAATACAATTAAGTTATGACCCAAAATGATAAAATAACTGTTATCATTCACACGGAGAATGAAACTAAGTTATCAACTTTATTAGATCAATTACATCAACATCCCTTAAAATCTCAATTTCAAACTTTACAAGTTAATTGTAAAGGCATCACTCCTTGGTTAGAACCAAATATGTTAAACAAGTTAACAACACTTGCTTATCAAAATTATGTTATTACACCTACTCAAAGTCAACCTGTATCTTCAATTGTAGAACTTATATCTAAAACTAAAACTGAATATAGTTTAATTATAGATGAGTCTAATACACACTTTGACGTTAAAGAATGGAATACACTGTATAATACCATTTTATTAGCACAAACAAATGACTTATTACGCCTTAATTGGGATACTAATTATCAATCTATAACATGGTTTATAGCGGATTTAATTAGTCAAAAAACAAGACATAAATTTAACCTAGATGACACTTCAGACTCAGAACGATATTTTAAAAAAATAGACCATCCATTATTTTATGAACGTATTATTTATGTTGATGGTGGATTAGGTGACCATGTTATGGCATATCCATTACTAGAAAAAATAGGAAGTGATTGTTATGTTTGTTCTATTTATCCTTTTTCTATAAATCACATTAATATTAAAGGATTTATTAATTGGACTGATGAATTATTTGGTGGATATAAACGATTTGTTTACACTTACGGTTCATCAAATAACTCTCCTACAATTATAGACGCATTTTTTGAAATGTATGGAGAAAAAAGACATACAACTAATATTTTAAAATATACAGGAGTTAAAACTAAATTTGAAAATCCAACAGGTAAACCATTAGCTTTAATAAGTACAACAGCAGCTAAAATCCAGAATCAAGATTCAAATAAAGACTGGGTTGATGTTAGATGGTTTAAATTAATATTTGAATTAAAAAAATTAGGTTTTCATGTTATTCAAGTAGGTTCTCATAAAGATGATCAAATTCCTCTTTCACCAGCTCCAGCCGGAGTTGATGGTAAATTTTTAGATAAATCTATTCCTGAATTAGCAGGATTAATTGATGAAGCTAAATTGTGGTTAAGTGTGGATACATTTGTTCATCACTTTGCAGCTTCTGTAAACCCACATTCTGGAATTTGTTTAACTCCATTTTATAACAATCATGCTAAACATCCAGGTGTAAAGTATATTGAAAAAGATTGTGGTAAAAATTACTATGATAGAAGATGGTGGTTAGATTTACAACAACCAGAAAGAAAAGAATGTATGAATCTAATTAAATTAGATGATGTATTAAATGTTATTAAAAGTAAAATAAAATAATGAAACCATTATCATTAACAACACCTATTTACAATAATGTAAATAATAATAAAACAGCTAAATTAACTTGGTTAGCTAAATATGATGATTATGCATCAATGGGAATTTTGTCTCAACGTTTATTAGAACAATTAAATGATACTATAGATTTATCTTGTGAAGCTATAATTGGAAAAACAGAAACTAAAAACCCATTAATTCATACTTTATTAGATAAACCATTAAATACTGATTTAGGTATTATGTTCTCTTATCCTGATATGGTACGATATTTAGATAATTTTAAAACTAAAGTAATTTACACTGGAGTTGATACAACAGGTGAAGCTGGTAATTTTGTAGCTAATGGGAACTCAGCAGATTTTTTATTAACACCTTCTAACATATCAAAAAATAGAATAAAAAATATGGGTATCACTAAACCTATATTTGTATTACCACATGGAATTGATCCTAAAATATTTAAATATACACCTAGAATTAAAGGAGATAAATTTAAATTTTTATATGTTGGAGAATGTTCAGATAGAAAAGGTATATTTCATACTTTAAACGCTTTTATTAATTTATTTGGAAATAGTGATAGTGTAGAATTACATATTAAATCAAATGATGCTATGTTGTTTTACAACAGTAAAGAAGTAAAAGACATTATAAAAGATTACACTAATATATTTTGGCATATAAGTGATGAAGGACATGATAGAGTAATTGAATTATATAAAGAATGTCATGCTTATGTTTATCCATCTAGAGGTGATTCGTTTGGAATGACTCTATTAGAAGCAATAGCTTGTGGTTTACCAACAATAGCAACTTCAGAACCAGGTGCAACAGAATTAATTAAAGGTAGATACTATAATGTTTCTACTAAATCAGTACCTGTTAAAAATCATCCTTGGTTTATTGGTAATTGGGGTGAACCAAATCTTAAAGATTTAATAAAACATATGAAATATGTTTATGACTATTATGATTTAATTATTGAAAGTAAAGAGTTAAAAGAAAACTCAGACTATGTCAGAGAAAATTATTCTTGGGAAAAAATAGCTAATATGTTTAAAAATGATATTTTACCTAAATTAATTAAACCAACTAAAGTACTTACATTATTAACATCATATGATAGACCTCATCATATTAAAAATGTTATTAATTCATTAAAAAATATTCAAGAACCAGGAATTATAAATGATATTTATATTGTTGAAAATTCACATCCTGAATATAAAAATGAAGCACTAAAAACTATTAAAGAAAACATTAATGAACGATTTAAAGTTCATAACTCAGAATTTAATATGGGTCAAAGAGCAGCAATGCTTCAAATGTTTGATGATATGAATATTGATGATTATGATTTTATTCAATTTACAGACCAAGATAATTTATTTGTTGAACCTATAAGTACGTATTGTAATATATTAAATCAATTCCCAGACAAATATGTTACTACAGGTTATATGAGTAAAGAACATGGTGAATTAGGATGGATAAAAACTCAATTTGGAAACTTATGTGAAAAAACAGCTTGCAGAGCCGGACATATGGTTATGCGAGTTAAAGATATTAAAAATATGATGCCTATTCATTTAGATAGAATGCATAATAATTCATATGTAAATTCATCATGGAATGCTGGTTTAGATTGGGAATTAACTCATTGGAATCCAAAATCACCAGGAGCACAAGGTAAACAAAATTTTATATTATGTGTTCCTGGAGGAGTACTACATAAAGGTACAGATAGTACAATGTATGACTGGCCAGTAGAAGAAAATGAGTATAAATTAGAAGAGTTAATAGAATTAAGAAAAAATAAACTTTAATTTGGATCTTTAAAATATCTTTGTATATTTATATATATAAACTTAACCCATAAACCCCATTAAAAAATTATGTCAACACTTTTAATTTTTATTATAATTACGGTATTAGTATTAACTGGTATCTTATTTGTAATCGTAGGAAAAGAAAATACACCTACAAACAAAAAACCTAATTCTTTATTCCCAGTTGAGGACTTTCCATCATTTGAAGATGCTCCTGTAGTTGAAGAAAAACCATTTACTGAACATACTCAATCAGCTAAAAAGAAAAAACATTACTATAGTAATAAAACAAAAAAACCAAAACAAGTTAAAGCTAATCAATAATGGCTCATATCCATTTATCATTACAAGAAATCTATAAACTTGATTCAGAGCTTAATGGTTTTGTAAATCAAGAAACAGGTGAAATTTTATCATTAGGATTATTAAGTGAAAATTTAAGTTTACCTACTAAATATTGGTTAACTAATTTAGCTAAAAGAACATCATCTGAAAAATCTATTATTAATCAATTAAAAGAAGATTTAATTGTAAAATATGGTACTAAAGATAAAAATGATAATTTTGAAATTCCTGTATGGACTGATGAAACTAAAACAAATTTTAATCCATTATATATACAATTTCAAGAAGAATTTAATGGTTTATTACAAGAAGTAAAAGAAATTGAATATCATGAATTTAAATTAGAAGAATTTAATGATGTTAAAACATCAGATAATTATATTATATTTTATAAATTAATCCAAATAGATTAATATATTATTATGTGATATTTATAAACCGCTAGCAGTAGCGGTTTTTCTCTTATCTTTCCATATTTATAATAAAACTATTAAATGGCATTAACTTTATCTAGCGCAAGTATATCTACTGGACAAACAGTACAAGCATCCCAAATAACTCAATCTATTGATGCTTTAACAGGTACAGTAGCTTATGATATAACAATAAGCGGTTCATTAACTGTTACAGGATCATTAGGTGTAAATGGTACATTAAATGCGACAGCTTCTAACGCAGTTTCATCTTCTTATGCTTTAACAGCATCATTTGCTTTAAATGGCGGTGGAGGAAGTGGTACATCAGGTATTTCAGGTTTAAGTGGTCTTTCAGGTACAAGCGGTCTTTCAGGTTTAAGTGGCACTGGTACTTCAGGTTTATCTGGTACAAGCGGTCTTTCAGGTTTAAGTGGAGCTGGTACTTCAGGTTTATCAGGAACTTCAGGCTTAAGTGGCCTTTCAGGAGCTACAGGTACAGGTACAAGTGGTTTAAGTGGAACTTCAGGTTTATCAGGTACAAGTGGTACAAATGGTAACTCAGGTTTATCTGGTATATCAGGTTTAAGTGGTCAATCAGGTCAATCAGGTATAAGTGGTCAAAGTGGTATTGATGGAAATGGCCAATCAGGTATTTCAGGAACAAGTGGTTTATCTGGTTTATCTGGAGCTACAGGTTCTGGTACAAGTGGTTTATCAGGCACAAGTGGTCTTTCAGGATTAAATGGTCAAAGTGGTACAAACGGAGACTCAGGTCTCTCAGGTACAAGCGGTCTTTCAGGATTAAATGGTCAAAGTGGTACAAACGGAGACTCAGGTCTCTCAGGTACAAGCGGTCTTTCAGGATTAAGTGGCCAAAGTGGTACTAATGGAAGTGGTACATCAGGTATAAGTGGAACTTCAGGTTTATCAGGTCAAAGTGGTCAAAATGGTACTAATGGAGATTCAGGCTTATCTGGTATCTCAGGTTTATCAGGCTTAAGTGGTACATCAGGTATAAATGGTAACTCAGGTCTATCAGGAACATCAGGTATTTCAGGAACATCAGGTATAAGTGGTATTAATGGTGATGGCCAATCAGGAGCATCAGGATTAAGTGGCACATCAGGCTTGTCAGGTACATCAGGACTTTCAGGCTTAAGTGGTACATCAGGTACTAATGGTAATTCAGGATTAAGTGGAACTTCAGGTTTAAGTGGTTTATCAGGTATATCAGGTTTAAACGGTACTAATGGAGACTCAGGTCTTTCAGGTACAAGTGGTCTTTCAGGCTTATCAGGAGCTACAGGTTCTGGTACAAGCGGTTTATCAGGTACAAGTGGCTTATCAGGTACAAGTGGTACTAATGGAAACTCAGGCTTAAGTGGTACATCAGGTTTATCCGGATTATCAGGTCAAAGTGGTACAAATGGTAATAACGGAGACTCAGGTCTTTCAGGTACAAGTGGTCTTTCAGGATTAAGTGGAACTTCAGGTTTATCAGGTACATTAGGTATTTCAGGAATTTCAGGTACAAGTGGTACTAATGGAAACTCAGGTCTTTCAGGTACAATTGGTCAATCAGGATTAAGTGGTACATCTGGTATTTCAGGTACATCAGGTATAAGTGGTATTAATGGTGATGGTCAATCAGGTATTTCAGGAACATCAGGTTTATCCGGTTTATCAGGTACATCAGGTTTATCAGGTCTAAGTGGTACTTTAGGTTTATCAGGTATTTCAGGTACAAGTGGTCAAAATGGCACAAACGGAGATTCAGGTATTTCAGGTACAAGCGGTTTATCTGGTCTTTCAGGAACTTCAGGTTTATCAGGAACATCAGGTTTAAGCGGTACATTAGGTCTTTCAGGTATAAGTGGTCAAAATGGTACAAACGGAGACTCAGGTATATCAGGAACAAGTGGCTTATCAGGTACATCAGGTTTATCAGGTTTAAGTGGTATATCAGGTACATCAGGTACAAATGGAGACTCAGGACTTTCAGGTACATCAGGTCTTTCTGGTTTAAGTGGTACTTTAGGTTTATCAGGTATTTCAGGAACATCAGGTATAAGTGGTATTAATGGTGATGGCCAATCAGGTCTTTCAGGAACTTCAGGTTTATCCGGTTTATCAGGTACATCAGGTATTTCAGGCTTAAGTGGTACAAGTGGTATTTCAGGTCAATCAGGTATTTCAGGTCAAAATGGTACTAATGGAGATTCAGGTATCTCAGGTATAAATGGTCTCTCAGGTATTTCAGGTCAAAATGGTACTAATGGAGACTCAGGTATTTCAGGCTTAAGTGGTACAAGTGGTATTTTAGGACTTTCAGGTTTAAGTGGTACTTCAGGTTTGAGTGGTACTAATGGAGACTCAGGTTTATCAGGTCAATCAGGTTTATCAGGAACAAGTGGTCTTTCAGGTCAATCAGGTATATCAGGTGAATCAGGCTTATCAGGAACAAGTGGTCTTTCAGGCCAATCAGGTATATCAGGTATTTCAGGTGAATCAGGCTTATCAGGAACAAGTGGTCTTTCAGGCCAATCAGGTATATCAGGACAATCAGGTCTTTCAGGTGAGTCTGGTCTATCAGGTTTAAGCGGTACTTCAGGCTTATCAGGAACAAGTGGTCTTTCAGGCCAATCAGGCTTAAGTGGTACTTCAGGCTTATCAGGCCAATCAGGTATTTCAGGTGAGTCTGGTTTATCAGGCTTATCAGGAACAAGTGGTTTAAGTGGTACCTCAGGCTTAAGTGGCACTTCAGGCTTATCAGGTACATCAGGACTTTCAGGTTTAAGCGGCACTTCAGGCTTATCAGGAACAAGTGGTTTAAGTGGTACCTCAGGCTTATCAGGTCTCTCAGGTACATCAGGTTTATCAGGAATATCAGGTCTTTCAGGTACATCAGGTTTAAGTGGTACTTCAGGTATATCAGGAGCAACAGGTCCTGTAGCAGGTTCAGCTAATCAAGTAGTTTGGAAAAACGCTTCTAATATAGCTACTGGCTCAGTAGGATTAACATTTGATGGTACTGTTTTAAATGTTACCGGTCGAATAACAAGTAGTGGAGATATATTAGTTAATGGTATAACAGTAGGTAATGGAGCTAATTCTACAGATTCTAATACTGCTGTAGGTCAAGCTGCTTTAGGTGCTAATTCAACAGGAACAGCTAATACCGCTATAGGAGGAAATGCATTATATCTTTCAAGTGGAGGAAGTGCTAATACAGCAGTAGGATTTGCTGCAGGGCAAGATATAGAAGGTGAGGGTAATACAGCTCTAGGTAGAGCAACTTTATCCGCAACTAATTTAGCAGGAAGTTACAATATAGGAATAGGATATTATGCCGGATTAGCAGTCACCGCAGGAAGTGGTAACATATTAATAGGCTCAGGTTCAGGTAAACTTATAACTAATGGTAGTGATAATGTTATTATAGGTGGACATCCAGGTTCTGCTTCTTTAACTAAAGTTGTAGCTTTAACTGATGCTTCAGGTAGTGTTATTTTATGGGGTACAGGAAGTAAAGTAACTATAGGAGCAGCAGCTACACCAAATGCTACCTTAGATGTTAGAGGTGATACTATAATCACAGGTTCATTAACTGTAACAGGACCTATAAGAAATATTGTGAATGATGGATTTGTAAGTTGTAGTCTATCAGTAACAGGAACAGCACAAGGACGAACCATATTAGCCGAATTTGAGGAAGTAGATGGTACACCTTTAAGTAATCCTCGCCAGCTAATACATTGGTGGACATCAACTACTCAATATGGAGCTGCTTCTATACCAGCAATATCATCACCTACATATTCAATAATCTCAGGAAGTCAAGTTGTAGCTAATACAACAGGCTCAATAAATCACGCTGTAACAAATACATCAGGTGCATTTGCTGTACGAATATCAACCCCAGCTGATTTAGGAACAACAACAGTATGGTTTAATACAGAAGTACAAGGTATAATATACTCAATAAGTACTACGTTAGCTACATCAGTATCGTAATTAACAATAATATAAAAGTCATGAAAGTAGAAAAATTAACAGAACAAGAAATTTCATCAGTAAAAGAAATTCAAAAATTAAGAGCTGAATTAATTGATAAATATGGATTAATTGAAATGTCAATCCAAGATTTAAAATTACAAAAGCAAGAAGTAACTGAAGAACTTAAAGAAATTAAAATAACAGAATTAAAATTAAGTCAAGAACTTCAATCAAAATACGGTGTAGGAACCATTAATATAGATAGTGGAGAATTCATCGGAAACGAATGATTTTAAGATTCCTTAATATATTTATAATAAACATTAAACTTATTAACAAATAACATGGCAGAAACATTAATTTCCCCTGGTGTATTAGCAAGAGAAAACGATTCATCGTTTATCAGACAACAACCAGTTAACGTA
>Ga0164293_10005654_pt1 | contig 10645 bp, 10 predicted proteins | sample GEODES118metaG_FD_111487 | JGI IMG/M metagenome (GOLD analysis project Ga0164293, IMG submission 111487) | Eutrophic lake water microbial communities from Lake Mendota, Wisconsin, USA - GEODES118 metaG | ecosystem: Environmental > Aquatic > Freshwater > Lake | place: USA: Lake Mendota...
AACAGAATATTAGGGGGTTCTTTAACTTATAAAATTACGGGTCTTCCAGATGGAAAAAGGTTAATCACTTTGTACAATGCACCTGGCTCAAATTTTTCATTTAGTAATTATTCACAATACGTGGGCAATGCTGTTTGGTATTGGTATTATGACACTGATGGTGATAGTAGAGCACAATGTTTGAAAGACAATCCAGATATTATTAAGTTACCTTCTGATGTGCCCATTGAAGAATTAAGCTGGGAAGATTTAAATACTCCAGCACAACAATGGGTTAGAAAATGGTTTACAGCTTATGCAAAGGAAACTCTTGCACGAGTAAGAGGCAAATTCTCTGGTAATTTGAAAACTCCAGATTCAGAACTTCAAATGGATTATCTATCCCTAGCCACTGAATCTAAAGACGAAAAAACTAAATTAGAAGAGGAACTCAAACTTCGACTAGAAAGACTTCGTCCAGAAAAACAAATGGAAAAAGAAGCTTTGCTTGCAGAAAACTTAAACAAGCAAATGAAGTATAGGGCAATGCCTAGACAAATTTACGTGATATAGTATGGCGGTAATAAAAAACATCCCCTCTCAAAGAATAGTTAACGGAAAAATAATTAACACTTCAGAAGTTTCTGTTGTATCAGAACCTTTTTATGAAACACATGGAGAAGCCTGTATTGTTATTAGAGGTATAGCACAATCCAAAGTACGTCTCGATAGTATTTCTACTGACCATACGGTTATCAAAGCCATGACAAAAGTCCTTATCATTCCTGACATAGGAAAAATCGATGAGGAATATGATGAGTTATTTATTGACAAAGGTGCTTGCGTAGAATTTAGATTCTGCGCAGGAGTGTGGTATATTATATCCTCTGACGGACTTAAGATGTCTTAAGGGGAATATTCTTCAAATCTTTTACGCTTATTGTTTTAAGGCCTGTTGTGCCTTGAGCTAATTCAACAAAAGCACCTTGGTTAGCCAAGAATTCAAAAACATAAAATAAGTAATCTGCCAACACCAAATCTGGGCGAGTTACACTCACACCAATGTGTTCGGGAGAATACTCCCGAGTTGGACGACCTACTTGTTTTTCGCTACCACGACGAACAATCCAAAAATCAGCACCTGGGTTATCTACCGACAGGTTAACTATTTGTTTCAGTTTCATAGCTGTAAATATACTGCTCCCAACCTTCTTCCGCCAAATCATAGATATAATTTTCTGAAAGACCTCGTTTTCCCCAATATTTCACCTCGCCATCAGAGAGTGACATTACCTCCTCCAACTCATCCTGGTCTCCAGGACCCATTGGATAACCGTTAATCATTTCACATTGAGCGGCAGTAAAAATACCCATTTCCTCGGGGTTGTTTACAATTAAACCATTTCTAATGTCATCTTTAAAACAAACCAGCAATGGTTCAATACGTTTATTAAACGTCGCCATTGCTCTTGCTACATTATAATCACCAGTCAGGTCAGGATTATTATCCAACTCATCGTTATCGAGAATATAACAGTTGAGTTTAATGTAAGATGGGATGTCTTGTAGAACTTCTCCGGTCTTTTCAAAATGTTTTTTCTTTTGAAGTTCAGAATATTTTTTAGCTGGAACTTTTTGGACATCTCCATGTGAAGCTTTTTCTCCGTTATTAACATAAAGAATAACATCCCCCAAGTTCACATTCATCTTATGTTCAATTGCTAATTCCATGTGAGCTTGACGTGACATCAGAGAGCCCGCTTTTGTGGTCTGTGTGCAACGAACTTTGTAGTCCTCGATAGTCTGCTTGATTCTAGCTTTTTGTGCAATCTGAGCCAGGGGAATTTGTTGGTCGTAAATCTTTTCAATGTACTCATAGTAGTAATCAACAAACTCCTTACCCTTACCCTCCAGTAGCATCTGAATACCCTTATCCAAGAACTTTTCAATATAACCAGGAAGTTTTTTGGACTTAATGGAATTACCCGTGAGTTTGATTTTGCCTTTATAATCCATAACAGCATAGTTCTTACGAGCGAGGTTAATACATGATGGCCAAACACCATCGGTGTCAAGAGCCATTTCCCCCCTCATAAAAATATCGTTATATTCGGCAACATCTGCTTCAGCACCCTCATAGACCTTTCCAGCTTTTACCTTCCAGTTTAATCCACGACCAACATACTTTCTATCCTTAGCCCCCTCCGCTAAAGAAAAGTTAACACCATCGGTATCCATAACCAAAGGAGTATAACCTCGGGACATAAAAAACTTAATCATCTGTCGAAGATACTGACGACCGGTACAGGTAATTTGTTCACCCATATACATGTCACCCCAGGGGAAAACCTGAGGAGCAGACAAGGCACCAAACATGGAGTTGATAAAGATTTTAATTGGCAATTGCTTGTTACCATAAGATTCACTTTTCTTGCGGTCAATCTCATAGTATTGCTCGGCCAATTCTTTGTATTTGATACGAGCATCCCGGAAATACTTAAGCATTCCTTTCATAGCACCCGTAACATCACAAGCAGGGAACACGTCGTGCACCAGCTGAATTGACGGATACAGAGAAGAGAAGTCAAGTTTGAGAACATCGGTTGAATAACCCACCTTTAATAACCTCGACAGACCACCGACAAATTCGGTTTTTCCCTGACGAGCAGGTACAGCCAAATTATTCTTATAACTCCAAGCAAGCATAAGCATTTTCCACAGAGTAGCTGTTCCCATAGTTGAAACCCTCTCGTATGTGGTTGGAATCATCCTAGCCAGAAGGAAAGATGCTTGGTTAAATTCCTTATCTACCTTCAAAGTTTCCTCCAAGTCATCTTGAAGATAACGCTCAACCAAGTCAGCACCAGTTGTGAGCAAATATGTTTCTGGAAACTTTTTGTCCAAATCAACAAAATCACCCTTTTTTCGATAATCACCAGTTTTGAGGTTAAGCCAATACTCCTGGTTTTCAGTATACATCTTACCTATACTCTCATGACCAATGTAAATTCGGTCTGGTTCTTTGGCATTGATAAACTCAGAAATGTATTTTAGTCCTGCAGACTTAATAGAGGAGTTAATCGCCTGAGCTCTACGAACAGCATGGATTATATCAATATTGTTATATCCCCAAATTGAGGTTTGCATAAACTCCTCCACCTCGTTGGCGAGTTTTAACATATTCTTCTTCTGCGTGATAGAATGTTGAGGGTGGAGAGATTTGACCACCTTCCTAATATCCATTTTTAAAATCTTACAACGTTCAAAAATCCAATACCAGTCAAAGTTTGCCGAGTTATAACCCCCAATAATGCTAGGTTTGAGTTCGTTGATAATGTTGAAAAACTCTCTGATACCCTTAGCCTCATCTTCCTCGTTAATACATTCGATAATTTTGTTGAACCCAGTGTTGGTTCTAATACCAATCATAAAAATACGACCATCCTTGGGCTCAAGAGAGGTGGTCTCCAAGTCAAATACCAAACGAGTTACATCTTCGTAATCTTCAAACCCTTTAAACAATCGTTTTTCCTTTGAGATAAAGTACTGCTCGACGGGGGGGAGAATGAGAATTTTCTCTTTGAACTTCTCACTCCATGGGTCAGCACCACCCTCTCTAAAGAATTGAATTAAACTTCTATAACCTTTCAAGGATTTTACCAAGAAGGTTAATCCTTTTTCCATTCTAGGGTCTCCGTGAGTATCAAGTTTGGTGATAACAATACCATGCTTGGTCATTGCTTCTTTCTGTAGACCCTTGGAGTTTTGGTAAAACCACATGTTGTGTAAATCACCAACCCAACAGAATGGGATAAAAGTGTCTTTGCGAATTTCTTTGCCTTTACCGGGAATTTCTTTGATTTTGTAAACCGAATCTGACGCATAGTCAAACTCACACGCAACAATAAACTCCTCAGGGTCATTGCCCTCAAGGAAGGAACTGATGATTTCTGAATCAATCATTTTATAAAAGTTTTACCGAGTGACACATTATCTTTCACCACATGGTGAAGTTTGTCTTGCTCATTCTCTTATAAATATAGATGACCTAAATCAATCAGTCAAACTAACAACAAGCTTGTTCAGAAATAAAACTATCTTCGATATTAATATAAAGCTCCTCTCTAATAGGAACAATAAGACTTCCTTGCTGGGTTCCTAACAAGCCGCTATTTTTGATTAAAAATTGTCCCTGGTATCTTCCTGGGGTATCAGTCTGTCTGGAAGTAAACTGATAATAGATATAGTATTCCACCGGGGCTCCTGGTTCACTTGGAATCAAACTAACAATAGAACAAGGAGCACCTACAATTCTTGGAATTCCTGTTTGAACATTCACCATTGAAAAGAATATTGTTGAAAGTTCCAAAAACTCCATGGTATCACCGTAACTACTTCTACCGTCCTGCACAACCTGCATCTTCAAAACAGGTAAGGTTGCGTTTTTTCTAATAAAGAATTCCATACAAAGATAAATACTTTGTTAGGACTCTTTTCTTAAATTACCATCGTAGAATTCGAATCTATCGTGCTCTGTTGGAGTTGCGAACAACAAACCGGGCTTAATATTTTCTTTTTTAGTTTCCTGGTAGATATAACTCATCCATGTTTGCTCGAAAGGTCGGTCCCACTTTGTGGTTAAAAACATTTTTTCGTTACCGTATTTAGTAACCACTTGTGGCCAGTTGCAATAATAAACCTCACCAACACCATAAGCTAAATTTTTATATGAACGAACTTCATTGAATTTTGTTCTTGGAGCATTTGGGTCCAAGCCTTGCACTGGTAATGTGGACTTTTCAGGCCAATATTGTTCTCTAACACTTTGCGGCACATTGTACCAAGACCACTGAGTCCCGTTGTCCCCATAAAACTCCGTAAAATTCAGTTTTAAGAAATCCAAGGACTCTTTTTTAGCAATTTGAATGGATTTGTTGTACAAATCGGGTATGTGTCTTACAAAACCATTTTTACAGACGGTGTCCGCACCATTGTAAAAAAACATATCATCTTCAAAAAACCAGTAGAAATCGAATTTGTTTTCTTGAGAGTGTTCGGCAATCCATTGTCTTCCACCACAAATCCCCAAATTGTCTTTTTTAATGTGTTCAAAATTAAATTCTTCACACAACTCTTTATATCTTTCACTCGTAGACAAATCGGATGAGTTATCCAATAAAAACTTCTTAGGCTTGTCGATAAAATTTTTATCATATAACCCCATGGACTTAAGAAGAGTCTCAAATTGATTTGGACTGTTGAACGTTATAACATAAAGGGCACTATTTTCTGTGTTCAAATCAGAGTAAGCAATTTTACCCTGCGTGTTTTTAATCTTATGATTATCATTCTTCAAGTCCTCACAAAACTTACCAATCAAACCATTATCTTCAATTTCATAGTAATCAAACAAGTCTGGATGTCTGTAGAGAAGTATGCTAAATAACGACTCCTCCGTACCCATATAACCATCAGATAAAGTTTGGTTCATTACGTTGTAATAAAGGCCATTAACATCGTTAATAATGTCTTTGGAACCTCCGAAGATACCACCACGGCAAACAAGTTTTACATTGTTGCTTGCATAGTTATTAATCTTTGGATAAGAAAAACCATGTATCTCTCTTTCAGCAGCGTATGGAAATGCTATGAAACCAAACTTGTTAAAAAGTTTGTCAAACTTCAGATGTATTTTGTCATGAGTAAAATACCCTGGATGTATTGTGTTGGTAATTCCAGCATCAATCCAGAACATATGACTTGAATCAAAAGAATCAAAAATCCTCGCATCATTAAGTAAGAACATTTTTGACATAACAAGCGGATTGTACATATCCAATTTTGCTTGCGTAGACTCTGGCAACCATCCTGATTGGTTATACCACTCAGGATTGGTTCTTATATTTTGAATTTTAGTGTAAAAATCATTTTTAAACCATTCTTGACCCCTAGTAATAAATTGGGTATTACTTTTGTCTCTTCTTTCCCAGACAAATGATTCAAGTTCTGCTTCACCAAAAATTATTAAGTTGGCATCAATTTGCAAAAGTTGCTCAAACTTATCTAAATAATGTTGAAAAGAACGTGACCAACCCTCTTGAAGTTCGTCACGTTTAATATTCCATAACCCAGTAACAAAAGTAACTTTATTCATAAATTCTATTAAACTCTTCTAGTATCCGATAAAAGCTTTTATTTTCAGTAAATAATTTTGGGTTGGTGTCTGGGGGACAGTTGTCTGGACACCACCAAATATCAAAATCCTTTTTTTCGAATAACTCTTTATGATTATAATACATTAGTGTCATTAAAACTTCTTCATGATGTGCTTTTTCTTCCGGAGTTACCTTTTCAGCATATTCCTCGAATAAAGGAACAACTTTTTCCCAGGTCTCTTTCTTTCCTCCAAAAAGTCCGCCAATAATGTGAATTCTACGGTCATACTCTTTATACCATTTTGGTTGGACAGTTCCAGACCAAAAATTTCTATCATTTTCTTTACCTAGAAGTAAAAATTTATCACCAATATCCTCAATAATATTATGCAAAAAATCATTGTTGAATAAAGATGATTCGTAATATCTTTGTTGAGCACCTTGAGCTGTTAAATATTTGTTAGGAATCAACCCACAATGTGAAAGACCAGCGTCAAACCAAAAATAGTAGTCGTAACTACCATCTTCCAACCAAAACCAGGTAAATTTTGCCCATTGGATTTCCAAACATCTATCGCCTGTTTTTGCAGATTCATAGTCTTTATACTTTTGAAACAGTGGTTCATGTTTAGTTTGTTTTAAATCAAAAACTTTTATTTCTAATTTCTCTGGTGAAATTTGATTTTCCTCATAGAAAAATTTTTTCAAAGATTCAAATTCTCTATCAGAAGTATAACACAAAAAATCTGCATCGGACATTTTTAAAAGAGACAATAGACTAAATCTGTAATGCCCCCCTCGGGAGTGTCTTCCTCCCATTTCAGTACCTGAGAGGTCACTATAAATACATGTTAATATTTTTACTTTCATAGGTTAAATGGTAAATGAATATTTTCTTTTTTTATTTTTTGAATTTCAGAAAGGTTGCTGAAATTGTTAGGAATTTTTACTGGTGAGTATAAATTCCAGTTGTAAGTTTGCACATAAAAATTGTTGTACTGACCGTGTGAGACATCTGACCAATCACTTATTTGAGGGCCAATTGGTAATACTGGACAAAAACTAGCGTGTTTGGGTAATATAAATTGATATATGAAATCATCAATTGCGTAATAATTTAATTTACTGGATTCTTCTAAAGCTAGAACTTCGTCATAAACCGATTCATTATACATAATCATGTTAGTTGCAAAAATACCCCTATGATGAGATTCAGCAGGCGGTAGGTTTGTAATATCTAGGAGAGAAGTATAATCTTGTGATAAATTTACAGGTCTATTTAGTGTTGGAGCCAAGTTAAAAATGCCAAAATCTAAATTATTGGTTTCTTCAACTATTGTTTGAATAAGAGATTTTGAGTATGGCATAAAAGTACAATCATCTTCAATCACCAAAACCTCTTTCAAATTATGTGATTTTGCAATTTTGATAATTTCAATGTGTGATAATGAACATCCTCTATGACTATTTGTATCAACAGCACTAAACCTCTCAAAATCCCAACCAATATAACCCATTTCTTCTTGTATTGAATTCAATCTATCAACTCTTCTATCCAAGTTAATTACAAATTTAGTTACATCGTTAATATTCATAGATTAAAGAGTGGGAAAGTTATTAAAATTTCTTTGTTTATTAAAAAAACTATAATTTGAATCTCTGTTCAAAATATTAGAAAAAGAAGGGCGTTGATTAAATAATTGAGGATAATGAAAATAAATTTTTAAATCATGATTTTTTATTTCTATTACCCCTTTTACGATGTTATCCATTCTCCAATGTTCTTTAGTTGCTAGTACACTATAATAACTATCAATTTGTTCACCATATACAACAGATTCTTTGTCTAAATAATTGAAGTTGTTAACAACATATTTCGCAAATTTTAATGAAGTGAGATAAGAAGTGGTTTGAACAAATTTGTTTGGTTTGATTAAATTTTCACTGACAAAGTCTGCGGGTTCTAACATACATGCCCCAAGAAAAAACAAGTCAAAATCTGTGGTATAAACAGTTTCAATCATTTTAGTTGTTAAACTGCGATTCTTATTGTCGCAAACATCTAAGAAAAAATCGTCTTCAAAAATAACCATTTTCTCCCAACCATTTTCAACTTGTCTTTTCAGAAGTTCCATGTGGCTATGAGTGCAACCTCTAATAACCCAACCTTGGTCGCTATCTTCCGTAATTTTTATTGCGTTAAATCGTTCAACACCTTGAATATTATTTTTATCAAATTCCAAAAGGGACTCTTGTAATCTGTCAGTTCTCTCCTCCAGATTAATCAAGAAGCCCCTATCGGCAATTTTAATATTATTCCAAGTAACCATTACAAGTTTCCTGTCAATCGGTCACACCAACCTTTAGATTCTGAGTGAGGCCAAACAACCCAGTAAGTTGGTTTTTGAGTAGTTTGAAATTCTCGCCAGATTTTACAATACTTGTCGGGGTCATTCATCATTCGAGTAATTTCAGCCTTATCAGCATCTTTTCTGAATAAAGTAGAGTCGTCCGAACCATGGAATGCCACAACCCAAAAATCATAATCATTTTCCGGCACACTTGCATAACCAACATCAATACAATGTTTGAAAACTTGAGCAAAATCTTTTTTCCAATCTTCTTCAGTTTCATAATTGTATGGATTAGGTGGATAATTTTTATCTAAAGTATATTGCTGAACAGCACGATTTTCAAACAACAGTCCAGAATATTTTTCATAATCCTTTAAAGTTCTTTCCGTTCCAAATCCGAAAGGTCCATCGTGACCCTCTTGAGTTTCACCATCCATACCAAATAATTTTCTATTGGTAAGGTGAGACTTGTTGTTTTTATCAACCCACTGCTTGTCATCATCCCATTGTTTGGTTCTTCCCTTACGAGTGTACTCGTGCCAAATAAGAACTTTATGTGGGTGAAACAAATCATAACCCCAAGTATATGCTCTCGCAGCAATTGAGATTTCCTCACCATGGAAATAATATTCAGGATTGTGTTGAACCTCCGTTGAGAATTGTCCAAGAGTGAAAGCGTAGTGGGCTGAATAGAATCTAGCCGTTACAGGTTCTTTTAAATCTTTCCAACCAGGAATAGTTTCCGGTAAAAAGAAAACAGCACCTTCGGGAATAAATCTATCAAACACCATTCTCCATGGTTCTTGAATTCTACCAGCTGGGTCGTTCTCAGGGTCAAATGATGAAACATATCCAGTCAACAAAGGCTTCTTATGTCCTTTTTTTTGTAGTTGTTTAACCATCTTAATCATTTCATCGTCCCAATTAGGTGCAAATCTCATGTGAGAATCAATTTGCATAGTGTACTCTTCACCCTCGTAAACTTGTTGAGTTAAGTTTCTTGCCCAACAAACACCTTTAGACTCTTCAAATGGAATATCTAAAATTCTAAAACGCTTATCATTTTCATATTCTGTCAAATCATCAAATTTATCCTCAGGATTAAATTGCCTTGCAATACCAAATCTAAGATTTTTTGGCCTTTTTGCATTTGCAATCATATCCTTTAGAGTGCTGACAAGTTGGGGGTCTCTATAAGAGGCTATTTGAACAAATATTTTCATTAAATAAATTTTTAATAAAAATAAACATAAGGCAAATAAACTGAATATTACCTTAAGACAAAAAAAACCTCACAAAGGGGTTTTTAAATTAAAGGTACAATCCTTAATTGGGAAATAAAGTTTGTACTTACCTACTTGTCATCAACAAGTACCAGTATTGATAATTAATGTTCCACTAATTTGGATAATTTTTACACCATCAGAAATTGTGAAGTTGGCACCTATTGGTGGTATCGTCAATTCTCGGTTACCATAAACATTGTCACCTACGGTTAATTGGTTAAATGGTTTTGTTGAATACACAGTAACATTTGATGGAAACCCACCGAATTGATTTATTTGCTGACAGACATCTTGGTAATATCCGCCTGTTCTTAAATTTTGAACATAAACGGCTGAAGGAGTCACCGAAGGCGTAACGGTATTTGTAGGTGTTGGTGTTTGAGTTGTTGGTGTTGAAGTTAAACTCACCGTGGGAGTAACTGTTGGGGTAATACTTGGAGTTGGTGTTGAAGATGGGCAAAGTCCCAAATCATCAATTGTCAGAGGTGCGCCATACAATTCAACAATAATTGATTGAGCACATATGTTTTCTGAAAACAAAGGAGCAATTTCAGTTATGTTTACACTTCCGGTACAACCTGTCCATTTATAATAACCATCTTGGATGGAATTAAAATTGGTTATTCTGTAGTATAAACAAGACATTTTAACTTATTTTCAAATATCCATAATTAACGGTAAAACCTGATATCGTATTGTTTTGAATACCGAATACAAATGTATTCGTTGATGTACCTACACCTGGTGAAGCGGTGGATATTGCGCCTGCGGTCCCTATAATCTGTGGCGGTATTGTTGTAAACAATATTGGACTACCCCCACCAGTATAATTCCATGCATACTGAACACCAATTACGGGTACATTAGTATT
>Ga0164293_10005655_pt1 | contig 10644 bp, 14 predicted proteins | sample GEODES118metaG_FD_111487 | JGI IMG/M metagenome (GOLD analysis project Ga0164293, IMG submission 111487) | Eutrophic lake water microbial communities from Lake Mendota, Wisconsin, USA - GEODES118 metaG | ecosystem: Environmental > Aquatic > Freshwater > Lake | place: USA: Lake Mendota...
GATCCTTGGCGAAATTCAGTATCAGCGTGAAGTACTTGCCCTGCCAGTCGATCATCTCCAGCCAGACCCGACATCCACAAGCGTGAGCGATTTCTCGAGAAGAACACCGCGGCTTTCGGCGTGGCACAAAAGTTCAACCAGCCTGTAGGTGTTCTTGGCGACGAACTCGTGGCATTGGATGAACTGCTGCTTTATCAGCGACACCTCAAGGATCACATTGGCGACATCTTCGAGGTTGGCCTTCGCGGTAGCGTCGAGTTGTTGGGGTGTGTCCATATGGCGAGCATAGCGCGGCCCCTTCGTCGGCGCTACACTGCACGGATGACTTCAAACCGTCGCGATCACGTGCCCGTTCTCTGCTGCCATCGCGGTGCCCTGTCGGGGATTCGGGCTAGGTACGCCCAGTCGATCTCCGCCCCACGCCGCAGTTTCGCGAACCGCACTGGTTGGCGAGAATTTCAGACGGTTTTGGCGGGCCTTCGGCGAGACTGTCCTCCAGCCCTCCCCGTCGTCGTTCGGGCTTCCTGGCTCTCCAAAACGGTGCTGGGCCAGTGCCTTCGACGCGATAAGCGGTTCGTGGTCCTTCTGAACGAGGAAATGGGCGAGCCGCAGGCCGTCGAGGTGCTCTGCCACGAGTGGGCGCATGCGCTGGCCTGGAACTTCACCGTCGATCGGCTCATCAACGCGGCCGACACCGACCCCGTGGAGTTCGAGCGGGCCTGCCATGACGAGGCTTGGGGCTGCGCCTACTCGCGGGTCTGGCGGGCGTATCTGGACGTCATCCGGGACGCGGCCTGACGGCGGCGCAGGCCAGCCTCGGCACTGTTAGCAAAACTGTTAGCAAACGCCCTCTCAGCGCCGAAATCCTGCGCCGAGCGACACGCGCCGTTTCCGAGGAATTCGTATGACCGCGATACGACCGTGGCCTATTCTTCGGGCTCGTCTCCACTCATAATCCCTTGGTCGTGTGTTCGAATCACACCGGGCCTAGTTGTTTTTGATGATTTTCGGCGACGACAACGTCCCAGACCCATTCCAAACCCATAACTCTGGCGTGTGCGGCCAAGAAGGCACTCGGCGCGTGCCACTCTGCCGTCATCATCGGGGCTTTGTTGGGAATCGGGGCCGGTTTGGCGAAGTTGCTCGCACAACGGGGCTACACCCTCGGCCTCGTCGCACCCCGGGACGAGAGCCTGCGGACACTCGCTTCCAAGCAAGATCTACACATGGGTGGCAGATATCGCCTGCCACTCAGCCAGGGGATTGAATGGCTTCTGCGCCTTCTGCCAGAGAGGGCATACAATCGCGTGAAGCCAGCCGGAAAGAGCCGCTGCGGACGCCGGGCAGGCTTGTTCTTCCCTGAGGAAATCCGGCCGCGCGTCCACGGTAACGACGCGTCTCACCTCATGCTAGAATGGTGTCGAAGGAGATTGGGGTATGACAACCGTGACTATTCAAGAGGCACAATCGAGGCTGACCGACCTCATTCGTCGACTGTCGCCGGGAGAGGAGGTTGTGATCACAGAGAACGACCAACCGGTCGCCCGAATTGTTCCCACCCCTGTTGTTGCCAAGAAGACAGCCAGGCAGTTGGGGACGATGAAGGGTTCCGTTCTGTATATGGCTCCAGACTTTGATGCCCCACTGGAGGACTTCAAGGAGTACACGGGATGAGGCATCTGGTTGATGCCCACTCGTTGATCTGGGCGTTGGATAATCCACGCAAACTCGGGATCCGAGCCACGGTAATTCTGGAAGACCCCGCCAACGAGCTGATCGTCAGCGTCGGAACCATTTGGGAACTCTCCATCAAGGTGGGCCTGGGAAAACTCTCCCTATCCCTGCCGTACCGAACATGGATGGAAAAAGCCCTGGTTGATCTAGCCCTCGTGGTGTCGCCGATCACCTTGGAAATTGCTGAACGGCAAATGGCGTTGCCGTTCCATCACCGAGATCCTTTTGACAGGCTTCTGGCGGCTCAATGTCTCGTGGAAGCGATTCCTATCGTCAGTGCCGATTCCGTGTTTGATCAGTATGGAGTGAGCCGTACCTGGGAGTGAGCACCCTCTAGCGAAATCCAGACCGTTCCTAACCTTCTGATCGTTTCGCAATCGGCTACTCTCGTCCTCATAATCCCTTGGTCGTGTGTTCGAATCACACCGGGCCTAGTTGTTTTTTGATCGTCGGAGAGGCCGCTGTTGCGCAGATTGTTGCCGAATCGCGGAGCGACGCGGCGGGTGGATAGACTGAGGGTGAGAACCGAGCCTCAGCCTTTGGATCTACGAGAAACACGAACATGGCGACCGTTTCCTACCCGCATATCGAATTGAGCGCCGACGGCGTGCCGTATCTTGAAGGTACGCAAACCAAAGTCGTGGAGATCGCCCTTGACAGCCTCGCCCATCATTGGGACGCCGAGGAGATCAAACGTCAGCATCCGCACCTCACGATGGGGCAGATTCATGCTGCATTGGCGTATTACCACGATCATCGCGAGGCCCTCGACGCCGTGATCGCCCAGCAACTGGCGGAAGTGGATCGCATCGCCGGCGCACAGCAGCCCTCGGTGCTCCGCGAGAAACTGAAGCGTGCGGGTCGGCAGTGAGCCTCCGGCTGTACTTCGATCACCACGTGCCACGAGCGATTGCGGTCGGCGTACGGCAGCAGGGCATCGACGTGCTGACCACGGACGCGGACGGTACTGCCGATCGTGACGACGAGTTCCTCCTGCAACGAGCGACGGACCTCGGCCGCGTCTTCTTCACGCAGGATAGTGATTTCTTGGTATTGGCGGGGGCGTGGCAGCAGGCCCGACGGGAGTTCACCGGCATGGTGTACGCCCACCAGTTGCGGATCACTATCGGCGCGGCAATCCATGATCTCGTCCTGATCGCCTCACTCATGAATCCCGACGACATTCGCAATCGGGTCGAGTTTCTGCCGCTCTGAGATGCTACCGAGTATCATGTCACCCGGAAGCCAGATGCCTCTGTTTGGGCTGGATCCCCGGCGATTCGAAGCCTGCTGGTGGGCTTCGTGGTGATCCACTGGGAACAGACGTGGCCGGCGTCGTGGCATGTGGGGGTCCGATGAAGACCGCGATCGTCTTTTCATTTCTCGCCTTGAGTGCGATGCAGGCTTCAGGCGACGGCGATCCGACGCTCGCCGATGTCGTCAGCGCTCACGAGGCGGCGCTCGGTTCGATTCACAAGATCGAACTCACGATGTGCCATGACACCCGCTCCTTTGCCTCAGGAAAACCGTTGTCGGAGCCCGGTTCGTGGACATGGCATTGGGCTAAGGATGGCTCGACACAGCGTGTGCGCTACCGCACGGAACCAGTCGTCCGCAGCGACGGCTTACCGGATGGGATCTATGACTTTCTCGCCGACGATCGCGAGGTCCGAATGCTGCAGAACTGGGATCCGGATGCCCCGCAGAAGATCACCCCACTCAATCAGGGTTCGTTGCGTGCCCAGATCAGCCCGCGCGACCGGGGCTCGCCGTTCGTCGCGAATTCGGAGAAACACCTCTTGTGGCGGTTTGACTTCGATGTCGTCGGCGATAGCTCGTCTCTGGGTGATCTGGTTCGCGAATCGGGCGTGGCGGAACTGGTCGGCAAGGCAGACATCGACGGCCACCCAACGTGGCATATCCGCGTCCTTGACCCCAAGTCTGGCGGGACCGTCATGCCGGGGTTTGGCTTCGACATCTACGTCGATCCGGCGGTGAATTTCTTCGTACGAAGGGTGATCGAACATCATCGGGACATCAAGCAGGAGATCAACGGAGTCGAGGAGACCTACCCGATCGACATCACGCGCACCGTGACCACCTTCCATGATGCGGGGGGTGGTGTTTTCGTGGCCACATCGATGAAGTTTCGGGCTGTTTCAGGCTCGTCTGATCGGAGGGAAATGGTATGTGAGACCTCGGTGACCGACCTCAAGGTCAACGAGGATTTTTCCCCCGGCGCGATCGATTTCCGATTCCCCGAAGATGCCTTGGTGATTTACTCGCCGCCGCTCTCGCCGACCCGTCAGCGGGTCGTTTTGTGGGGGCCCGACAACCTGCCGCGGAAGGAAATCACGAACATGCACGACATTCCCGGCTTCGCGGAGGCCCTGAGGCAGTCGGACTTGGACGCGACTCGTCGACCCGTCGGTCGAGATGCAAAGTGAATCCGCGTCGGCCCATGCTGAAGCTCGGGTCACCCTCGGCTCCGGCACCGCATCGGGCATCAGGGCTTGAGTCCAAGTTCCGTTGCACGATCTGTTGCGCATCACCGCGCCGAACGGGCATTTCGGCCCCTGCCCTGCTCTCGCGGGAACGCGTTTCGGCTGGCATGAGCGGGCTGTCGGGACACTATGGAGACGGGATGTCCGGACTCATACTCCCTGGGTCGTGTGTTCGAATCACATCGGGCCTACTTCGATTTGATTCTGTGATCTCCAGTACGGATCGCGCTTCCGAGGGTGCGGCGTCCGCACCCCCTCACTGGTCGTCCCTGATCGTGAGGCGTTGCTGGCACGAAGGACCCTGCCGCAAGCGCCGGAGTTCGCGACGGGCGAGCCGGGCGATTGCAGAAGAGGCCGGAGTTGCCTATCTTCCGAAAGGGGGGTGACGGGATTCGTCGCCCCGCTCAGGGTCGAGGGTCGCCGTGCCGTCGTCGAAAAAAGATCGCTTGGACGACCGTCGCTGCCGCCGCCGGTTGCGATCCCCGGCGCCACGCCTCGGTGCCGAGGCCCTCGAATCGAGGCGGATGCTGGCCGTCGGCGGACTGCCGGCAGCAGGTCCAGCGCTGCTGAACATCGACGGGAGTGTCGTGACGACGAGTTCGGTGCTCCGCGACGCCGGGGCCGCAGACGTGCGTCTCCTCGGTCCGCTGATGGTTGTCCCTCCGGGCGCCGCCCTCGGCACGCGGCCCTGCATCGGCGACTACAGCGGTGACGGGCTCGACGACCTGGCCTGGCGGTCTACCGACGGTCGGGTGTGGGTGGCAGTGGCCGGCACAGTCCCGGGCTGGTCGAAGCCGGAGCGCTGGGGAAAGCTCCCGCCGGGCACCGCGTGGGACTCCGTGCGGAGCGGTGACTTCAACGCCGACGGCCGCACGGATCTCGTGATCCGAAATTCGGCGACCGGGAACTGGCGGCTGCTCGCCTCCACCGGCTCGTCGTTCGCCCCCTCCACGATCGCAGGCACCTGGCCGACGACCGTGTCGTGGACCGACGTGGTCCAGGGCGACTTCGACAACGACGGAGGCACCGACCTCGCCGGCCGCGACCCGGCGACCGGCGTCTGGAGCGTGTCTCGTGGCACTCCCGCGGGGTTCGACACCCGTGCCTGGGGCACGACGGCAGCTGCCGCGCCCTGGCAGCACGTTCGTGCTGCCGACTTCGACGGCGACGGCCGCGACGACATCGTCGGGAGAAACCCGCTCACCGGGAACTGGCGGATGCTCGTCAGCGACGGCACAGCGTTTCGCCGCGGCGAGGTCCGGGCCACCTGGCCCGCCGGCGTGCCGTGGGCCGACGTCACTGTCGGCGACTTCGATGCCGACGGCCGCGCCGACCTCGCCGGCCGCGACCCCGCCTCGCAGCGCTGGACGGTGTCCCGCGGATCGCCTAGCGCATTCCCAACCTCCTCATTCGGCGGACTCGCAGCCCAGGCGACCTGGCAGTCGTTCGTGGCCACCGACTTCAACGGCGACGGTCGCACCGACTTGGCCGCCCGAAACGCCACCACGGGCAACTGGCGGATGCTGCCGAGCACCGGCACTGCCTTCGGCCGCAGCGTCGTGATCGGCGCAACGCCGGGGGCATCCGCCGCGCTGGCCGTGCGACCGCTGCGGCTCGCCGCGGAGCGAACCGCGGTCGGATTCGAATCGGCCACCCCGAGGCTCGTGACGGACCTCAGCCCATCGACACCGCTGCTCTTCCTCACCCCGCCGCCGGAGGGCGGCTATTCGTCCTCGCCGCGCGAGTTCACGCGGGCGGGCGACAGGCTGTTCTTCGTGGCCGAGCCTCAGCGGCTCTCGACGGTGGCTCCGCTCACCGGCGGCACACCCATCGTCACCGGGTCATCGCTCGGCCGAGAACTCTGCGTGACCGACGGAACGCCGGCGGGTACGCGGCTCGTCCGCGACATCAATCCCTTCGGCTCGGCGAATATCTCGAAGCTCACGGCGGTCGGTGATCGGGTGTATTTCGTGGCGGCTGACGGAACCGCCGGCTACCAGATCTGGACGAGCGACGGCAGCGAGTCGGGAACCTTCCCGATCATGGACCGTCGCTTCACGGAGATGTCCCAACCCTACGGGCTCACCGCCGTGGGCTCGTCGCTCTTCTTCGTAGCCCCCGACCAGCTCGACTCGAGTTACGAGCTTTGGAAGAGCGACGGGACACGGGCGGGAACCACGTTCGTGAAGGACGTCTGGCCCGAGTCGTGGCGATCGGCCGTAAGCAACCTCGTGGACGCCGACGGCACGCTCATGTTCACGGCCTACGACCCCTCGATGGACGATGGCCTGGTGCCCACGATCTGGCAGAGCGACGGCACGGCCGCCGGCACCATCCGGGTGGCACGGTTTCCGACGAGCGTTCGCGACCAGGTGCAACAACTCGTGCCCGCTGGAGGCAGGCTGTTCGCCGTGGCCTACGGATGGGCAGGATCGGGCGATGAACTCTGGGCCCTCGATGCGGGGACCGCCGAGGCCCGGCTCGTCCGCGACATCCGTCCTGGCTTGCAGGGCTCGTCGATCACCTCGCTCACGCCTCTCGGCGGGGGCGTGGTCTTCTCGGCCGACGACGGCACCACGGGGCCGGAGCTCTGGTGGTCCGACGGCACGGAGGCGGGCACGCGGCTCGTGCTCGATATCCAGCCGCGGGCTTACAACCGAATGACGTGGACGCCGCTCGTGGCGACATCGCGGGCGACGACGCGAACGATCGTTCTGCCGCCCTTCGACCCTTGGGTCACGGCGGGCTCGCAGCCGGCCGACATGACGATCTTCAACGGTCGCGTGGTGTTCACGGCGTTCGACGAGACGCACGGGCGGCAGGTTTGGTCGAGCGACGGCACCGCCGCGGGCACCTGGCGGATCAGCGACGTGGCACCGATGCCGGCGTGGTGGCGTACGGCCACGCATGTCGCGGTCGTCGGTCGACAACTGACCTTCAGTCTCGACAGCCTCCCGACCAGCCAGTGGCCCACCTGGCCCATCGTCGCGCCCGGGCCGCCATCCATGGTCCGTGGTCTGTGGCGAAGCGACGGCCTTCCGCTGAGCGGGGAGCCCGTGCCCGGGGCGGCGGTGATCGCCACCGATCTCGACTGGACGGGTCTGTCCGGCCAGGGCTACGTGTCGCCCGCCAGCGGCGTGCTGGCCGCGCTCGGCACGAGCCTGATCTTCAGCGGCAGCGATGCGGGGCTCAACAACGAGCCCTGGATCCTCGACCCCGCCGACGCGACGCGGTGATGCGCAGCCTGGAACGCGCGCGGCGGGGCGTGGGCGGGTTCCTTGTCCTTGCGCCAGCGGACGATCCGTGGAAAGCGGACGGCGACGCCCGACTTGTGCCGCGTCGAGAGCGACACCCCCTCGAAGGCGAGCTCATGGCGCGGATTGTGGGGGACTTTCCGTGAAGCCCGAAATCCAGATTCTTCACTCCCGAGCCGATGACGTGGTGCCGTTTGAAAACTCTGTTGAACTGCTGGCAAACTTCGGCCTGCCTGAATGCGCCTTGATCGAAGTCGGGCAGGATCACAGGCTGGCGGACCCGGAGCCGCTGGGGGCGCTTGTGAGGGCGGTGGAGGCGCGGTTCGAACCATTATGATCGACACCTACCACTGCCCGAGGTGCTCCCGGCTGCTCAAGTGCGAGGGCGTGATTGCAGTCGACGGCGAAGAACTCCCGGTTTTTTCCTGCGATGACTGCATCGTAAGGAAAGCGGTCTTCGGGCCCGGCACGGAGGAGTTTGAAATGGCCTATACGTTCTGCGTTGATTCGGCCGGCCGGTCTTTTGATCCAGTCGATGATCTTTTCGAGCCGGACGAGGGCGAGGACGCAGGCGATGATTTCAGCCCGGATGTCAGCCTGAACTAGCCGGGGATGATGGAAACGCCGCCGGGGAGCGAGGCTGGCTGCTGGCCGAACTTATTCACCGGGGCGAGCCACCTTCACCCACTCGATCTGCATTTCGAATGGCCCGGCTTTCTTATCGCTGAGCATGAAGCCGATGCTCGTGATCTCGCTTGGCTCAACTGGCCCCATTCCCTGAACGCGCCTGCCGAAAGACGTGGGGATGAACTCCTCGAGCGGAACCGCTACCTCCGTCCACTCGTTCTTCACAGTCGGCAGCGTGGCCCTGTACGAGAAGGCCATTCGGCGCGACTTCGTATAGAGATTCAGCACGTACTCCCGGCCGTCTCCCTTCACCCGGATGACTAGCTCATCTCCGGCTTTGATATCGAGATCGGCCGGCTTGGTCCTGACCGACGTGAAGCCGCCGTTGTTCTCCAGCGAGAGCGTGCCGTAGAACTCCAGCGTGTTTTTGGGCGTAATCCTGAACCGGCCGTCTGAGACTCCGCCCATCACGCCATCGTTCACGGCCTGCCACTGTTGGGCTGCCTCGGTGCCAGTAAAGTCAAAGAGGGGCAGGAGGATGTTTCCCGCCACCGCCTGCATGAGAAACACTGCGATCAGCATGGGAACTCTGATCACGCTCATGGCTGGTTCCGGTTCCTTGGGCGACGGGAGACCGCGAAGCCCATCAGCGGCTCTTTCTACCGGGCTGGTCACGTTGAAGAGCCCCGCTGCCAAACTTTTCTGTGCGGGTGCTGGAGCCGTCTGACCTGTTCGTGATGGTCCCAGAGCCGAACTTCTGGGTATGGCCCGTGACCGTCTTTCCATCTCGGCCACGTTCAGTCGTGAGGGAGCCGGAGCCAAACGGCCGGGTCTCAGTGGTGGAGCCGTCTGACCATCTCGTGACCGTTCCGGAACCAAACTTCTGCGTGTGTCCCGTGATAGTCTTGCCGTCTCGGTTGCGCTCCGTGGTGATCGAGCCGGAACCGAAGGGCTGCGTCTGGCTGCTCGTGCCGTCGGACCTGTGGGTAAGCGTGCCGGAGCCGAACTTCTGTGTCTGGCCGGTTCTCGGTTGATTGAGGTTGGCTCGTGGTGGCGTCGGCTCCGCGGCAGGAAGCGAACTGCAACAGAGCAGCAGCCCGAGCAAGCCGCCAAGCACGGACTGGAATTGAGGGCAGTTCTTCACGGCAATGCTCCTTCAGTGGCCACCAGCATGCAGCCCACAGCGAAAAGCCAAGTGGGCCATCACCCAGTGACGCTCGGAGTATAGCAGCCGACCGGGGGGTGTATCCCAGCGCTGGTGTCGTTGAGCGTAAGCAGTCTGGTCGGGCGGGGACTTTTCTATCTCCCTCGATGTGCCGGGGGTCATAGGGACAGTTATGACACCCGGAGCCGCAGCAATAGCCACGCTTGGGATGGTATGCCGCCGTGTAGACCAGCGGGAGCGAGGGGAGCGGCGAGTTCCGGCGACTCACCAAACCCACGCAGTGTCACGAGCGCCGACGCTTCCCACCGGCCACGGCAAAGGGCGACAGCCGCCGCATCAGTCTATGATCAACGGGTGTGGTCGGCTCCCGGGATTTCCTCCACAACCACCCCGCATCGCACCGCATTCTTCACGGAGACAAACCATGACCGTCGCGGATTTTCATCGCCTGCTCCTGGCCCATCCGGGAGAGAAGATGCATTGGATGCTCCCCGACAAGTCGTTCGTGCCCGCCCACTACCACATCACCGAGGTGGGACGCATCCAGAAGGATTTCATCGACTGCGGTGGCACGGTGCGATCGGCCACGTCGTGCCTCCTCCAGATCTGGGTTGCCAACGACACCGATCACCGCCTGGAGACGACAAAACTGGCCACGATCATGCAGATCGCCACGCCGCTCCTGAAGTCGGACGAACTGCCCGTGGAGGTCGAGTATGAGTCGGGAACGATCTCGCAGTATCCCCTTGGGGGAGCGGAGAGCACGCCCGCCGGCCTCCTCTTCTACCTGGGCACGAAGCACACTGCCTGCCTCGCCCCCGAGAAGTGCGGCGTGGACGGCACGGGCTGCTGCTGACACAACCGCTCGTCGTCGTGGAGCTGGCTGAGCAGGCTCACGTGCCGCAGAAGGTGCGATAGGGCCCACATCCCGATGGCGGCCCGTTCCGGTACGGCTCGTTCGCTGCCGTCGCGACATACGGATCGCGGAGCACGGCCAGGAGTCGCTCGAGCACCGTGAAATCACCTGCCGCCGCGGCGGCGAGGGCTTCCTCCACGCGGTGGTTCCTGGGGATGACGACGGGGTTGGATCGACGCAGCACCGCGACGGCCCCTGTCCGACCACCAGGCTCCCTGGTCAGTCGGGCTAGCCATCGACCACACCACTCGCGAAATGCTGCGTCGGCCCCGTCACTCACTGGCGTCGTTCCCGCCTCAGCGATCGCCGCGAGCCCAGCGAAGGTGGTCGTGAAGTCCCCTCCCGTCGCGGCCAGAAGTCCGAGCAGATCGTCAAACAGCCGACGATCGCCCGCCTCCTCGACGGTGAGGCCGAGTTTCGCCCGCGCTCCGGCGAGATAATGCC
>Ga0164293_10005658_pt1 | contig 10641 bp, 10 predicted proteins | sample GEODES118metaG_FD_111487 | JGI IMG/M metagenome (GOLD analysis project Ga0164293, IMG submission 111487) | Eutrophic lake water microbial communities from Lake Mendota, Wisconsin, USA - GEODES118 metaG | ecosystem: Environmental > Aquatic > Freshwater > Lake | place: USA: Lake Mendota...
GCGACGAACACCTCGAGCGGCGCATCCGTGCGTTCATCCGCTGGAATGCCGCGGTCATGGTGGTTCGTGCCAACTCACGTGCCGAAGGAATCGGTGGACACCTTTCCACCTTCGCCAGCTCGGCCTCGCTCTACGAGATCGGGTTCAATCACTTCTTCCGTGGCAAGGACGACGGACAGGCCGGTGATCACATCTACTTCCAGGGTCACGCCGCGCCGGGGGTCTACGCCCGCGCCTTCCTCGAGGGCCGACTCAGCACCGACGATCTCGACCACTTCCGTCGCGAGATCGGTCGCGGCAATCGCGGTCTGTCCAGCTATCCGCACCCGCGGCTCATGCCCGACTTCTGGGAGTTCCCCACTGTGTCGATGGGCCTCGGCCCGATCACCGCGCTCTACCACGCGCGTTTCAATCGATACCTCCTGAATCGCAAGCTCGACGACACTTCGGCCAGTCGCGTGTGGGCCTTTCTCGGTGACGGCGAATGCGACGAGCCCGAAACTCTCGGAGCCATCTCTCTCGCCGCACGCGAGCATCTCGACAATCTCGTGTTCGTCGTGAACTGCAACCTGCAGCGTCTCGACGGACCGGTGCGCGGCAACGGCAAGATCATCCAGGAACTCGAAGCCGTGTTCCGTGGCGCCGGCTGGAACGTCATCAAGGTGATCTGGGGATCCAAGTGGGACGAACTGCTCGCCCGAGACGTCGACGGTGTGTTGCTCAACCAGATGAACACCACTGTCGACGGCGAGTTCCAGCGCTACACCGTGGAGAGTGGCGCCTACATTCGCGAGAACTTCTTCGGTCCCGACCCGCGACTTCGCCAGATGGTCTCCCATCTCACCGACGAAGAACTGCAGAACCTCCCCCGCGGCGGCCACGACTACCGCAAGCTGTACGCGGCGTATCGTGCCGCTGCAGAAAACCTCGGTTCGGGTCGACCCACGGTGATTCTGTGCAAGACCATCAAGGGTTGGACCCTCGGGTCCGCGCTCGAGGGTCGCAACGCCACCCACCAGATCAAGAAGATGAACGTGGAACAGTTGCGCACCCTTCGCGACCGCCTGCATCTGGAGAGCGAGATCCCCGACAGTGCTCTCGAGGCCGACGAGCCGCCGTACTTCCGCCCGGCGGAGGACAGCATCGAGTACCAGTACATGTTCGAACGTCGCCGTGCACTCGGCGGTTCCGTTCCGAAGCGCGTCGTCACCAACCGTCGACCGATCTCGTTGCCGGATCCCGCCACCTTCGACGAGCTGAAGGCCGGCAGCGGCACCCAAGCCGTCAGCACCACCATGGGCTTCACTCGTCTTCTGCGCAGCCTCGCCCGCGACGAAAAGATCGGTCCGCGCATCGTGCCGATCGTCCCCGACGAGGCACGCACCTTCGGCATGGACTCGCTCTTCCGTGAACTGAAGATCTACGCGAGCCAGGGCCAGAAGTACGAGCCGGTCGACCACGATCTCTTGTTGTCCTACGCCGAATCGGCAGACGGCCAGATTCTGGAGGAAGGCATCACCGAAGCCGGCAGCATGGCGTCGTTCATCGCCGCAGGAACCGCCTACGCCACACGCGGCGTGCCGATGGTGCCCTTCTACACCTTCTATTCCATGTTCGGCTTCCAGCGTGTGGGCGACCTCATCTGGCAGGCAGCCGATGCACGCACCCGCGGATTCCTCATGGGTGCCACGGCAGGCCGCACCACGCTTCTCGGTGAGGGCCTTCAACACCAGGACGGGCACAGCCTCGTCCTCGCCAGCACGGTGCCACCATGCCAGGCCTACGACCCGGCGTTCGCCTACGAGGTCGCGGCGATCATCGACGAGGGTTTGCAGCGCATGTACGGCCCGAACCCCGAGGACATCTTCTATTACATCACCCTCTACAACGAGAACTACCTGATGCCTCCGCGCCCCGAAGGCGTCACCACCGAGCACATCACCCGCGGTCTCTACAAGTTCGCCGACGCACCGGGCAGGACCACGCATCGCGCCACGGTGTTGTTCTCCGGCAGTGCCCACACCGCGGCACGCGAAGCAGCCGACGTGCTGGCGGCCGATTTCGGCGTCGGTGTCGAACTGTGGTCGGCGACGTCGTACAAGGCTCTGCGCGAAGAGGCTCTCGCCTGCGAACGCATCGCTCGTCTCAACCCCGACCATCCGCCCGCGACTCCACTCGTGACACGCTTGCTCGCAGACTCGAGTGGCCCCATCGTCGCGGCCAGCGATTTCATGCGCATCGTTCCGGAGCAGATCGTTCGCTTCCTCCCCGGACGCACCTTCGTTCCGCTCGGCACCGACGGCTTCGGCCGCAGCGACACCCGCGAGGCCCTTCGTCACCACTTCGAAGTCGACACCGCACATGTCGTGCTCACCGTTCTCCATGCGCTCTTCCAGGAGGGCAAGATCGGCGCCGACACCGTGAAGACGGCGATCGACAAGTACCAACTCTCTCCCAGCACACCCGCGCCCTTCTTCGACTGACAGCGAGATCGACATGAGCACCCTCTACATCACCGGCGACGTCCAGTCCGACAAGTTGCTCAACTCCAACGGCACCGCTCTCCTCATCGGCATGCTGCTCGACCAGCAAGTACCGATGGAGTGGGCATTCAACGGTCCAGCCACCTTGAAAAAGCGCCTCGGGCATCTCGACCCGAAGAAGATCTCGCAGATGGACGTCGAGGAGTTCGTGTCCGTGTGCGCAGAGAAGCCGGCCATCCACCGGTTCCCCGCGTCGATGGGACGTCGCATCCACGAACTGTGCGGCATCATCGCCACCCAGTACAAGAACAAGGGCGAGAACATCTGGGCCGATCTCACCGATGCCAAGGATCTCACCGCACGCCTGCGTGTGATGCCCGGCTACGGCGAAGAAAAGACGCAGATCTTCATCGCGCTCCTCGCCAAGCGGATGGGGGTGAAGTTGAAGAACTGGGAGACCGAAGCCGGCGTCTTCAGCGACGCCAATCCGCGAACCGTCGCCGACATCACGTCACCCGAGACCTTGCTGCTCGTGCGCAGTTGGAAGAAGGCCGAGAAGGCCGCTGATCTCGACAAGCGCGGCAATCCCCTGAAGAAGCCCGCCAAGAAAGCCTCGACAAAGAAGACGACGGCGAAGAAGCCATGACCATTCTCGTCACCGGTGGTGCCGGGTACATCGGCTCGCACACCGTTCGCCAGCTCCGCGACAGCGGTGTCGACGTCGTCGTTCTCGACTCGCTCGAACTCGGCCACGAGGCGGCGCTCCTCGGGGCCGACCTCGTCGTGGGCGACATCGCGGATCAGGATCTCGTCACCTCGCTCTGCAACGAGCGCGACGTCACCGCTGTCATTCACTTCGCGGCGTACAAGAGCGTCGGCGAGTCGATGACCGATCCGGCGCGCTACTTCCACAACAACGTCACCGGTTCCACGAAACTCATCGAGGCCGTGATGCGCGCCGGCGTCGACCAGTTCGTCTTCTCCTCCTCGGCTGCGGTCTACGGGAATCCCGAGCACGTCCCCGTCACGGAGGATGCATCCCTCAGGCCGGAGAGCGTGTACGCCGAAACGAAACTGATGATCGAGCGCGTCCTCTCTTGGATGGGCGAGACACGCGGATTGCGCAGCGTGTGCCTGCGCTATTTCAATGCCGCTGGCGCATCGTTCGATTCACGGATCGGCGAGGACTGGAGCGTCACCACCAATCTGGTCCCGATCGTCATGAAGGCCACGCTCGGTCGCCGCGGACCGCTCGAAGTCTTCGGCAACGACTACCCCACCCGCGACGGCACTGGAGAACGCGATTACATCCACGTGGTCGACCTCGCCGACGCCCACGTGAAAGCCATCGACTATCTGGCTGCGGGCAAGCCGAGCATTGCCTGCAATCTCGGAACCGGAACTGGCAGCACCGTGCTCGAGGTACTGAATGCCACCGAGCGGATCTCCGGGCGTTCCGTGCCCAACGTTTTCTCTCCGCGCCGTGCGGGCGACCCATCCACCGTGTTCGCCGATCCACGTTTCGCCGAAACCACACTGGGCTGGAAGGCCCGGTTCGGCCTCGAGGAGATCATTCAGACGGCGTGGACATGGCACAGCACGCACATCGACGGCTACGCCTGAGATCGTTGGCGGTCGAGCCAGCCGAGCAACACCGCAACGGCACGCGGATCGTGCCGCAGCCGATGACCAGCACCGGGGATCACCCGTAGTTCGGCCGCACCGTGTGCCTGGGCGAGCACACGCGCGTCGGCCGCAGGAACACTTTCGTCGTCGTCACCGTGCAACACCAGCAGTGGACGCGGGGCGAAACGCCGCGCCGCGTCGACTGGACGGAATCGGCGCAGTTCACGCGTCCATTCGTCGAAGTTCGGCGGGAACCCGGCGCGACGGATCGCACCGATCTCACGCGCGTGCTCGAGAAAACGCCGTGGTTGTGCCGCCCAGTCGTCGAAGTCGGCGCGGCCACTGAGCGATGCACAGCCACGCACGCGCGGGTCGTCGGCCGCAACGCACAAAGCCAGCGACGCACCGGTGTTGGTACCCACCAACCACACTCCGTCGACTCCTTCGGAGCGCACCAGATGATCGATGGCGGCACGCAGGTCGTCGACCCATCCCTGAAGCGAAAAATCCCCTTCGCTCGCGCCGCATCCACGGAACGTGAAAGTGAGCGCTGCAAAACCGACTTCGTTCGCGATGCGATCGATCAACTCCGGAAACGTTCCGGCCGACTGTCGGGCATCGAGGGGACCGATGGGGAAGCCATGGCACAACACCATCCCCGGGAGAGGGCCCGCGACACCGTTGGGCTTGGCGAAGTAACTGGAGAGGGTCAGACCGGCCGACTCGAACGACGAGTTGCTGGCCATCATGGCCACGGGCGCATCACCCTGTGCGGCCATCGGGTTCAGGCGCGCGGTGCGCGATGACGCCGTGTCTTGCCCGGCACGGCGAGTGTGTAGCCGCGATTGCGCGCTTCGGCCAGCGTGTCGGGGCCGAAGCAGAGACCGACTTCGCTGTCGACGATGTCGTCGATGATGGCAGCGTCGTCCCACGTGTCGAGGTCGTAGACCAACTGCGTGCGCTTGTCTCCGAGGAACCGGGTGTGCTCGAACTTCACTGGACGCTCCATGTGCCCAAGAGTAGCGGCACTAGGCTCGAACGGGTGGTGACGAGCAACGGGCCGATCGACGAACGGATCGCGTCACGACTCGCGGAATTCGCCCGAAACGACGCTGCGCTCGGCGAACGAGCCGAAGCCCACGTGGCTCGGTACCGCGCCGCCAACGGCATCACCGAAGAGGTCTACGCCTTCCCCATCTACCGATCGGCCGAAGAGCGCAAGGTGTGGGTCCACAAGTGGTGGGTGCGCCCGATTCGTTTCTTCTATCGCCATCTCCCGCGCGGGATCCGCTCACGGATCAAGAAGGTCGCGACGTGACGACACCCGCGGCCGTCCGCCGAGTCGGAGGCTACGTTGCCTTCGTTCCCGAGCACTGCACGCTCACCCGCACGTTGCGTCGGGCACTTCGTGGTTGCGACGGCGACTTCGTCTACGGCGACTCGCTGCACCCCACCGACGACAAGTACGAAGAGCCGATCCAGGTCCTGCGACCGGGCTGGTCGCCCGAACGACTGCGTGGGCACTGTTACGTCGGTGATGTCGTTCTCGCGAAACCTGATGTCGTGGCGGCTGCGGGTGGAGCGGAGTTCCTCGCCGCCCTGGGCTGCCACGACCGCTCGCTGCGTCTTGCGGAACACGCCAGTCGACCACAGCGTGTCGAAACGTTCGTCTACAGCGCGGACTGGCGGCACCGTTTTCCGGAAGCCGACCTCGATGCCGTACGCGATCACTGCCAGCGAACGGGAATCGACGCCGAATGCACGATCGACCGCAACGGCAGCGCGGTACGGGTGGCGCGACGCCGCAACACGCAACCCAGCATCTGTGTCATCGTGCCCACGCGCGGCACCACCGCCGAGGTACGGGGAGAGACACGCATTCTCGCTGCCGATGCCATCGCTTCGTTCCGCCGGATCTCCACCTACCCGCACCTCGAGTTCGTCGCCGTGGTCGACAACGACACTCCATCGACGGCGCGGACGGCGATGCAGATCGCGGGAGGAAACGACATCCGTTTCGTCGAATACGACCGACCTTTCAACTTCGCCGAGAAGGTCAACCTCGCCGCGGCACAGACCGATGCCGACTATCTCCTGTTCCTGAACGACGACACCGAAATCGTCTCGTCGGATCTGGTCGAGACCATGCTCGGCTACTTCGAGGATCCCGAAGTGGGCATGGTCGGGCCGACTTTGCTCTACGAAGACGGCACCATCCAGAGCGCGGGACACTTCTTCAATCCCGTGCCCTACGACTACTACCGCGGTCAGGCCCGCGACTGTGCCGGTGCCTACAACATGCTGAGAGTTGCACGCGAGGTGTCGAGCGTGATCGCCGCATGCGCGTTGACTCCACGATCCGTCTTCACCGAGGTCGGCGGGCTGTGCACGAAATTCCCCGGCAACTACAACGACATCGACTACGCGCTCAAGCTGCAGTGGATCGGCAAGCGTGTGATCTGGACGCCGTTCGCCGAGTGCTTCCACTTCGAGTCGAAGACACGCGAACCGGTGATGCGTCCGATCGACGTGGCCGCGCTCGGCGCGCGTTGGCGCGACAAGTTGGAACACGACCCGTATTCACACTCTGCGTTGCAGAGGTACCAGCCGATCTGGAAGTCGAACCGTCCAGGTCAGAGATCGTTCGACGAAGCGGTCGGCCCGACGGCACCGATCGCCTCGAAATAGGCCAAGTGCGCGTCGACGACGTGGACCACGTCGACGTCGTCGAGCAACTGCACACCGGCCAGCTCGGCCTGGGCAAGCAGGTACGCAGACAGTTGATCCTCGGTCACGAGAACAAGGTCCGAGATGTCCTGCGCGCGGTCGACCACCTTGTCGGGCTGGAGACCCTGCGTGTGCAACCAACGCATGTGCAACACCAGCATCTCGCGCAACTCGTCAGGCGTGAGACGTGCCTGGGTCTGTTCGGGCAGGCGATCAGCGACGAACTCGACTGCTTCGTCGATGTCGTAAACGGCACGAGGCGCAACGGCATCGAGCCGTCGCGCCTCGCGACCGATCACAACCGCAGCAATCGCGAAAACGCAGATCGCCGCGGCGACGATGAAAACCGAAGTGATCAATTGGTGATCAAACGGTGATCAGATGCCGATGCGCTGGGCCAGCAGTTCGCGATGGTAGGTGGGGTCACCGAACATCAGCTCGCTGGACTTCGCACGCTTGAAGTACAGGTGTGCCGGGTGTTCCCAGGTGAACCCGATACCACCATGGATCTGGATGTTCTCGGCGGTGGCGTGGAAGTACGCCTCCGAGCAGTAGGCCTTGGCGAGCGAAGCGACCGAGGGCAGTTCCTCGTTCATTTCAGCGGCGCACCACATGCCGTAGTAGGCAGCGGACTTCGCCGACTCGACCTCGAGCAGCATGTCGGCGCACTTGTGCTTGATGGCCTGGAACGATCCGATGGGACGACCGAACTGGACGCGCACCTTGGCGTACTCCACTGCCATGTCGAGCACCTTCTGTGCACCACCGACCTGCTCGGCGGCGAGACCGACGGCAACGAGGTCGAACACCTTGGAAAGGACGTCCCAACCCTTGCCCTCTTCGCCGATCAAGCGAGCAGGAGTGTTGTTGAAGTCGAGCTTCGCCTGCTTGCGGGTCTGGTCCATCGTCGAGAGCTGCGTGCGGGTGAGGCCTGCGGCACCACCGTCGACGGCGAAGAGGCTGACGCCCTTGCCCGTGCGGGCAGCAACGAGGATCAACGACGCAATGTGTCCGTCGATGACGAACGACTTGGTTCCCGAGAGCTTCCAGTCGGAACCCGAACCGCTGGCCGACATCTGGATGCCGGCTTCGTCCCACTTGCCCGAGGGCTCGGTGGTGGCGAGAGTCGCGATGGTTGCACCTGCGGCGATGCCGGGCAGGTACTCCTTCTTCGCTGCCTCGTCACCGGAGTGCAACAACGTGTTCGCGGCGAGCACGACGGTGGAGAAGAACGGTGCGCAAAGAAGCGCGCGGCCCATCTCTTCCAACACGACGCCGAGTTCGATGTAGCTGTAGCCCGATCCGCCGTACTCCTCGGGGATGTGCAGGCCCTGGAGGCCCATCTGCTCACCCATCTGGCTCCACACAGCGGCGTCATAGCCCTGGTCGGTCTCCATCTGCTCGCGGACGGCTTCCTCGGACGACTTGGTCTCGAGGAAGGAGCGCACGGTCTTGCGGAGTTCTTCTTGTTCTTCACTGAAGGCAAAATTCATGTCGTCATCTTCGTCGGCGATCACTTCTGCTGGCAAGTGAAGTTGTGTACTCATGTGTACGCAACGGATAGAGTGAGCCCATGACCTCTCGCTTGGGCACCCGCGAACTGCGTGCCTCCCTCGCTGCGGCTCTGCGCCGGGCACGCGCCGGCGAGCGCATGATCATCACCGAGTCCGGCAGGCCGGTGGCCCAACTCGGGCCCGTGGAATCGTCGCCCGATGCCGCTGATGGCACACCGCGGCAGGTGACCATGGATGAACTTGTGGCCCGGGGTCTCGTGGTTCCACCTCGCCGACGGGCCCCCGAGACGGGTGTACGCATCGCACCGATCGAGACCTACAGCGGCGTGCGCTTCGACCGCGTGGTGCGGGATCTGCGATGACTCTCCTCCTCGACACCACGGCACTCCTTGCTCTCCACGTGTCGTGCGCCCAGCAACGCATCGTCGAAGAGGCGATGCGCAACGACCCCGTGTGGTGCGCATCGGCGATGGCACTCGCCGAGGCCCTCGCCGGCATCGATCGCCTCACCGAGGATCCGTACCTCCGCGAGGAGATGGAAGACGCGCTGCGACGGACGTGGGACTACGTCCACGTGGTTCCCGTCGACCAACGTTGCATCGACGAAGCCTCACTCGTCTCGCGTACCCAGCCGCTCTCGCTCGGCGCGGCTCTTCATCTTGCCGCTGCCCAACGCCTGCCCCGGCCGGTCGCGGTCGTCACCTTCGACCCGGGACAGATCACCGTTGCCATGGGCATGGGGCACGACATCGTCTCCGCCTGACAAAGCGTGTCGACGCGTGCGTGTTGGGCGAGAATGAGACCATGTCGACGCCGCATCCACCGCTTGCCGATCTCCACTGGTCGAATGCCGACGTCGAGGTTCACAAACTGGTGGTCGGCCCCTTCGAGAACAACGTTTTCGTCGTGCGCTGCAAGGCAACGGGGGAAGCCGCTCTCATCGATGCGGCCAACGAGCACGAGAAGTTGCTGGAACTGTGCCGAAGACTCGGTGTCCGCCGAGTCCTCGAAACGCACGGTCACTGGGATCACATCCAGGCCGTGCCCGCCATGCGAGAGGCAGGCTACGAAGTGGCGGTCACTGCACTCGACGCACCCAGACTGAAAGACGTCGGATACGACGTGTTTCTCGACGACAAGGAAGTGGTGGAGGTCGGACGTCTGCGTCTCCACGTGATCCACAATCCGGGACACACGGAGGGTTCGATCTCGTTCAAGGTGGAGAACACTCCGTTGCTCTTCACCGGCGACACCTTGTTCCCGGGCGGGCCCGGCAACGCCACGTTCGAAGGTGGCGACTTCGCCACGATCATCGAGTCGATCGACACCAAACTGTTCACCTTTCCCGCCGACACCGTCGTACTGCCGGGCCACGGCCTCGACACCACCATCGGCAACGAGCGACCCCACCTCCAGGAGTGGGTCGACCGCGGTTGGTAGACGCATCGATGTCCGAAGCCACGAGCCACGAGCCACCCCGCTGGCTCTTCCGTGCCACCTTGGCAACGGGTATCGCGCTCGGCGTGTTGCTGGTGGTGTCCGCATTCATCGTCCATGCGCCGTCGGTGCGACCCGACGAGTTGGGCTTCCTGCTCAACGGACAGGTGCTGATCGGCAACGACGAGACGCCGTTGGCCGAAGGTTTCCGTTCCTTCTATCCGGCGGGCTTCGGCTTCTTCACCGCCATCGCCGCGTATCTCGGCGGCACCATCGCCGCGCAGTTCCGCATCTCGCTCCTGTTCAACATCGCCTTCGCCGTCGGCACCGTGTGGGTACTGGCCCAGTGGGCGATGCGACACCTCGCTGCCACGAAGCAGTGGGCGTGGGTCATCGCCATCGCAGTGGCCGTCGCACCCACCGTTGCAGCCAACTCACTCTTCGCCTGGTCTGAATCACTCAGCCGATTGGGCTTTGCCGCCCTGGTGCTGCTCGTCTTCGAAGTTGCCCGGCGACCCTCTTGGGCGAACTGCATCGCCACGGGATTACTGGCCGCGTATCTCCCCATCGTCCACGGTCGCTTCACCCTCGTTCTGCCCTTCTCCGCGCTCGCACTCGTCGTCGTCGGTATCTCGCGCGATCGACTCCGACGACTCGCGTGCCTGTCGGGTGTTGCCGTTGCCGCAGTCACCTACGTTCTTCTCTCCCGCGTGAACGTCTGGCTCCGTGACCAGCTCTACACGGGTTCGTCGGGCAAGGAGGGTCGGATGATCGACAAGTTCCTCGACCCGACCAACACCTCCAGTATCGTGCGCGGTTTCATCGGACAGAGCTGGTACCTGGTCGCCACTACC
>Ga0164293_10005661_pt1 | contig 10639 bp, 7 predicted proteins | sample GEODES118metaG_FD_111487 | JGI IMG/M metagenome (GOLD analysis project Ga0164293, IMG submission 111487) | Eutrophic lake water microbial communities from Lake Mendota, Wisconsin, USA - GEODES118 metaG | ecosystem: Environmental > Aquatic > Freshwater > Lake | place: USA: Lake Mendota, Wisconsin...
CCACGCCCAGTAACCAGAGTCTCTCCCACGAGCCGTCGTCGCTCTCTCCGAAAGGGAACCCACCGATGCCTGCCGTTGCTCATGCCGTGGGACCGATCCTCCGGATCGTCCTCGTCGCTGCGGTGTCGTGCGTCGGTTGCGCCCGGGGAACCCGTTACACGGCGGAGCCCGACAAGGCCGCCGCCGTGATCGAGGCGGCGCTTACTGCCTGGAAGGAGGGAAAGAGCTGCGACGACCTCCGCCGCCAATCTCCGCCGATCCACGTCGCCGACGAGCGCTGGCACGGCGGGGCGACGATCACGTCGTTTTCGATCGGCGCGGGGAAGCCGTTCGGCCCGAGCACCCGCTTCGAAGTCACCCTCGAGGGCCCCGCGCCGATCGGCACCAAGACCGTGACCTACACCGTCTCCACCCAGCCCGCCATCAGCATCGCGCTTGGCGACTGACGTCCTCCACCCTCCGGAAACGATTCGCCATGGCACGCCTCCTTTCACTCGCCCTCGCTGATGGGCTCGCACTCGTCTTGGTTCTCTTCAGTGTCGCTGCCGCCGTCGCTGCCGACGACGCCCCGCGCCCGACGCCCGTCACGCGGCCGGCGATGAAGCGAATGCTCGAGGGGATGAAGACGAGACAGGAGCGGATACCGCTCCCCGACCTGACCGATGCCGAGAAGGCAGCCGCTGCCGAAGAGCCCACGGCTCTTCTCTACGAGAACCGGCTCCGCGCCCTCTATCTCCCCGGCACGGAGCTCCGCGGCTATCTCGGCTTCGGTGGCACGGCGCCGAAGCGCCCGAACGCCCCACCCCCGAAGGTGGTGATCGAGCCCGACCCGGCCGTGACCCTCGACTACGGCTTCAAAACTCGCCTCTTCTGGATCGCGTCGCGCGTCAACAATTGCCAATACTGCCTCGGCCACCAGGAATCGAAGCTCCTCGCCGTGGGGATGACCGATGACGATCTCGCCCGGCTCGACACCGACTGGAGCGGCTTTCCGGAGAACGAGCAGGCCGCCTTCACCCTGGCGCGGAAGCTCACCCTCGCCCCCGGCAGCATCACTGACGCCGACATCGATCGTTGTCTTTTGCACTTCAGCGGCAAGGAGATCCTCGAGATTGCCCTGTCGGTGGGGGGCAACAACGCCATCAACCGCTGGAAGGAAGGGATCGGCGTCGCCCAGGCAGGAAACGGCGGCAACTCCGGCTGGGCGCAGGCTGGCTCCAACGGAGATCACTCCTACCTGACGCCGACCGACAACCGCTTCGACACGATTGCCTCCGCCGTGGCGATCCTCTCGAGCGCCAAGCCCGGTGACGATCTCGTCGCCACGGCGCCCCCGACGCCACTCCCCTCCGCGGAAGAGATCGCCGTGGGCCTGGCCACTGCCCGCTCGCGGAGCGCCCGCCTGCCGCTCGTCGACGAGACAGAGGCCCGCAGGATCCTCGGCGCCCTGGCGCCAGAGGGACCGCTGCCCCACTGGTTGCGTCTGCTTGCCAACTTCCCCCTTGCCGGGACGAGGATGGTAAAGGCCTTCGAACTCACGGCGGAAGCGCCCGGCCTTTCGCCGGTTGATCGGGCCCGGATCGCCTGGACCGTCGCCCGGCGAAATCGAGCTTGGTATGCCCTCGGCCTGGCCGAAGAGTGTCTGCGCTCCTTCGGCGCCGATGATGCGGCGATTGCCGACCTGGCAGGTGATCAGCGGCAGCTCTCGGCTGCCGAGCGTGCCATGCTCGTCGTGGCCGACCGCCTCGCCGCGAGCCCCGTGATCTGCACCGACGCTGACTTCGAGACGGCGCTCAGGGCGACGTCGCCGGCGACGATGGTGCATGTGGTTCACGCGGTCGCGATGGATTCGCTCTTCGATCGGTTCACCGAAGCGGCCGGGCTGACGCTCGAGTGAAGCGGCGAACGAGTCAAGCCCAGGGGCCTCACTCGTCGGAGAGCATCTCGGCCCAGCCGTGCGCGTCGCCGAGGTGGCGGAGGGAGATCTTCACCGCCGCCATCATCGGATAGGCGAGGATCAGCCCGAGGATCCCCCACGCCCAGCCCCAGTAGGAGAGCCAGAGGAACAGGAGCGTGGGATCGAGATTGAGCTGCTTCCCGGAGAGCTTGAGTTCGAAGAAGTCGATCCACAGCACCCGGTTGACGACGATCAGGATCGCGAGCACCGTGGCCGGCACCACTTGCATGTCGAAGGCCGCAAGCACGATCGGCGGCACGCACGCCGCCCAACTGCCGATCGACGTGATGTAGTTGGCGGCGAAGAACAGGAACGCCCACAGCAACCAGTGGTCGAGCCCGAACAGCCACATGATCAGCCCGGCAGATACCCCCATGCCGACGCCGATCACGGTCTTGACCATCATGAACCGCTCCATCGACTCCGAGATCCCCTCGCCGACGGCGAGGATCCGTTCGCCGCGCTCCCCGGGAAACGCCCGCTGCACCCGGGCCTCGAACTTCCTACTACCGAGGAAGAAGAACACCAGGTAGCAGAACACGAGCACGATCAACTCGGCGGCGTCGATCCCCTTGGCGAACACGTAATTGAGGACATCCCGGCTCGAGATCCGGAACAGTTCAGAGATCGACGTCCGCGGGACCGGTGGAATCCCATCCGGATCGGGATCCCGATCCGGCGGTAGATCAGCTGGTGGCGGCGCCGCGACGACCGCCGCACCGCCGAGCGGCCCGCTCCAGCGGGTGATGATGTCGCCGATCCGATCCTCGTACCGCGGCCAACTTCCCCGGAACGACACCGCCTCGCGGTAGACGAACTGCGACAGGAGCACCGAAGCGATGAGAATGATGCCGACGAGGGTCGCGTAGGCCGTGATCGGCCTCATCCCCAGTCCCGAGAGGGTCTTCACGCCGAACCGGGTGGCATAGAAGAGGAACAGCGCCACGAGGAATGGCTGCAGCACCGGCCCGAGGTGCGTGATCGCCGCACCGCCGACGACGACGGCGATCACCACGAGAGCCGCGTCGGCGGTCGCGGAACGGGGAGCTGGACCAGGGGCCTGGGGGGGTGTCATGCCGCGTCTCGTCGGTCCTGCGGGAGGGGGGCGGGGTCGACCGCCGTCGCCCGCGGCGGATTATCGGTCCTTTCGAGGCCAACGGGAACAGCCCGCCGCGGTATCCTTGTCCCTTTGGCATCTGCTCCGCAGTCCGGAAGGGGCCATGGTTCCAGCCACGAGTCGTCTCTCTCGTCAACCATGCCCACACCCCTCCCTCCCGATATCGACGACGACGTCCGCACGCTCGCGGCCATGGGCTATGCCCAGGAACTCGAGCGCCGCATGGGGGGCTTCTCCAACTACTGCATCTCGCTGTCGATCATCTGCATTCTCGCCGGCGGGATCACGTCGTTTCCCGTCGGGCTGTGTGCGGCAGGCGGGGCGAGCATCGGCCTGGGCTGGCCGCTGGTGAGCCTCGTGGCGCTCGCGCTTGCAGCCACGATGGCCCAGGTCGCCTCGGCGTTTCCCACCGCCGGTGGCCTCTACCACTGGGGCGCGATCCTCGGTGGGCGTGGGTGGGGTTGGGCAACGGCGTGGTTCAATCTCGCCGGGATCATCACCGTGCTCGCCGCCATCAACCTGGCCACGGTGCAATTCTGCTTCGGGGCGTTCGCGCCAGCGCTGGGGTGGTCTGCGGACGACGCAGGGAAGACGCTCGCCGCACTCGTCGCCTCGGCTCCCGCCCACGAGATGCTCGTCCCCGGCTCCGATCGGCTCGCCCCCCTCCTGCTCCAATTCCTCGCAGTGGCGATCCTCACCGTCACGCAGGCCGCCTTCAACCACTTCGGGATCCGCGCGACGACGCGGATCACCGATTCGAGCGGCTGGCTGATCCTCGTCGTTGCCGCAGCCCTGACCGTCGCCCTGTTGGCTTTCGCCCCCGCCCTCGATCCGTGGCGCCTGCTCGAAGTGCGGAACCTCACCGGCATCCCCGAAGGCGAGCCGGTCTGGCCGGCGACCGACAGCCCCGGCTGGGCCTTCGCCCTCGGCCTCCTCCCCCCCGCCTACACGATCACCGGCTTCGATGCCTCGGCGCATGCCTCCGAGGAGACGGTGGGAGCGGCCCATGAAGTGCCCCGGGCGATCATCAGGGCCGTCGTCGTCTCGGCGCTGGCCGGATGGGTGATGCTCTCGGCGATCGTGATGGCGATCCCCGATCTCGGTGAAGCTGCCGCCCAGGGTGGCAACGCTTTTTTCTGGACGATGTCGCACGTCGTCCCCACCCCCCTCCGCCTCCTGCTGCTCGTCGGGATCGCCGCGGCGCAATTCTGCTGCGGCCTGGCCACCGTCACCAGCGGCTCACGGATGCTGTTCGCCTTCGCGCGCGACGGCGGCCTTCCCTGCTCGCCATTTCTCCGCCGGGTGAGCCGGGTCCACCACACGCCGAACGTGGCGATCTGGATGGTGGCCGCGCTCGGCGTGCTGTTCACGGTGCTGGTGCCCTATCTGGCGATCACCGCCGTGTGCGTCATCCTCCTCTACATCTCCTACATGATGCCGACGCTCTCCGGACTTCTCGCGTACGGACGCACCTGGACACGGATGGGGCCATGGTCGATCGGGCCTGCCTACCGCCCGCTCGCGGCGCTGTCGCTCGCCGGTGGCGCCGCCCTGTTCGTGATCGGCGTCCAACCACCCAACCAGGTGGCCCTGTGGATCGTTCCGGGGTTCGCCCTCGCGCTCGTCGTCTGGTGGTTCCTTCACAAGCGCCGTCACTTTCCCGGCCCGCCGAAGCTCGACACCCTCGCGGGACCGCCGGTGTGATGGCTGCCGCGGCTGTCAACGTCGTCGGCCTCGACTTCGGCACGACGACATCGAGCGCGCTCGTCGCCGAAGCGATCATCCGCCGCAACGCCGTCACCGGCCGGATGGAGCTCTCGATCACGCGCGAGACCTACCGTTCTCCGCTCGTCTTCACTCCACTCCTCGGTGACCGCCTCGACCTCGCCGCCACACTCCGCCTCGTCGACGACTGGCTGGCGCGCGGCGGGATCAGCCCCGGCCGTGGCGACATCGGCGGCGGCGGGGCGCTCCTCACCGGTCTCACGGCCAGGCGCGACAACGCCCCCGGGCTCGTGGCGGCCATCCGCGAGCGACTCGGGCCCGCACTCGTCGCCACCGCCGACGACCCCTGCCTCGAGTCGTGGCTGGCGTTCCAGGGAAGCTGTGCCCCGCTGTCGCGGCGCCGCCCCGGAGAGACGTTTCTCCATCTCGACATCGGCGGGGGCACGACGAACCTCGCCCTCGGCCGCAACGGTGACGTCCTCGCCACGGGCTGTCTGTTCGTCGGGGCCAGGCACGTGCGATTCTCGGCGGGAAGCCGGCGGATCGAGTCGCTCTCGTCACATGCCCGGGCGATGTTCACCGCCTTGGGGATCGCCGCCCGCCCGGGCGACGAGCTCCCCCCGGCCGATCTCGACAGACTCCTCGACTGGTATCTCGCTCTCCTCGAAAGGGCCGTCAGCGGAACGGCCGATCCGGCCGATGCCTCGACGCTCGGCCACGTGCAGGTGCCATGGCTGCCGCCGCCCGACCGAGGCAGAGCCCCCCCGGTGGTGACACTTTCCGGCGGGGTCGGCGAATTGGTATACGCCGCGGCCAGAGGGGAGGAACTCCCCGGCACCACCGCCTTCGGTGACCTGGGGATCGATCTTGCCCACCGCCTCCTCCACCACCCCTCCTGGAGCCAGCGGTGGCGTGACTCCGCGCCCGCTGGGGGCGGCCGGGCCACCGTCGCCGGGCTCCTCGCGCATGCCACGAGGATCTCCGGGGCGAGCATCCATCTTCCCACTGCGGCCCTCCTGCCACTGGTCGATCTGCCGATCGTCGGCACACTCCTCCCCCGTGACGACGATCACGATCTGACCACGCTGCTCGCGCTGGCCCGCCGGGCGGGCGGTGGTGCCGCGGCGCGCGTCCGCGGCCTGCCGCCGGAAAGCGCTGCGGTGCGCGGCTTCGGCGCCCGCCTCGCGTCGTCCCTCGAGGCGCTCGCCTGGCCGGCGGATCGGCCGCTCGTTCTCCTCCTCGAGTCGAATTGCGGAAAGGCCCTCGGGCAATGCGTGACCCGCTGGGGACAGATCGCGATGCCGCTCGTGGTGGTCGACGAGCTCGATCTTCCCGATGCCCGGTGGGTGACCCTCGGCCGGGCCCGCGACGGGGTCGTGCCGGTGTCCTTCCACGGCCTGCAGGGGTGACGTCAGCCGGGCCCAGGACACCCCGTCAGAGCTGCCCGAGACGCTCGAGCTGCTTGTAACGGAAAAAGGAGTAGACGATCGGCACGAGCGCCATCGGCGCCACGAGCAGGAGCGCCGGCAGCGTCAGACCGACCGCGCCGAGCACCGCACCGAGGATCCCGCCGACGACCCACACCCGTGCCGCAAGGTGGTGCGTGTCGTCCCACACCCGCTCCGACGCGATCGTCCAGGGGACGCGGACACCGATGAAGAAGTTGCGCTTGATCCCGCTGAACGTCATCCCCAGGGCAGCGAGGAAGACCATCACCCCGGCCACCAGCGGCCGGCCGACCTCGAGCCCCGGTCGCATCGCCGCGGCGAGGGACAGGAGATGGATGAAGACAAACAGAGCGGTCAGTGCCACGAGAAGGACGCTGAACGCGCGGCCATGGACGTCGACCTGGTATCCGCGCGGCGACAGCTGTGGAATCAGGCACATGAATCCGAGAAGCCCCAGCGCGATCGCCGGGAGGAGCCAGGCGGCAACCTCCTTCGGCCCGTAGCCGTCGGCCTGCCCCTCGATGTTCCAGTGGGTCGGGATCTTCTCCGGGAGCGACGGATAGAGCCACGCCGACAGTGCGAACGCACCGGCGATCAGGGCGAGCGACACGAGCAGGGCAGGTCGGGGCATGGGGGAACCTCGCGGAGAGATCGAAATTGTAAGCTCGTTGGCCCGCGGCCCCAGCCCGAATCGCCCCGGCCCCGCTGACGCCGCCGCAGGCGCAGGGTATCGTGGGGGGATGGTTGCTCGTCTCACCCCGCTCGCCGAGATACCGGTCCCCCCTCCGCGGCCCGATGAGACCTACTCGTTTGCAGGTCCCGAGGGTCCGATCCGGTTTCTCGGCCTCAAGTCCCTGCTCGGTGCCGCCGACTTCCCCAAGGCCGGGGATCGGCACGCCGGGCTTGCGGCAGCCGACGAGATCACCCGCGAGGCGGCGCGCTCGATCCTTGCCGGGCTTTCGATCGCCCATCTCCACGAGCGGCCACTGTGCACGGCCGGCGGTCGCATCGACGACGTGATGCGTGTCAATTACGACATCGACCAGACCGTCTACGGAGAGATCGCCCCCCTCACCATCGGCGAGTTCAAGGACCGGCTCCTCGATTGCCCGGGGGAGGAGGCGGTGCGCCTCGGCCGCGGGCTCACAGGCGTCACGGCCGCAGCGGTGGCGAAGCTTTGCGATGTCCACGAGCTGATCCTCGTCGCCCGCCGGATCGCCAATCCGACGACGGCCCGGACGCTGTTGGGGGCCCGCGGCACGCTCTCTTCGAGGCTCCAGCCGAACCATCCCACCGACGATCCGCGCGGCATCGCGCTGCTTGCCTGGTGGGGCCTGTCGATGGCGGCCGGCGACGCACTGATCGGCGTCAATCCGGCGATCGACACCGTCGAGAACGTGTCGGCGGTGCTCCGTCATCTCGACGCGATCCGTCGCCGTGCCGGCGCCCCGACACAGATCTGCGTCCTCTCCCATATCAAGACGCAGCTGGCCGCCCTCGACGCCGGAGCCCCGGTGGAGATCCTTTTCCAAAGTCTCGCCGGAACCGAGGCGACACTGACGCCCGAGTTCGATGTCACGATCGACCTCCTCGACCGGGGGTGGATCGCGATGCACGACCGGGGGCCGCTTCGGGACACGGCACGGCAGGTGATGTACTTCGAGACCGGACAGGGGAGCGAGTTCTCCTACGGCCGGCACGAGGGGATCGACATGACCACCACCGAGGCCCTCTGCTACGGCCTGGCCCGTCGCTACGATCCGTTCATGATCAACAACGTCACCGGCTTCATCGGGCCGGAGACGCACGCCGACAATTTCGAGCTCCTCCTTGCGAGCCTTCAGGATCTGTTCCTGGGGAAGCTTCTCGGCCTGCCGATGGGGATCGGCAGCTGTTACACGCTCCATGCCGCAAGCGGCCTCGAGGGACAGCAGGCGACGACGGAGTTGCTCGCCGCGGCCGGTGCCACCTACTTCATGGATGTCGCCCTCAACACCGACCGGATGCTCGCCTACTTCGACACAAGCGCCCACGACAACCAGACGCTCCGGGAGATCCACGGCCGCCAACCCGCGCCCGAGTTTCTCGAGTGGTGTCTCGGCCGTGGGATCCTGGCCCGCGATGCCTGCGGCGCGGTGGTCCGTGGACCGGCCTGGGGCCGTCCGGAGCTGTTCTGCGAGTCGGCCGACGAGTTCGACGAACTCGTCGCGGCCACCCCGGCGCTCCACGGATTCATGAATGCCGGTCCCCGCCCCGCCGATGCGGTGGCGCGCCGCGTCCGTTTGTCTCAGGCGGTGGGTCGTGGAGCCGTCCATCTCCCCCTCGACGTCGCCCGGCTGCAGGCGATTCTTCCCTTCCGCGAGATCGGCACCGAGGCGGTCACCCACGAGATCCACCTCGCCAGCCCGTCCCTCGGCAGCCGCCCGACCGCCGCGTCGCTCGAGAGCCTCCACGCCGAACCCTTCCCGGTGCAGTTGCTCGTCTCCGACGGGCTGTCGGCGGCGGCGGTCCACCACAATCTCCCCGACCTCCTCCCGCTGCTCCTCGATGGCCTCGCCGCCAAGGGGATCGGGATCGGCACGCCGCTGATCGCCCGTCACGGTCGGGTGAAGCTCGCCGAGCCGGTGGGGAAAAGACTCGGAGCGGATCTCGTCATCCATCTGATCGGCGAGCGTCCCGGCGGCGATGCCCTCGCGTCGCGCAGCCTGTCGGCTTATCTCGTCTACCGCGTGCCTGCCGCATCCCGCGCCGAGGCGACCCGGGCCAGCGGCAACGCCGAGATCAGCCACGAAGTGACGGTGATTTCCAACATCTACTCCGCCGGGCTTCCACCGGTGGAGGCGGCCGCCCAGATCGTCGAGACCGCCGAGCGGATCCTCCATCATCGGGCCGCCGGAAACCGGCTCGAGACGCTGCTCAACGCGCGGAGTTGAACACCGAGCAGGTCAAGCCACCACCCGAACCGAATCAGCCGGACGGGCCCGGTTCATCCCCAGCGATCCAAGGAGCGTCGTCAGCCGTTCGCCGAGGGCCGCCCGGTCGGCGAGTTGTTTCGGCGAGGCCGGCTGGCGCGACGGGCCCATCCGGAACCCGCGGCACGAGGCGGCCACCCGGTAGCCCTCGGGGAAGTCCGCGCCCTGCATCGCCATGTCGAACAGCTCGATGATCCGCGGCTGCAGACGCATCGCCCCCTTCACGTCCCCGGCCATCACCGCGTCGTACACGGCGCGCGTCATCTCCGGCATGATCCCGCTGGTGGCCACGGTGGCGCCGCTGCACCCGACGAGGAGCATCGAGGCGAGGGCCGGATCCCAGCCGGTGAGGAACGAGAACCCGGGGCGAACGGGGCGGACTGCGGCGATCAACCGCTGCATGTGGGAGATGTCACCGCTCGAGTCCTTGATGCCGATGATCCGCGGATACTCCTCCGCGAGCCGGCGGACGACGGGGATCTCGATCGGCGAGGCGAGCATCGGGATGTGGTAGAGGGTGACGTCGATCGGGCTGTTGGCACCGATCTCACGAAAGTAGGCTTCGACACTCTCCGACGAGAGGCGGTAGTAGTAGGGCGCGACGACGGCCACCGCCCGGGCACCTGCCTCGAGGCAGTGCTCGCAGGCACGGATCGTCTCGGCCGCCGTCCCCTCGGCAGCGCCGGCGACGACAGGCACGCGGCCTGCGGCCGCCTTGCAGACCACCTGCACGATCCGCCGCCGCTCCTCGACCGTGAAACGGAGGAACTCGCCGGTCGAGCCGTTGGGATAGAGGCCATGGACCCCCCGTTCGACGAGCCACTGCACGTAGCGGAACAGCTCGTCCTCGTCGATCCGCCCCTTCCCATCGAGTGGCACCATGTGGGGAACGAGGATGCCGTTGATCGCGGGGCTGTGGCTGGCGGCGGACATGCGCGGGATGACTCCTGGGTGGAAACGGCGCTGGTGGGGGAAGAGCTCAGGGGAAACGGGCGAAGCGGCACGACATGCGCCGAGCGACGTCGGGAGCCGTCTCCCGACCGGGTCGCCCGAGGTGCTCAGGCGGCCCGAAAGCGTACACGCGACTGCCCCCATCCGGCCACCTGCGGTAGCATCGACCGGGATGCAGGCCCTCGTGGATGGCCGGTTGTGAACCCTTGTGAGACTCGAACATGCCGGCGGCCGCACGCGGTCACACCCTCGACACGATCCCCACGCCCGCCCTCGTCCTCGACGCCGTGAAGGTGCGGCGGAACATCGAACGGATGGCCGCGTACACCCGTGACCGGTCGATCGCCAACCGTCCCCACACGAAGACCCACAAGAGCATCGCGATCGCCGGCCTCCAACTCGCGTCGGGGGCCGCGGGCCTGACGGTGGCGAAGGTCGGCGAGGCGGAGGTGCTCGCCCGCGCGTTTGC
>Ga0164293_10005662_pt1 | contig 10638 bp, 3 predicted proteins | sample GEODES118metaG_FD_111487 | JGI IMG/M metagenome (GOLD analysis project Ga0164293, IMG submission 111487) | Eutrophic lake water microbial communities from Lake Mendota, Wisconsin, USA - GEODES118 metaG | ecosystem: Environmental > Aquatic > Freshwater > Lake | place: USA: Lake Mendota, Wisconsin...
AACGAATTTTTCAGATTTGTTCGGGCATTTCGACGAATGCGATCTGCATTTTTGTCGATGAAGTCGGATGCCTGGGCAGGCGGAAGAGCTAGCAGCCGCTCCCTATTCTGCTCGATAAACTTGCGGTAACCCTGACCAACGGCCTGCTGGTAGGCGTATTTCTCTTCGCGTGTGAGTTCTCGACGCGTGCCGTTTTCGTTGACCTTGACCGTGATTGCCGGCACCGGCATGAAGACGCCTTTGCTCGCGAGCTGGCCGAGGGTATTCCAGGCGGGGTCTTCTGAACGCTGGGTAATCCAGCGGCTGTACGGGTAACGCTCGACGCGCACTGGCTCACCAAGGACGTTCAGGATCGGACCTGGTCCGATATCTCGACGGGCGTATGGCACCTGCTGAAGGAAGTATTCGTGACCAAGACCACCGGGTTCAGCCTTAAAGATCGACGGGTCAGACCAAGCATCGACTTCCTTGAGGATGTTGGGAACGAACGACCCACCAAGCCGTGCCAGGTAACGCGGCATTGATTTCTCGATAACCTCGTTGGTGTCGTACTTGTAGGCGTTAGCGAAGCCTAAGAACTCCGTGAGACCAGAGATCGCAGATGAGTCCTTCACGATAAACAGGCCGGCCGTGGCTGCATCCTGAACCTTGGCGATAATGCCCTCCTCATTCCATTTTTCTGGTTCAAACAGCTGGCGATCACGAAGTTCACCGATGGCGCCAAGCAAACCTCCGAATCCTAGCTGACGGTAGGAAACGTAGGTGTCGCCAACGCGGATCGAATAGGGCTGTCGGCCTTCTGATAGCAGCTGCTTTCGCTTGTTTGGATCGAGGGACTTGAACGATCCAGTGATGTCGATGTCACGATCCTCTTCCTTGTCATCATCCCCAAGAAACAGTGCGGCTGCCGTTGCGCCCAACGCCGTACCCAGTGAAGCCTTTGCTAGCAGCAGGTCACGTCGGGCCGGTGTAAACTGAAGCCCGCCCGGCTGGTCAGACTTGCCAGGTGCGGATTGAACCCAACGATAGACCGCAATCGGAGCCGCGTAGTTGAGAAGCTCGTTGGTGTAGTTGGCGGCAAAGCGAACAAAGTTGGTTCCAGTCAGGAACTTCAGTGCCGGGAACTTACGTGAAGCGGCGTTCAACCCTTCGTAAAGCGAACCCATCACACCCTGCGGAACCTCGGTAAACGTAACAGCCTCGCGAATATCCTTAGAGGTCATCAAGACATCGACCGGGAAGCTCTCCTGGAGAATCTCACGGGTGCGCTTGTTGACTAGGTCAGGGCGGGTGCCTTCAGCGATGGCGCGATCGCGGGCGGCCTTCACTATGTCCGCCTCTGGAAGCATCAGGTTGCGTGCTTCTTCGGATCCGACCTCCTTGTTGAGCGCGTAAGCCTTCGCGGCTCCGTCAGACATCATGGCGGTAACGTGATCTAGTGCCAGCATCAGCCGGCTCACGTACTTGGCTTGACTGATTCCCTTGGCAAACAGGTTGCGAGATTCTCCGAGACCTTCGAGTGCGTTGCCGGGCTGGTCTGGGTTGAAGTTTACTGAGCGGTAAAGCTCGCCGCGCCAGAGCATCGGCCAGAAGTCTCGGAGACCTTCGTTGAGCCCTTTGAGTGCAGACTTGGTGACCAGGCCGGCTTCTTTACCGGCCATGCCCGCAAGCATAACCGTGTTCAGTGCGCCGTTGAGGATGTTGAGCGCGTTGTCCAGCTGGGTTCGAGTTCCCGACAGAACCGCCGCGTACCAGTAATCCCTCAGGACATCCGAGAACCGCACGCCGCCGTCCTGGGCCATAAGGCGGAACATCTCCTGGATAATCTGGTTTCGATTAACGCCCTGAGCGGCTTGTGCCCGCTGTGCTAGCTCGGTGAGCTTACGAGCGGTAAGGCCATTGATCTCGGCCACACCAAACTCTGGCGCCACTGCATCTCGGAAAGCCTGATCCCACAGAAGGAATGTGTCGGGGCCATCGGTCGTAATCTGATCTCCAGCTGTAGCCCTGGCGATGTTGGCGTACTTCAGGATGCGAGGCAGAGAGCGAAAGAGTTTCTCGCGAGCATCCGGCTTGACCGTCGGCAGCGGAACTTTCTTGGAGAACTCGGATCGGAAAATCTGATCGCGCTTCTTTTCCCAAGCATTGGTCAGGAGATTAGTGATCTCCGCGATGCCAGCAGGACTGAGGTTACGCAGCTTGGGATCGGCCAGGATAACCTGAAGCATCTTCTGACGCACGGAGCCCTGGGTTTCCAAGGACTTGGTCAGGATATCACGCCACTTGATCTCGATGGGGGGACCTTTAGGTTGACCGGGGACCTGCTTGATCTTCTTAAACTCGCGGGCAAACACGTTGTCCGCCTGCTTCATAGCTTCTTTGACTTGGTCGATCGCCTGCTGGCCGGACTCGACAAGCCATTTACGCACCTGCTGGGCAACGATCTCGGGGAATGGGATCTTTTGCTTCTGCCGTTCGTTCACCAGTCGGCGATACACCAGCTGCGGAACCATCCACGCATAACGAGCGAACGTAAGCTGGCGAGCGCGGCCTTGCTTACCGAAGTCAGATCCTGCCTGAACCAACGCGTTCGCGATGCGTGCTTGCAGGTTCAACGCCCGCAGTAAGTCGATCGGATTTTTGGCGCGTGCGACCTCAAGCTCAGATCGTTGAAGCAGTTCGCCGCCAACGTATTCACGCAGAGCCTTGTCGATGTCGGCGCCCATAAAACCCTGAAACGCCCGCTCTAGGTTGCCCTTGTAGAAATCCACCCACTTACGGGCTTCAGCCTGCCAGTTATCATCAGTGTCGCGAGCGACCTCACCTCGGAATATGCCCCGCGATTCAACGCGCTCGGTTGGAGACGGAGGCTGAGGCTGGCCAGGAGCCCCAGCAGGAATCTCCTGGTTCGGGAAAGCCTTGATGTACTCCTCGAAGTTAGCGGCAGTCTCCGCTTCGTTGCTCAGCTGGACGTGGGACTTGATGTAGTCCATACCAGCATTGCGTGCTGCGACCCAGGACTTGGTAGCCTGGTAGATCCGGAGCGCGATCTTCGAGGCTTGATAAACCACGAAGTTCGACAACCCGGTTATGGCCTCGAATACCTTGCCCTTGGGATCGGTAGCGGCGATTACCTTCTTGAGGACGGCTTCGACCCGGTCGGGGCGTTGATTGCGCTCAGCCTCAGCCTCAGCGGCCCGTTGTTTCCGCAGCTGGACTAGGCGACGGGCTGCTCGCTCTTCGGCATTTCTGAGAGTTTGCGAAGCAGTCGCAGCTGCTTGGCTTGCAGGGCCTGCTCGTTGCGCTCCTCGAAGCTCAGCACTTCGTCGAGCAATCTGCTCAACTTGGTTGCCGTACCCAGCTTCGGCGAGGATGCGTCGATATTCTCCATCGGCAAGAAGCGTAGCGAAATCTGGAGTGCCGGCAATAGCTTCCTCGGTAAGGTCTCCAGCCCTTAGAATCTCAACAGCGTTACGAGTTTCTCCGCGTCGATCCTGAAGTTCGTACAGCGTCTTGGCCCAACTCCATACCGTTTCCTGAACCTCTGCTGGGGTCCATTGGTCGCCGGTTAGCTCGGTGAGATACTCCGCTGTGGCCCTTACCTTTGCCGACATAGCAAGGTAGCCCGTGCCTTTGCCGGGATCTGTGCCAGTAGCGTTCAGACTTCCAGCAAACATGGCCTGATCGACCAGCGCAAAGTTTGCCATCCACGCGTCGTTAGTCACCTCGTTGACTACGCCACGCAGGTTCAACATGAATGAGTTGACCTTAGGCCCACTAAGAGTGATGGAGGTCGGGTCTTCAGAACTCAGTGCCCGAACCGAGTTGTTGATCCAGGCGTCAAGAACGCTTTGCTCTCCTTTGTTTCCCTGCACTGAACGGCCCATGACCGAGACGATGGCAGCGCGATCGGTTGGGCGGCCGGCAAGGTTCCAATTTTTCCAGACGTTAAGCGCGTTAATCAGGTTGTTTTCAACGCTGGTTTGAGGGCTCAGACCTGCTAGCAATGCAGCAAATCGAGGAGCATCGACTCCAAAAACATCGATTAACGCCTCGGCCGATTTTCGATACCAGCCTCGTTTCACTGCTCCACCTAGGGCAGCAGCAGCAAACTCAGAGACGGATGGCAGTTGATCAAACAGGTCAACGAATCGTTTTTTGGTATCCGACCGCAGCTTGCGGCGTTCCTCTGGAATAAGGTGACGAGCCTTTTGCTTGTATCCGCGCAGTTTTCCGTCATCGATGATTTCAGATACGGATCGGCCTAAAACCAAGTCAGTTTCAAACTGCTCACGCACCGCGTCCAGATTGACACGCGCAGCCTGCTTCTCGTTGAGGTTGGTGCGAATGTATTCGATTGCGGCATCTATTGCTTGAGTGACCGCCTTGCCAGCGCGTAAGGCGTTTTGAGCGGTAATCAGTGCGCCGTTCCAGATGAGTGCCGGGATTCCAAGCACAGCATCGAAAGTTCCGCCGGTATCAATCTTGAGGTTTTCCAGCTTGGAGATTATTTGGGCTACCTTACTGATTGGCGCTGCCTTCGGAGCCACCTTTTCAACCTTCGCCTCATCAGCCAACTCCTGTTCCCGCTCTTGAATGGCCGTATCCCGGGCCTCTTCAACGCGTTCTAGCAGCTGCCCGACCAGCTCATCTACCTCAGTATCGCGGCCTTCATCATCCAACTCAGAGTCATCAATGATGCCGGCCTTCTCCAGCTTACGCGCCATGGCTTTAACCTGGCTCTTTTTCATGTCGGAGCCCTCATCCTCCAACTTCTGCTTGGCTTGGCCAATGGGGCCGGCGTCGATATCCTGCTCAGCTTGAGCTAGGCGAGCTTCCTCAGCTGCTTGAAGTTCGGCTTCGGTGGGTTCGGCGACTACAGGTTCGGCAGGTGTAGGTGCTAGCTTCTTCTCTAATTCCTGAAGCCGCTCTTCATTGAGGCGACCCAAACGGCCGCGTTTCTGCTTGGTGATACGAAGCTCGTTGAGTTCGGCCTCCTCCGAGATTGCAGGTGCAGGCGCAATACGAACGCCACGTTTTGCCGCCCGCATTTCAGCCTGCTTTTCCGCGACCGATTTACTGACTGCTGGCGCCATGTATCCCTGCGGAACAGACTGAGGGTACTGCTTACGAAGAAATTCAATCCGCGCTTCCGGCAGTCGATTCAGCGTTTCGACCTTTAGTTGCTTTCCAGACTCAGCAGCATTCCGAATCGCCTGCCAATGTTCGAGATTCGAGTCTTCACGTGAAAACTGTTCGCGTACCTCGGCTTGGGTAGCTTTGTTGTCCCGGGCAATTTCTTTGACCCGTGCGTCGTAGTATTGCTGCTCGGTGAGTTCATCATCGGGCTTGGGACCAATAGGAGCGGGCTTAGGCGCAGGCCTCGGCGTTTCGCCAGCCACGGCCTCCTGCTTGTCGCGCAGGATAAACCCTTCGTCTGAAGGATATCCTGTAACCTGCGATTTCTCTTGCAGCAGAAATTGGTCGGTTTCCTGAAGTCCTCCAAAGCGGGTGCGGAGAACCAACCTCTGTCCTGGGGCCAGCTTTTTGATCTCATACAACCCTTTGCCGACAGCTGTGGCCTTGGCCTTGAGCTTCCGGAGTAGGCTGTTTATTCGTGCTGGAGTGTACTCGGGGGCGGGAGTCGGAGTAGGCGCTACTGGAGTAGGGGCAGGGGTTACCGGGGCAGCGACAGGCACCGACACTGGAGTCGCCGTAACCTTTACCTCCGGCATTGTAATCGTCACCGAAGGCACAACCAACGCAGCAGGTTTCTGTGCAGTTCCAGCCTTCGTCTTAGCTGCTAGCTTCTTGAGTTCAGCGCGAACCTGAAGGCCGTGTTTACGCACTTCCTCTGGAGTCATTCCAGACCGCTCGACTGCCCACTTCAAGTAATCCGCGTCGCTATCAGATTTTTTTGTCTGCGTCACGATGTACGCAGCTAGATCAAAGTCGCTGTCGAATCTCGGCAGGTACGTATCCTGAGAGATGCTGTAACGGGGCTTGGCACCGGCAAGATTCTTGGGGAGCTTCGTGGATGTGGTGACCTCGACCACCGGAGCGGGTGCTACCCGTGCCTTTACTTGCCGTACTTCTTGCGGGGTGACTTGGACTTCGGCCCCGCTGCTTTCGGCAGGCCGCCCTCTTTGATCCACTTGTCGCAGTCCCACTTCGATTGGGGGTTGCTGCTCTTCTGCGCGTAGCACGCCTTCATTTGGGCCTTGTTCTTGAACGGCACTGGATATGGTAGGTTGAGTTTGTATTGCAGCAGGCTCAACCCCACCCAATCGGGCGCGGTAACCTGCAAGAGTGATAGCACCCTCTTCGCTCAGCAGGCCGGCATCTTCGGCCGTGAGTAACTGGTCGAGTTCATCCTGCTCGTCGGGAGCTAAGCCGGTTTCGGAATCGACAGTTGCGGCGGGGGCGGCGGCGGGGGTAGGCGCGGGGGTCGGAGTTACAACAGGAGTTACAACAGCCTGCGGTTCTGGTGCAGGTGCAGCCACCGGGGCGGGCGCAGGGGCCACCTCTTCGGCTGGCATGGGAATTCCAGCCTCTTGAGACATCCGCAGGACATCCTCCGGCGTAATCTCGGGCTCGATGTCGATCGGGCCGGTGGGTTGCGGTCCGTCTTCAAGGCCGGCAACCGTTGCTGTTGAACGCGGCAGCGGGTTTGCGGGATCTGCGCCCGTGGCCTCGGCGATTGCGTTTGCTCTCGCAAGATTCGGATTCCGCTTAGATCCAATGGCACCACCAACAAGTCCGCCGGTCGCAGCGCCAATAAATCCAGCCTGCGCCACACCGTCCATGATACCGCGCTCAGGTTCGTAGGTAACCTTGGCAGCCATGTTGCCCATGGACTGCTCCAATGATTCCTGAAGACCTTCTGTCACGACGCCCTCTACGCCGCCACGAATCATGTTCTGAGTCCGTAAGCTAGCAGCCTTCGGAATCAGCCTTTCAGCGAGGCGAGCCCCAACGCCACCGATGTTGGATTTTCCAAAACGGATTTTTCCTGCCACGCCAAGCACACCCTCCGACACACCGCCGATGGCAGCGTTTAGAAGGAACGATTGAGATTCCAGCTGCGACGCCTGCGCTTGAAGATCCTCAGCTCCTTGCGAGTCACCAGCTGCAAGTCGTTCAGCAATGCGCCGGTTAATAACTCTGCGGGCATCTTCAGCTCCAGCTTCACCTGCGGACAATCCGTAGAGAGCGCCTGCTCCAACGGGACCTGCTAAAAGCGCACCTGGAAGTACAGACAGCGTGCTTCCAACGCCGCCAGCAATCTGAGCTGGGATACTTTCTTGAACTCCAGGTAGCGAAGGGAACGTCTCGCGCCCAAATTCTTGAACGGATTGACCGGCTTTTGAAAGAGCACCTGGACCAGAAGGCTCAACCGTTTGTTGGATCGGGCGACCTGTGTATGGATTGACATTCGGAGGAGGGAAGAATGCGATAGCTCGTTCCGCGCCTTTCATGGCTCCGCCGAAGCCTTCAGTGATGGCCTTAGGCAGCTCTGAAACCACGCCTCCAATCGTTTCAAGCGTACCGTAATCACCAGCACGGTACTTTGCGGCCTCCTGTGATTCCGTCTCAGCTGCTAGCTCTTCCTGCCGCTGACTAAGAAGTCCTTGTCGGATCGCCTGATAATTCTCACGAACGTAGGACTGAGCCTGCTCATCCGTAATGTCATCCGGGAACGCTAACCGGCCTAGTTCGCGTCCAAAGTCGATCTCGATTGCCATAGTAGGTTAAAGTTCCACGGGCGCACGACCACGCGGCATTCGCAGGATTGCGTCAAATTGCTCCTGAGACAATCCCAATGGATAGGAGTTCGTTCCAGCTGCTGTTGGAACGCCTGACTGGTTAAGTGCTTGGCGTAATTGAAGCCCAAGAACTGCGGGATCCATACCGTTGGCCTGAGCTTCAAGCATGGCTTGGCGAAGCTCCTCTGGATCAAGCTCTGAAAGCGACTCACTTGACATTGAACTGGCTGGCGCAAGCGAATCAACCGGAAGCCTTACTTGAGCTGGAGCCGCTGCTGGAGCATTGGTTCTACCGCGTCCGATAGGGGGAAGCCCTGCAATAGACCGAACATCCATCACGCGATTTTTGCCTTGAGGCATAGGCGCCCCTGTACCTAGACCTGTAGTTTTAATGCCTCGACGAGTTGCTCGTTTTTCGCGCTCTAAATTAAGGTCCGCTTGAATCTGCTCAGGAGATTTTCCAATCGAAAATGTCTGATCTTCAACAACCCTTAGGTTTCCTTGTTTGTCTCGTTCAAGGTTAAATTCTTCGGTGCCTTTATCCTGCATCGTTTGCAGTTGCTTCTCAGCGGCGTCAATGTCGTCAAAGATTCCTGGCTCTTTATCAGCAGATGCAAGCCTTGCAGCCGTAAGTTGCCTGACTCGCTCAGGGGTCAAATTCATGCGAACTTTCCCTCCACCAGGAGTCTCTATTTCCTCATATCCAAGAGGCGGCTCTTTTACCGCCCTTGCAGCCGGAACCATGTACTGACGGCCATTGATTGTGATGCGTTGACCACTGCCAGCCGGAGCACCAGCTCCCATAGGAGCCGCAGTTATCGGCGCTTCACCTCCGTCGAATATATCTGGCGTGGAAATGTCTTCGATCTGACGGTTTACTTCATCTGGAAGTTCCGCATCAATCGGCATGAACCCCCGCCGAATCATGGCCACGTTCTCGGCTCTTTTGTCAGCCATCGTTCGCGCTGTACCTCGTAGGCGTCCAGCTTGGTATGCTGGGCTTCCGATAACTTCCGGAGATAACGGCGGCTGGGTTCCGTACATTGCAGCGATTTCACCCTCGGCGGCTGCTAGCGTATCGGATTGAAGACGGCGATCGCGCTTCAAAGCAGATCCTGCGTAGTCGGGTAAACCTTGAGAATTTAAAATCAAATCCTGACCAAACTGGCTGGCTGCCGCATCAAGTCGCGCCTGAATACGTTCCTGCAACGCAGCCTCCCGATCGGTGCCCATTTGGGTGTAATACTGTTCCCGCACCCGCGTATCCTCTCGCCGCTGCGCTGCTGCTTCCTCCCTGGCTTGGCGTTGATTCGCCAGCTGGAGTCCTGCGAGGTACGATTGCCCAATGTTTTCGAGTCCTGAGAATGGGTTTGCCATAAGATTAGATCGTTTTCGGCATGATGCTCTGTTGCATTGCAACATTGCTGCTTCCAGGGCTTGCGGCACCTCCCATTTGTCCTAAAGCGCCGAATCCAAGGTTGGTCAATCCAGACCCTAGCGATCCAAGATACTGGCTTCCAACACCGCCTGCGCTTGCCATATTATACGACCCAAGCAAAGCGGCTTGTTTTTTGGTGCGTTCATCAGCCCTCAAGTTTGCAAGCATCTGAGGCGTAAACTCGTAATTCGCCAGCTGCGACAGCGGCGTGGTTCCCAGAATGTTTGAAAACTGCTGAGCACCCGCCTGCTGGAGATCCAGTGAAGTCCTACCTAGGTCTCGCGCCGTTAGGTTGCGAGCCGCTTGGCTTCCAGCGTAACCGCCAGTTAAAGCCTTTGAGGCGGTATTGCGTTGGATTTGGGAAGCAAGGTCAGGGGGCAGCTCTCCGCGAAGCAACGACATTGCGTTCTGGGTGCGCTGAGCTTGGCCCTCCTGATAGCCGGGAATCTGGAGGCCAAGAGACTCAAGAAGCTGCGCTCGGTTGAAGGCGTTTCGTTGAGCTTCAAGCTCTCTGGTTTGAGGCGCCAGTTTCCCTGCCTCTCCCACTGCTGAGCCGACGTCGAGGCCAGGCATATTCGCGACGCCGCGAGCGCCAGCGCGATCCTTGCTAGCTTGATTGGCTCCGACTGCTGCGCCGATGCCTCCGACGGCAGCTCCGGCTCCGATTCCTATAACTGCTGTGGCTACGAATGACATAGTAAGTATTGGTTTTGACCCACGTAAGTGAGGTCGTTCAAAAGCTCTTCGTGATCCGTCTTGTTATCCAGATTCAGGTGAACCGTGGTCCAAATGGTGTCCTCATGGATTAACAGCACGCGGCGAGTTCCTGGCTTGGTGATGCCCGAATACGGCGCTACGTAGGTCACCATGCCCTCGTTCTCGCTAACCACCGTGACCCTGCCTTTGGTGATGAAGAACGGATTGTCGAACTTATGGATGCGGCTGGTGACGACACATCCAGCCGGCATGAAGATTTCACGCACGTACATCCCCTCTGGGAACGTGTGCTTTAGCGGACACTCCTGCTGGGGAATATTCGCCACGAACGCTTCCCACCTGTCCAGACGATCATCGAACGTGACGGTCTCGTCCGTCAGGATATCGAGCCACGTCACTGGCTGAACGGCTACTGGAAGCTCCTCAGTCATCAGATAAATCCACCGAACCGAAATTGAATCTTCGCGGACCCGAACGGCTGCACGTTAATCACGCTGCGCTCATTGGGGCTGTACGCCTCAAGCTCATTCCGAAGCGATCGTAGTGCTAGCTGGATCTCGCGCTCAGCCTCGGTGTACTGATTTCGGTCTTCCTTCTGGATCGCTTTCATCATGTGCTTGATCGCCTGGAGGTTCCCGATAAACAGCCAGTCTGAATCAACGATCGCCGGTATGAAGTCCAGACGAACGATCGCTTCCACGACCGTGTTGGTGCAAG
>Ga0164293_10005664_pt1 | contig 10635 bp, 6 predicted proteins | sample GEODES118metaG_FD_111487 | JGI IMG/M metagenome (GOLD analysis project Ga0164293, IMG submission 111487) | Eutrophic lake water microbial communities from Lake Mendota, Wisconsin, USA - GEODES118 metaG | ecosystem: Environmental > Aquatic > Freshwater > Lake | place: USA: Lake Mendota, Wisconsin...
AATAATGCAGTCGATACATGGGTTCGTAATGCGGCAAACAGTGCTTCGTCATATGCTAATGGTGCATTTGGTGTCGCTAACTCCGCTAGTTCTTATGCTAACGGTTCATTTGTTCAGGCTAACACTGCTACTACGAATGCAGCTACTGCTGACCAGCGTGCCGTAACATCTGGTGATTATGCCAACTCAGCATACATTCACGCCAATTCATCTTATGCATTTGCAAACACTATTGCATCAGGTTCTGCGATTGACTCATGGGTTCGTTTGGCTTCTAATGCCGCGAGTTCATATGCTAACTCTGCTTATGCCGCAGCCAATGTTGCAGATCAAAGAGCTGTCACATCAGGTTCTTATGCCAACTCCGCTTTCGTTGCAGCCAATACGGCCGATCAACGTGCAGTAACATCTGGTGTATACGCTAATGCAGCATACACATTAGCTAACGCCAAGTTCTCCACATCTGGTGGTACAATCTCTGGTGATGTTAATGTTACAGGTAACTTGACCATCACTGGTCAAACAACATACGCCAACACAACAACGGTACTTTTAGGTGATAACATTATCACCTTGAACGCCGACATTCCGGTGGCAACTGCACCGACAGAGAATGCCGGCATTGAAGTGGCGCGTGGAAGTTCCACGAACACATCTATACTCTGGAACGAAACCACAGACAAGTGGACATTCACAAATGATGGTACCAACTACAGTAACATAGGTTCAGCAGATTCTGAGTCCTACGCCAATTCCGCATATCTTGCCGCAAACACTGCCGACCAACGTGCGGTAACTTCAGGCACATTCGCTAATGCCGCATTTGGTGCCGCCAACTCCGCGTCTTCATATGCCAACGGTGCCTTCTTGTTTGCCAATACGGCCGATCAGAAAGCAGTAACAAGTGGCTCTTATGCTAATGCTGCATTCGGTATTGCCAATTCTGGATCCTCGTATGCCAACGGTGCTTTCACGGCAGCAAACAATAAACTGTCCACTTCTGGTGGTACAATTACTGGTGACTTAACAATTAATGGCAACATCACAGTTTCTGGATGCACTGCAACCTTAACTGTTGAAACCTTAAGAGTACACGATTCTATTATCGATGTTGCATGGGATGTAACTGGTGTACCTGCACTTGATGCTGGTGTTCGCGTTGTTCGCGGTGATTCTAATCCTGTACTGTTGAAGTGGAACGAATCAATCGACAAGTGGACATTCACCAATGATGGCACAAATTATTCAAACATTGGTTCATCGGCCGCAGAAGATTATGCCAACACAGCATTTGCAACTGCCAATGCGTCTGCCAACTTCATAACAATTGGTACTGCAAACTCTGCAAGTGTTTATGCTAATGCCGCCTATTTACATGCCAATGCAGCCTTTGCGGCTGCTAATACTGGTGGCGGTGGTGGTACAACAGACACATTTGCTAGAAATCAAGCCAATGCGGCATTCACACAAGCAAATACTTCTATATCACTAAATGTTGCCGTTGATAGTTTCACTGGTGATGGTTCAAACACAGAATTTACATTAAGTGTAACTCCGTTCAACAAAAACTTCACTACCGTTACACTAGATGGTATTTCACAACACAAATCTGCATACAATGTCAGTAGCAACATATTAACATTCTCTGGCGCACCTGATACTGGTGTTGCAATTGATGTTTCTGTTTTCTATGGTGGTTCTCAAGGTTCTGGACAATATCAGACCAGAAACTACACTGGTGACGGTACAACTGTAAACTACACAGTCTCCGCAAGAACAACTGCAAATAGTGTCATGGTAATGGAAAACGGTATCGTACAAACACCAATCACCGACTATACATTGACTGGAACAACTCTAACATTTGTAATTGCACCGACAACTGGCACAAAGATTCAGATTAGAGAAATGTCTTATGGCAGTGATGATGCAACTGCCGCTTCGTCATATGCCAACTCAGCATACATACAAGCTAACTCTGCATTTAGTACTGCAAACACAAAAGCATCAACTGGTAAAGCTATAGCAATGGCAATAGTATTTGGATTCTAAGGAAATAAAATGGCAAACCCAAACATAGTAGCGGTAACAACAATTAACGGAAACACAACAGTTCAGTCAATCACCACAGCTGCAACTGCGATTGTTGAGAATGGTTCCAGTAGTGGTAAAGTATATAAGATTAACTGTTTAATTATTGCAAACATTGATGGTGTTAATGCATCGGACATTACTGTTGACTTATATAGAAACTCAACAGCATTTAAAATTGTTAATACTGTTTCTGTTGCCGCTGACAGTTCATTCACTGCAATTGACAAAACATTGTCTCTGTACCTAATGGAGGGTGATGCACTACGTTTGACCGCTGGCAATAACAGCAGACTTCAAGGCGTATGTTCATTTGAGGAGATTTCTTAATGTTTAATGGCGGTGTTCGTGGTAAAAGAGCAAAAGACGGTGTTGGTTTTTTATCAACAGCTGAACAATTTAACCAAAAAAGTTTTCTTGTTCCAACAGTAACTTCATTTTCGGTTACTGATGTTTCTTATGTTCCACTAGATGACACGGCCGTTGATACTGCAGGTGGTCAAACGATTGTTATTAATGGTTCAGGTTTTGCTTCAGGTGCCACGATTCAAGTTGGTGCCACAACGATTGCTTCAGTAACATTTGTTGACCAAAGCAGATTGGCATTTACAGCACCAGCACTCAGTTCTGGCAGTTATACAATCTATGTCACAAACAATAATGGTGGTACAGGTATTTTAGTATCTGGTTTAGTTTATTCCGGACTACCAACATTCACAACAACTGCAGGAACACTAGGCGCAGTCTACGAAACTGCAAACATCAATACTGCCATTGTTGCAACTGGTGATGCACCAATTACATATTCGGTGATATCAGGTACATTGCCGACTGGTGCAACACTAAATTCAAATGGTACAATCACCGGTAATGCGCCTGTCGATGGCTCAAGTACAACATATTCATTTACAATTCAAGCATCCGACGGACAATTACAGGAGTCAACACGTTCTTTCTCGCTAACTATTAATACCGATGTGTTGACTTGGGGTTTGGCTAACAATACAGTATATACATTAGATGAAGCAGCAATGTCCAATGTGACTTTGACTGCAACAAGTTCGGCCAACGCAAACTCTGGTGTGACATTTGCAGCCAATACATTACCGACAGGTGTGTCTTTATCTGGTAATACAATATTTGGAACACCAACAGTTGAAGAAACAGTTTATTCTGAATTGACTGCTACTGCTACACAAACAGGAAGAACTGCGACTCGTTTTGTGTCTTGGACGGTTTCAGTATCCGAACCTTTCTTCAAATACGTGTCGTTGTTGCTAAAAGGTAATGGCACCAACGGCGCACAGAATAATACATTTTTAGATGGTAGTACAAACAACTTTGCTATCACACGTAATGGTAATACTACTCAAGGTACATTTAGTCCATATGGTAGTAACTGGAGTAATTACTTTGATGGTACTGGAGATTCCTTGACCGGAAATATGGCACAAATTATTAATTTTGGAACAAACGACTTCACTGTTGAGTTTTGGGTCAATTTTTCTAACGCGGCCGACACGGTATTTTATATCTTCGATGGTCGAGATTCTTCAACTCCCTCGGCATGGGCATTATATAGATCAGCAGGTGGCGCTTTGTCATGGTACAACGGCACATCAAACTACTCAGCTTCATTGACTGATACAAACGTATGGACTCATGTGGCCTGGAGCAGAAGTGGAACTTCATTGCGTACATTTATCAATGGTGCTTTGACCAACACATTCACTGACACCACCTCATATACAGCAGTTCCGGCAACATCAACTATTGGATCCAGATTCAATGGAGTTGAATATATCAATGGTTATATTTCTAATTTTCGTATTGTAAAAGGCACCGCGGTGTATACTAGTGCATTTACTCCAAGCACTACGCCACTAACGGCAATAGCAAACACAAGTTTATTAACCTGTCAATCTAATCGTTTTATAGATAACAGTACAAACAACCTCACTATTACTAGGAACGGAGATGTTTCTGTACAACGTTTCAGTCCATTCAGTCCTACTGCTGAATACAGTACCAGCACAATCGGTGGGTCAGCATACTTTGATGGTACTGGGGATTACTTGTCTTACGCACAATCTGGATCAACATATCCTAGTCAAGTATCTTTTTTAAATGGTTCAACAGGTACAGGAACTATTGAATTCTGGGTTTATCAAAATTCTAGTAGTCAGGGTGTTAACACATATGATTATCCACCGGTAATTGCTGTTGGTAGTACTTATTTTAGTACAGGAATTACAACAGGTAATAAAGTAAGAGTTTATTGGTATATAGGTTCACCTACTTATTTTGACTCAACAGGAACTGTACCGTTTAGATCATGGGCACATGTAGCCATTGTTAGAAACGGAGCCACTATAACTATATACATAAACGGTGTATCTTCAGGGTCAACCGCATACACCGGTTGGTCTTGGGCAGCTACCGCCGACGGCTCTAATTTATATATAGGTTATACTAACCCCGGCGCCAATACGGTATATCTTACTGGATATGTAAGTGATTTAAGGATTGTCAATGGCACTGCAAATTATACATCAAATTTTACACCGGCGACCACACCATTAACCTCAATCACAAATACACGATTGCTACTTAACATGACCAACGCTGGTATTATTGATAACGCAATGATAAACAATTTAGAAACAGTTGGCAACACACAAATCTCCACAACGCAAAGTAAGTTTGGCGGAAGTAGTATGCGTTTTGATGGTAGTGGAGATGGAATATTAATACCATACACTTCACTTCATCACTTGTCTGGAGATTTTACGATTGAGTTTTGGGTTTATTGGAATGGAGCCGCAGGAACTCATATGTTGATTAATAAAGGTGGTGGTGTTGGTATTGGATATGCGAGTTATGAAATTTACATTGACGGCACAACAGATAATGCTAGATTTGCTGGAAGTTCCACGAACACAGGATATAACCTTGGTGGAGAATCTGCTACAGGTAACATGGGTATAGTGCCGACAAATACATGGACACATATAGCATTGACTAGATCGGGTACTGCGTTTAGAGGTTTTGTAAATGGTGTTCAAGGATTTAGCCAAACATCATCCGTGATACCGTATGATACAAGTCCAAGAGGATTACTAATTGGCTCTAGTTATGCCACCACGTGGGGTTCAACTCCTAACGGAACATTTAATGGTTACATAGACGATCTCCGCATCACCAAAGGTTATGCACGTTATACAAGTAACTTTACTCCACCAACCTCGACATTTAAAAACCGGTAAGATAAATAGTACATGGCACTAACAAAATTACAACCAGCAAACTTGGACTCAGCCAATGACTTCTCATCATTGGTAACTTCAGTATTCTCAATTGCAAACTCAGCATTCCTTCAAGCAAACACAGCAACGAATGATGCTGCAACAGCGGCCACCAATTATCTACCAACCGGTGATTACGGTTCTGTTGTTCCGGCTGCCAACACTTTAGATGAAGAAACTGTTGTCACATACGATTTAAAGACTGAACCTTCAAAACCAGCAAATTACTTTCTAGAGTTGGACTTTGGGCCACTCTAAACATAAATAGAATATAAAAAAGGACTTTTAAATGCCAACACAGATACAATTAAGAAGAGGTAGTACTGTACAAACATCTACCTTTACTGGTGCCGCAGGTGAGATTACAGTAGATACCGATAAAAAAGTTGTTGTTGTACACGATGGTTCTTCTGCTGGCGGTGTTCCACTTGCACGTGCTAACCACACTCAATCCGCGTTTGATGCTGCCAACACTACAGTAACTGCCGCAGCAGCTGCTAGTTCGTATGCCAACTCCGCATACTCAACGGCAAACACTGCGGCAACAAATGCAACCACGGCAGATCAACGTGCCGTAACATCTGGTGCTTATGCTAATGCGGCCTTTGCTGCAGCTAATGCCAAGTTCTCTGCAACCGGTGGTACTATTTCTGGTGACGTTGTTGTCACTGGTAATTTGAGTGTCTCTGGTAATGTATTCAGTGTTGAAGCGACAAATCTGAGCGTTGAAGATAACATGATTTATCTTAACGCTAACAACACCGTAGCGAATCCTGATCTTGGTTTCGCAGCTAATTATAACGATGGCACATATCACCACACTGGTGTGTTCCGTGATGCGACTGATGGTACATGGAAGTTCTTTTATAACTATGATCCAGAACCAGATGCTTCAGCATATATCGACACAGCGCACGCTACATTTAGAATTGCTAACTTAACAGCCAATCTGATTACTGATGTTGCAACTATCCGTGGTTACGATCCGATCAATCACACAAATGTTGCATACACTCATGCCAATGCCGCTTTCGTGGCAGCCAATAACTCAACAGATTCTTGGGTTCGTGATGCCGCTAACTCAGCATCGTCTTATGCTAATGGTGCTTTTGGTGTTGCCAATACTGCTGCAACAAATGCGACCACGGCAGATCAACGTGCAGTAACTTCTGGTGTTTATGCCAATGCTGCATATGGTGTTGCCAACTCCGCCAGTTCTTATGCCAATGGTGCTTTCACACAGGCAAACTCTGCATTCAATAACGGAACCTCTGCGTCATCATATGCAAACGGTGCTTTCTCAGCTGCCAATTCAGCCAGTTCATATGCTAATGCGGCCTTTGTTAAGGCTAACACAGGCGGCGGTGGTTCAGGACTATTCAACTCTTCAATCAATGTAGCAACTGGTTACGCAATCACAAGTTCTTTGGCAAATGCTGTAGTGTTTTCTGCCAATGCAACAATCTATTCGATTTATGTAACAAACATTGGTCCAGATGTTAATGCTGCCGTGACTGTAACTGGTGACTTTACACCAACAGGTTCTTCTGCAAACGTTTCGTTGTTTAGAAATATTCCAATACCATCTCGTTCTTCCGTAGAGATGTTGAAAAAACCGCAAGTTGTTAAGGCAAACGACATTATCAAAATGCAATCGTTTGTCAATGGCACTGCTGCTTCTTCTAATGCACACGTAACTATTGTATACGAAACCACTGCATTGTCTTCTTTTGATAGATCAGCTGCATTGGCTGGTACAGGTTACTCCGCACTTTATGCTGCAACAGGTAGTCCAGCAGTTATTGAGAGTATCAAAATTGTCAACCAAGATACTGCATTTGGCAACCACGCAATCAGTATTATTTGGACAAACTCAGGCAATACGATACAAGGTTATATTGCCAAAGACATTATTTTACCTGCAAACTCTACAATTGAATTGTGTGAGGCACCAAAATATCTGTATGCTGGTGATGAGTTAGATTTCTATTCATCATTTGCTAACGTAGTATCGGTGTTCGTATCAGCTAAACGCACAGCATAAGAGAAACACCATGGCAATTAGTGGAATATTAACAAGTCAGAACCATTATAACCAGAGGGCTAGTGGTTTTTGGCCAACTAGTGTTTACGCATTGCCGACCATAGCAGTGGAATATTTGGTGGTAGCCGGCGGCGGCAGTGGAGTTTCAAAAACCAAAGGTGGCGGTGGTGGTGCCGGCGGCGTGTTAAATTCAACATTGGCAGCGGCATTGGCCACATCTTTTACCGTTACAGTAGGTGCTGGCGGAACAGGCGCCACGACTGTTGACGCAGCAGGAAGAAAAGGAAATGATAGCGTATTTGCAACTATAACTGCAACTGGCGGTGGAGGAGGAGTAGCAAACTATGAAGAATTTCCTATTAACAATGGAAAAAATGGTGGGTCTGGTGGTGGTGGATCAACAAACTACGGTACTGGATCAGGCCAAGCCGGCGGTACTGGTATTGCTGGTCAAGGTAACAACGGAGGTGCCGGCTTTGGAAATGCTAGCAATGGTACAGGCGGCGGTGGCGGTGGTGCAGGTGCAGTAGGTGGTGCAGGTGTATCTAACGTTCCCGGAAATGGTGGCGCAGGATTATATTTTGCTCAATTCACAAACGCAGGTGCACCTTCGGGATATTATGGCGGTGGTGGCGGCGGGTCACATACCTATACTAACGGCGGCGGCATTGGTGGTATTGGTGGCGGTGGTTCTCTTACAGATAATCCAAACCCAACTGGAGTAGGAACAATTAATACTGGCGGCGGCGGTGCCGGCGGCAAAGGTACCGAGACCGCTCAAAACGGTGGTAACGGTGGATCCGGTATAGTTATTGTTCGTTATCTTGCTACATTTGCAGCAGCCACAGCAACCACTGGTTCACCAACAGTCACACTTGCTGGTGGTTATAGAGTGTATACTTTCACCAGTTCCGGTTCAATAACATTCACTGATGAGCTGGCACCACTGGTAAGTAAAAAAGCAATATTTGGATATGGATATACCAGCGCCAATCTATCAATGACCAATTTAGTATCGGATACAGGTGTAGTTGCTACTGACACAGCCGGTGTAGGTACCATAAGAAGAGCGCTGGCGGCCGCAGGGTATGGAACCGATAAAGCTATATTTGGGTATGGTTTTGCTGCGCCCAACACAGCAATAACCAATCTAGTTTCAAATACAGGTGTGGTAGCTACCGATACTGCTGGGGTAGGCACTGCTAGATATGAAATTGCGGCTGCCGGTTATGGCACTGATAAAGCTATCTTTGGATATGGATATGGTACTGCATTCACAGCAATAACCAATCTAGTTTCAAATACAGGTGTGGTAGCTACCGATACTGCTGGTGTTGGTACTGCTAGAAGTGCTTTGGCGGCTGCTGGGTATGGAACTGATAAAGCTATCTTTGGATATGGTACCGCGCCATCAGATTCTGCAATAACCAACTTAGTATCAAATACAGGTGTAGTAGCTACCAATACTACTGGTGTTGGTACTGCTAGAAGTTCATTGGCGGCCGCTGGGTATGGAACTGATAAAGCTATATTTGGATATGGTCTCACCGGTGCATTATTGTCAATGACCAACCTAGTATCAAACACTGGTGTAGTTGCTACTGACACTGCTGGTGTTGGTACAGCTAGAAACGGATTAGCAGCCGCGGGGTATGGGACTGATAAAGCTATATTTGGATATGGTAATGCAGGTACAAATACAGCAATAACCAATTTAGTATCAAACACTGGTGTAGTTGCTACTGATACTGCTGGTGTTGGTACTGCTAGACAATTACTTGCGGCCGCATCTTACGGTTCATAGAATTTAATCGACCTAAATATTTTTTTTACAACAACCTTTTTTATGGATAAATTATGGCGTCAAATCTAAACTCTGAATTCAACTATCGTTACCAAGTTATTGGTAGCACACCGTGGGAAAAAATTAAAACTCTACAAGGCTTCTTAGTCGGTAGAAAACGAGCAGCAGTACTTGAAGAATGTGCTGAACTTAAATATCAAGCTAAACTAGAAGAGTTGAATCATCTAAGAGAAATACCGGCAGCAAAGCACCTTATTTTAAATTTGCGGGCTGAAATTCTGGAATTAGAATCACACTTAGATGACCAAAAACATGCGTTCGAACTTAATCGTAAAGAGATTAAGATATTGGAAAAGTTAATGGCAGAACTTTATACTGAAGTTGAACCAACAAGACTTAAACATGAAGACGGCACACCTTATACAGATGATGAGATGTTTGAGGAAAATGCTAACTATGAATTTACTGTAACTGTTGGGCGTGAAATTCAGGCAGAAATTATTGCCAATGGTAGACCAAGTCCTGCAAAATTGTTAAATGCAATGAGCAATCCACAAACACTAGAATCACTTAAATTAGTTGGCCTTATTCCAAATGAAACATCATTGTTGACAAAGAACGATGTTGTTGGATTAATTGGTAACGATAAAACCGAGTAAAACAAATGAGTCTTTTAAACGACATTTTTTCGTTGCGTGGTATGAATGATCTGAGAGCAGATGGCTTTTGGCCGACTAGTGTTTATGTCTTAACAGTGGCCGCAACTCAAAAGGCTATATTTGGTTATGGAGGCAATGCGAGTGGTACCAATGTGTCGATAACCAACCTAGTGTCGAATACAGGTGTTGTTGCTACTGATACCACAGGTGTTGGTACTGCTAGATATGGATTGGCAGCTGCAACTTATGGCAATGATAAAGCTATATTTGGATATGGATCTTCGGTTGCTAATGGTGGAGAATCGTTAACCAATCTAGTATCAAACACTGGTGTAGTCGCTACAAATACTACTGGCGTTGGTACTGTAAGACTTGAATTGGCAGCTGCCGGTTACGGTATCGATAAAGCTATATTTGGATATGGTTACAATGGACCTAATTATTCAATGACAAACCTAGTATCAAACACTGGTGTAGTTGCTGCTGATGTTACTGGTGTTGGTACTGCACGCCGGCAACCGGCTGCTGCAGGTTACGATTCAGACAAAGCTATATTTGGATATGGATTTGCTGGTGCTTATCTTGCAACGGTCAACCTAGTATCAAACACAGGTGTTGTTGCTAGCAATACCACAGGTGTTGGTACTGCTAGATATGGACTTGCTGCATCTAGGTATGGTACTAATAAAGCTATATTTGGATATGGTGAGGGTGCCGGCGGTAAGATATCTG
>Ga0164293_10005665_pt1 | contig 10633 bp, 6 predicted proteins | sample GEODES118metaG_FD_111487 | JGI IMG/M metagenome (GOLD analysis project Ga0164293, IMG submission 111487) | Eutrophic lake water microbial communities from Lake Mendota, Wisconsin, USA - GEODES118 metaG | ecosystem: Environmental > Aquatic > Freshwater > Lake | place: USA: Lake Mendota, Wisconsin...
CGATCCGTAGCGAACGTTGAACAGAACCTCGGGAATCGTTTTTCCTTGATACGGAGCTCGCCCCGTTAAGGCTGCGTAGCAAACACTTCCGAGAGAATACAAATCGCTTCGCACACTGACGGGCTTTCCTTCCGCTTGTTCAGGTGGCATAAAGTCTGCTGTCCCCAAGACCGAGCCTTCCACGGTCGAATCAGAACCACCGAACAGTTTCGCGATTCCAAAGTCGGTCAGCTTCACTCTCCCCTGGGAGTTGAGCATCAAGTTTGCCGGTTTCAGATCGCGATGAATGATTCCGAAATCATGTGCATGTTTTAGTGCCGAGCAAATCTCAATTGCCATATCGATAACCCGGGGCCACGCCATGCGCTTTTCGCGTCTTAGCAATTGCTGCAGATTCTCTCCATCGACGTACTCCATCGAGTAAAAGAGGAGGCCTTTCTCCTCGCCGAAGCCGATGAGTTGCACAATGCCTGGATGCTTTAGTTTAAGAAGGGTCTGAATCTCGGCATCAAATCTGCGACGAAATCTCTGGTGTTGCGCCATGCCCGCGGAAATCACTTTGATCGCGACCGGGTCATTGGTTTTGTTGTTCACGCCATGGTACACGGTCCCCATACCTCCCTGTCCGAGAGTCCGCACGACGCGATACGGACCGATGTATTCAAATTCGGGAGTTTCCATGGTTTCTATGAAGGCTCGTGGAGGAGAGTTTCGATTTGAGTGACTGCCAACAAAAGCGACTTAGCAGCCATGCGGAAGTTCATGTGCCCCGAGACTTCCGGCTGGATATCGAGAAATAATTGAGTCGCAGCTTTCAGTTTACTCAATTTTTTGCGAGCCAAATGAAGGTATTTTTCCGAGTCGCCACTTTCAAAAGAAGGACCGAGCGCGAGCATATAGTCGTAGAGCTCACGATGTACCTCGGCCAGTTCTTCGTCGTCCGTGGATTCATCGGAATGTTTCAGAAACGTTCGAACCATCCAAACATGGCTCAAAACAGCGTCGATCTGTGCCATTCGGTCTTTTTCGTGGGTCATGAATCGATATCTCTTGGCTAGGTTACACTGGATGGATGAGGCCGTTATCGCGTGTCTGGCTGGACTTTTGGTATCATAAGGCAAGCGGCAGTTGGAAACATCCCAACCCGAAGCGTAATGAGCTGGTTGCCTTGATGGATTTGCCGTAAGGCAAAGTAACTATCCCAACCCGAAGCGTAAGCGAGGGACCCACAAACCCTGCCTCATATTGCGGGTGGGTATGGCAAAATTTCATTCGCTCGCCTAAAGGATTACTTTCATTTGAATTTTGAGTTATTACCAAGTATCAAGTTCTATCCATGCCAGATTTGATTGCCCAGGGACCAACGCCGACGGATCGTTGGCGTCGGTCTTTGTCCAAAACAGAGAATGCATCGGGCTCGATTATTTTGGGCCGGACCGCTGCGGGCTGGGCCATCCCATGGGACGATCGTATTTCGCGAAATCATGCAAAAATCACTTGGACTGGTAAGCGATTAGAAGTCGTCCGATTGATTGAATCGAGGAATCCTATTTTCTACAAGGGCCTTCGGAAAGACGAGTTTGATATTGCAGTCGGCGACCACTTTGTGATCGGTCAGACTACATTCAGTTTGGTCGACCAACGATTGCGTGTTATGTCTCAGTCGGATGAACCGCCAGCGCTCACCGAGTTGACATATGCACCTGCTCAATTGCGACAAATTCGATATCGGGATGCGGACCAACGGATCGATGTACTAAGTCGATTGCCCGAAATCATAGCAGGCAGTAGTTCGGACGAGGAGTTGTGTGTTCGCGTCGTCAATGTTTTGATGCAGGGTATTCCGCAAGCCGGTCTTGTTGCGATTGTGGCGGACCCGCGGAAGTTTGAAAGCTCCGCCGCTGGTACGAACCTCGGACAAGCATTCAGGGAAGGAACCGACTCAGCCGCACGTCCCTTCGGTGAACCAACGGATTCGGGAATCCGGTTACTCCATTGGGATTCGCGAAATGCATTGGGGAATCAGTTCTCACCATCGGCTCGGCTCATCGAACAATCCGTCGAAACTCGCCAAAGTATGCTTCATATTTGGAATCGTACGCAAGAGAAAAGTACGACAACATACACTCAGAGCGAGAATGTTGATTGGGCATTCTGCACACCGATCGTCAGTGAAGCCTGTCCTGGGTGGGCGATTTATGTCGCAGGCGATTTTTCAACATTCTCGGATCAAAAGAGCATCCAAGAAGCAACTACTTCTTTTGAATTAGAATTGCAGGACGATTTAAAGTTCACAGAATTGACTGCCACTACGATTAGCTCACTGCGTCAGATGCGACTATTGCAACGCCGACAGGATTCGCTGCGCCCGTTCTTTGCGCCTGTCGTACAGCGGGCTTTGGTAACGAGGGATCCTGACGAAGTCTTGGCACCGAGAGAAGCGGACGTATCCGTATTGTTCTGTGACCTGAGGGGATTTTCGCGGCAGAGCGAAGAGTCTGGAGATAAGCTTTTGGATTTGCTGCGGCGAGTAAGTGACGCGCTCGGGGTCATGACACACCATATCCTTGCACGAAATGGAGTCGTTGGAGATTTTCATGGCGATGCTGCGATGGGATTTTGGGGCTGGCCACTCGGTCAAGAAGATTCGGTGTTGCATGCGGCGCAGGCGGCGCTAGCCATTCGCGCGGAGTTCGAAGCCTCGGCAGCGATCAAGAATCACCCCTTGTCTGGCTTCCGTGCGGGGATCGGAATCGCGACAGGCAAAGCAGTTGCGGGACGTATAGGGACTGTCGATCAAGTGAAAGTGACAGTGTTCGGACCTGTGGTGAATCTGGCTTCGCGACTGGAGAGCATGACAAAACAAATTCGTGCACCGATCCTTATTGATGAATCGACGGCTAGTCGATTTCGACTGCAAATGCAGCCTGGAGGCCCTCGCATTCGGCGTGTCGCGCGCGTCCTTCCGTTTGGGATCAGCACTCCCCTAACCGTCAGTGAACTATTGCCGGCCGCAGGGGAAGGCGAATTGCTGACCGACGAACACATTCGAGCTTACGAAAGTGCCCTCGACAGTTTGCAAGATGGAAATTGGGGAGAGGCGTTTCGGTTCCTGCATCTCGTACCGGCGGAGGATCGTGTCAAAGACTTCCTCACCGTATTCATAGCCCAACATGGGCGAACACCGCCCGCCAATTGGCAAGGTGTGATTCCACTTCCGGACAAGTAAGACAAGTAAAGAGTCTTGATGACACTGACGGCGATTGCTACACCTAACTTCAAGAACTCCGTTTTTCATTGGTTTCAAGCTGCGCTGATCTGCGGTTGTTTCTTGATAGCCCTACCGGTCGCTGTGTCGCGAGGGTTCTTCGGGAAATCGGCCATGGATAAGTATTTGACATCTACGGTTCAACCGATATTTTTGTTGTGCTTTGTTTTGCTGTGTCTCGGGTTTGTTCTTTTTCGGCGAGAGCAACGGGGCCCCGCGATTGTCGTCTGGTTGATCGTCGCGTCTATTTGGTTCATTTCTTGCAGATTGGTTCGAGACGAAATCTATCGTCGTTGGGAACAACAGATCCCATTTACCTCACTCGAAGAACTGAAACCTTATGACTACGTTGTGGTATTGGGAGGTGGAACCGGTATTCGACCCGACGGATTCCCTCAGTTCAACGAACCGGGAGATCGAGCAGCGTTGGCTGCTCGACTCTATCATCGCGGTCTCGCAAAGCGTCTGGTCACGACAGGTGGGACGATGCGTATGAAGGGAAGCTTCAACGGCGGATTTCAAGAGTCCGACACTCCGGCGTACCAAACCGCGGTTCTATGGAATGAGTTGGGTATACCCGCCAGCGTGGTCGAGAAAATCGGCGGCGAGAATACGATCTCGGAGATGAAGGAACTAGCTCAACATACGGAATGGTGGGCAGAGAAAAGGTGTGCGATCATAACCAGCGCCTATCACATGCCTCGTGCTATGCGATTGGCGAAACAAATGGGCATTCAAGCAGATCCGATTCCAGCGCACTTTCGATCTCCATCAAAAAATCAACCGATAACGTTGGAAGATTTCTTGCCAAAAGCGGATCATTTGTCTGACGTCCACGATCTCTTCAAAGAATGGATTGCGGGACTAGTGGGTCGATAGACGCATCCTTTTGGCCACGAGTTAGCAGACTTCGAAAAGTGAGTGTGCTATACTCCACTCCACTTCGGTTGCTTGCAGTCACGCTTCCTCATCATAATTTCTATGTTAACAAACCTCGAAAAAGCAGACGAAACCAGCTCCAGCTTGCTCACACCCGAGATGATGAGCAAACTGGAACGGATGGAACTGGTAAGTCGCAAAATCTTTCGCGGCAGAATGAAAGGAGAGCGTCGAAGCAAACGCAAAGGACAAAGCGTGGAGTTCGCCGACTTTCGCAATTATGTGTCAGGGGATGATCTTCGGTTCATCGATTGGAATCTTTATGCACGCATGGATCGACTTTACCTGAAGCTCTTCTTGGAAGAAGAGGACTTGCATTTTTTTACGTTCGTGGATGATTCGCTTTCGATGAATTTCGGAGAACCGAGCAAGTACTATGTGGCGCGACAGATAGCCGCCAGCTTGGCCTATATCGGATTGTGCCGCGGAGACCGGGTGTCCGTTTCCACTTTCTCAACGGCTGGTTCACCTGTCGTTCTTCGAGGTAAATCCAATGTGCATCGTTTGCTCGGATTCTTAGAAGGAGCTTCGGCGAGCGAAAAAAGCCCACCCATGGAAGAGGCAGTCAAGAAATTCTGTTTGAGAAACTCTGGCAAAGGAATCGTTGTCGTTATTTCGGACTTGATGAATAAATCGGGCTACGAATCGGCAATGCGAATGCTGGTTGCACGAGAGATGGATATTTTCTTAATCCACCTACTCAGCCCTGAAGAGTTGAATCCAAACGTTCAAGGAGATTTGAAGCTGGTCGATTGCGAAGACGGAGATACGAAAGAGGTTTCGGTGTCGGCAGTACTGTTGCAGCGTTACCAACAGACTCTTGCCAACTTTATTGAACAGGCTAAGTCCTTTTGCAACAAGCGATCCATCACGTATGTGCCAGCTAGGAGCGACCAAGCGGCAGAGGTGCTAGTCAATGAGTACTTGAGAACGCGAGGGCTAGTCCGATGAATTGGATCAACGCACTTTCCTTGCCACAATGGTTGTTGCTCGCTACGATACCACCGGCTGTTCTAAGCCTTTATTTTCTCAAGTTAAAGCGAAAGCGATTAGAAGTTTCGAGTACGTTGCTATGGCGCAAGACTCTCGAAGATATCCATGTGAATAGCATTTGGCAGCGGCTGCGAAAGAATTTGCTTCTCTATCTTCAGCTCGCATTCTTGGCGTTGTTGATTCTTGCATGCTTGCGACCAGGATGGAGCGGACAAGATCGAATTGGCGAGCGACGGATTTACGTCATCGACAATTCAGCCAGTATGCAAGCGACCGACACTAGCCCCTCTCGGTTGGATCTAGCCAAGGAGAAAGTCAAGAACCTGCTTTCCGAAACAGCCTCCGATGACGTCGGCATGGTGATCGCTTTTTCGGATCGCGCCGACGTTCGACAAGGATTCACCAAAGACAAAGCTCGACTCTTGGCAGCCGTCGATTCGATTCAACCGACGAATCACCCGACCGATATCTCGGAAGCATTGCGAGCCGCAGCGGGATTGGCCAATCCAGGCCGCTCCAGCTTTGACAACCTGAGCGATATCCAAGTGGCCGACGCGATTCCAGCCACCGTTTATCTTCTGAGCGACGGAGGATTCGGCGATCTAGGGGACAGCGAATTAGGGCAACTCAAGGTGGAGTTCCTACCCATCGGTGAAACCGGCACTGCGAACGTCGGCGTTCTCAGTTTCGCTGTGCAAAGGAACGAAGATAAAAAGAACAAACTGGAAGCATTTGCGAGAATTGGAAACTTCGGTGACGCGCCTGTCGAGTTCACCGCATCTTTGGAGATCAATGGAGAACTGGTAGATGCCTCGACGGTCAAGGTCGCCGCGAAACAAGAGACTGGACTTCTCTTTGAGTTGGAGCAGATCGAAGAGGGTGAGCTCAAACTCACGCTTGATCACGAAGATGCATTGTCGATCGACAACACAGCCTACGCAGCGATCCGTCCTAACAAACCAATCAGTGTACTTTTGGTAACTCCGGGTAACTCGGCACTTGAAACTGCGTTGACCACGGGTCGATGTCAACGCATTGCAAATGTGCGTGTGGAGTCACCCACCTTCTTGAAGGACGCTGCTTACCTGGCGAACGATACTGAATCGCTCTTTGACCTTATCATTTTTGATCAATGTGCGCCGACGAAGATGCCGGAATCAAACACCCTGTTCATGGGTTCTAAGCCTCCTTCATTGAGCGAACTCAAAAAGGATTCTGACGATTCGACCAGACCCACGGATGTTGCCTCGGAAGAGTCTACAATTTCGAAAGATTGGCAGTTTGGCCCGTCGTCGGGGCCGGTCATTATTCTCGACGTGAATCGTTCTAACCCGATGACGCAATACTTGGAGATGGGGTCGGTAGTTATCTTTGAAGGCATGTCGGTGACTCCCCCAGAGAGCGGTACTGTTTTGATGACGAGTGACTCTGGTCCTGTGTTTGCGGTAGCTCCGCGCGGACCATTTCAGGATGCAGTTCTAGGGTTTGGTATGCTGCAAAGCACGAGCGAAGGGATCGAGGTAAACTCCGACTGGAGCATTAAGCGAAGCTTTCCCGTCTTCGTTTATTCAGCGGTCGAATACTTAGGCGGAGGGATCACCGAAGCGTCCGCGCCGACAGTACTACCAGGAAATGCGATCGGATTAACGTTGTCCAATCGCTTTGACAACTATCGCGTGGTTTCGCCGACAGGGCAAAGGATCGAATTGTCGCGAAACAACGAATCGCGATTTACATTCACGCAGACCGATCAAGTTGGAATGTACTCCGTGTTTGCAGATGAGATGGAACGGCCCATGGAGAGATTTTGCGTCAATCTTTTCTCTAGCCGCGAAAGCGAGTTGGCGATCGCATCGGCAATTCAGATGGGAGCGGACAGAATCGAAGCGACTTCTAACTTTGTTCGGGCTCGACAAGAACTTTGGAGATGGATTCTTGGGTTGGGATTGGTGCTGTTGATGATCGAATGGGTTATCTTCAATCGCCGAATCTTTGTTTAGTTTTTTGAGTCGCCTGCACTTTTGGGCATCCTCTTATGCGGATAAGATTTTGATGGGCAAGTGACATTTTCAATTAGCAGCGTGGATATAAACAATGAGACAGCTTTCGCCGCAGGGCCAACAAGTCGTGAACGACCTTTCCCAGCGGCACGGCTTTAGCCACGATGCGGTGACGCACATGATGTTCGCCGTTCTTAATGGCAATGGCAGCATGGCGCAATTCAGTCATCCAGATTTTGGCGGTTCGGGTCAATGGATGCGAGGCGGCATGATGATGCTCGGTGATATGTTCAATCACGGGCTGAAGAGTCGTGTTGACGCTTTATGCCAGGACATCTCCAACATACTCTCTAACCAGCCCGGTCTGCTGCAATCGGGCAGTTTTCAGTCACAAAGCCAGAATGGTGGCGAACAACAAAACCAAACCGCTGGCGCACCAATGGGGCAATCGACTTTGTTTCTTCCTGACCCCGATGAGAATTGGTGGCCGATAGATCTTGGTACACCAAACGCCACCGGCAATCAGAACCATGTGCGTTATGCGTACTTTGCAAACATCCATCGCCTAGCCGTGAAGACGGGTAACCAAGTGTGGGTATACGACACGCTCAACCACCTGATTGGCGGCTTCTCCCAGCAGCAAGGATCGGGCAGTTCGATTGCATTTTCAAGCCAGTTCGGAACAGTCGACCTATCAAACCTACCAGTCGTCTCGCGTGACGGGCAGCCATTTCCAGCAGCATCGAATCCCGTCGCTTCAACGCACAGTGATCCCGTCGCTTCAACGCACAGTGATCCCGTCGCTTCATCGCACAGTGATCCCGTCGCTTCATCGCACAGTGATCCCGTCGCTTCGTTAGGGAATGCACCGATCGGAGTGGATGTGTTGACGATTCTCGAACGGCTAGGTGAATTGCGAGAAAAGGGCATCGTGAGCGACGAAGAGTTTAAACAGAAGAAGGCTGACTTGCTGAGCCGATTGTAGACGGCAATTCATCTGTCCATCGGTTGCGGAACGATCTGTCCGGGTCAAACTCTCTACAGAAGAAGCTCGGATTGGATTGGCGAGCGGTAAGGGATAAAGTGAAACCTGAATCGATCAGCAAACTCAAACGATAGATTCCCCTATATTGGCAGCCGCCCACTTTAAAGCCGCCGTATACCGAAATCATGCGTTAGGTCCACTTCGCCGGCATCTAGGGATGTCAAGCGATCCAAACCTTGGTTGTCCGCATCGGAATCTCGTTCGTCGGATCCGACATTGGGTGTAGTCGGACCGAATCCGGCCGGTAAGGTTGTCAAATCGAACTGGATGTAGTAGGTGCCGGGTTGAAGGAGGCCGAAGAAGTACCATCCGAAGCTATCGGTCAACTTCTCGCCGAGCAGAATGTCGTCGCCGCCGCCGATTTGACCATCCGTTCCTGGCGAATAAAGTCTGACTAGTATTCCACCGACTCCACTTTCGTTAACGTCTTGTACTCCATCTCGGTCGACATCGTTCCAAACAAAGTCGCCGATGGCCGCCAAACTACCATCACCCGTTTCGATGGGTTCGTCAGGATCATTGTTGGGATCTTCGTCACCGTCATCGTTATCATCGTTGGACGGACCGCCGCCAGGATTGTTCGTGTTGGTTGTATTCCTAGTCGGGTTTCCGCCTGGTGGACCTCCACCTGATTGGCCAGGGTTTGGCAGATTGCGAGGTACAATGGTTGCAAAACCAACAGCCTTGACTGCGGCCTTGGGATTATCGGTTTTCCGAGCGTAGTCGACCTGCACGGCTGTCTCCCAATCCTCGGCGGATGCAACCCTGGCGATCAATGCTAATTGCTCGGCCACTCCCACATAGATGGCAATGTCCGCAGCAATCACCAGATGCGGACCTGTGGCTGTCGACTCGACCAGGAATGCAAACTCATCTCGATTAGGCAGATTGGGGATCGCTGGCAGATCCGCCCTCTCGCTACTGAAGCTCGGCGCATAAGCGCCTGGTCCCTTCAATTCAAACTTCGTCTCTCCTTTGCTATTGAGCTCGACGCTGTCTTCAAATTGCCCCCAGGACTTTGGGCCCACTTCTCCCTTGAGCTTCACGGAGAACCCATCGGTGCCGGCGCTCGCGGAAACCGGTCCTAAGCCTCCGGTTACATTGGCTTTTAACTTTTCAGAGCCGACGGTGCCGCCGAGCTTCAACTTGCCGTTCGTTCCAGGGACCGGAGCACTGTACTTGAGTTTCGTCTCAGGATCCGTTGCACCGGAGATGCCGCAGGCACCCTGTTTGCATCCGATACGAAATGTAAATGGCTCATCGCTGCCATAGTTCAAGGCAAAGTCTGCATAGTAACTGACAAAGGCCATCAATCCCCCACCCTCGGACATCGCTTGCAGCCCCATCGGATCCGTGTTGTTCACTGGATCATTGCTGGCGTATCGCTTGAGATTCGCATCACCTCCATTGAAGACCAAAGGATCATCGCTGACAAAACGACCTGTCGTCGGATCGTAATAACGGGCTCGATTGTAATAGAGCCCACTCACTGAGTCTAACTCGCGTCCGGTGAACTTGAATCGGTCTCCACGCGATGAATTTGTTTCGCTTAGTACATTTCCATAACTGTCGTACTGGACCTGATTGACTATCGCACCTGTCCGGTCGGCGATATTGGTTACGCTTCCAAGTCGGTCAACCAGATACCATGAAACTCCTTCGCCTGGCCGATATCGGGCCAGCAATTCGTCGATTTCATCTCCAGGCAAATACCGCGCCATTAGATTGCCGGCACCATCGAAGTCTACCCACGGCGAGTCTCCTAAGTACACGGTGGAAACCTTGGTTCCATCGGTTTCAATGGAGATACGTCGATTCAAAGCGTCGTATCCATAGTTAACGACATTCGTGGTAGCTCCCGAAGCCGCTCGAGACTCGGCTCGCGTCATTCGGTTCCGATGGTCGTAGGAGTAGATCCACTTCTCGTCGTTTGAGATACGAGTCTTCTCAACGAGGTTGCCTTCGTTGTCGTAGGCATATCGGAATGTTCCATCGGCCAAGATTTGATTACCTGGCCCGACGACCATCCTTGCCCCAACCCGATTGCCGTTGGCATCGTATTGATATGATTCTGAGCGAACGGCTTCCTTGTCTACCGATACAAGCTGTCCAGCATGATCGTATCCGTATTGCTTAGGACCAAACGTTCCCGATTCTTCGGTGAGTTGGAAAAGAGCGTCGTACTGGTAGTCAAAGTCGACTAGGACGGCATCGAGTGCATTGAAGTGAGTCAGGTCCGTCAGTTGCCCTTGCGCGTTATAGAGCCGGCGAGTCGATCCCACTTTTTGATTCCCGGCAAGATCTGCGAATCGAGTTTCGGTAGTCTTTTGGCCGCGTGGGCTATACGTGAAATCGACGCGCATTGGGTCAGCTTCACCTCCCTGCAAC
>Ga0164293_10005666_pt1 | contig 10631 bp, 10 predicted proteins | sample GEODES118metaG_FD_111487 | JGI IMG/M metagenome (GOLD analysis project Ga0164293, IMG submission 111487) | Eutrophic lake water microbial communities from Lake Mendota, Wisconsin, USA - GEODES118 metaG | ecosystem: Environmental > Aquatic > Freshwater > Lake | place: USA: Lake Mendota...
CTAATGTAAAACAATTACCTTTAAAGAAAAAAGGATATATTATGCATGAACAAATAATCTTTTCAATTCTTTGCATTTTATCTTTTGGATTTGCTGCAAAAAGATTTTATGCTATTTCGAGAAATATTAATCTCGGAGTTGATTGGGCGCCTACCAGCACTCCTTTGGAAAAATGGAAAAATGTTGTTTTTATTGCCTTTGGTCAGAAAAAAATGTTTACAAAATGGCTACCTGCCACCTTACATCTATTTATTTATGTGGCATTCATTTTTACACAAATTGAATTAATCGAAATTCTGGTAGATGGAATAACTGGTTCTCACAGGATATTTTTGCCCATATTAGGTTCCTTTTACTTATTTATCATAAATTTTATTGAGCTTCTTTCCTTATTGGCACTTTTCGGCACTTTTATTTTCTTAGCCAGAAGAAATTTATTGAAAATTCCCCGTTTCCAAAGCGTGGAATTAAATGGGTGGCCTGCATTGGACGCATTAATCATACTGTTAGCTGAAATTGTTCTGGTCACATTCATTTTTCTGATGAATAGCGCAGACGTTGCTTTACACAAAGATTCATATCAATTTATTTTAAGTGGTTTCCTGGTTCCTTTTCTTCAGGATTTTGATACCAATACACTGCATTTGTTAGAAAGAGTAGGGTGGTGGGGTCACATTATAGTGGTTTTCGGATTTATTATATATCTCTCTTATTCAAAACATTTACATATTATTTTTGCCTTTATAAATACCTATTATGCAAATACCCAACCCAGAGGTAAAATAGAAAATATGCCAGCTATTATGGATGAGGTTAAGTCTTTGCTGGGCATATCCGAATCAAGTAATGACAATAATCAATTGCCAGATTTTGGAAGTAATGATGTGTTTAATCTTTCCTGGAAAAATATTTTAGATGCTTATACCTGCACTGAATGTGGCAGATGTACTGAGGTTTGTCCTGCAAATATGACAGGTAAAAAATTATCTCCTCGTAAAATAATGATGGATATCAGAGATAGAGCCGATGAGGTTGGAAAAAAACTGGATAGTGGTGATGTAGCTTTTTGTCAGGATAAAAATCTACCCCTGTCACCAGCTAATTTTTCAGATGGTCTGTCCCTTTTTTCTCAAATATCACCAGAAGAAATTCATGCTTGTACCACTTGCAATGCTTGTGTTGAAGCTTGTCCTGTTTTTATAAATCCTCTTGAACCAATTATAAAAATGAGGCGTTATGAAATATTAACTTTATCAGCCGGACCAGCTGATTGGGTTCCTCTGTTTAATAGTTTAGAAAATAATCAGGCAGCGTGGTCATTGTCAACAGAAAGGTCCGCTTGGATTGCCGATGTAAATGATTAGTTAATAACCTTAAGCTCTTATATGTCTATCCAGGTTCCTATTTATTCAACGCTTTACAACGAAGGTATTTCTCCTGAAATTTTATTTTGGGTAGGGTGCGCTGGTAGTTTTGATACTCGCGCTCAACGCGTTACAAAAGCATTCTGTACTATCCTAAACAAAATTGGTGTATCTTTTGCTATTTTGGGGGAAGAAGAAAAGTGTACAGGTGATCCCGCCAGAAGGGCTGGGAATGAATTTGTTTTTCAAATGCTCGCTCTTCAAAATATTCAAACATTAAACCATTATGGAATTAAGAAAATAGTAACTGCTTGTCCTCATTGCTTTAATACATTGAAAAATGAGTATCCTGAGTTAGGGGGTAACTATGAAGTCATTCATCATACTTCCTTTCTAAATGGTCTAATATCAGATGGAAAATTAAAACTGCAGGGTGGTGGTTCATTTTTTGGAAAAAAAATTACCTATCATGATTCTTGTTACCTTGGTAGAATTAATGGTATTTATGAGGCTCCACGTGAAATCCTGGAAGCTCTCGATGCTGATTTAGTTGAGTTGAAAAGATGTAAATCTAACGGTCTGTGTTGCGGTGCTGGCGGTGCTCAAATGTGGAAAGAGGATGAACCTGGTTCCAGTCGCATAAATCAGGCCCGTGCTATTGATATAATAAATTCTGGGGCAGAAATAGTAGCTGCAAATTGTCCCTTTTGTATCACCATGCTGCAGGATGGTTTAACCTCAGATTCAACTGAAAAGAATATTATGGTCTTAGATCTCTCCGAATTAATTGTTCAACAACTTTAATAGGTAATTATGGATAATTTATTGGGAAATAACTTGAAATTAGCGTCTTTCCATCCAACATCTAAAGTATGGTTATTTACCTCTGATAAAGTTTTAAATGATTCAGAACAGTTGTCCGTCCAATTGGATATAGATTCCTTTTGTGCCCAATGGGAGAGTCATGGAGCCATTTTAAAAGCAACTGGTTTTGTCTTGTTTTCAAGAATATTAATGCTGGTTGTTGATGAATCTTTTCATCCTATCAGTGGTTGTTCTATGGATAAATCGGTGGCGTTTATTAAAATGGTTGAATCGAAATATAATATATCGTTATTTGATAGGTTATTGCAGTCTGCTTTTGTGAATAATAATTGGCAAACAGCTTCAACTGCTGGTTGGTCTGAAAAACTAAAGTCTAATGAAATTAATTTGGAAACTGTTTTCATTGATACCTTGGTAAAGAATTTGCACGATGCTCAACACCATCTGACTAAAAAGTTAGGTGATTTCTGGCTAAAAAGAGTAATCTGAGTTATTCGTCGGCTTTTTATCTATTTTAAGCTATTTTTTGTAACTTATCTTTAAAAAAAATGGTTTATTGATTTAATACAAAATTTAACATGCTAAGTAAGGTTAAAAACTGGTTTGGAATAGAAGGCGTGAAAATGGATATCTTACTTCCTGACGATATCAGGTCTGTAGATGGACTTTTTTCAGGTATTTTGGTCTTCAATGCTTTAACTACTCAAGAAGTTCTGAATGTCACTGTGAAAATGGTTGAACGCTATGGAAGGGGTAGGGGTTCAGAAAGGTTGGTTAATGAATATGTTTTAGGTGAGTTAGTTATTGATAAGTCCATCATCATAGAGGCGAATATTGAAACTAAATTATCTTTCGCTTTTTCTTTCAAATATGTGACAGCTCCGATTGATGATTTTGCAAAGAAAAATATTCTTTTTAAGGGCATGGCTAATGTGGCCAAGAAAATGAGTAAAGTGAATTCAGAGTTCCGTATCGAGGCAGAGGCAAAAGTGAAGGGAACTGCTTTAAATCCTTTCGTTCAAAAGTTTTTTCAACTTACCGGTGCCTGATCCTTTTTATTTATTTCGAAGGGTATCTTTACTTTATCGTTCCATTTTGGACGCTTCTTGCTCTGTATGAGTTCCGCCCTTTCTATTTTTACTGCTTTTAGGTTTTCCCATTTTTTATGTCGAACTATGATTAAATCCAGTAAACTAAGCGCCTCTTTATCACTTCCCATCCCTCGCATGATTTCATAAGATCTCCATAAATATAGGGCACTTTCCTCCTTATCTGGAAAAAAAAGGGAATGAATCTTAGCCATATTTACTAGTTGCTCCCCATCTTGATAGGATATTAATTTTAGATTTTCTTCTTTTATATTATTATATTTCGTCATGAAATGGGCTGTTTTTATGTCTTTACTCCATCTATTTATAACTATGCCTGAAATCCATTTAGCAGTCTCCTCTTCTTTTAATATGGTGGTGTAAAAATTATTTATGGCGTTGAAAAATTCAGCTTCAAATATTATATCAGGATATTTTTGAAGGCTTAATACGATTAATTTATAAGCGAGTTCCTCATTTTCATCAGCTATGGCCGTTGCAATTGAATTTTTTAACAGAATAAAGTTCCTAAGAGTATCCTGAGGAAATTTATTTAAATAAGCTAATTGCTTATCAAGTTCTGAAGGTATCCCAGCGTTGTTATTTCCTTTCCCATCATTATCAAGACCTTCAATCCATTGAACTTGCTCTGATTGACAAGATGAAAGCAACAAAATAAAATATAAAATATAGATTTTGAAAGGATTGGTAATTAATCGCAAAACGTTGTTGATTTAAATACTTCATGAATGTACATGAAACATTTGATTATTTTGCTTGTTATTTCTAAAATAATAGGAAAAAATGTCTGAAATTTCACTTTTTTGGTTTAGAAGAGACCTAAGATTAGAAGATAATAGGGGCTTGTTCAATGCGCTAAAAGCAGGCTTACCTGTACTGCCAGTTTTTATCTTCGATTCAAATATATTAGATAAATTATCAAATAAATCAGATGCCAGGGTAAGTTTTATCTACGAGCAGGTGGAATCTCTAAAAGAAAAAATTGAAAAACTAGGCGGAAGTTTTTACGTCGCTTATGGAAATCCTATTGAAATTATTGATAAGATTACGACGGAATTACCTGTAAAAAATTTGTTTGCTAATAAGGATTATGAATCTTATGGCAAACATAGAGATCACACTATTAAAGCATCATTGGAGATTAAAAATATTACTTTTCATCTAAGTAAGGATCAGGTTATTTTTGAAGAGCGTGAAATTTTATCAAAGTCTGCTGGAACGCCATATACTGTATTTACGCCTTATAGTAAATCCTGGAAAGAGAGATTGAAAGCTAATTTGCCAGATGGTGATAATAATCCCTTGTTTGCTTATAATTCTGAGGGATTACTACAAAATAGATTGCTGTCAAATGTTAGTGTACCCAAGTTTCCAAGCCTGGACTCTATGCATTTTCAACCTGCACAAATAGATATTCCATCTAAAGAATTAAATTTAAAAGTTGTTGAGAATTATACAGAAAACCGAGATTATCCTGCGAAATCGGGTACTAGCAGATTAGGTATTCATCTTCGATTTGGTACATTGGGTATCAGAGAATTGGCAAGAAAAATTATTCATCTAAATGAAACGTTTTTAAATGAACTGATTTGGAGAGATTTTTATGCCCAAATATTGTTTAATTTTCCTCACGTTGAGAAAAATGCCTTTAGAGGTAATTATGATTTAATAAAATGGAGGAATAATATGGACGATTTTGAACGGTGGACCTCAGGGAAAACAGGCTTTCCTTTGGTTGATGCCGGGATGAGAGAGTTAAATGCTACTGGGTTTATGCATAATAGAGTCAGAATGCTTACAGCGAGTTTTCTTACAAAAAATTTACTCATTGATTGGAGATGGGGAGAAAAATATTTTGCGGAAAAATTATTAGATTTTGATCTGGCTAGCAATAATGGTGGATGGCAATGGGCTGCCGGATCAGGAACTGATGCTGCTCCTTATTTTCGTATTTTTAGCCCAGACGCTCAAATGCTTAAATTCGATCCTCAATATCAGTACATTAAGAAATGGGTGCCAGAATTTGGAACAATCCATTACGCAAAGCCTATGATTGATAGTAAATTATCTAAAGAATTATGTCTGGCTGCCTATCAATTGGCACTAAAGGGAAATGCTTAAGGCTTTGATGAATTTTTAAGATTTGTGGAATCAAAAAAGTTTTTCCATCATTTATAATGACAAAATCTGCAAGTGGCAATTTTTGTTCGTCACTCCATTGTTGGTTTATTCTACTAGCTATTTCCTCCTCTGATAATCTATCTCTGTTTTTTATTCTGTGAAGTCGAAGTTCCTTTGGTGCAATGACCAAAATGTTGTAATTAAGTTGTTTATAAATGCCAGTTTCAAATAAGATAGCTGACTCTCTTAGGAAATAGCTATTATCTCCGGGTATTTTTTTACTCCAAATCTCTGCATCTTCTCTTACTGCCGGATGAACAATTTGATTTATCCCGGTTAATAATTCAGTGTGGTTAAAAATTTTTTCTGCAATATATTTTCTATTCAATGTCATGTTATTTAGGTAACTCTCTTCACCTAAAAGACTAATTATTTCTTTTTTAACCTGCTCATTTGTTTCCATTATTCTTTTTGCCTCCAGGTCAGAATTATAAATTGATATGCCTAAAACTTTAAAAATGGTACAAACCAGTGTTTTTCCGCTGCCCATTCCACCGCTTATTCCTACAGAAAGCATATTTTTGTATTTGGAGTTATAAAGAAAATTTCATAAAAATAGAAATTATGGCGAAATTCAGAAGAAATCATGTTCCAACGAATAATTATAGTAAAAGAGTAATTATCTTTTTATTGCTTATCCTATTTTTAACGGCCGCAATAATATATTTAACGAGTTTCCTCTCTTAAATATATTTCTATCAGGTCATCTCCTAAAACATAAGAGGCAGATTTATTCAAGTTTTTCCAATGAATTTCCTTGCCTTCCTTTAATCTCTTTTTAGTTCTTATCAACCTCAGTTCATCCCATAAATTGGATTCCAAATAACTTTGGATAAGTTTTCCGCCGCCTTCAACGAGAAGACTCCCTATATTTTGCCTATAAAAATAAGAGGAAATTTCATTTAAATCGAGGGACTCATTTTTATCAAGGCCAATTTGAACATCATTTATAGTCCTCATTTTTAGGGTAAATCTTTTAGCCACATTTGGCTCATGGAATAGATTAAGATGTTCTGGAAGAGAATTATATTTATCCATAACATATTTCAGTGGAGATCTGCCTGGGAAAAATCTGGTATCTAAAAGAGGATTATCTATCAATGCAGTGTCTGTGCCAACTAAAATAGCATCAACCTCACTTCTCCATTTATGAGTTAATCGTGATGTTATGGGTGAACTTAACCAAGTATTAACTTTTTCTTGCGATGCATAAAAGCCATCTTCTGAAATAGCTAACTTTAGAATGGTATAAGGTCTTTTTTTTGTAACAAAAACACTTCTTTGTTTTACCAGCACCTTTCCTTTTTCTGTTATGATATCCTGGATAACCTCTATGCCATCATTTTGTAGTAAATTAACACCGTTACCATTCACTTCGGGAGAAACATCCTGGGTTGAAATAACTACTTTTTTAATTTTATTTTCTATGATCAAAGAAGTGCAGGGTGGTGTTTTGCCAAAAATATTACATGGTTCAAGAGAAACATATAAAGTTGCATTTTTAACTCTGTTTAGATTTTCTTTCGTTACAGATGAAAAAGCATTAACCTCCGCATGAGCTTTTCCATATTCCGCATGATAACCTTCGCCAATAATTTCATTGTTTTCAACTAATAAAGAACCTACCATTGGGTTTGGAGACACTTTTTGACCCCCATTTCTAGCTATTTCGATACACCTTAAAATAAAATGCGCGTGAGTATAATGTTTCATTAAAAAATTGATTTATATATAGTTCTGTTAAAAATATTTTTAGTTAATTTCGAAGTATAATTTAATTTCCCCCAAATCAAAACAGAAAAGTAGGGGGGATATTAAAATAAAATTGCTTTGAGTGCTTATTTTTTAGAAGGATATTTTATAACTATGGGAATAAATTATCACAAGGTAAAGATTAAAAACGCTGATGATTTCGTTATTTTGGATGATCAGGGCTTCCAATATATTACAAGTGACAAGGAAATGCTTTCATTGAACCTTGCAGAAAATTTAAGGATACACTCAAGTGGTTGTATCTTTTTTCAAAAAACAATTAAATTATCTCCATCTAATTACAAAACTACCACCATTTATCTTCATAAAATATTGGCAGAAACTTTCAAAATCAATGAGAAGACTAATATAAACAATTTAGTTGGATTTGTCAATGGGAATAAACTGGATTGCAGATTAAATAATTTAGTTTTCAGAAGTAGGGCAGTAGCGAGTAGAACCAGAAAAACAAGCAGTAGTACTGGTTTTACTGGAGTGTATAAAGAACACAACAAATTTCGTTCAGTTATTTCAATAAACGGGAAATCAAGACATCTTGGAATGTTCAAAACGGCTGAAGAGGCAGCTAAAGCGTTCAATGAAATGTCGAAAAAATTATATGGTTCAGAAGGAAAACAAAATAAATTAGATTAATCGTTTATCATCCTTTGGTCGCTCTCGTCATTTCTCTTTTGCCTGGTGGGCCTGGCAATGATTCTAAGGTGAAACCTATTTTCTTTAAAATTCTCTTTACCTCTCCCTTCGCGCAATACGTGACTAGAAAAGCTTCGTTTGTCATTGATTCATATATTTTTTCAAATAAACTTGCTGACCATAATTCAGGCTGTGATTCAGGCGAAAAGGCATCGAAATAAACAATATCAAAATAATTATCCGGTAAGGTCTCTTCTAATATATCCTTATTATGTTTCGTAAGCGTAAAGCGGGAGTCAACCTCAATTAATTTATCCCATTCTGATATAAGAATATTTTTAGAGATGGTGGCGGGAATCTTCAATTGATCCTCATATACGCAAGCGTTTAAAAGATCCTCTGGCAATGGGAAGACATCAAATGAATGATAGTCAACAAGAACTGTGCCTTTGTCAACCATATTTTTCCATGTCAACAAAACATTTAATCCTGTGCCAAAACCTAGCTCCAGTATTGAAATTTTGTCCTTCTTTTTTAAAACTGGTAGTAATCCAGAATCTACAAAAACATGATTTGATTCCTGGATGGCTCCATATTTAGAATGATAGGTTACCCCATGATCTTTAGAATAGAGGGTGTAAGAGCCATCTTGTGTCATAACTAAGTCGGGAATGGAAAATATTGATTCCATGTTCTCAACTCAGTATCTGAGCAAGTGAAGAAATTATTTCACTTACCATTGAAGAAAGTTTAAAATTAGTTGGACAACCGTAACCGCGGTTGCAGGAAAAGGTTGATATCAACACAAATAAGGAAAGAAGGGAAGGAATGTGAATATTTTTTTTGTTCTTTTGCATGAGTAGGATAATTAGTTTGTTACTTTAATTAACGGAAACACAAAATTAATATTTTATAGCGATAATCCATTCAATAGAATTTGTTATTTTTGCATTCGTTATAGATAGTTTTTCAAATCAATCAGAAAATGAATAGAGAACTTGCACTGCGTGATGCCCTAAGAGAGGCTATTTTAGAAGAAATGAGAAGAGATGAAAATGTTTTTCTCATGGGAGAAGAAGTGGCTGAATATGATGGAGCATATAAAGTTAGTAAAGGCTTGTTAGATGAGTTCGGTGCCAAAAGGGTTATCGATACACCTATTGCCGAATTAGGCTTTGCTGGTATCGGTGTCGGTGCTGCAATGAACGGCTTAAGGCCAATTATTGAGTTTATGACTTGGAATTTTGCCGTTTTGGCATTTGACCAAATAGTAAATAATGCGGCTAAAACTCTTTCTCAATCTGCTGGTCAGTTTAGTTGCCCTATTGTTTTTAGAGGTCCGTCGGGTGCCGCAGGACAGTTGGCTCAGCAACATTCTCAAACTTTTGAAAGTTGGATGGCTAACGTTCCTGGTCTTAAAGTGATTTCTTGTGTTGATCCGGCAGATGCAAAAGGTCTGTTAAAATCGGCTATTAGAGATAACGATCCTGTTTGTTTTATGGAATCAGAATTGCTTTATGGTTTCAAAGGATTAGTTCCAGAAGGTGAATATACAGTGCCTATTGGATTGGCTGCCGTTAGACGCGAAGGAACGGATGTCACATTGGTGTCTTATAATAAAATGATGCTCGTAGCTCTTGAAGCTGCTGATGAGTTGGCAAAAGAAGGTATTTCAGCAGAAGTTATTGACTTAAGAACCATTCGTCCACTAGATTATCATACATTGGTTAAGTCCTTAAAAAAGACCAATAGAATGGTGGTCATTGATGAATCCTGGCCTTTTGCCGGCGTTTCTTCTGAAGTTACTTATCAAATGCAACGATATGCTTTTGATTATCTCGATGCACCGGTTATTCGGGTTAATGCAGCCGATACTTCTTTACCTTACGCTGCTCCTTTAGTTGACGCATATATGCCAAATGCAGCGAAAGTTATAAAAGCAGTAAAAGAGGTTATGTACGTAAAATAAAGCGTTAAATTTAAAAAATCTTGAAAAAAGGTGTATTTTATGCTATCATTAGCTAAAATATACCTTTTTTTATGAGCATTCAGTTTTTTCGCTTTCTTATTATTTTTAGTTTCTCTTTTTCCATCTACACCTTAGTTGGTCAAAATGCTATACCTCTCAATACTTCCTTTTCATTCAGATCTTTAGGTCCAACCCGGGGAGGGAGGGTGACTTCGGTAGCAGGTCATGCCGATGAGCCAAATATTTTCTTTTTAGGTTCAACAGGTGGTGGTGTTTGGAAATCGTCTGATTATGGTCAAAATTGGTCGCCTGTCTCCGATAAGTATTTTAAAAGTCCTTCCATCGGTGCCATTAGATTGGCTCCTTCTAATTCTAAGATTATCTACTGTGGTACAGGTTCCGATGGTATAAGGAGCAATGTTATTGCTGGAAAAGGCATGTACAAATCAATTGACCAAGGGGTTACCTGGTCATTTACAGGTCTTGAAAAAACAGCACATATTGGGGCCGTAGAAATTGATCCTTTAAATGCTGATATCGTCTATGTGGCTGCCATTGGTAATGCCTTTGCTCCAAATGAGGATAGAGGTATCTTCAAAACAGAGGATGGGGGATCTCACTGGAAGAAAATATTGTATTTAAATGATTCTGTTGGGTTTAGTGATCTGGAATTACATCCAACCAATCAAAATATTATTTATGCCGGTTCATGGCGTGTTGACAGGAAACCCTGGACGATTATTTCCGGTGCAAATGTGGGTGGCGTTTTTAGATCCC
>Ga0164293_10005667_pt1 | contig 10627 bp, 5 predicted proteins | sample GEODES118metaG_FD_111487 | JGI IMG/M metagenome (GOLD analysis project Ga0164293, IMG submission 111487) | Eutrophic lake water microbial communities from Lake Mendota, Wisconsin, USA - GEODES118 metaG | ecosystem: Environmental > Aquatic > Freshwater > Lake | place: USA: Lake Mendota, Wisconsin...
ATCGAGCTTCTGCGGCAATCCTTTCTCGGTAGACACCGAAGTGCCCAAGGGGCCACGCCAGGTAAGCCAGCCATCGGCGGCCGACAATTGCAGGGACAGGGCGACAACACCGGAAAACAAAGCAGCAACGGAGAAAGCGTTCATGACGGAGGGGCGTTTCCGAACAAGGCACAACGTGGCGGGGCTCCCCGAGACTGGCAAACCAAATTGATACGGGTACGTATCAAATGCGTGCGCCCACAGCAATCGGGGTCAACGGATCCAAGGTCTCGCGGCTCACCTCGAACACGGCCAGGCAAACTTGAACCCGGGAGGGATCATTGAGGCAGACCGCGCCCTCGCGGAGGCGGGGCTGTGGCGAACCGGCCCGGTGAAGCGGGTGCCGGCGCACCACATCTTGGGCGTAGTCGGCGAAGGTGGTGAACCCGGAGGCCTTGAGCTGGGAGCGATTGACGAGTCGGAAAAGGCCATGGCTGCCAGGAGCCACGACCCGCATGAGCTCGAGGGTCAGGCGGCCCATGGTGTAGCGCGGGTTGATCTCCACCACGGGCTTGAGCCGGGGGCCTTCGGGGGTTTGGCACACCAGGGCATCGATGCCGATGGGTCCCCAGAAACCGACTGCGGCCAACCGCGTTTCAAGCGCTGAGGCGACCACTTCGTACACGCGCCGCAGGAGTCCAGGCGCATCGGGCCAGGAGTTGAAGGCCCGCACCGCCCGGGCTGGCGGACGTCGCTCAAAGCCCGGGCTCGCCCCATTGGCCATGAACTGTCCGCGGTGGTCGTTGAAGAGGTCGGTGAAGCCGATGCGCCGCAGTCCGCCGGCGGCCCGCTCAAATTGCACCGAAAAATCGGCCAGTCGTTCGAGCCACGGTTCCACCACCAGGACTTGACCGGCCTCGAGGGCGTCGGCCATCCAGCGGCGCTGGGTTTCCAAGAGTTCGGGTTCCCAAAGGCGGATGGCGTTGGCCCCGGCCAATCCGAGGGCTTGCTTGACGACCAACCGGTGATGGCCTTGGTCTCGGAAGGACTGGATGGCAGCGAGCGCCGCGGGCAAGTCCGTGACCGGCAGTCCAATCGTTTCGACCGGGCACAGCGCCGGAAAGACCGCCGCGAGTTCCGAGTGGATTTCTCGCAAAAAATGGGCACTCCAAGCCTTCGAATACAGCGTGGCGATGCGCGGGTTGAAGCAGTCGTCGGGGCACCGGTCATCGCCGGTCACTTGCGAGAACAGCGGACTCAGGCGTTCCACGCTATCCGGAGCCCAGGCCCAGGGGCGCAGACCTCCGAGTTTACGTTCGCTGAGCAAATCGGCGAGCCCAGGGCCGAGCCCGTTATCGTGCCCATTGCCCAATCGAACACCTTCCAGGGCCACCACGAACTCGGGCAACTCGAAGCCGGCTGCTTTCAGGGAGGCGAGGAAGTCCGGGGCCGGAGCCTCGGGCACCACCACCACGTCGTCGCGGCGGGCCAGGAACTGCGGCAAGAGGGCCAGGTCGCGGGCCAATTGGCGGGCCTGGGCAGCGGGCGTGAATCCGGGCCCGCGAGCGATGTATCCCTCGGCCAGCGGGTTGAAGAGGAAGACTTGCGGGGTGCGCCCCTTGGAGCGGGCGAAGAGATCCAACTGAGCGATGAACTCCGGCTCAAGACCGGCCGTGCGGCGGGCTTCTTCGTTGAACTCGACGCCTTTGGCCCGTTGCGGCGACAGCGGAAAGCGCAAGGCGCCGCAGAACGCGTCCCAATCGCTGGAGTTCGGATCCTTCCACTGGCGGAACCACTTCAAACCGTGGGCCACGTGCCCGATCTCGTCGTGCAAGATGCGGTGCAGCAAGGCGGCCGTCTCGAAGTCACCCGCCTCGGCGAACCCGCGGGAAAAGACGCGGGCGAAATCGAGGTTGGCCTGTTCGAAGGTGAGGCTCAGCCCGGTCACGAAGTCCATCGGCTGGCGCATCGGAGACACCGATCGCCAGAAATAGCCGCTCACAGGCAGCTCGCCGAAGGCGATGCCGCAGGCCTTCATGCGGTCGAGGTAGAGGCGCACGTGTTCCTGCACCTCGCGCAAGGTGTGCAAGACACCCCGACGAAAGGCCGGGGGCGCGTCGGGGAAGCGCAGGAGCGCCAAGGCCATCAATTCGGTGGCCAGGAGTTCGTGATTGGCGAAGAAGTGCAGGACCTTGCCCCGCCCTGCCTCGTCACCCAGTCCGTGCAGGCCGGGAAACTCGGCCTTGCCGGCGGTGCCCGCCTTGTCGGAGCCCGATGACTTGAAGCGCAGTTCAGCCGGGCGACCGGGTTCGACATCACGGTCCCACGCCGGCCCGGGGCGCTCGTCGGTGAGTCGTCCTTCGGGCGGGTCGATGAGCTTTTCCTCCAGCGTCGTCGCGCAGAGGATTCGCTCGGCAAACTCGCGCACTTCCACACCCCAGTTGTCGACTCAACCCGCCTTCCTGTCCAACCGATAGCCACCCGGTCGGAATCTTCTGGGAGCCAAGGTGCGGCCGAGAATGAGTCGCCAAGCTCTTCGGAGTCCCCCGAGGTCCGTGAACAACCGTGGGGCGAACTGGGACGCAGAGACTGCGTCCGAAGCAGAGGAAGCGAGGGCGGCCGGGGGGCGGTTCAATCACTCGGCCACCGGCCCCCTCACCACTTACTGGCAAGCCTCACAGGTGCCGCCGTTGCGCATGGCTTCGATGGAACAGGCGTTCTTTTCATCGGCGGTGAACTCGCGCTTCGGTTCGGCCGCGGGCCGGCGTTCGCGGTTCGCGCTGTCGATGGCGCTCTTGTTCAGAGTGCGCAGGTAATAGGTCGTCTTGAGTCCGCGCTCCCAGGCCTCGCGATACATGAAACTCGCGGTGCGGGCATCGCTTTCGGCCAGCCAGAGGTTGGTGCTCTGAGCCTGGTCGATCCACTTCTGGCGCACCGCAGCGCATTGAAGAATCCAGGTCGGCGCGATCTCGAAGGCCGTTTTGTACAACCGTTTGAGTTGCTCCGGGACGCGCTCGATTTGCTGCACGCTGCCATCGAAGTATTTCAGATCGGCCAGCATGTCTTCGTCCCACACGCCCAAGGCTTGCAAGTCGCGCAGCAAATGGTCGTTGGTGCGGATGAACTCCCCGCTGAGGTTCGACTTGGTGTGGATGTGCTTGTAGGTCGGCTCGATGCACGGCGTGCAGCCCAGGATGTTGGAAATGGTGGCCGTCGGAGCGATCGCCAAGCAGTTCGAGTTGCGCATGCCTTGCCGTGCGATGCGCTGACGGAGCGAGTCCCAATCGAGTCTTGAGTTGCGGTCGACGAGGATCGGCGTGCCGCGCTCCTGCTCGAGCAGATTCAGTGTGTCGAGCGGCATCAGACCGCGGCTCCACTTGGAACCGGCGTAGCTCGGGTAGGTTCCGCGCTCCTCGGCCAGGTCACTGCTCGCGCAGTAGGCGTGGTAGGCGATGGCCTCCAATGCCTCATCGTTGAAGGCGACCGCCTCGGCGGAATCGAAGGCCACCTTCTTGTCGTACAACGCGTCTTGCAGCCCCATCACTCCGAGTCCGACCGGCCGGTGGCGCAGGTTGGAATTGGCGGCGGCTTCGACCGGGTAGAAGTTGATGTCGATGACGTTGTCGAGCATCCGCATCAACACGCTGATGGTGCCGCAGAGCTTGTCGTTGTCGATGGAACCATCCGGGCGCAAATGCGCCGCGATGTTGACGCTGGCGAGGTTGCAGACCGCCACCTCGGAGGAGGAGGTGTTCAGCTCGATCTCGGTGCAGAGGTTGGAGTTGTGGATGACGCCGGCGTGGTCCTGCGGGTTGCGAACGTTGGCAGGATCCTTCCACGTCATCCACGGGTGGCCCGTCTCGAAGAGCATCTCGAGCATCCGCTTCCACAGTTGCAGCACGCGCACCTTGCGACCCCAGAGCTTTCCGGAGTCCACCATCCGTTCATACTCCTCGTAGCGCTGCTCGAACTTCCGTCCGTAGAGTTCGGGAAGGTCCGGACAGTCATTGGTCCGCAGGAGGGTCCAATTGGCATCCTTCGGCAGCTGGCCGTCCGAAATGGCCTTGAGCCGCTTCATGAACACATCGGGAATCCAATGCGCCGTGTTCATGTTGTGGGTGCGGCGACGGTCGTCTCCGGTTTCCTTGCGGAGGTCGAGGAAGTCTTCGATGTCCGCGTGCCAGAGCTCCAGGTACGAACACAGCGCACCGGGACGCTTGCCACCCTGGTTCACGGCGATGGCAATGTCGTTGGAGACCTTCAGGAAGGGGATGACTCCGGAGCTCTCGCCATTCGTGCCATGGATATGGGCGCCCGCTCCGCGAATCGCCGTCCACGAGCAACCGAGGCCGCCGGCCCACTTGGAGAGGTGCGAGAATCGACGCCACGTCTCGGTGATCTCCTCGATGGAGTCGCCGCAGTAGAGCAGATAGCAGGAGGAGAGCTGGGAGTGCAGCGTGCCGGCGTTGAAGAGCGTCGGGGTGGAGGAGCAGGCCCGGCGCGACTTGTAGATGCCGTAGAACTCGGCCGCACGCGCTTCACGATCTTTCTCAAGGATCGACAAGCCCATGGCCACGCGGAGCCAGAAAATCTGGGGAGCTTCCAGACGGATTCGACGGCCGGTGACGGTATCCGTGTCGTGGATGAGGTAGCGGTCGAAGAGGGTCTGGATGCCGATGAAGTCGAACTGGAGATCGGCAAACGGATCCAAGGTGTCCGCCAGCTTGGGCAAATCGAACGTGGCGAGCCGGGGATCGAGACGGCCCAGTTGGATGCCGCGCGGGATGTAGGCCAAGAACGCGCGACGATGGGCTTCTTTCAACGCCTGCGGGCCGTCGGCCACCTTCCACTGCAGCGTCTCCTCATAGATGTAGGAGAGGAGGATGCGGGCAGCAAAGAAGCGCGCGTCGGCATCGACATCAAGCAGCGACTTGGCGTTCAGGATGATGGTGTCGCGGCGTTCGAGGGGGCTCAGGTTGATCGACGTGCTGCGCAGCAGCCGGGTGAGCACTTCGTCGTCGGGGAGCGACGGGGTCAGGCCGATCTTGGCGAAGGAGATGCGTGCGCGGATATCGGTGAGTTGCGCACGGGTCGCCAGTTCGAGCTGATGGCCCGAGTCGTCGGCCGCCGCCCCGCCCAACTTGCGTTCGGCTTCCCGACGGGCCCGGTATTTTCCGTAAGTCAGCGCGACGTGCGGCTGCCCGATCTTGATGAGCGTCTCTTCGACCAGGTCCTGAAGCTGCTCGATGTGGATGAAGCTTGGGCGCTCCCGGCGCATCTTGAACTCGATCTCGGCCTGAACCTGCTGCCCGATGGATTCCTCGACCCCTTGGGCCACACAGGCCGCGGAGACCGCACGCGAGATCTTGTGCCCCAGCCAGGGCACCACCCGCGGCTTGCCTGAGGCGTCGGTCGGCAGGTCGCGCCGAATGACCTGCGGAAATTCGCCGGATTCTACGGCGGGCACATCGTTGGTGAGAGAAAACGGAGCAGGACTGACATTCATGGGAGGGGAACCGACGGCGTTGGACAGTGTTTGAATCAGATGCGCGGAACGGTGATTCCGCGCTGGGCCTGGTATTTGCCGCTCCGCTCCGCGTAACTGACTTCGCAGGGCTCGTTGGCGGCGAGGAAGAGCACTTGGGCCAACCCCTCACCCGCGTAAATGCGGGCAGGCAGCGGCGTGGTGTTGGAGATTTCCAGGGTCACGTGGCCCTCCCACTCCGGCTCGAAAGGCGTCACATTGACGATGATGCCACACCGGGCGTAGGTGCTTTTTCCGACGCACAGGGTGAGCACATCGCGGGGGATGCGGAAGTACTCGACGCTTCGAGCCAGGGCGAAGGAGTTCGGCGGCACCAGGCACGAAGCACCGCGCATGTCGACAAACGATCGCTCATCGAACGCCTTGGGATCGACCACGGCATTGTAGACATTGGTGAAGACCTTGAACTCATCGGCCACACGCAGATCGTAGCCGTAGCTCGAGAGCCCATAGCTGATGACAGGACTCCCATCGGCTGTCCGGCGGATGAGTGCCTCTTCGAACGGTTCGATCATCGCATGCTCACGGGCCATGCGGCGAATCCAGGTGTCGGCGTGGACTCCCATTAGATGAGGTCGTCTTCGGCCGTGTTCTTGAGGCTGCCGCTGGTCTGATACTCGGTGACACGAGTCTCGAAGAAGTTTTTCTCCTTTCTCAGGAAGATGACCTCGTCGAGCCACGTGAAGGGATTCGAGCTGACGTTGGAAAGGGTCGGCAGCCCGACGCCTGCGAGGCGGCGATTGGCGTTGTATTCGACGTAGGTGAGGAAATCGATCTGGGTCATGCCCACGCCGTCTTCGGGCAAGCAGTCCCGCACGAATTCCTTCTCCAGCTCAACGCCCTCGCGCATGAACTCCACCAACTCGGCCCGGAATTCCGGCGTCCACAAGTCGGGGTTTTCTGCGATGAGTTGCGTGAGGATGTAGCGGCCCAGTTCGATATGATTCGATTCGTCGCGCAGCGTGTATTGGAACATCTGCCCGATGCCCGTCATCTTGTTCTGCCGGTGCAGCGACAGGATCATGGCGAAGAGTGCGTAGAACTGCGTGCCCTCCATGACCTGCGTGATGCCGAAAATCGCCTTGGCGAACCGCTGCTTGTTGGCCGTTTTGGTCAGGTCGATGCCCATTTTCAGCTCGGGCATCTGCCGGGTGATGAAGGCGTTCTTCTTCTGCACGCTCGGGATGTCGGTGAACTTGGCCGTGACCTCGTCCAGATCGATGTTCAGCGAACCGATGATGTGCAACAGCGAGTCCATGTGGATGGACTCTTCGGCGATGTGCCGCAGCGATGCGTGCTTGAGTTCGGCCGCGGTCAGGTTGTCTTCGATGACGTGCAGAACAGAGTCACCCACGATGCCCTCGGCGGCCGAGAAGTAGCCGACGCCCATCTCGATGATCCACCGCTCCTTCGACGAGAGGGCGCCCGTGTTCCACTGCTGCGAGTCCCGGGTCATGTCGATCACGTCCGGCTCCCAGTGGTTGGCCTTCATCTGCTTATAGATGCGGTAGGCCTCATGGTACTTGAGCGGCAGGATGTTCAATTCGGCGCTGCGTTGGCCGTTGATTACCTGTTTGCCGGCCAGACGGGCGCGGGCTTTGGTCTTGTCGAGGCGGAAGGTTTTTGAACCCAGCCGGTGGATGACAAAATCACCCTCCTCAATGGTCAAAAAATCGGGGAGGGCGGGTGATTCGGTGGAAGGCTCTGGGACAGCGATACTCATGGGGGCGTTGAACTTCGGAAAAGAGGTGGGTTTATGGGTGCGGGCACCGGGTGCAAAACTTGAGCAGGGAACCGAAATTCGGGGGGATTATCGGACCTGTTTGGTTTGCTGAGGGGAGTTGGATTATGCTGGACAGGAGTTTTGGGGTTTTCTGCCTAGGTCACAATAGGTTGTGGTGCGCCGTTCCGATGGCCACTACATAGCGTCACAGTTTTTCTTTCGTCAACTGCGGTGGCTTAAGTTTTTTTTCGCTAATCCTCGGAATGGCTTGCAGATCGCCAGTTTGCTCCACCCACCACGGGACGACTGGATTCTGGTCGCGACTGGAGCCCCCGCGTTTGGATTGTCGGGCAGCGTGGATTACGGGGCCGGTTCATGCCCCAAAAGGCCCCCAAGCTGGGTGTTTTTTGGCTCCCCGGGGCCACATCCAATGTCCGTGCGCGGTTCTCCTCGAAAGGTGCCCAGCGAGGGATGCGCTGGAGTCCGGGTGGGCGATGGGTTGGGCCGAGGAGCACAGTGGGCCCGCCACGGGCACACAGGCCCCCGCCTTCCACCGGCACGATGAACGGGGCTTCGGTCGGCGGCGGCCTTCAGGAGACCCCCAAGGGACCGCAGCGCCGGCCCCTGATCCCGACCCCGGAGGTCGTCGGACGCTCGCCGCGACACCCAAGTTTCCCTGTTTTTAACCAATTGCGTCATCAACGGAATTGCGCCACGGGGTCCTCCAACGGCAAGGTCCCAGCATCGAGCTCTTCGTTGATCCAGGGCTAAGGGCCGCGGGTTCCAATTAAGGAGTTCGTACTCCTCGGCTCATGAATCAACCCGACGACCACGCCCGAATCCCCGGGAATCCGCCCGTCATTCCAGAGCCTCCGATCCTCGCGGAAGTCCCTGAACCCCCGGTCGGGTCGGCTTCGGATGACTACCCTCCGTGGTTGCTCCCGCCGCCAGTCCCTTCGGCGAGCGCTGCAACTCGAGCGAAGGAGTTTCCAGAGCCACCCCCCATCCTCCCGGAAACCGAGGGGCCACCGCCTGGAGTCGGCACTCCCCTGCCGCCGATGTTCTCTCCGCGGAGGCCCGTGGTCGATCCGGTTTCGCCCTGGGCCTTCATCGCGCTGGGAGTACTCATGGCGGCCAGCCTACTGGCCTTGTTCATCCCCGGGGAATTGGGACGCCTGCTGTTGGGCAGTTGGACGACATGCATCTTCTCCACGATGGCCGTGGCGGCCTACCTCGGACTGGAACGCTCTTGGGCCCGCCAGGTGTCGTGGCTGATCTTGGGAGGAACGCTGATCCTGATGGCCTTGTTCAACGTGGGCATCAGTCTCCGGGCCATGTCCGAAAACGGCGTGAGAGGCAACTACGAGGTGCTCTTGGTGATGTGCCTCTCGTTGCTGTGCGTGATTCCGGCCTTCCGGCCCATCCTGCACCAATCACCCTTGGGTTTTAGGTGGCTGAGCGGAACCACCGAATGGACGAGTGTCCGGCTCCTGGCCCTGGGCACCACGGTCTCGCTGACGCTGTCCTGCTGTATGCCCCTGCTGATCCTCGGTGAACCGCCCATTTTGTTGGCGATGCAACGGTCGGCGGAATTCGCCGCGGAAATCACCCAAAACCGGGGCGCCGAAGGGATGCTCCGTGACAACTTCTACAGCCTGGTGTGGACCCTGGGTGGTGCGATGCTGGCGGTAGGCATGGGTATCCGTCGCAACACAATCCAGACTCTGGATCGACTCGGCCTGCAGCGGATCTCCATCCTGCAATTGGGGGCCGCGGTGCTGCTCACTGCCCTGCTCTTGGGCCTTGGCGAATGGATGGATCTGGGCATCACGCGGACGTGGCAGGCCTTCGGCTGGAAAACCACCGACGCCTCAGCCGTCGAGGCTCTGTTCTCGGGCTTCTTCTCTCCGGTGGGAGCCATCGTCATCGGAGTGACCGCCGGTTTGGGAGAAGAAGTCGCCGTGCGCGGCATCTTGCAACCCCGCCTCGGCATCCTGCTCTCGAACTGCTTTTTCACCGCAGTGCACGCCTATCAGTACCATTGGGACGCGCTGTGTTCGGTCTTCATCACCGGGCTGGTGCTCGGATTGATCCGGAAAAAGACCAACACGACCGTCTCCGCCATCGTCCACGGCGGGTTTGATTTCGTGTTGATCCTGATGGCGATCCCGAAGGGCGATTGATCGGGGCCGGTGGCCGGCAAGTTCCATCGGCGTTCGTGAACTCCCCAAGATATCCCCATCCACCGCCGGCACTGCCCGGATTTTGTGAGTCGAAGGATCCTGAGGCTGACGGTAGCCCTTGCGTTGTGGGAAGGGGTGGCGGACGGTTTGTGGCGTTCTCAATTAATCCTCATCCATGAAGTCATCTGCATTCTGGAGCCTTGTGGCGGCGGCGACGTTGCCGCTCCTGCCCTCGAGCCTCGTGGCGCAGGCCCCGGCCACCGGGCCGATGCGCGGACCGTTCTGGTCCGGCACGGTCATGCGCGGCAAGGGCGTCGCCGCGGCCATGAAGGGCCTGGCCATCAACCTGGGCACCGATCAACGCAGCCACGTGGTCTACGACCTCGACACGCTGCGACTGTCGGTGGCCTGGACCGGCGAATTCCTCGAATTCGGCAATACCCTGACCAAGATCGAGTGGCCGCCGCCTCCCTCGGTGAAAGGCACGAACATCGTGTTCGAGACCGCGATGGGTCCGGGTTGGTCGGACGTCAGCGGCAACCTGACCGATGCGCGCAAAGACCACCAAGGACCGCTGCCCAAGGACTGGGCCCACTACGAGGGCCTCTACCTGCATGGCAACCAGGTGGTGCTGAAGTACACGGTGAGCGGCACTGAGGTGCTGGAAAGCCCCGCGCTCGAAGGCACCGCCGACAAGCCGGTCATCGTGCGCACGATCCAGCCGCTCGGATCGCTCCGCGGCAGCCAGATCGTCATCGCCAAGGCCCCGGCCGGAGCCTTGGAAAGCAGGTCCGGAAACAACGCGTTGGTGCTGCGCGATGCCACACAAGGCACGTTCCTGGCAGTGACGGTGGACGAGGGCGTGCCAGGTGCTCTGCAGGTGCGCGACGGCCAGGTGGTCTTCACGCTGACCAAGGCCCGCGCTGGAGCCGCCTTCCGCATCGCAATCACCTCCGGAGACGCCTCGAAGGGCGCCGGCACCGCCGACCTGCCCAAGCTGGCCGGCAAGGCTGCCGACCTCCGCAAGCTGACCCAGGGTGGGCCGGCTCACTGGACGGAGACGGTCTCCACCCAGGGCAAGCTCAACACCGGCGGTGGCGACGGCACCTACGTGGTGGACACGATCACCGAGCCCTTCCCGAATCCGTACCGGGTGAGCACCTTCCTCGGGGGCTTCGACTTCCTCCCCGATGGACG
>Ga0164293_10005669_pt1 | contig 10625 bp, 8 predicted proteins | sample GEODES118metaG_FD_111487 | JGI IMG/M metagenome (GOLD analysis project Ga0164293, IMG submission 111487) | Eutrophic lake water microbial communities from Lake Mendota, Wisconsin, USA - GEODES118 metaG | ecosystem: Environmental > Aquatic > Freshwater > Lake | place: USA: Lake Mendota, Wisconsin...
AAGCACTTCAAGAGCAAGGTGCTGAACACGTCCATTGCGGAAATCAACTCCGAATCCAATCTGACCATCGATCTGGTCGAGACCAAGATCGGTCGCAGCGTGGCGACCATTCGCTTCGACATCGCGCGCAAGCACGTCGATACCGAGGTCATCGAGTCCGGCGCAGACCTCGAGTTGCTGGGTGAGTTGATCAAGCTTGGCGTGATGCAGTCCGAGGCCAAGAAGCTTCTCAAGCAGCACCCGGTGGAACAGCTACGCGCGACGTTGGAGTACACCCGGCGACGCCAGGCGGACAAGCGCGGCGACAAGCTCGCCAACCCTGCAGCCTACTTCCGGCATGCGCTCGCCAACGGGTACGCCACCGTGGAGGTGTCTGCGGCTGCGCAGGAGGGGCGCACGACAGCAGGCGCAACAGCAGAGGGCCAGAGCGCGCGGTCGAAGAAGTTGGATCTGCGCGAGGCCTTCATGCAGGCGCGAAGCATCGAGGCCGAGGGCTACTTCAAGGAGCTGGACGCGGCAGATCAAGCCCTGCTGATCGAGCGCTATAACTCACAGCAGACCCTGGCCGCGCTTCGACTGAGCGGAAAGCGCGTCTCAAAGGCGTCCGAGATCGCGTTCAAGCGTTGGCTGGCCATGGACCTGTGGGGCGAGCCTGGGGCCGAACAGCTGCTCGAGTTCGCTCAGTCGATGCTGGCCAGGCAGGCTTGATGCTGCGGCGCAGCCTTGCCGCGATTCGGCATGAGCCGGGTCAGCGGGCGTCGAGTTTCCGCGCGGAAACTCATTCGTGATCGACGCTACAGGTCGAGCTGAGCTGCCGCTTCGCTCAGCCCAAAGCGCCGCTTCAGGTCCTCGATGAGCTCGAGCCGCTCCTTGGGATCGACGACGCGCACTTCGAGTGACACCTTGCCGCTGTCCCATTCCTTGAGGACACCGATTTGAGCGGCGCCGCTCTTGATCTTGTACTGGCGGCTGAATTCCTTGCTCTTGCGCCGTACGCCCTTTTCCAGACGCGCCCGCACAGCCTCGACGTCCTTGGTGGTGACGTCACCGGCGAGGGCCTGCTCGAGGACACGCATGAAGTCTGCCTGGTTGGCTGACTTTGAAAGAAGATAGAGCTCGTAACCCATGGTCGGCCCGACAGCCTGGGGATGCTCCTGGATCCGCTGCAGGGCGGCATCTGGCAACTTGAGCATGCCCAAGGTCTTGGACATGACTGATTTGCTCACACCCGCAAGCTCAGCGAGTTCATCCTGATCCACCACGACTCTGTCGATCAACATCTGCTGCCAGACGAGGGCATCGTCATAGGCCGAACCATCATTGCGTTGCTTGTTGTAAAGACGGCTGAGGCGATACATGTCCTTGTGGGACGCCGCCTGTTCCAGGATGACATCGATCTCGGAACGTCCAAGAAACTGCAGCGCGCGCTTGCGGTATTGCCCGTCGATCAGGATGTATTCGCCGGGGCGCTGCGGATGAGGAACTGCCGCAGCAGGCACCTTCTGACCCTCGGCAGCGATCGAGGCAGCACGCTCCTTCACCAGATCCTGAGAGTAGAGTCGGCGGGCGTTGTACGGGTTGTCGTGGACCTTGGAGATCGCGACCCGTAGCACCCGGCCATCTTGAACCGGCCTGGTTTCCGCGCGGAAACTGCCCGTGTCCGTGTCCGTGTTCAAGATGTTGGGCCCCTGCGCCGCGGGGTGCGGCTGCGATTTCGCCAACGATTGATGGATGACTGAGGATGGAATGGCTTGCGCCGCCCCTTTCACGACAAGGCCTGCTTTGCTTACGAGGCTGGGATTGAGAGACGCAGCTTTGGGCTTGCTCATCGTCACTTTCCTTTTCTCAGTTGTCCCACCAAGTACTCCCAGAGACACTTGATCTCCTGGGCACTGCGACTTTCGGCGTCGAACTCCTGAGCCGTGCGCCCATCGGTCATGGAAGAGGCGAAATCCGTTCGCTGATAGATGACCACCGGGCACACGGTGCCGAACTCAGACAGCGCGATCGCCGCTTCGGCGGTGATCCTTGCGCGTTGGGCCGCGCCGTTGACCACGAAGAAGGGCCGCATCCCCGCGGCCTCGCACATCAAGACCGTCTTGCCGACGGCGCGCAGGTCGTGCGGACTCGGACGCGTTGGGATCACCACCAGGTCTGCGCAGCGGATGACCGACTGGATCGTCTCGCTGATGGCCGGCGGTGTGTCGACCACCGCGAACCGGTAACCGCTCTTGTCGAGATCCTTCAACTGCTGCCGAAGATTGGCGACATCTGCTTGGGCAAATGCAGGCGTAGCACCGGCGCGGGCGTTCCACCAGTCGGCCAATGAGCCCTGGGGATCGGTGTCCAGAAGCACCACGGGGCCGTTGCCACTCAACTCGGCCTGGACCGCCAGGTGGCCACTCAGAGTGGTCTTCCCTGCGCCGCCCTTCTGGCTCGCAAGTACGATCGTCTTCATCTCTTTCCCCTGAATATTCCGATCCCGCATCGGGTGGCCGCACCAGTTTCCGCGCAGAAACTGCCGATCTCGACCGCCGGTGCCTTGCACACTGCGCCCAGCTCGCTCGAATTCGTCGACGCCTGCCCGGATCTTGACCTGGGGTGTAATCCGGTGGGCCGAGATGCCTGAAAACCCTTCACAACCAAGATCAGCATAGGCGACTTGGATGTACAAGTCCAACTTCGCCAATCATAGCAATCACGGGGAATCGATGCAATCCAGCCCCGCTCGGCCTTGCCGCAAGCGGGTGCGCACGGCACACTGCGCTTGATCTGGCCCCGGTTTCCGCGCAGAAACTCCCATGTTGACGCTGTTCAACGTGATCGACGTTTGAGGCAAGCCGTCTTGGCAAGCAGACTCTCGACACGCAAGGTACGGGTGCTGTCGCGACACCTGCGCCAAGCTTGCAGAGATGCACACCGTCGCGGCTTGCTTTGCGCGCACTCACTGCTGAAGAGGTCAACGCCTGACCCCCAGCGTCTGCGCCAGGATGCGCATCGGGGCCACGCCGATGTCGTCACGATGGATGGCGATCCGGCCATGCTGAGCTTGCCGCTCGGTCCCGCTGGCGCTGACGGTGCCGAACGACTGAACCTGGCAGCGTCTTTGTCGGTCGGTTACGAACCTGATGGCTGCCATTGGCGAGTGGTTTCCTCGGCCATCCCGATACCGGGTCGGGACACCAGCCCTTCACTCGCGACCTACCCAGACGCTCAAGTTCAAGCGCCTCGCGTCGAATCATCATGAGCGCACAAAATGATTGCAACCACTCCACCCATGGCCACCACCAACATCGTCAGCAGCCTCGGCGCCGGCTCGGGCATCGACATCAAGAAGTTGGCCGAGGACCTGGTGGCTGCGGAGCGGGCGCCGCGGCAGACACTGATCGACCAGCGCATCGAGCGCACGGAAGCCCGGATTTCCGGCTACGGCGCGGTGCGTTACGCCTTGTCGGCGCTGAAGGATGCCTTCGCCGGCCTGAACGAGGTGGGCGACTTCGCCACGGTCAATGCCAGCAGCAGCCAGGCTACGGCGGTGTCGGCCACGGCCACCTCGGCCGCAGCCGTGGGACGGCACACGGTGACCGTCACCACGCTGGCCACCGCGCAGCGCAACACCAGCGTGGCCGGCTATGCCACCAAGGCGACGTCCCTGAACGGCGGCGGCAGCTTCGACCTCACCCTGTCGGTGGGCGGCGGCGCGGCGCAGGCCATCACCGTGGAGACCGACACGCCCGAGGGCGTGGTCAACGCGATCAACGACGCGGGCGTCGGCCTGAACGCCAGCTTGATGAACGTCGGCGGCGCCTCGCCCTGGCGCATCGTCGTCACCGGCCAGACCGGCGCCACCCAATCTTTCACCCTCACCAGCGCCGCCGCCGGCCTGGACCTGTCGAACCAGGTGCAGGTGGCTGGCGACGCCTCGTTGACCGTCGACGGCCTGCCGGTGACGCGCTCGACCAACCAGATCGGCGACCTGCTCGACGGTGTCACGCTCAACCTGTCGGCCCAGACTGCGGGCCCGGCCACCCTCGACCTGGCGCGCGACACCAGCGGCGTGCGCGCCAAGGTCGACGCCCTCGTGGCCGCTTACAACGACCTCGAGGACACGCTGAAAGTGCTGTCCGACCCGGCCAGCGACGTCGAGGGCTTCGGCGGGGCGCTGGACGGCGACCGCCTGGTGCAGGTGGTGCGCAGCGAGGTGCGGCGCCTGTTCACGGGCGACTCCAGCACGCCCGGTGCGACCGTGCGCGCCGTGCGGGACGTGGGCCTGTCCATCGACCGCGAAGGCAGGATGTCGCTCGACGCCACTGCGCTCGAGGCCGCGCTGCAGTCGAACTACGACGAGGTGGTGCAGATGTTCAGCGCCGCCCAGGCCTCGCACAGCGTCTACAGCCCCGGGCCCGCCGGCGTGGCGGGTGACGCCGTGACCAAGCTGGACCAGATGCTGCGCAGCAACGCCACGCTGGCGCGGCAGAACGAGACCGCCGCCAAGGAAGCCGACCGCTACCGCGCCGACCTCACCAAGCTGGAAGCGCGCATGGCCACGCTGCTGGAGCGCTACACCCGCCAGTTCAGCGTGATGGAGGCCATCGTCGGCAATGCCAGCAGCCTGCGCGACAGCCTGACTGGCACCTTCGAGGGCCTGATGGCGATGTACACGCGGAAGTAGCGCGCCTGGGCGGCAGGGCGTCGGCTCTTGCGCCTGCTCAAGTTTGCGAGACGTCGGTCGAGTCATCCAGTACAGGGCCCGGTTTGCCAGGCCCTCCATGCCTGGAGACCCCATGTCCGCAGACACCCCATCGATTGCGGCCGCTGTCCGCACACAGCCCCCTGCCGCCACAGCGGCAGCCGCGTCAGCGCGCCAACCGCCCGCTGCGGGCCAGGCCGCCATGCTCGAGGGCCGAGCAGCGTCACCCGCCGTGTCGGCGCCCCGCGCCGTCACCTTGCGCCCACCCGAAAAGGTGGACGTCGGCTTCGACGCCAGGGAGATGCGCCGCCAACTCGAAGAGGCGGTGCAGCAGCTCAACGAGCAATCCCGCCGCAACGGACGCGACCTGAACTTTCGCGTCGACGAGGTCGTGGACCGCACCGTCATCACCGTGCGCAGCAAGCACTCGGGCGAAGTCGTGCGCCAGATCCCCAGCGAAACCGTGCTGAAGGTGGCCCACAGCATCGAGGACATGAAGGGCCTGCTGCTGAACGAAACGGCTTGAGCCCGTCGCTTGCGACGCATTGCGTTGAGCACGCTCAAGTTCTGACAACTGCACCCGAATCATTCATTGAAGGCCAGCGACAAGCGGCTTTCTCGAGAGCCAGAAGCCGCGAGTCGATGCGACATGAACGTCGCAAACCTCTGAAACCAACCGATCCGATCCGACACCAAGGAGCATCGAGATGACCGTCGTCAATACCAACGTCAAGGCGCTGTTTGCGCAAAACTCGCTGCAGGTCAACAACCGCACGCTGACCAACGCGATGCAGCAGTTGTCCACCGGCAGCCGCATCAACAGCGCCAAGGACGACGCCGCCGGCCTGGCCATCGGCACCCGCATGACCGCCGACCTGCGCGGCATGTCGGTGGCCATCCGCAACGCCAACGACGGCATCTCGATGATGCAGACGGCCGAGGGCGCGCTGGGCGAGATCAGCAACATGCTGCAGCGCATGCGTGATCTGTCGGCCCAGTCGGCCACGGGTTCGCTGACCTCGCAGAACCGCCAGGCGCTGCAGAAGGAAATGGACCAGCTGATCGCCGAGGTCGACAATGTCGCCAAGACCACGAACTTCAACGGCATCAAGCTGCTGGACGGCAGTGCCGCTTCGGTCTCATTGCAGACCGGGGTGAAGGAAGGTGATCAGGTGACTGTGGGTATCGAAGCGGCGTCCAGCAAGGCGCTTGGCCTTCAGGGCTTCCGCGTCGAAGGCCAAGTCACGAGTGGCCGGGTGGGGAACGCTGCAAGTGGTCTGGCCGTTGACGATGTGTTGATCAACGGGTACGCTGCATTTTCGAGTGCGCCTTCTGCTACGTCGTCTGCATCTGCTGCCGCTGCACCTGCCAGTGAAGCCAAGAACCTCGCCTCGGCTATCAATTCGAACATTGGAAACCACCGAGTCGCGGCTACGGCCTTTAACACCGTGAAAGGTGTGGCGCCTACGGCCACCGTCTTCTCGGCGGGCGATATCAAGATCAACGGTACCGATATCAGCGCAGCGAGCAGCGTCGAGGAACTTGTATCCAACATCAATCGCGACGCCGCGGGCGTGACGGCTACGCTCGCATCTGACGGCACCATCGAGTTGTCCAACGATACCGGTGATGACATCAACGTTTCCGGCACCAGTGCCGCGACCATGGCCAAGGCTGGTTTGACTTCTGGACAGTACACCGGTTATGTCACGCTCAAGAGCATGGATGGTTCAGACATCAGCGTCCGAGCCAGGAGTGCCGCGAACGGGTATGCCGGAGGATCTGGCACCATTGCTGACGTGCAGATGTTGGGCCTGAACGAGGCGGTAAGTGGCGGCGGCGTCTCGGGTACCGCAGTTACTTCAACCAAGCTCCTCGTGTCGGATGACCTGAGGATCAACGGCGTAAAGCTTGGAATCTCTGACGACTCCTCCGCGCTCGCGAAGGCCGCTACTATCAATGCTGTTTCCGATCGCTCGGGGGTCACCGCAACTGCGCTGACACGGGCTGTTCTGTCTGTGGACATGACTGGGACACTGCTTACCGATCTCGATGGTGGAACGACCAACGACTTCAAGGTCAACGGAGTCTCAATTGATCTTTCTGCCCAAAACACCATCGACGATGTCGTGACCGCAATCAACTCGGCAGGCGTCAATGGGGTGTCTGCGAGCCTTGAGGCCTCCACGGGTAATCTGGTTTTGACGTCGACGAGCGGCGCAGATATCGCGGTGTTCAACGACAACGCATTCATTTCCGCTGCGGCGGACCAGGGTGGGTCAACGATCACTGTTTCCACAAACGTGTACACCTTCCGAGGTCGGATTGCGCTTGAATCGGAGTCGGGCGCTGACATTCGTGTCGAGTCTTACACCAGTGGCGCAGCAGCCAAGATCGGGCTCGCCGACCAAGGTGGCTCCGACACCCTGGTAGGTGGCGCCTTGACCATCACGACGCAGGATTCCGCGGGCCGCGCGATCACCGCGATCGACTCGGCGCTGGACCAGGTGGCGATGAGCCGCGCCGACCTCGGCGCCTTCCAGAACCGATTGACTGCTGCGGTCGACAACCTGTCGAGCCAGAGCACCAACCTGGCCGAGGCCAAGGGCCGGATCATGGACACCGACTACGCCAAGGCGACGACCGAACTGGCCCGTGCCCAGATCGTGCAGCAGGCCGCCACCGCCATGCTGGCCCAGGCCAACCAGCAGCCGCAGATGGTGCTGTCGCTGCTGCAGTAAGCGTGCAGGGCGGCGGCGTTGAGCCGTCCGCTGCGCTCTTCCGGCTTGGCCCTCGCGGAAGGCCGGGTCGGAAGAGTGCTGAATGCCCCGGTGCCTGCGCATCGGGGCATTTGCCTTTTCGGGCCATGTCCCGGTGGCGCAACCCATGGCTTGTTGTGCCGCGCCATCCATCGCAGAGTCGTAAACTGCGGTAAACGATTTGCGGCGGTGTGCTCACGGTGCCGGAGGGCCTTGGCGCCCAGCCGCAGCGTCGCCGCCTACTTCACCCCGTCCACCATGCCCAAGCCGAATCCCTGCCTCAACCGGATCGCTTCTGTCGCCCTCGTCGCTGTCCTTGCCGCCTGTGGCGGCAAGGCCCCGGAGACCCCGCTCCTGTCGGGCCGTTTTCTCGATGGTCCGGTGCAGGGGCTGGGCTATCGCACCGCGTCGCACTCGGGCACCACCGACGCCAACGGCGGCTTCCGTTACAGGGCCGGCGAGAGCGTGACCTTCTCCATCGGCGGGATGGACCTGCCCCCTGTCACCCCCGGTGCGGTGGTGACGCCGTTGGACGTGATGAAGACGAGCAGCCTGGACGACCCCAAAGTCGTGAAGCTGCTGCTGCTGTTGCAGTCTCTGGACGACAACAGCAATCTGGGCGACGGTATCCAGATCCCGCAGGCGGCGCAGGCCTTGTCGTCGACGGCTGGCAGGGCCTTGGCCCAGGCTCTGCAAGACGAGACCGTGACCGCATTCCGCACGACGCTCGGTGCGAATTCGCTCCTCGCGGGCAAGTCGCTCGCGAGCCCCCGGGAGGCCGTGGTCCACTTTGCCAAGACCTTGATGCAGGAGACTCCGAGCCGGTCGTTCACGACCTCGGAGGTCGTCGTTACCCAGGCAGGCGTGGTGAAGGAGGATGGGTCCGCGACCGCGCCCGGGTGGGAGCGGCCGGCCGTCATCCGCTTCGAGGGCTTGAACCTCGATGCGGCGGGCCTCGTGCCCCAGGCTTCCGGCGCCTGCTCGGCGGTGAGCCTCGTCGGGCAGGCGACGAGTACGCGGGTGGAGTTCACCTGCACGCCAGGGAGTGTCGGTTCGCTGACGGTGGCGTTGCAGCAGCAAGGGCAGGTCGTGGCCACCCACAGCGTGGCCGTCGAGGAGCCGCGCGTGTTGCTGTCCACCTCGCTCGGCGATCTGACGCTCGAACTTTCTGCATCCCGAGCGCCGATCACGACGCGCAACTTCCTGAGATACGTGGACGCGGGGTACTACACCAGCACGGTCTTCCACCGAGTCATCAACGATTTCATGGTGCAGGGCGGCGGCTGCATCGTCGCACAGACAGCCGTATTGAATGGCGGCTGCGTCAGCGGATCGAGCACGGTGCGTCTGAAGGGCAACACCTTCCCGGCCATCGACTTGGAGCGCACCAGCACCACAGGGCTCAGCAATGTAGCCGGCACGGTGGCGATGGCCCGCACGGACGTTGAAAAGTCGGCCACGAGCCAGTTCTTCATCAATGTGGTCGATAGGAACAGCAGCTTCTTGGACGCGGACACGAACCCGGACAACCTTGCAGGTTACGCGGTCTTCGGGCGTGTCGTCGAGGGCGCGACCTCGACGCTTCAATCGATCCGCAATGTGACGGTACAGGGAACCCTGCCCGTGAACCCGCCCGTCATCCTCTCGGCCACGCGCGTTCGCTGAGATCGGGCCACGCACCACCGCGTGTTGACGCTGCAAGGCGAGAAGATCTCTCTACCCCGAGGAGGAGCCCGACATGTCCACAGTCGCCCAGATCATCCAGAGCAAAGACAGCGCGCTGCACAGCATCACGGCGGACATCCCCATCAGCGAAGCCCTGGGCGAGATGGCTCGCCTCGAGGTGGACGGCTTGGTCGTCATGGAAGGGCCTGCCCTGGTCGGCATCTTCACCAGCAATGACTACCTGCGCAAGGTCGTCAATGCCGGGTTGGATGCGGCCACTTTGAACGTGGGCGACGTGATGACGCGGCAAGTCGCCGTCGTCGACCTGGCGGCGACGAGTGCCCAGTGCGTGGCGATGATGAGCAAGGGCCGGTTCCGACACCTGCCCGTGATCGATGGCAGTCGGGTCGTGGGCGTCGTCAGCATGCTCGACATCATGAGCTTCAGCATGCGCGGCATCAGCCAGGATGTCGGCGACGACCCGGGCTGGGCATCGGGCCCGACGGACACTCAGCTGTGAGCGCCGCAGTGCCGGCTGGCTTGCCGCTACGATGGACACCAGTGCGAGACGACGTCCTGTCTATCTATGCTCTGTCGCATAGCTTGGCTCGAATTTCACGACGCGATTCGCGAAGGCGCCTCCTTGTGATGCTCCGGTCTGAATGCATGCGTGGCCGGCCTCGGCGCGGTGGCCAGTGGCTAATTCACGGCTCCGACAACCGAGTGGGGGCGCATGGCCACGTCTGAGTGGTCATGGACAGTCGCGCTACTGTGGCGTGGGCGCTCCGAGGGATGCAGTGCAACCGCCAGGATGTCCACGTACTCGGGCGCACCGGCCTCGTGCGCAAAACTGGCCAGCAGTGCAGCAACGGCAGAGCGTTTGTGCGTGGTCGGCACCTGCGCAAGCAACCGAGACAGTTCCCGGAGCACGTGGCGCGTGCTGGATTCATTGACCTCAATGTCAGGTGGACGCGCCTCCTGGGCCCGGAGCATCGGTCCATCGAACCCTTGTCCTTGCGCGTAGGCGCACATGCGCTCGTAGAGCCGCGTGGCCACGGTGTCGTCGTAGACCGCATCGACAGGGATCTTGAAGTGTGCTGCGATGCGCTCGGCGGTGGCGCGTTTGGGGCTGACGACGAGTCCACGGCAAATCTTGTGGAGTGTGGGCTGGAAGCTCGGGGTCCGCATGGCCTTGGATACCTGAAGCGGTCCCCCGGCACGGCTGACGAGCCACCGGATGAATTCATGTGCTTTCACACATTAAGTATGAAGCGACGTATTTTTCGATGGGTATACCAAACTAAGACTTGATTGGAAACCTGCCTCAGCCAGGCTCACCCAGTGAGCTACTGACCTCATAACCTGAGCTCTCCTGACGACGGAGAGCTACGATGTCCAGCCACAAGATCCAGTTCCAGCCCGGCATGTCGATCCCCGAATTCCTGCATCACTTCGGCACAGAACAGCAGTGCGCCGAAGCTCTGCAGCGGGCGCGCTGGCCCAAGGGCTTC
>Ga0164293_10005670_pt1 | contig 10625 bp, 24 predicted proteins | sample GEODES118metaG_FD_111487 | JGI IMG/M metagenome (GOLD analysis project Ga0164293, IMG submission 111487) | Eutrophic lake water microbial communities from Lake Mendota, Wisconsin, USA - GEODES118 metaG | ecosystem: Environmental > Aquatic > Freshwater > Lake | place: USA: Lake Mendota...
ACACGTCCATCATTTTTTTAGATGCCTGAGTTCTAATTAAAGATACGTTTGGTAATTGAAATGACGGGGCGCCAATGTTTGTAGGGTATTCTTTTAACTTTGCGTCATACCCATTTTCCTCTGACCAAACAATTAAATCGGGTTTTTTACTCATATTAATAACCTTGTTGTAAGTAGGCACCCCAAGCCCATCTTAAAAATGATACTTGTATACCAAATGATTTAGTATACACACCAGACTCAAGAAATCTCTGACTATCGTACCAAATACTAACACACGGTATAATCCATAACATACCATTAATTTTCGTCAATCCTGACGTTTCGAAAAACCATTTCATATCTATACTTTATTTATTGCGAATTCGTGTCCTGTAAAATTAGTGAAATAGTCAGTTAAATACAAACCTTTATTGTCAAAATCTTCACATCTGATATCAACAAAAACTGCTGGAGTATCTAAAACCCATTCACCATTCTCATTCAATTTATTTTTCGATAAAATTTCATAATTAACCACCTCGATTTTTTGGTCGGGAAACAGTTTAGTAATCATTTTTTCAAACATATCACGTTTCATACCCAAATTTAGAAGATTTTTATGGTTTAATCAATAAAAAATTAATTTCGCTTGTATAATTAGATTTTTTGACGTAAGTTTGTTGAGTTAAAAATAAGTTAAACCAAAAATAAAAGAAAAAGAATGGCAACAAAAGGAGGATTACGTGGGCGTTACATTTGTAAAGTTGGATTTTACGATGTTTATGCAAAAGACACAGTGAAAACTGTAAACGGTAAAGAAACTGTGACATCAACAGATTATTGTTTGTATCACGCGAAGAAATTGAAGGAAAAGAGTTTAAAGTCTAAAGAATTAGCGGTTACCAAGGCCAAAGAATTACTTGGTGAGAAATACCAATTACAATACGGTCTCTAAAATATTAAAGTCGGATGAAAGTCCGACTTTTTTATTTGGACTTATAAGTAAAATTGTTTATCATTTAAAAAAACCAATTAAAAAATGAATTTAGGAAAAGATTTTAGAAAGTATGCAATGAGTGACCACGGTGTCTCATCAATAAATTTACATTACTTTGAGAATCAGATTGAATCTTCAATGACCCCGTATATTTTGGAGGAAAGGGAGATGAGAGTAACTCAAATGGATATCTTTTCTCGATTAATGAGAGATAGATTACTATGGGTTGCAGGGCCTGTTAATGACAATATGTCAACAGTAGTTCAGGCTCAATTAATGTATTTAGATTCTGTTGATAAAATTGACATTACAATGCACATCGATTCACCTGGTGGGTCAGTTAAGTCAGGATTATCAATGGTTGATGTTATGGACTACATCAAATGTGATATTAGAACTGTAAACACAGGGATGGCAGCATCAATGGGGTCAATCTTATTAGGCGCTGGTACCAAAGGTAAACGTTCATCATTACGATTCTCAAGAACAATGTTACACCAATCCTCAGGAGGTTTTAGAGGTAACATTCAAGACGCAGAAATCGATATGGATGAATGGAAAAAAATCAACCAAACATTATTTGACTTACTTGGTCAATACTGTAATAAAAAACCATCTCAGGTTATGAAAGACGCATCTCGAGATTTATGGTTGAGTAGTGAAGAGGCTTTGAAGTACGGAATTATTGATGAGGTTGTTATCAGTAAGAAGTAACAAAAAAAAACACCTAATTAATAGGTGTTTTTTTTTAATGTTTTTTTAAGTAGTAGTCTTTATAGACGTAAGTAATTGAATCTCCAACCTTGTATATATCATCTCGTTTTGTGGTTAATTTATCCCCACAACTAAGATATATATAATAACTTGGTTCATAATCCATAATAGAGATTTGAGGTTTTTTAACAATACTATCAATAACGTATTTTTTAACTAAATCGTTTTTAGTTATGGTAGGTTTACTAACACAACTAGATAGGATTAAAAACGGTAACAAATAAAGTAATTTTTTCATATATTAATTTTTCTACAAGATACGAATATTTTTAAACAAAACCAATTAATTTAACCCTAAAATATTTGTAAGGTAAGAATTAACTTCTTTTGAACTATCCGATTGAGGTGCGACCGTAGTAGTTGTTTTTGTTGTAACCGCAGATGTTTGTGTTGTTGCTGAAGATGGTGGAGGTGTTACAGTCTCAGATTTTTTACCTGATTTCATATCAGACATTAAATTAGTTAATGCGGTGTCAGCATTTGCCTCAGTAGTATATTCAACCCAATACTTAGTATAATCCTTAAATAACGGGTCATTAGGTGTTTTAGAAGGGTCTTTTTCTTGTTTAGGACTGAATGTTTGTACGAATATCTTCCACTTTTTAGATGTTGGGTCTTGAGCGGTATACCATTTATTCGAGTCTTTATCTCTTTCTTCCCTAACTTCTTTAACCAAAAATCTATTTTCCAATAACATATTGGCTTCTTGTATTTTTCTTTGTTTTGTAAAACTTCTATTCATAGTTAATTCTTTTGTATATAATTATCAAAGGATATCGAAACTGGTAATAAATTATCACCTACTAAAGATGAGAAACTTGATTCCCAATTTATAATATATTCACTAGGTAAAAGAAGGTATAAATTATTAACATATTCTCTCATTTCTTTACCAAGATTATAGTATAGGTTAAACGATTCTTCTCTCTCAGGTCCACCCCAATCAAATGAGGTACCATCTTTATTACCTATATAAGCTGATATTGCACCAACACGACTTTTTTCAGGGTCTTGTAATAAATCTTTTTTCCAGTAATTTAAAACACCATAACCGTATTTGTCGGCGAGTTCAAAAAAATCAACATACAAGTCCAAATATATTGTAACCGCATAATTCTCGTATATAGACGACAACCTCCAACCCTTTATATATGAGTATTTTTTCATGAGTTTATTCATAACCATGTCAAGACCTCTAAGTTGTTTTTTTGTAAAATTGTTATCTCTTTTTGCCTCTGACATGTTATTCTATTGTTTTAATCTTAATATCAAAATGTTTATCAAACCAAATTTTAAATGGTTTTTCCCATCTATCACCAAACATGTTATCTAACAGTTCTTTTTTTCTCAAATCTTCAAATTCTAAAATTGGTGATTTATCCAATAATATATGATTAACATTCCTCATTTTATCCGAAACCCAATAATTTTCACCATACCACCTAAATAAAACTTCGTCATCACCATAATCACCTAAATAAAATACTGCAGCATCATCAGTTTCATTACCATAATCATCCTCTACCATCGTCCAATGGATATTATCAATGTCAAACATACTATCAAATTGTTTATTAATAATATCATTCAGTCTATTTTCCTGTATCTTAATTTCCATAATTAAAAATTTTGATAGACCACCGATTCATGGTCAATATAGATATTATTTTTTGGGAATTCATTGATTGGTTTTGCCGAACACGCTAATGGTCTAATACTGTCGATAGTAACAGGTTGGTATCTTTTCATCACCAACATTTTGTTTTTCGGTGCAACAAATACTAAGTAATCAATATACGAATCATTAAAATGAATCTGACTTTTTTTGAAGACTTTAAACCCACCTGGTTCTTTAATTCCAGGGTTTGATATATCACAAGGAGTTTCCTTTAATTCAGTAATACTACCAATAGATTTAACTTGGAACTTAAATGCCTTACCGTCTTTTTCCATAATGATATCAACACTTAATTTAGTGTCGATTGGACTTCCTTCATCGGCAATAAAAATAACTGAATATCCCAACTTAACTAATTCATCAACAACAAACAATTCCGTCTCATTACCCTTCAATGTATTTCTCCTGTTGTTCTCAACGTATTTATCATAATTACCTTTAAGGTAAGTCTGATAAAAATCCTCAGGTTCTTTTGACATTCTATTTGCCAAATCTAAAATAACGGTGCTATCCTTCTTTTTAAGGTCCTCGACTATCTTACATATACATTTTCCCTCTCCAACTAGCATATCAGTCACAAGGACCGATAAATCACTGTAATTGGTATTTAATTTGTTAATTGGTGTCCATTTACCATTATCGTCGTAAATCATCCTAATATCCATTAATTTATCAATCTCTTCGTCAGAAAAATTAAAGTGTTGTTTTAAAATAATACTATCTTTTTTAAATTGTTTTGAATCTTTGTCCAATGATATTTTATGTCTGTCTAACATAGCATCAATTGGTTTACGGAAAGTATTTTTAGTACTGACATTATTCAATAGAGTCTTTAACTCAGAGATACATACCTCAGAGACACATAACTCATCAAATTGTTTTTTTGTTATAATAACTTCCATACTAATAAATACTGGTAATTTTGTTATATCATACCATAAATATAAATATACAACTATTTATCTATATGGATATTATAGGTACAGAAACTTCATTAAAAATGTTTGAGAAATTTTTATCATCAGAAGGTGGTTTAAAAATTGCACACAAATATTCTGAAGATATAATGTTTGGATTAAACGAAATACAAACAATACCAAAATCACATCAACTTTACCCTAGTGGTATGTATCACGTGTTTATTGATATTTTATTTAATGTTAACTCTAAAGTTATGATTAAATGGGAAAATCAACCAAATCAAAAGACAATTCAAAATGACTTGAATTCATGGTTACCTGTCTTTGGGTTCCCATCAAATGTTAATACTGAAATTATTGGTTATCGTAAAGTCGATTAACTCATTAATTTATTAAGGGCCGACATAATTCTTCTTTGACCTTCCTCTAACTGTCTAACTTGACCAATCTGTGCTTGGTTTAATTCTAAATTCTGACCTTTAATCTCTTGGATTTGATTATGTAGTCTTGTATGGTCATTTAATAATCGACCGTAAATTTCTGCTTTCTGTGTTTCGTTCATAATATAAAGTTAAGTAATCTGTTTTAATAATAAAGGTTTAATCTTGTTCGGGAGTAACCGAATTAACTGGCCAACCATAAGTTTCTGTAAACCATTTCCCCAATAATTCCTCAAATATACTCTCACCTAACATTGCGATTAATAATCTATATTCATAATCTGAATATCTCAATATTGGTAATTTAAATTTTTTACCGTGGTCACCAGGGTCTACTTGATATTGTAAAATCCAATTATCGTCCTCATAATCATCGTCAACACTCACACAGTAATTAACAACATCTAAATCAACATACCCACCTTTTTCATGTGCATAATAATCATAACTTCTTTCATAATGTTCTAAATCAGAATACTCCTTCATCATAGATGTGAAAGCATTAGAAAGTTGTTTAGGTTTAATTATAAGGTCCATGTAAATAAATAGTAAGTAAGTTCAGTTTAGAACGGTTCAACCGAACTTAACGATTTACCTAAAGTAATAATAATCCCATCATCCTTCATCCAAAAAAAATTCACTTTATTATATAAGTTAGGGAAGAATTGATGAACCTTTACATATAAATCAGCTAAATCATATCTTTCACCATTGGATAATTTATGAATAGGGGTGAAGTCCTCAGGATTATAAATTACCGTAACAACATTTAAAAGTTCAATATGATAGTCCCACCTATCAGGATAATTCATGTCATCGTGATTATTAAATTGAGTATGAACATGATACTCCAATTTTGGAAAGAATGTTTTTATTAAAGTTTCTATGAGTTTTATTTCTTTCATATCATAAAGATATAAAAAAAATTATAGAGTAACAACTTTTCCGTTATTCATTAGATATTTTACGATTGTATTCCCTCGGTTAACTTCGGGATGGAAGGACGTTATACTATCTAAAAAAGAATTAATTTGTATTGGGTTCGCATGGATAAAGACAAAAACTCGTTCCATTAAAACCTCATCGTACTCAATACCCTTAACACCTTTTATGATTATATTATAGAAACCTTTCTTGGTAAATCTCACAATAAAGTTTACTTCAGGATGAAATTTGAATAGGATTTTTTTTAATAACTCGATTTTATCCATTGATAACTTACAATTTTTATTACATATCAGGTAATAAACTGTACATAATTACGTCATTTACTTTAAACCCGTTCTTATCTCTTAAATTACAACCAGGGTTCATAAGATATAAAGCATCATCCTGTAATGTCATTTCAAGGACTTTACCTAAAGTATCTCCTTGTTTGATTTTATATAAACGTATATTTCTTTCACCTTCTTCTTTAATATCTTTAACTAAATGTTTTTTAGTAAAACAATATTTTGCACCTGGTTCAGTTGGTTTTGGCCCTTTAGATAATATTGCGGTTGCACGTCCAATATAATATTCTTCAGGTTGGCTTTGTTCAGATAACACACGTTGAACAATCTTTATTAAATCAGATTCTTTTAACTTTATAACTTTTTTCATAATTAATTTCTTTTATTATAAATATCTATAGGTTAGTAAAAACTTTAATAAACGTATTCGTCATTATCAAAGGTCGATATCTCTCCGACATCACCCAACCCATCAAAATTTTCTTGAAACCATTGTATTAAATGTTGTTGAATATCGTCAAACCCATTCAATGAAAACATATTATATATTTCACCGTACAAACTGTCTTCCATCATTACGTCCATTCCTTGAGAATGTCGGTTAAAGAAAATAATAACTTTTGAATAACCCTCTTTGTCTTTAAAATCAGTTCTACCATGACCGCCGTGTTTGCTGGTAATCTGTTCTAAACCTTTAATGGTTTTTGTTAAGTAAGAATCAATTACTTGATATAACCTATTTTCTGTTATAATTAGTTTCATATTAATCAGCAACTACAATTTTTCTAGGACTAAAACCATTTTCCACAAAATAGTCTTTGATTTCTTTTTTAATTGAGTTTCTAGTTGAGTAATACGAAGATTGACGAAAAATAAGGGTAATTGTTAACTTATTTGTATCTACGGAAAGTTTCATAGAGTGTATCGCACCACTTGAAGGTAATTTTTTAAGGTTAGGTTTGATTTGTTTGTTAAATATTTTTTTAACAAACTCGTCACTACCAATAGTTCGAGCGTAATAATTAAGTTTAAGTAACCCATGTGATGGACTTCCGAATTCAATCCCCATGAAGTCTTCCAAATATTTTTTTAATCTACTAAAAGTCTGATTGGCAACAAAATCATCGTTACTAATTAACATACTTGGGAAATCAATTTCAAATTCAACATTAACATCATTAGGTCGTTCCTCTTCAATATTTAATTTGACATAATCAGGTATATTCAAATATTTGATGAGGTGGTCTAACTGTTTTTTATATCTTTCAGTAAACTTTCTACTTGGCATTAATGTCGGTAAAGTTTCAAGTTGTTTTTGAATAATGTCTCGACCAATTTTCGCAAATTTAGCAGCACCTGAACCATAATAATAATGACGTTCTCCTTTAAGACCAACATCAGTTAAAAATTCATCTTCATATTTTTTAAACAAATAAGACATAGGGTATCCACCGATTTCATCACCGTGTTTTTTCTTAACCCAATTTCTGAAGTACTTAATAAACACCTCAACAAAGTCCTCATCAGAGTAGTCATTAATATCAAACTCCTCCAATAAGACTGGTATAAGATTTTTCAACTCGTCCTCAGTTATTTTTATTATCTTTTTCATTTCTTAATTACACTGACCCCAAGAAAAACTTCTAACACGACAAGCTTTCTTTGACGTTATGTTTATGTTAAACGCGCATAGTATAGACCTTAATAACCAAAGACCAACAAGAATAACTAATACCCAAGACGCTATGGTTAAAACCAATGCTGGCATTGAGAAAGTACCTATTGTTACAAGAGCCATACCAGTCCCAAAGAACTCTTTTAATATTCCTTCAGATACCGTATCACCTCCTTTAATCTTATTCTTAAGACTTTTAAGAATATCTTTTAGTGTTGATAATTTAGCGGTAGATAAAAAGTCGATAAACTTACTAATGTAATCGGAAATGGTTTTAACCACCTCTTGAAATTTATCAGGAAACATTTCTTTAATCTTTTGTCCAAATCTTCTATTAACAAATCCACCGATGTCATCCCCAATCATACAAACTTCACTGTTATCTAAACTATTTTGTGCTGACTCAACAGAACTAAAATCTAAATTAGGGTTTAGTTCTTTAATATCCGCAGATACTGAACTTAATTCTTGCTCAACACCACCAACGTTACTATCGTCAATATCATACTCTCGTAAGATATTTTTAGATAATAATCGATTTTCGATTAAAGTGTTTGATTGTTGTATATGTCTAATTTTACTATAACTACGATTCATGACTAATAATTTCGTTAATAAATAATTTTATATTTGGGAACCATTCTGATACTCTATATTGGATTTCTCCTCTAACATTATCATACTCTTCTCTCCCTGTATTAGTATAAATATCAATATAAACACTAATTCCTTGATGAGGTGATATTCTATTAATGATAATTTTATCTACGGAATCAATTTCATCCAACTCGTCCATTTCACCAAGACCCCATTCCTCAGATTCTTCACGTAATGAGTTTAATTCAGAATCAATTAATCCCTGAATTATATTATTAATTTTCTCTAATTGTTTATCGTTAATTTCTACTTTCATAATCTTATAATTTCACCATCAATTTCTATTTCACGGACTTCAAGGTTTGAGTTTTTCTCGAACCACTCTTTAAATACGGGAATCCATAGGTCACCAAATAAAGAAGTTAGTTTATCTGAGACAAAATACTCGAGTTTCAATCGGTAAAGGAAATCATATCCATCATATTCTCCAAGATATTCGTATGCGGGGGTATCGTTAATATAGAAAACATGAAATCCATATTCTTTAACATCTTTTTCATAGAAATCAAATAAATCAGGACCCCAATTATAGTCAGGATGAATATTATAATCCAAGTAATTGGTAATAACATCTGTAACCTTAGATTCTGTAATAATAAATTTCATAATAATAAATATACAATGATTTTATTTATCTCATTTTATTATATTTATCAGTATGACTGAAGACTATTCAACACTAACTAAAGGTTTAACGAAAATATATAATTCATTATATATTAAAGGTCGGGTTGATTTTACTATTGAAATAACAAAACACAAATTCGATATGGATGGTAACTCATTAACTATCAATGTGCATTTCATTATAGACCAATCTAAATATTGGTCAGAATCACCACAGTTTGATGAAAATTACTACCTTTTTCTTATGAATTATATAGATGATGGGGATATTGAAGAAGAATTAGATAGTTTAGCCCAATATGTTACCCATGATAGATTAGCCTTTAATCACAAATGGTATAAACACAGTAATAGAGGTGTTTACAAACCATTATTGAAGGAGATTAAGAACATGGGTTACGATTCTGTCGTAGAATGGTCAGAAAGATTAATGTATCCAATGGTTAAAGTCTATACTGATATGAGTGATAGAGGATTTATTGAATTTACTAAAGAATTAAATCAGAAATTCGACACTGACGACATCCTGATTTCCAAAAAGTAGTCTATTCTTTTATAATTTTAGCGTCTTTGAACGAATCTAGTGATATAAATTCGTTATTTAGGTAGTCAATTATCTCTTGCATCAACTCATAGTCCTTCACAAGACCTTCTTTTTCACATAATCCAACGCATAACGAGATTCCTCCCGATAATATTTTAGCCATTTCACTAATTGTTAGCTTTGGTTGTTCGGGTGGGGTGGACAAATTAACGTTAGTTCGTCCGTCTTCCCTTTCTGCAACAGTAATACATACAGTATATTCCATAATTTTAACTTATTAAAAAAGATAATGGGTGTTCTTTAGGTTTATCGGTAATCTGAATGTTAATAACGACTATTTTAACCAATTCATTATCATGATACATCATACGAAACAAGGTATTAATGGTGTCTGAATACGTTTCCTTCTCACGTGTTGGGTAACTCCCTGGTTTAAGAATAATTGTAGACATTAATACGTATTTCTTTTCAATAGACAACATTCGGTCGTATGAGTCAACGGAGTCTATACCATTGATAATCATGTCATTAATTTCTGGGTGAGCAGTTTTAATTGATTTAAGAAAACCTTCGGGGTATTTCTTATTAGGGTAGTCATTAATCCCTTGACTATAAGGATGTGCTCTCATCGCTATTTTCATTTTTTCTTTCTAAAATCAGTTGTGATTGCAATAATTAATGGTACAAATACCATTATAACAAACACACCAACACCAATTAACAATTCTTCAGTATCACTCATATACTTTTTTTATATAAACATACGGAAAATAAATGAATAAAAAAACCCCTCTTTGTGGGAGGGGTCTAAAATATTGTTTAAAGTTTAATTAGTGTTTTTTTTTGTTTCTGAAGTTCTTTACTGTATTCGGCCACAGGAACAGGTGTTCCAACAGGGTAGGGGAATCCTACTTTAGCTGCCGTTACTGAAGTCTGTCCGTTTTTAACAGGAATAGCCTTACGTAATGGAACCGCTGCTTCATTAAGAGGTCCGTATACTTTAGCAAGTACAATACCTGTAGATGTAGTATCGAAAACAACCCCTGGCATTGCGAACATATTACTCTCACTTGTATTTGGAGAATCCATATTAATTATG
>Ga0164293_10005671_pt1 | contig 10624 bp, 9 predicted proteins | sample GEODES118metaG_FD_111487 | JGI IMG/M metagenome (GOLD analysis project Ga0164293, IMG submission 111487) | Eutrophic lake water microbial communities from Lake Mendota, Wisconsin, USA - GEODES118 metaG | ecosystem: Environmental > Aquatic > Freshwater > Lake | place: USA: Lake Mendota, Wisconsin...
CTCGACTCGATCGTCTCGCCTCAGGGAGAGAAACTCTTTCGTCATTGTGGCGTCGATGAGAGCCATCATCACCACATCATCTGTCGAAAGTGTGGCATGACGCGACAGATCGAGATCTCAGAGGTCGAGGAGATGGCAGAGCTCGCGGCGAAGAGATACAAGTTCACCGAAGTCACTCACAATCTGGAGATCTTCGGCCTTTGCGAGAAGTGTTCTTAGGTCTGAAATCGATCGTGAGACCTGTAATGAGTTCGTCCCTACGAAGAAGGATTGCGACACTCTTCCTCTCGCTTCTCCTCGTTCCCGTGATAGTTCTGCCGGCGACGGCTCATACCTCTCTCTCATCGAGCATTCCGGCAGCGGGGCAGTCCCTTCAAGAATTTCCTCAAGTGATCGAACTTGTATTCAGTGAACCCCTCTTGACCATCGGCGGTGATGGAACCAACTACTTCGAACTCCTCGGACCAGAGGGGGACTTCATCGCGCTTGGCACTATTGAAGTCGATGGCGCTGAGGTCAGAGCGCAGGTACTTGGAGCGGATTTCGAACCTGGGTCGTATCGGATCGCCTACCGCGTGGTTGCTGGTGATGGTCACGTGATCCGCGGAGAAATCGCATTCACCTACTCCGCATCCATCGACATTGATGCCAAGGCCCCTAGCTCTGTTTCGGTGGATGGAAAGAGCGGCGACCCCGCAGTCTTGGTGCTTGCGGCCCTCATTGTTATCACAGCATCGGTCATAGTGGTTTTGCTCTTGCGTTCCGATCCGACTTCGCGAGAGAGTTCAGACCAAGGTTAGAAGGCGCTTATTGGTCAACACCATCTGCGGACTCTCGAGGGAGTCCTTCTCCAGCAGTGGATTACCAGCCAAGAAGATGGCCCCCGTCGCGATCTTGACGCCCGCTTCGATACAGGCCTTGAGGGAATCTGCATGTCGCTTCGCAGACTCTCGCGCACAACCATCTCATTTTTTCGGATTCCGGATGAGTCACCAGACTTCAGTTTCACGGGGTGTTCACTCCTTGTTCACTCCGCGCACGAAGTCGGCTTCTACGATGGGAGCATGAGTCAGCCTCGGAGTCTCCCTCACAGTCTCCCTCAGAGTCTCATTGCGGAAATGCTCGGCACGATGTTCTTGGTGCTCGCCGTCGTCGGTTCGGGGATCATGGCTCAGCTACTGACTACTGACGTCGCGCTGCAACTACTCATCAACGCAGCGGCGACCATCGCCATGCTCTATCTCCTGATCAACCTCCTGGCACCTATCTCAGGTGCGCACTTCAACCCTGTGGTGACGATGGTCCAGGTGATGAAGAAGGGGATCTCGGTCTCATTGGGAATCGCATATCTGGCGTCACAAGTCTCTGGCGCGATTCTGGGATCACTCTTGGCGCATCTGCTCTTCGATCGACCGATCATCGCTCTCTCTACCTTTGATCGGAGCGGCTCACATCTCCTTATTGCCGAGGTTGTGGCGACGTTCGGACTCGTCGTCATCGTCTTCGCTGATTGGAAGAGTTTCAAGGTCCGTCAACGCGCCTCACTCATTTCGCTTTGGATCGGCTCGGCTTACTTCTTCACCTCATCAACATCTTTTGCCAATCCCGCTGTGACGATCGGTCGACTCTTCACCGACTCATTCGCGGGAATCTCGCCCGAATCCGTCCCTGCATTCGTCGCCGCCCAAGTAGTCGGTGCCTTGATCGCGTGGGGAGTCCTCGCAAGGGTTCAGATCGCATCGATCAAAGCCAGAGATTCGAGGTAGTTGATGTTCGCTGAGAAGAAGCCAACAGTCCTCTTCGTCTGTGTCCATAATGCAGGGCGATCGCAGATGGCAGCCGGGTACATGCGTCATCTCTCAGAGGGGAGAGTGGAAGTCCTCTCGGCCGGATCAGCGCCTAAGGATTCGATCAATCCGCAGGCCATCGAGGTGATGAGCGAGGAAGGTATCGACATCGCATCGGAGCAGCCGAAGATCCTCACCACTGATGCCGTCGTTGCCTCTGATGTCGTCATCACCATGGGATGTGGCGATACCTGCCCCTTCTATCCCGGCAAGAGATATGAGGATTGGGTCTTGGATGATCCCGCAGGTCAATCGATCGATGTCGTTCGTCGGATCAGAGATGAGATCAAAGGGCGAGTGGAGTCTCTCCTGAAGGAGATCCTCTAGATCTTGGGGTTCGGACCGCTTCCGACGTTTCCGTAGCGGTGATTCGTGATCGAGATGCTTTGTTCCTTGAGCCATCTCGTCAATTCAACGCCACCGACTTGGGTCATCGGGCGAGTGTCGACGGAGAGACCCAACTCGATCAGTTCGGCAGTCGGAGGAACCTCACTGCTGAGCCATCGGACTTTGCCGAATTCGTTCTCTCGTGCGAATCGCAAGAACTCCTCTCGCGTCTCGTTATCGCTGAGGACGATCTTGATCCCGAATTCCCTCGTCAGCCAACTGATGAAGAGGCGCTCCGGGTGTGATGTGGATGCATCGACTCGTACCAAGATCGGCTCGACATATTTGCGATAACGATGGTAGTTCCGTTCGACATGGAGAGATGATGTTGGGATCAGTTGCGAACCGGTTCGATCCCACCAGATCCGAGCCGACTTCTTCGCCGCGTCAGCATCGACGACAAGTGGCCAATTGCGTAACTGCTCGACATAGTGTGGTCCACCCGCCTTTGAGGTCGGGCCGACGCTGCTTCGCTTCCAGCCACCGAATGGTTGTCTTTGCACGATCGCTCCCGTGATGGCGCGATTGACATAGAGATTGCCCGCCTCGACCTTCGAGATCCAACGCTCACATTCCTCTTGATTGAGCGAGTGGATGCCCGCCGTCAATCCATACGGAGTGGAGTTCTGCCAGGTGATGGCGGTATCAAGGTCGGGTGCTCGCATCACAGCTAGTACCGGGCCGAACCACTCGTTCTGGTGACTCCATGAGCCCTCCTTGACTCCGACCTTGATGCCGGGGCGCCAGAGATGACCTGAGTCATCGAGTCGTTTTGGCTCGAGAAGCCATGACTCACCTTCATCGAGCGTGGTCAGCGCTCTAAGGAGCGCACCACTCGGCGGTTTGATCACAGGGCCGACGAGAGTGGCGAAAGATGTCCCAGCACCGACGACGAGTGATGAGGCAGCATCGATCAACTGCTTCGTGAAACTGGGATGATCATGGATCTTGGCATCGACTATTGCGAGAGAGGAAGCGCTGCACTTCTGTCCCGCGTGACCAAAGGCGGATTGGACGAGATCTTTCACAGCAAGGTCGATATCTGCTGAAGCTGTGATGACGATCGCGTTCTTCCCGCTCGTCTCTGCAAGCAGAGTCAATTCAGGTTTCCAGGAGAGGAAGAGTCTCGCGGTATCGAATCCGCCGGTCAGGATCACAGCTGCGACATCATCGTGAGTGATGAGGTACTTACCGTTCTCATCGTCTCGACATGGGATGAAGTGCAGTACTTCCTTCGGGACTCCTGCCTGCCAGAGGTGATTGACCGCGCTCCATGCGACCGCAACGCTCTCTGGAGCCGGCTTGAAGATGACGGTATTGCCTGCAGCAAGTGCAGCTAGCACGCCACCAAGGGGGATCGCGTATGGGAAGTTCCAAGGCGGCACCACTGCGATGACACCCATCGGTGTCGACCCGCGAGTCGCCCCGATTGCTGTCATCGCGTAATAGCGAGCGAAGTCGATCGCCTCGCTGATCTCGGGGTCAGCTTCCGCTGCAGTCTTTCCAGTATCGCGAGCCATGATCGAAATGGTCTGAGCTCGAGACTCCTCCATCACCTCTGCGGCTCGAAGCAGGATCTCACCTCGACCCTTCGCCCCTAACTCGTCCCAGGAAGCAATTGCCTTAGAGGCGATACGAATCGCCTTATCTATATGGACGCGATCTGCGAAGGAGTAGCGATACCAGACCTTGCCATTCTCATTCGGGTCACGCCCCTCCTCGGTCTCTGTGGTGATGATCTCCTCGCCGCCGATGACAAGCGGGATGTGGAGATTGGTGACGGTCTGAATGCCTTTGAATGCTTTACCTAACCGCGAGCGATACTCACCGTCAGTGAAATCTCCATCGTGTTGGTTCTCGAACTTCTCGAGGAGGTGATGTGAGTGCGCCTTCTCCAATCGCAAGGAGCGCGTAGAGATGGTGGAGCGATCGTGGACTGCGTTCTCGAAGCGTCGACGCTGATCCTCGAACTCTGCACTCTTTGCAGTGATGGTGAAAGAGGAGCGGAGATAGTTCTCTTCGGCGGTGTTCTCATCGAGTCGTCGCACGAGATAGGCGACGGCACTCGGAAAGTCCGATCTCTTCGTGACCGGCGTGTAGAGGAGTACCGATCCGAAACGCTCTGCGATCGCGAGAGCTTCCCCGTTCGCCATCCCTTCGAGCATCTCGATATCGATCATCTCGGCGAGGCCACGTGAACTCGCAAGGTTGGTCGCCCAGACGATGTGGAAGAGATTGTGGCTTGCGATACCGAGGCGGATAGCCCCACGATTCTCGGGGCGCAGCCCCTCATCGACCAATCGCAGGTAACTGGCATCGACGTCGGCCTTGGTGAGATAGGGCGCCTGGGTATGACCGTGGTACTCCGCTTCCGCTCGCTCCATCGCGAGGTTCGCACCCTTGACGAGGCGGATCTTCACGCTGCCACCACTCCGTGCGTGACGTTCTCTGCTCCACTCGATCAAACGATGGAAGTAGGCATGGGAGTCGGGAAGGTATGCCTGGATGACGATGCCTGCATTGAGAGATTCGAATTCAGGTTCATCGAGTAAGCGCATGAAGAGTGAGACCGTGATCTCGAGGTCGCGGAACTCCTCCATGTCGAGGTTGATGAAGGCACCCTTCTTCTTGGCGAGCCGATAGAGATCTCGAATCCGTTCTGAACATCTCTCGATCGAACCTTCGGTGTCGAGTGTGATGATCTGACTGATGATGCTTGAGATCTTGACGGAGATGTAGTTGACCTCATCACGCGAGAGCATCTCCAACACTGACTGATAGCGGGCGGTCGCCTCTTCATCACCGAGGACCGCTTCACCAAGGACGTTGATGTTGTTGGCCACTTTCCTTCTCTCACGTCGCGTGAGGTGCTTTGCCAAGGGTTTCTTCTCCGAGGCGAGGATCGCTCTCTTACTTGTGGAACGCACTTTGGCGGTGACGATCGCGATCGTGAGTTTCGGCAGTAGGAGAGAAGTCAGTGAGGCTAGTTTGATGCTGAGAAAGTCGATGAGACCGAGCCCCAAAGTCGCTTCCTTGGTGATCTGTCGGAATCGTCTCGCTGCCTCACGAGGTTTGACGATGCGGATCACTTCATCGGTCAGCCGGATTGTGAGGTCGATCGCCTTCGGATCCTTGAGCAGCCTTGCGAAGCGACGACGATGTATACGATCCGCGCGAGCCCTGTTCTTGCCTGCGAGATCGAGAAGTTCTGCGACTTCCCTTACTGTCGCCTCGACATCGGGTTCGGCCTGTCGGAGGTTCACCGCGCCACCATAGCCAACGGATGCTCGCGAAGAGGTGGCGAGTAGGCTTGGACCATGACAATGGAGTCACCTCTCGATACCGCACGCTCGCAACTTCGAAGCGCAGTGGAGAAGCTCTCACTCTCGGAGTCGATGTGGAACACCCTTTCGACACCGCGCCGGATCCTGGAGGTAGCGGTTCCGCTACGACGCGATACCGGCCTAGTAGAGATGTATAAGGGCTATCGGGTCCAGTACTCCACGACGAGAGGACCGTCCAAGGGCGGCATCCGTTTTCACCCCGATATCGATCTTGATGAGACGGTGGCGCTCGCGATGTTGATGACGTGGAAGTGCGCCTTGGTCAATCTTCCCTACGGTGGCGCGAAGGGCGGGGTCGCAGTCGATCCACGTGGGCTCTCTGCTCGTGAGAACGAGCGCCTGACTCGTCGCTATACCTCCGAGATCCTTCCCATCATCGGACCGGAGCGCGATATCCCGGCCCCCGATGTCGGAACCGATGAGAAGAACATGGCCTGGATGATGGACACTTACAGCGTCAATGCCGGTTTCTCTGTCCCTGGAGTCGTCACAGGCAAGCCGATCGTCCTTGGCGGCTCACTCGGTCGCACCACTGCCACCGGCGACGGAGTTGCGATCTCGGTGCGAGAGGCGTTGATCGATCGTGGGATTGATATCAAGGGAGCGACGATCGCCATCCAAGGTTTCGGCAAGGTCGGATATTGGACTGCGGTGGCAGTCGAGGCGATGGGGATGAGAGTCGTCGCCGTCTCTGATGTCTCAAGTGGCGTCAAGGATTTCGGTTCGATCGCTGACCTGCACCACCACATCGCATCGGGTGGTGAGATCGCAAACTACGGCAAGGGCGAGCAGATCAGTAACGAGGAGTTACTCCATCTCGATGTGGATGTACTCGTCCCGGCGGCGCTCGCCGATGCGATCACGAGCAAGAGCGCTCTAGGCATCAAGGCGAGAATCGTGGTCGAGGGTGCGAATGCTCCAACGACCCCGGAAGGCGATCGGATCATGCTCGATAACGGCATCACTGTCGTACCGGACATCTTGGCGAACTCCGGTGGCGTGATCGTCTCCTATTTCGAGTGGGTGCAAGATAAGCAGAACTACTTCTGGAGCGCGGATCAGATCAAAGAGAACCTGGAATCGATGATGATGCGAGCCTTCGCGGAGGTTCGACAACTCGTCAAGGAGAAGAATGTCTCGTGGCGTGATGCTGCGATGATGATCGGTGTCGGGCGCGTTGCGGAGGCACACAAGTTGCGCGGCCTCTATCCGTGATGGAAGCGAGAGTAAGGATTCAGAGATGGTGATGGAAGTAGATGGCAAGCAGTATCACGTGCGCCTGGGCAAAGGTGATGTCGGAAGATATGTCTTGCTTCCCGGCGATCCCGGCCGATGCGAGTACATCGCCAAATACCTCGATGACGCCAAGTTCGTCTCGAGCAATCGTGAGTACGTCACTTACACCGGAACCCTCGATGGAGTCCCAGTCTCCGTCACGTCCACCGGAATTGGTTGCCCCTCTGCTGCGATCGCAGTCGAAGAGCTCTATCGATGTGGCGCAGATACCTTCGTGCGCGTCGGTACCTCAGGACACATCCAGAAGGATCTCAAGTCAGGTGACTTGGCGATCATCTCCGCAGCGATCAGAGATGAAGGCACGACGAAGCACTACCTACCGATTGAATTCCCTGCAGTCGCAGACCTTGATGTGACGCGTGCCCTCCAGATCGCAGCGAAGAGGCTTGGTGCGCCACATCGCACTGGGATCTCGCAATCGAAGGACTCCTTCTATGGTCAACATGAACCCGAGCGGATGGGCGTTGCCGACGAACTTCTAAGTCGCTGGCGGGCATGGGAGTTAGGTGGCGCGCTCTGTTCCGAGATGGAGGCCGCCGGTATCTACATCGTCTCGTCGATGCTCAAGGCACGAGCTGGTGGGATTGCAATGGTCCATGCCAAGGATCCGATGCCACCTCTTGACTCGCTCCTCAAGGTCGCAGTCGAAGGCGTGCGAGAGTTGATCAAGATGGATAGGGAAGCAGGGCGAGAGGTCTTCGTTCGCTGATCCCTTCTCTGGAAATTCCTGAAGTTCCGCTACTCCTTCGGTGCCATAAAGGAACGGAAGGCAGCGAACGCTCGCGGACCATAGACAGTCCCAGGTCCACCCAGCATCTGAATGCATACGCCAAGCGCCTCAGCAACCTGGGTCTCGGTAGCCCCTTTCATCGCAAGGGAACGCGCATGGGATGCGATGCAACCATCACACTCACGAGCGACGGCGATACCGAGGGCGATCAATTCCTTCTCTACGGGCGAGAGCACGCCTGGTGCATGCGCGGCTTTGGAGAGATCGGCGAATGCCTTATAGACGTCAGGGATCAACTCTCGGAGCGCTCGCCCCTCGGGCGCGAGTTGATCGAGTACATCTCTACCGTGGGTATGTATGCCTTCTTCGGTCATCTCTCACTCCTTCGCTAGCTCTTCGATCCATCTCTTGACCCGCCTGCGATTGCATTTATACCCCCAGGGTATAAGTTGCGTCGCATGGCGACGATCAATGTGACTGGAGAGGAATTCGAGACTCTCATCTCCAAAGAAGGAACGGTACTTGTCGATTTCTGGGCGGCATGGTGTGGACCTTGCCGTCAGTTCGCACCGATCTTCGAGGCAGCGAGTGAGAAGTACCCGGATCTCACCTTCGCCAAGGTCGATACCGATGCCGAAGGGGCGCTCTCGCAGGCGGCAGGGATCTCCTCGATCCCGACATTGATGATCTTTCGTGATGGCATCCTCCTCTTCCGCCAGCCCGGAGCGCTCCCAGGAAATGCTCTCGATGACCTCATCACACAAGTGAGCGCTCTCGACATGGCGGAAGTCCGTAAGAAGGTCGCCGAGGAGGAAGCGAAGCAAGATTCCTAAAAGTAGTTGAAGATTCAACTATCAGGTATTCTTCCCCGCATCTGAATCAGAGTTGGGTCACTTCGATGGAGGCAAGAGGATGTCCGAGAATCACCGTTTCGGTCTAGATACTTTCGGCGATATGACCGTGGATGCTCACGGGATCCCGGAGAGTGCTGGCGCGGTTCTTCGACATGTAGTTGAGGAAGCAGTCCTCGCGGACCAACTAGGTCTCGACCATTTCAATGTCGGAGAGCATCACCGAGATGACTTCGCGATCTCCTCGCCAGAGACCGTCCTCGCCGGAATCGCAACTCGCACTTCACGGATCATCTTGGGTTCTGGAGTGACAGTCCTCTCCAGTGCGGATCCGGTGCGCATCTACCAAGGATTCGCCACCGTCGATGGTCTCTCTCGTGGTCGTGCAGAGATCACGGCAGGCCGCGGATCATTCACCGAGTCATTCCCGCTCTTCGGCTATGAGCTTCACAACTATGGCCGACTCTTCGAAGAGAAGTTGGAACTGTTGGTGGAGTTATTGGAGGAGAAGGCGATCACGTGGTCTGGTGATCTTCGCGCTCCATTGCATAACCAAGAGGTCTATCCGAAGACGGAGCGCGGCCGCATCCCGCTAAGAGTAGGAGTTGGCGGATCGCCGGAGTCGGTGGTCCGTGCTGCTCGACTCGGTATCCCGATGGCGCTTGCGATCATCGGCGGTGACCCTGCGCGCTTCGCCCCCTATGCGGCTCTCTTCAAGGAATCGCTGACAAAGTATGGGAAGTCAGAACTGCCGATCTCTATCCATTCGCCCGGCCACATCGCCGATAGCGATGAAGAGGCGATCGAAGAGCAGTGGCCGCACTATCAGACCTCTTTCGGACGAATCGGCAGAGAACGCGGTTGGGGAGTGATCGACAAGGGTCACTTCATCTCCGAAGTGAGACAAGGATCGCTCTACGTGGGTTCGCCAGAGACGGTGGCGCGCAAGATCGCCTACGCGATGCGGGCCGTCGGTGCGACCCGCTTCGACCTGAAGTATGCGACTGGCCCCATGCCGCACGAGAAGTTGATGCGCTCGATCGAGCTCTATGCGACGAAAGTCGTTCCGATGGTCAGGGAACTGCTCGCCACATCTCTCACCGCCCCCGTTCTCTAGTCAAGGGAGAGCCGAGCCGAGTAACCTCTCGCACATGATCCGAAAGTCGATCATCATGGCTCTTGCTCTAGTCCTCACTGCAGTCGCTACCCCTTTCTCGAATTCCGAGGAGTACTACTCGTCTGAGACGAACTTCTGGGTCGATTGCTCCCTCGGATTTAGGAGCACGGATTGCGTTGAGAGCGTCGAGTTCAGCGATCCTGCATCAGAGAAACGTGATGCCAACGGACAATTGGATTACTCCAGCATCGTCTGGAAGAAGACGGTCCCATCACTCAACCAGAAGTTCGTCTACAAGAAGACTTCCTATACCGACACTGACTTTCCGATGGATCCGACGAAACCTTGTGAGGCAATACCGCCGAACCCAAATGGTCCCAATGGTGTCTATCTCCATGATGCGTGCTACACGGCATCCGGGCTACTTCCTGACGGCAAGGATCTGGTCTTCCGTCTCATGATCAACGGGCGTGGACCGTTCTTTGATATCTACCAATGGGTCGATGAAGGAGTGAAGCGCACCTGGGATCGCGCCGACGGTTGGAGCGCTCAGACTGTTCCTGACGGGTCGACCTGGCGAATAGCGCTGAAGTCGAACTCTGTAGCCGCGAATGCCGGGGCGATCACGGCGAACATGAAGAACCCATTGATCACCTTCGGCAAGAGCAGCGATGGCATCGCACTGACGTACATCCAGGGAACCGTCTTCCCGAATCAATGGCAGTGCTTGATCCCTGGACAGCCACGGGACTTTCGGCAGGATCAACGGGAGGTCTGTAAGCATCCAGAGTCTTACGCAGAGACGGCTTCCACCGGTTTTGCAATCCAACTCATGCCGTATGTCTTCCAGTTCGAGAAGTTGAAGGGTTTCCCCGCAGGAGGCATCTTCGTTTCAGGTCCTACGGGATCGCTCGGACAGGTGCAATACAACCAAGATGAAGGCGCAATCGTGGTGCCGATGTCGGGTCCGCACTTCCTCTTCGATCGCAAGACCCTCAACAAGGGATGGATGGAAGTCTCGATCAAGGGCGATGTCATACGACGTGCCTTCA
>Ga0164293_10005672_pt1 | contig 10623 bp, 6 predicted proteins | sample GEODES118metaG_FD_111487 | JGI IMG/M metagenome (GOLD analysis project Ga0164293, IMG submission 111487) | Eutrophic lake water microbial communities from Lake Mendota, Wisconsin, USA - GEODES118 metaG | ecosystem: Environmental > Aquatic > Freshwater > Lake | place: USA: Lake Mendota, Wisconsin...
AAGAGGCCTGGCAGGTGCTGCGGCATGCCGATTCGGAAACGCGGGTGCAGATTTTTGAGTATTTCACTCACGACCGGCAAAAGGAAATCATCGAGACACAAGACCGCCAGGAGGTTGCGGCGTTGGTGCTCGATATCGCTTCGGATGAGCGGGTCGATATTTTGGCGGGGATTGATGAGAGCGTCGTCGCCGAACTGCTGCAGCGACTACCGGCCGAAGAGCGGCGCGATATTTTGCGGCTCAGCCAGTACCCCGACGGTACAGCCGGCGCGGTCATGGCGACCGAGTTTGTCCGCCTGCCCGAAGACTTGACGGTGCGGCAGGCGGTGGATGAAATCAGCCGCCAGTCCGAGACCTACGAGACGATTTACTATCTGTATGTGGTCGACCATGAAAATCATTTGCGGGGAGTGGTTTCCGCGCGGCAATTGCTGGCCGCAATGCGGCATCCGGAAACCAAAATTGCCGAGGTGATGGAAACTGCCTTGACGACCGTCAACGTCATGGACGACGAGGAAGAGGTCGTCAACAAGGTCGCCAAGATGGACTTGCTCGCGATTCCGGTCGTGGATCAGGAACGGCACATCGTGGGGATCATTACACACGATGACGTGATCGACGTCGTGCGTGAAACTGCAACGGAAGATCAATTACGGGCGGCAGGTGTTGAACCTCTGGAAGATACGTACTTGCGAACTTCCGTTTGGACGCTCGGTTGGAAGCGCGGCATCTGGTTGGGCTTGCTGTTCCTCGGATCGACGCTGACCGCCTTGGCGCTCAAGTCCTACAATCAGCAAGTCGCCAATTGGGAATGGCTGGTGCTGTTTCTCCCGCTCATCATCAGCACCGGAGGGAATTCGGGGAGCCAGTCCTCAACCTTGATCATTACCGCGCTCTCCCGGGGGCATATCAGCCTGTCCGACTGGAGTCGGATCGTGGTACGTGAACTGATGATGGGCTTGGGCTTGGGACTTGGCTTGAGCCTGCTCGGCTTGGTTATTGCTCCGCTGGTATTTGAGGTCAAGGATTTCCGGCAATTGCTGGTCTTGCCGGTGACGGTTTGGGCCGTGGTGATTTGCGGCACGGTGACGGGTTCAATTTTGCCCTTGGTATTCAAGCGGATTGGCTGGGAACCAGCCTTGATGAGCAATCCGTTTGTGGCCGTGATCATGGATGTGTTGGGCACCGTGATTTACATGAACGTTGCCTTGGCGCTCATTTTGAAATAGGGCATTTCCTGCCCGCTGCTGATTCTCGCCACCAATGGGTACGCCGGGCAATGGCCTGTGCTATCTGGTGCCATCCCTGTGCTCTCTTGTGGCATCAAGCTGCGAGAACAAGGCGTGAGAACCAAGAGTCGCGCTGCGATTCCTCGGACCGACACCGTGCTTTTCGGGGGGATTACCATCCTTCTGGACGTGTCCACTGCTGGACTTTTTGAGCCGACAGCTCCAAGATGAAATTCGTTCTCAGACACCTGAATTCGCTCATTCAAGCGACTGGTCGAGGCCCTGGGGGCCATTTTGGATTGGAAGAATTTCGTGCTCTTGAACGGCAGAAATCGATCGGGCCATGGTCCTGGGGCAGAACGACTGCTTTCCTTGCCCGTTTGATCCACCTGATCCGCGATTTTCGGCCCGACCCTAATTTTTTGCCTAGAGTTGCAAGGCCCTGCAATCCGAATAGAATTTCGAACTGCGCTTTTGCCGCTCGGATTGGCGGCAAATTACAGAAATCGGCAATTTTCCACCCAATTCGTTGACCCCTTCGGGTTGTCGACCGTCTGAGTGAGGCTGGGTGATCCGCTTTCTGATGGCAAGCTGTCAGAGCGACCGCTTCTTAAACCGCGAGATTCTCCCCTACTATGGCAGACATTTTCGACAAGTGTGACGAGTTTTGGGCTCGGATGACCAAAATCGCGGGCGAAGAGCACATGGTCGCCCTGCGGAATACCTTCTTTCGCCAGTTCCCGATCACCAATTGCACGCCGATCATCAACAAGGATGGCCGGGAATTATTGCAAATTGCCGTCAACGACTACCTCGGCTTTGCCAGTCATCCGGAAGTCATCGCAGCCGCCACGGAAGTCTGCAAGGTGCACGGAATCGGCACGCCACTGGGTGCTCGTCCGTTGACTGGAAATACCGAACTGCACGTGCGTTTGGAAGCGGAATTGTCCAAGTACCGGATGACCGAATCATCTTTGGTCTACAACCTTGGCCTGACAGCGATGTCTGGCACGATCGCTTGCTTGGTCGGCCGCAAGGAACGGATTTTTGTCGACGCCTATGCGCACAGCTGCATCCACGACGGTGCCCGGCTTTGCAAAGGCGAAGCGAGCTGGTTTGCCCATAACGACATGGAAGACTTGGAACAACAGCTCAAGCAGGTTCCGCTCGATACACCCAAGTTGATTGCTGTCGACGGCGTTTACGGGATGACCGGCGACTTGGCCCCGTTGCACCAGTTGGTGGAATTGAAGAACAAATACAAAGCCCGGCTCTTTGTGGACGACGCCCACGGAACCGGTGTGCTGGGTGACCACGGGCGTGGCACCTGCGAATTGTTCGGGGTCGAGGACGAAGTGGACCTGCATGGCGGAACTTTTGCCAAGTCGTTCGGCACATTCGGCGGTTACATCTGCGGACCGGAGCATGTGCTTCGGTATGTACGCCACGTTTCCCCCGGCTTCATGCTGACCAAGGCGCTGCCAGCGGCAATCGTGGCCGCAACGTTGAAGTCTTTGGAATTGATGCAAAAGCATCCCGAGCGACGGCTGAAGCTTTGGGAGAACATCAATTACCTGCGAAATGGATTGCGAAATGCCGGATTTGCGATCGGCAATCCGCAAGGCGCTGTCACCAGTATTTTCACGCGTGGCGTGACTGCCTTGCATGCAGTCAAACTGCTGGAGGAGCACTACGGCATCATTGTTAATCCGGTGATGTATCCGGCTGTTCCTTACGGAACCTCAATTATCCGAATGACGCCGAGTGCGCTGCACTCGACCGACCAAATGCAACGACTGGTCGACGCGTTGGTTGATGTGGCCAAGAAAATTCCGCTGCTCGAAGGCAACAATGCCGCCGCCCAGCGTTTTGGCCACGCTGAAACTGCCTCCGAATCGCATGAACCAAACACGTCTGCGCATTGAAACGGTTCGGACTGCGCGGCAAAAGTCGGACTTTTACCGCGTCCGTCGGGAACTATACCGGAACGACCCGGCTGCCGTTATTCCTTTGAGAGGAATGGAATGGGCCTTTCTTAACCCGTCCGTTCATCCGTTTTACTTGCACGCGCGGCGAGAAGTTTTCCTCGCCTACCGCGGCAATCGCCCCGTTGGCCGCATCGCCGCCATTGTGGATGACTTGCACAATGAGCATTACCAGGATCGCCTGGGCTTCTTTGGCTTTTTCGAATCGCCTCCGGAGCAAGAGGTGGCCGACCGGCTATTGACGGCCGCCGCCGATTACCTCGTCTCGCAAGGTCGAGACCAGGTGCGCGGTCCGATGAATCCGTCCATGAAGGGCGAATTCGGTGTGCTCGTCGAGGGACACGCCCACAGCCCGCGGCTGATGATGGCACACACGCCCGGCTACTACGCCCAATTACTGGAACAGTTCGGCTTTGAGACGGTAAAGCGGTTTCACGCTTACAGTCTCGACGTGGCCAACGATCCGGATTGGGGCAATAAGGTCGCCCGGATGCAGGCCCTTTCCGATCGGATCACCACCCGCTTTCCCGACTTGAGAGTTGAGCCAGCGACCTCAGCGAATGTCGAACAGCGGCTCTACGAGATCAACACGATCGGCAATCACATCAGGAGCGTAGGCTGGGGATTTGTCCCGCTGACTCCGGAAGAACTAACGTACATGGTGAACCAACTCCGCCGGGTGATCGATCCCCGAGGTGTCGTGACCGCTTACTACAAAAACGAGTTGGTCGGTTACGTGGTGACGGTTCCGGACGTGAACTGGGCAATCAAGCGGGCGAAAGGCCCCTTTGATTGGATCAGAATGGTCCAACTGCCACGTTTGCTGAAGAAAATCCGCCAATGTCGGTTGATTGCGCTTGGGGTCCATCCCGAATTTCGGCGGAAGGGAATCAATACCGTCCTGACCCGCACCATGTTCGACATCTCCTATGACTATGATCACTGGGAATTCGGCTGGATCGCTGAAGATAACGCTGCTTCGCTCGGTTCGTTATCAAGCGCCGTGCCACTGGACCGCTACCGCATCTATCATGTCTACCAGCGGGCTCTGTAAGAAAAACAGGCTCACTCTTAGTCTGCTTTTGACTTCTACCCTTGATGTAACCCGGACTTGGCCAACAGTGTTAGCGATTTCTGGCCGTCGCTTTGGGTGGTTGGAATTCCCTTTGCGGTTCGGCCGGCAGGGGCTCTATAATCAGCCTGCCGATACCGTACGGGCTTGATGCCTGTCTGGATGCATTGGCAGTCCGATTCGCGTGTAATCACCCTGCTCCCTTCCCCCGGGTTCGAAGGCTCTTTCCATGTCTCGCGTTTACCTCAGCTGTCTGCTTTTTTCGTTGCTGCAATTATTGGCCGTTCCGCTGGCCGCCCAGTCGTCAACTCGGTCGATCACCGTGACTGGAGTTGCCGAAAAGGAACTTGCTCCCGACCGCTACACCATTTCAGTCGCCATCCAGGCCGAAGGCAAAACCACTGAGTTGGCTCGCGCTGAATTCCGCAAGCGGTTAGAACAGGTGCGCACGACTTTCAATGACATGGATTTTCCGGATTTGACCTTGGCCTCGGGTGGTCGCACCATCAGTGACAATCCGCAGATCAATGCCCAGCAGATGCAAATCATGATGATGGGTGAAGGGGGCGCCGAACCGGCAGCTGCCGAAGCGTTTTACGTCCGTGAGGAGTTCGCGTTCCAGTGGCGGGCGGCTCCGCAGACGGCGCAGGCCGACCTCGAGCAAGGCTTGGGCAGCCTGCTCGATCGCATTCGCGCCGAGAAGCTGGACTTCGCAGGACAAATAGACGTTAATTATTATCCCCCCAAAGCCCACAACCTCGTCTTTGGCAGCCACAGTCAAATCCAGCTGGAACTTCGCAACCTTCGCACAGTGGCTTTGGAGGACGCCAAGACGCAAGCCTCCGAGATCGCGGCGCTGGCAGGAGGAAAGCTGGGGCGAGTCCTTGAAGTGACGCTCCCCGAAGAAGACGGTTATTCAGTGGCTCACAGCCACATGCCCGGGGCCGAGCCAGCGGACTCACCTTATGCTTGCAAGTTTGGCAGCAAACTGAAATTGAGAACTACTGTGCGGGTTAAATTCGAGCTGGAGTAATGCTCCCTCAATCCCAAGCCATTTTGGTGGCTTGCACTCGCAACTGCCCCCGACTCGTTGGGCCACAAATTGCTGCGGCGCGGGCTTGCTCGGCTTTGCGTTTGCCCCAGAAGCGGCAAGGTGTTCGGGCGGAGCTTTCCTTGATAACTCGAGCTAAAACAGGGAACCGTCCTGACCGGAGAGCTGGATTTATTGACCAGGAAGCAACACGGCCCGCCGATTCGGGCCAAAAAACGCTGAATTGCTGCTGGCATCCCCCTTGGTTGACTTCTAAAATGAAGAAATCGTTGGGAACGACTTTCTGAATGAGTCGTCTCAACAGTGAAAAAGTATTGTGCTCGCAGCCCGTTCGATGGCCGGGGAACTTGTGTCGAGCCTCGGGCTCGTGGTGGCCAAGCTTCCTATGCCGGCTCCAGATGTTGAGGAAAGCCAAATGAGACAAACGGTGGTAAGACATTCAGTGACATGGTTCGCGCTTGTCGGATTGCTGCTGGTCATCAGCGGCTGCGGAGGCCAACCGAGTGCTCCCGTTACCAAGCTGCCACCGAACACCCCTGGGGGGGCGCCCTCGGGCAATGCCGGGGGTCCTCCGCCTCCGGAAAATCGACCGGTCGCAGCCATGGGCGGTGGTGCGGCACCGGCCGCTGGAGCTCCGGCAGCCCAGCCAGCCGCGCCGTCAGTCACTGAATCACTGGGGGCCACCGATATTTTTGGTAACCCGCTCGCGCCTCGGGAACGACCGGTAGCGGCAATGGGTGGCGGAGGCGCACCGGCAGCTGGCGGTTCTGCTTCCAGTGGCTCATCAGCCAACAACAATCGCCCCGGTAATAACTCCGGTTCGACGAGCCCCATTGGCTTGGTCAATGGGCTTTATCCCCAAGGCATGACCGGCAGCGGAGGCTCGACGGGTGGAGGCGGCACAATCGCGGGCGGTTTGCAAAATGGTCTCTATCCCCAATTCACCAGCACCGGATCCCCTTCGAATCTCGCTGCTGGCTCGGCGACTGCAGGTAACTCACTTCCAGCAGCAGCTTCGGCGTTGGCTGGCGACAATGCTTCGGGCTCGACCGCGGCAACCGCAGGAGCGGCCGCTGAGTTTTTTGAGACAGCCAAGCAGCTCTTTAAAGAAGGCGACGACACCGCTGCCGCGCGCAACCTGTACGCCTTCCTTCTGGCCAAGGAAGATGCCTTCGAAGAATATCCTTTGCAATGGTTTCCCGGCCTCAAACAACCACGAGCTTTCCTCCGAATTGGGGTTGGCGTCACCTACTCTCGGCCGCGAGATTTTGACGGCAAGCCTCCGGTCATCGGTGACCCGGTCGCCAGCGATCGTGCCGGTGGCGGGGGACGTCGCGGAAATGCACCTCCGGACAATGGTGATGGAATTCTTGGCGCTTCAGGCGCTAATCCGGGCGGAGCCGGAGGTGGAAGCAATTCGCCCTACGCGAATGTCGACACCAGCACACCGGCAGGTTTCCTCTTGTATTACACCGGCGATTACGTCGAGAAGCTTTATCAGGAACTGAACTCGCGCCGCAAAGGCTCCGAAACCAAATTCGGCAAGCTTCTCGCTCAGTTCCCAGAGCGAACCCCCACGGCACCGGCCGCATCACAAAACGAAAACGTATCTTCCCAACCCTTTCCGCCTCAAGGTGGCCCCCCAGCTAATCGCCCGACGATCGCGCTGGGTGGTGGTCCTGGTGGAGGTGGTGCACCGCCAGCCGGTGGTGGCGGTGGTGCTGGGGCAGGCGGCGGCGGGGGCGAGGCCAATAACGCCAATGCCAATCGCAACGCCCGCAATGCCCGTAAACTGGTTGATCTCTGGTCTGGGTCGGATGCATCCACTCCCGAACGCCTGACTACCGGCACCTTGACACCCGGAGTAATTGTTCTGGGTGAAGGCAAAAAAGAAGAACTCTTCTCCCGGGCCAAGAAGTTCGGGGTAGATGTGATTTTGCTGTTTGACGTCAAAGTCGGTGAGGCTCGCGGCGAGAATTACTCGACGACCACTTTGCGCCTGTTCAACGTCGACAACCCAGAAGAGCAGCTTGCACTCGGTCGACAACTTCGCAGTAACGTCGTCATGGAAGCACGTGACGATGGAAAGGCAGACCCGGTTGCCGCCGAGCTGACTCGCGTTGTAGAAGAATACATGGACCAAAATCTTGCGGCCCAGGAACTCCCCAAGTCGCTGACTCAGGAAAATGTAACCAAGCGGATTGAAACCGTTTTGGCTGGCGAAACTGACGATGCACTGAAGACAGCAGTCGAAGTCGTCGGCTTCTACCGCGTCGGTCTGCTGCCGGAAGACAAAGTGGTCGAAGCGCTCAACAAATTGCTCGGTGAGGACCTCGCCGAAGCGATTTTGAATGGCAAAGAAACCGATCGCGTCGCGCAATTGAAAAAACTCGTTGAGGACGACTAAATCAGGCATTGAGTCTGGTGGGATGGTTGACCTCCCACCGGCGGAGCCTGCCCACCTTAACTATTTTGTATTTGGCCCAATCCTTCCTCCCCTCGCGTCCCGCCGGCGGTTGAAGGATTGGGCTTTTTTCGTTGTTCCACCCGCGATTCCAGCCCTTCGCCTCGCCCCAACCAATTGCCTGATTCAGTCGGCCCGATTATTCGGCTCGGCTGCCAAGAAAACAGCTCTTCCCCCAACGGACCTGCACTTTGAAAGGGCGGGCCGTTATGAACTTGCCCATTCAGGCACCGGCCTCATTCTTCGAGCTGAACATTCCGGGGAACTTTTCTGTTAGCCTGACGTCGAAGGTTTGTCGTAGGGACGACGCGAGGGAGCTTGCGTCGTTTTTCAGTCCACCCCGCCTTGGAGGCTCAAAGCCATGTGCCGCTTGACCGGTGAATATTCATCTTTGATGACCTTAAACGCGACGACCTTAAACGCGATGAGCCGCATCCTCCCAGCTTCGCGCCTGTTGCTTATCGGCTTGTTGACCCACTGGTTGCTGCCGACTTTTCTCGCGGCCCAAGTCATTATTATTCCCGAGCCTGGACCGCGCCCTCACCCCCTTCCACGTCCCTGGCTGCCACCTCCCGCCCAAGCTTATGCACTCAAAGAGCTTCAGGTAGACGCATCGATCAAACAGCAGATCGCCACCACTCAAGTCACCCAGGTTTTCCAAAACACCAGCTCCGAGACGATCGAAGCCAGTTTTATCTTTCCCTTGCCCTACGACGGCGCGATCGATCGGCTGACATTTTTGGTCGATGGCAAGGAGTACGATGCAAAACTGCTTCCCGCAGCCGAGGCGCGGCGCATTTATGAAGAGTACGTCCGTCGCGCGCAAGACCCTGCCCTGCTCGAGTGGATCGGAACCGGAATGTTCAAGACCAGCGTCTTTCCCATCCCGGCCGGAGCAACGCGCACCGTCCAACTCCGCTATTCCCAACTCCTCCGCCAAGACGCACGGCTGACTGATTACCTGTTCCCTTTGGCAACCGGCAAGTACACAGTAAAGCCCTTGGATAAACTTTCCTTGCGGGTAGCGATTGAGACTGCTGAGCCGCTTAAGAACATCTACAGCCCGACTCATCAAGTCACCATCTCCCGGGACGACGAGCGACATGCGGTGGTCCAAATGACCTCTTCAAATGTCGTGCCAAACGCCGACTTTCGGTTGGTCTTTGACTCGGCACCAGGAAACATCGCGGCCAGTTTGATCAGTTGCTGGCCTGCGGGCGAACAAGCCGGCTATTTTGTGCTGCTGGCTGCTCCCGACATCAAGGCAGGCACGGAACAACCAACTCGCAAGACAGTCATCTTCGTGCTGGATCAAAGCGGCAGCATGAGCGGAGACAAGATTGAGCAGGCCCGGGAGGCTGCCAAGTTTGTCGTTAACAATCTCCGCCCCGACGACCAGTTTAATGTGATTCGCTATGAGAACGATGTCAGCTCGCTCGCGCCGGAGTTGCAGCGATTTGGTGATGCGACCCGGTCTTCCGCAATCGGCTTCATCAATGGCATCACCTCGGGAGGCGGAACCAATATCGATGGAGCCCTGACGGCTGCCACGAAAATGATCACGGAGAGCAAGACCCCGTCTTACATCGTCTTCCTCACAGATGGCCTCCCCACAGTCGGCGAGGTCAACGAATTGAAAATCGCCGAGAACATGCGCCGCGGCAATCAACATCAGTCGCGGTTGATCAGCTTCGGCGTCGGATACGACGTCAATGCTCGGCTCCTTGACCGATTGACCCGCGAGAATCGCGGACAAAGCGAATACGTCCGCCCCAATGAAAACATCGAGGTTGCCGTTTCACGTCTGTTCACCAAAATGTCCGCTCCCGTTTTGACCAATCTCCAACTCAACTACGAGTTTCCCCAAGCCGCTGTGGAAGCCGGGCCGAGCGTTGACCGCATCTACCCAAAAGATGTGCAAGACTTGTTTGCCGGTTCCCAGTTGGTCCTGATCGGTCGGTACCGAAACTCCGGCCAAGCGGTGATTCGACTCCGCGGTCAAGTTGGCTCAACTGAACAGAATCTGGAATTTCCAGTACAGTTTGCCGCTCAAGGAAGTGGCGAGTCATTTGGGTTTGTCCCCAAACTTTGGGCCGCGCGACGGATCGGAGAGCTGATCGATCAACTCGATCTCAACGGCCGCAACGAGGAGTTGATTAAAGAACTGGTGGAGCTATCGACCAAGCACGGAATTGTCACCCCGTACACATCCTATCTGGCCGACGAGAATTCGACGGTGCGGCAATTGACGGACTTCAGTTCCAACTTGGGACGGACCCGCGATAACTTGCAGTTGCTGGATCAGACTGCGGGTGCCAGCGGTGTCGGGCAACGGGAGGCCAAACAGCTTTTTAAATCAGCAGAAAATCTGGCCCAAGCCGCTCCGGCAGCGGCGGATTCGAATCTATCCGGGTTGGGAGGCGGAGAAAACTCTGCAGGCGGGGCCGGCAACAAAAAAGACAGTCGCGCGACTCAAGGCGTCCGCCAAGTGGGTAACCAAACACTCTACAAACGCGGCAAGACACTCGTCGCGGAAAATGCCATTCAGGTTGATCTGGAGCAGGACGCCGCACGGATTACAAACGTCAAGCGGTTTTCAGCCGAATACTTTGAGCTGGTCGCAGCGAACACGTCTGCTGAGAACCAGCTGTTCGCCGAGCAATCCGCCGACGAGGAGCTCCTCGTGCAACTTCGCGGCAAACTCTATCGGATCGAGTAGTCGGAAAACCTTCAACTGGCGCGAGGTCGGAACACTTCGCTTTAAGTTTCAAGAGCTGGCCACAGCGGTTTTCAGCCGCCGTGCGTCGCCCTCGCGGAGCGTG
>Ga0164293_10005673_pt1 | contig 10622 bp, 8 predicted proteins | sample GEODES118metaG_FD_111487 | JGI IMG/M metagenome (GOLD analysis project Ga0164293, IMG submission 111487) | Eutrophic lake water microbial communities from Lake Mendota, Wisconsin, USA - GEODES118 metaG | ecosystem: Environmental > Aquatic > Freshwater > Lake | place: USA: Lake Mendota, Wisconsin...
GTTTGAGGGTTCGCTCTGGCGAACCGCGCTCGTTACCGCAGGTCTTTCGCCTGCGGGAGATCGCTGAGATTCGCGATGCCGAAGACACGCAAGAACTCAGGCGTCGTGCCGTAGAGCATCGGTCGGCCAACTTCTTCGGCGCGACCAACGATCTTCACCAGACGGCGTTCCATCAAGCTCTTCAGCACTTCGCCGCACGCGACGCCGCGAATCGCTTCGAGTTGCGCGCGCAGCATCGGTTGTCGATACGCGATGATCGCGAGCGTTTCGAGTGCAGCTTGCGAGAGACGAGTTTGCGCACGCTGGCCCTTGAGCCGCGTGACGATCTGACCAAACGCAGCGATCGTCAGCATTTGCCGACCGCCCGAGACGCTTTCGATGCGGAACGCACGATTGGTCGCGGCGTACTGCTGATTCAACGTATCGCAGGCTTCGCGGACGAGGCGGATCGCTTCGCGACGTCGGCCGGCGAGCGCGGCGGAATCCTCCGCGGAGACATCTCCGCCATCCCGGTCGCCATCCTTCGCATCCTTGCTGTCTTTGCCTTCCTTCACGGCGCGTACCGACGGCGGCACGAGTCCAAGCACTTCCGCGATGCGCGCATCCGAGATCGGCCGATCGGCCAACAGAATCGTGGCTTCCACGCGCGATTCAAAGGGAGAGCCCGACGATGGGAGTTCAGGATCCGCGAGGTTGATCTCGAAGAGCTGCAACTGATCGGGTTCCGCGGACTTCTTGCGCCGCTTCGATGACGTCGCGGCGGGAGTTGCAGCTGGCGTCGTCGCGGAATCAGCGGCGGCAGCCTCGGCCGACGCGACTTCAGTCGCAGCGGAGTGAGTATCCGCCACCGACTCGGGCGTTGCGCCGTCGGCGGTGGACACGTGAGATTCAGAGTTGGCTGCGGCCTCGGCGGCGACGGCACTCGCTTCTTCTTCCGTCATTCCCGAAGAGTACCAAACCACGCATCCGCCACGCGCGAAGGTGCCAAGAGCCCGCAAAAAGACCACACGCCGCGCGAGGCGGCGTGCGGGGAAGTCGTGTGTTGTTCAGTGCCGCGCGGCGCTTTTCAGCGTCGACCGCTCGAGCGCGCGAGCGCAACCCGCGCGTAGGCGAGGCGCTGGCGGTGTTCGGCGTTGGTGCGCGCATCCATCGTTCCGCGCTTCGATGCATCGGCATTCGCGGCGGCGAGTTCCTTCTCCGCTTCGCCCGCGTTGAGACCAGCAACCGAGATCAGTCCGTCGGCAAGGATCGTCAGCGTGCCGCCATTCATCTGCGCGAATCCGCCATCGAGGAGGAAGACGTCAGCGCCACCGGAACGTTCGATGCGGAGCCGACCTTCGCCGAGGCGAACGAGGAACGGCGCAGCGCCGGGAGCAACACCCTTCTGACCATCCCACGCGGGGAACTCGACGTACGTCGATTCGGTGTCGAGGACGCTCTCGGTGGGGGTGACGACGTTGCAGCGCAGTTGAGCCATGGGGCGGAGATAGTACGCCCGCGCGTGCAATGGCTCAAGGCCGTGACAGGCGCTCTGTGAGGGTCCGCCGAAGTGCCACGAAACTCCGTGGTGGCTCGAGCGCGTGGGTTTCACTCGGCGAGTTTTCGGGCGTTGCGCGATTTCGGTGTTGCCAGGCCCCCGCGCGGTCCTCGGCCGACCTGCGTCACTGAGTCACAACCAAAAAAGACGCCGCCCGAGCGAACAAGTCGTCGGGCGGCGGGCGGAAAGGGACACAGTGATTCGGATGCAGCCACTCGGATGGAGCGGCGACCTGTGGCGGTCGCGACGGTGACGAGATCGGTTCGTTTGTGACGAAGGTCGATGGTCACCTGTGAAACTCGTGCGCGGGTGTCCAACGCGTACGAGTGTTTTGATGGAGTTTGGTCAAATTTCGAACTGACTATCTGTCTACGTGTGCGATGTCATCAGCGACGGCGACGACGGTTTCCAACGAGGCCCGCGCAGCCGAGGAGGGCAAGCGCACCAGGAGCCGGAATGATGGTTCCGGAACCATTGAGCGACGTTGTGAACGACGCGGTCGATCCCGCCGAGAGGCGGAAACTGAACGTCATACCGATCGTGTCGCCGAAGGTCGACGAGTTCATGCCGCTGAAACTCTGCGAACCGAAGTTGGTCGCACCCGCGGACGAGCGCTGCACCATGAACGGGTCGTCGAACAAGGTGTCGACCACCGAACCACCGGTTTGTGCCGTCCAGAGCGACGTTCCCGCGCCGACGGTCTGCAGCATGCCTGGGCCACCACTGGTGATCAGGGTGCCGGAGACGCTGCCGTTGAAGGTGAACGAACCTGATTGGGGAGTGCCAGCATCGGTTGGCAGCGCCATCGTGATCAAGTAGGTCACGGTGCCCGAGGTGAGGTTCGTAATGGAGAACGAGCCAGTTTGGAACGCCGACGCGCTTGCACCCACGAGCGTGCTTGACGCATTGAGGTTGTAGTAGGCGTTCCAGTTGCCGGCGTTGGCCAACGTGCCGTTGTAGATGCCGACTCCGCCCGAAACTGAGTTCGGATTGAGCGACTCAAGGCTCGAGGTTGAACCAGCATTGATGGTGAGCGACATCGGCAGTGCCGTGGCGTACGCCGAGGTCGATGTCACCAAGGTCATCGAAGTCATTGCGACGACCGTGCAGGTCGCAGCCATCGCCGCAAAGCGCGCTCTGTGAGCAGTAGACAGCATCTCGAAACTCCCTCCCTGTTGCGAAACGCGAGACGAAACGATTGCGCGGCGTGCTGATCGGAAATCGCGAAAGCGACAGACCGACAGCGCGGAACCACGTCTTCGAATCAGTTGTTGCGTTTCTCCCTCTCACACGGCTTTGCAGGTTCCCGCCCGCAAAGCCATCCCTTTTCTTGGTCACCGCACACGGGGCGCGGGCCTAGTGGTGGGAATCTACTCCGAGACGCTGTCAAGGCAAGTGACTTTGGAAAATTCGTTGAAACCTGCCTTGAAAAGCTCATCCGCGATCGGGCGTCCTGAGTCCGAATAAACCGAGTCGGATCCCGTAAAAGCAGCGCGTGCAGCCTCCAAAGCTCGACGGGTGGTCGCGAAATCTGGAGCGAGACGAATTGCTTCTTTCAGCGGTTTCACGTGGCCCATCGATTTGCCGTACCACGCGATGTGTTGGCGCAAACGGATCGCGGCACGTTGTTCGCCGTCGTACTGCGCAGTGAGGTCGAGGTGTCGCAACACCACATCGAGTTTCTCGACGAGGGTTGGTTCGGGCGAAACGGTCCCTGTGGTGAGGAGCGCGTGTGCTCGACGGAAGAGCCACGGCGTGCGCAGTGCCGCGCGCGCGATCATGACGCCTGCGCAGCCGGTGCGACGGATCAATGCTTGCGCATGTTCGGGCTGCGAGACATCGCCGTTGCCGATGATCGGAATCGTCGGCACAGCTTCAACGACTTCGCCGATCGCGTTCCAATCTGCGGTGCCTGAGAAGAACTGCACGGTGTAACGGCCGTGCACCGTGACGGCCGCGATGCCAACATCGGCGAGTTGTCGCGCGAGAATTGGCGCGACTTTGTGTTCAGGATCCCAACCGAGTCGCATCTTCGCGGTGACAGGCACGCGACCGCCTGAGTGTCGCGCGACCGTGTCAACGATGCGCTTCGCGAGTGCTGTCGTGTTGCCGCAATCACGCAGCAGAAGACTTCCACCGTTCTTCTTCGCGACCTTGTCGACCGGGCAACCCATGTTGATGTCGACGATTTTCGCACCATGATCGACAGCCCAGCACGCAGCCTCGGGCAATGGGTCGTCGGAGTTTCCGTAGAGCTGCATGCCCGCAGGCTGATCGAACTCGTTGGTGCGCGCGAGGTCGAGCGTGCGCGATGTCTCGCGCAGAATCGCGTGTGAATTCAGGAGATCGGTGTAGGCGCAGCCGACGCCGCCTTGCTCGCGGCAAATGATGCGAAACGCGATATCGGTGTGGCCCGCGATCGGCGCGAGGAGCAGGTTCGAAGAGAGTTGAACTGGGCCGATTTGCAGCACGGTCACAGCGTAGCCGCAGCGGCTTCAGGCACGAACACGGTCGAGATGGACGGGAACGCGATTGCACGCGCATTGAAGCCAGCCATCGCGCCACGCCACCCCGATGGCCCGCCATGGAGCCAGCTTGCCTGCCCTGCGCAGGCGAGGAGAGGCGCGTACGCGCGCTCCATCACCTCGTGTGCGGCGGCCGCCGGATCGCCGCGGAAAACTGCCTCCGAGATCCGGGCTCGAGGTGTCGTTGGGAAGCGGACGAGGAGCGGCACGAGTTGGGTTCCGGATGAGTGGGCGCGCAGGAGGGCGCGATGCGATCTTGCGGACGTGGTCAAGGCGAGAAGGAAAGAGGTCGTGCAAGCCTCTCATGCCGTGGCCGGACGGAGTTCTCGCCGATTCTTGCGTAACTACTTCGTCTCGAACGTCGCGTCTTCGAGGCGATAGAAGCCGAGTAGGTACGTCGCCGCTTCGACCGGTTCGACGCGCAGTTGTCCTCGAAAGGTTCCGAATCGGATGAGATGCAGTCCACCCATTGGGAGTGGAGTGCGCATGTCGACGTCGATGGCATCAAAGGGCGTGGGGGGTACGCCGATGCAACAGCCGTCCCATCGGTTGAGGGTGAGGAGAAGGTTCTTTGCGACACTCACACGCACCGCGGTCGAGTAGTAGCCCGAGATTTGCACATACGTGCCATCGAGGAGCCGAACCCATGGCGGCGCGGTGCGCGCACCCTGTGCTAGGTCGATGAACTCAGACGCTGAAGTGAGCAATTCCCACGAAATGACGTAGGGGTCGTTTGCGCTTCCATTCCCCGTGACGCGATAGCGACCATCGAGTTCGACGGTGCGCTCGTCGATGCGCCGCACGACCTCAGAAGGGTTGCGCGTATCGGTCCGAACGGTTTTGCTCGGCGCATTGGGTGATTGGATGACTTTGCCCGACTCACCGAGGAGATCGAAGTCGGGCAGAGCCATCGCGGGCGCGTCGACAGCCGTTGGCGCAGAGTTTGTGTTGCCTTCCGTATCGGCGGCGGACTTGTCACTACGAGCGTCGGCAACCTCAGTCGGCTTCGTTTCTTCGACGTCGGCGGATGGATCGAACTGCGGAGCATTGAGTTCGAGAGCGTCGGATGATTTCGCGGGCCTTTCGGGGGCAACGACAAACCACAGCCCGACGGCAGCGAGCAACACCACGACCGCCCAGAACGCGCGCATTAGAAACGGCCTCGGCGGGAGATTGAACGCGTTGCCTCTCCGAGATGTGCCTCAACCTCGCGTGGATGCGACCGACCGAGCGCACTTGTGAGGATCGCATCGCGAACACACGCCATCGGCAACTCAGACTCGAGAAATGGATCGGGTAACTCCCCGAGCATCACCGGATCGAAGCCGCGAGGAACATCGACGCGACCATGCGAGCCTCGCACCAGTGAAGCATCAAGAGGAATGACATCAAGCAGTGCTCGGAAACCCAGCTTGCGCAGCAACAACTTGCGCATGACGCGACCCTTCGGCCAGAACAACTTCGGATCGAGGAACAACTCGCAAGGGTCGTAGCCGGGCTTGCGATGGATGTCGACAGTCCGCGCGTAATCCGGCGCATCTTTATCGTTGAACCACCAACCGTAAGCAAACCAACGATCAACCACGCTCACGCAGACAATGTCGCCTGCGCGAGGATGGTCGAGGCCAGCCGCGCGGCGTGCGTCACCGGAGAGTGTGCGTTCAACGCCGTCGACCTTGGCAAGAATCGCTTCGACCTCCGCAAGGTCTGCCGGATCGCGCACGGAGATGTGCGCGACCTGATGGTCGGCGACTGCGAAGGCGCGACTCGACTCAAGATCGAGGTGTTCGCGCTCGCCTTCGATGCGTACTTTGAGATACCCAGCATCACGGAGGACGCGATTGAGCCACACTGCATCGCGTACCGGGACGATGCCGTACTCGCTCACGATCAGTGGGCGATAGCCAAAGTGATCGCACGCTTGGAGGAGGCCGTCCACAATGCGATCGAGTTCGCGGAGTTCGTCGCGGATGGACTCGTGCGATGGACCGACTTTCTGCAACGCGTAGTCGAGATGCGGGAGATAGACGAGCACGAGGTCGTTGCGTTTTCCTTCGAGGCACTCCACACGATCGCCACCGAGAAGATCGATCGCGGCGCGTGCGATCCAGTCGGTCGACGTGATGTCTGCCGCTGGCCCCCAGAACTTGAACAACGGAAACTGACCGTACTTCTGCTGAAGTTCGTCGCGAAGCTCGGGCGGTCGTGTCAGGCAGTCGGGAATCTTGCGGCCGTCGGCGCGATACTGCGGACGAGGCGTCACCATGCAGTCGGTGGTCGCGTGCATGGCGTACCACCAAAAGGCGTTTGCGCAGCGAAAATCCGGCGTGATCCGTCGCGCCGTTTCCCACACCTTCTCGCCCGCGACGAGCTGGTTCGACTGCTTCCAAAACTGAACCTCGCCCAATCCGCGATCGTGCCAGCCATTCCCGACGATGCCGTGGCCGCTTGGTGCGAGACCTGTCAGCATCGTCGACTGCGAGGTACACGTCACTGCAGGGAGCGGCGGTCGAAGCGTGCGAACTCCTCCGGTCGCTTTCGCGAAGGCACGGAGACGTGGTGTCGCATCGCCGATCAAGTTCGACGAGAGGCCAACGATATTGATCACGCAGGTGCGCTGGATCACATCGAAATAGTACGGGGAGCGTCGCGCACGGTGTGCGTCGGTGTAGCGCGTATTGGTGCCAATCGAGCGGAACCATCGCGAGAACCCGGGAGACTCTGCGAGACCTAGGAAGATGTTGAAAGAACATGAGAGAGCTTGAGACGGTGGACGTGAGACGAGAGAACTTGCGACGGAAAGCCCGACGCGCGCCGTGGGACGCGCGCCGGGCCAAATGGTGAGAATCTCTGCGACGTAGAGCGAGATGAGCGCTGTTGGGAACATCGCAGTGGCCGCAGTTGAAGCAGGCCCCGTCATCTCCCGCGCGCATCAACCTGCGTCCGTGCGTGTACGACAGACCTCATCGCACATGCAATCGAGTCATCTCTTTAGCCAGCACTCTGTCCCGAGCGCTGTGGCGCAAACAGGAATCGTGCGTCGTACAGGACGGAATCACGGAAGACGGCAATGGCGCTTACGTCAGGGTTTGCGTGCACCGTCCAGACATGTCCACCTTCTTTGAAGGACAACGTAAGGATGCCGCACGTCATGGCGTAATGCGCGACCTCGTCAAATGAACCAGTGAGGTCAATGATCGAGCCGCTTGCGACTTCAAAATCTCCATCGCGGGTTGTGGGCATTCCGTCGATGCGCACATCAAGCGTTTCATAGTCTGCGACAGAGGGCATGACTCGAGTATTCGGTGCACGGAGCGTGCAGTCGAGAGCACTCATGAACGGTGCGACCGTCGTGACCGCATCGATCAAGAATCGATCGTCACAAGTGAACTTCTCGATGCTGATGTACCTGCTATCAAGTTCGGTGATCGGTGCGTTGATTGGTGGTGAAGACGGTTGCTCAATCCGACGAAGGCGCATCGGATAGAACTTATCTTTGCAATCCAACTGCACATAGAGCTCCTGCGGCTTCGACGGATCGCAGTAGAGGCAGAATTTCAGATCGTTGCCCTGGACTCGCCACGAGATTTGTCCACAGGGCGCGAAACCGGCGGGGAGTTCACCGTTTGGTTCGTCGACGAGTGCTTTCACGGCTTCAATGCATGCACCGATCACACCGGTGACGGCGAGGATGGGCCCCGATTGACACGCGGGCATTGCGAGGCATGCACCGCCTGCGAGAACGATGGCGCCGAGTATCGAACATCCTCGAGGCGAGAGTCGCCAGTTGCGAGATTTGAGTTTTCGGGCGCGCGCAGATGCGCCGCTGCCGTTGAGGTTGACGCTCTCTGCCGATGCATGATTTTCAGTGGTTTCTCGCACGATTGTCTCCTTCATCTCGGCTTCGAAATCGCTCTGGAATGCTCCATCTCGGCGGACAAGGCCGAGTGGAGGCCCGAGCTCTTCTGGTCGCGCTGCCCACGTCATCCACGAATCTGTCATGACGATCTCTTCCTTCTCCGGGGTTTCCCGGAAGTGCGATCGGCCCATTCCGATCGGCCTAGTCCGACAGGTGCGCGCGACAACACAGCGCCGCGGCACCGTGCCGGACGTTGATGCCCCACGCGTTCATGTCGGGAGAAGCGGTACGGTCTTCACGCTTGCGACGAGCACTCAGTGCAGAGATTCGAGGCACGTGGTCGTCGAGCATTCGATGACGTTTCCAGGAATGGCTGCGTCTTCGGGTGTCCGAGGGTGTGATGTCCTGTTCCCAACCTCAACGTCACAACCTCATCCTCTACGTCTCAACCTATTGGCCTCTTCCTCGTAGCCTTTACCTCGTAGCCTTTACCTCGTAGCCTTTACCTCATGGCCTCTTCCTCGTGGCCTCTTCCTCGTGGCCTCTACCTCGTGGCCTCTACCTCGTGGTAAACCACTCCTGCCTCTCGCTTCGCCGTGCTGTTGCGTGCATGGCACAGCCGCGCGAAGAACGCGATCCGCCTCCCTCTACCCGCTTTGCAGGCTCTCTTTCACACGTGAAGAAACACCAACCGACGCGATCGAAGGTTCGATCGATCTTCACTCCCACGTCGTCGGTTGGCCGCACGTCGCGGCCTTCTCGACCTGCGCATCTTGGTCATGCTTTGCGGCAACCTCGAAAACTGTGGCAGAAATTCCACAGAGAATTTTCATCGCGAAAAATTCTTGTCGGAGTCTCAATTTTCGTGCGCAAACGCAGGGCTTCGATCTTCGGCTCAACTCCCCGCAATCGCACGTTGCCATCGACGCGTGAGCGCGAAGAGCGCAAGGCAGACGAGGGCCGCAAGCCAGTGCCCGCCGGTTGCGAGCGCCATCGCGTCGATGAGCGCGAGGCACGCGATGAGCATGCCGATGGCGTCGGGCGTGCGCGCCGGCTCGCGGCGGAGGATCTGCGCGGCGCGGACGGCGACGAGCGCGAGGATGATCGCGACGACGATCGCAGCGCCCGGATTTCCGGCGGCGAGCGTGTCGCCGGCCCCGCGGCCGCGGTTGAGGAGCGCGACATGCGCCGTGAAGAACGCGGCGAGCAGCGCGAGCACGGCGCCGATCGGAACGAGGTTGCGGTATCCCGCGCGGAGATCGGCGCGCGTGCGCGCGACGCTGCGCCGCTCGACATCGGTGCTCCGGTGGCCGCATTCCGGGCACGACTCGAGGCTCTTCTCGACCATGAGGTGCCAGCACTTCGGGCAGGGCTGCGCGGCGGCGTCCGCGCGCGATGCGTCGGCGTCGCGCAGTGCGATTTCGTTGCGCGCAAGCAGCGAGAGCCCGAGCGTCCACGCCGCAAGGGCGATCGGCAGCGCGATCGCGCCGCGGCGGACGAGGAGCTCGAGGTCGCCGTTTGCGAAGGCGAGCATTGGGATGAGTGCGGCGAGCGCGCGGCAGAGCGCGAGAAGCAGCGTGCTCGCGACCGACTTTGCGTGGAAGCGGTCGTAGACGACGATCGCGGTCGCGAGGACCACGGTGGCCGCGACGACCGCGGCGGATCCGCGGAATGCCGCGAGGGCGATCGCTGCGCCAAGCAGGCCGAAACCCGCGGTGAACGCAGCGCGTCGGGAGATCCGTCCGCTCGGGATCGGCCGCGAGGGCCGCTCGCGCGCGTCGATCGCTGCGTCGAAGGCGTCGTTCAGCACCATGCCGCCGAGATACGCGCAGAGCGGAATCGCGAAGGGTGCGAAGAACAGTGCCGTGCCCGATGCGGAGAGCCACGCGAGCTCGGGCCCGCTCGGACCGACGGGAATGGCGAAGTTCCCGAACCAGACCGCGAGCCCGTCGCGCCGCGCCCGCTCGAAGGCGAGCGCGCATGCGCCGAGCGTCGCGCCCGCGATCGCGTTCGAGAGCACCGTCGGCAGGTTCGAGATCCGCATGATCTCGAGCCAGGCGCGAAGGCCCGTGCCTCGTCGCCGTGGCGAAGCGCTCGACGCCGACGATTGCGTCATCACTCGTGTACCTCGCCGACACCGTCACTCGCAACATCGCCGTCATCGATCGTGTAGCCCGCGCGTTCGAGCGCAGCGCGCGTCCAGGCGAGTTCCTTCGCGATTCCTGCGGCGAGATCACGCTCACGGAGATGCGGCGGCAACACTGTCCACGCGTAGGTTTCGACTTCAAAAACTGGCGGATCCACTTTCGATGCTGCCGCAAGTGCACTCGGAATCTCTTTCGCGGTCGTCGAGAGTCGCGAGATTGCATCGAGGTGAACAGGCACATGAAAGTGCGTGCGCCAGTACCCATCGGGCATCGCATCGAGCGCGAGACCGAGATCTTCAAAGAAGCGCACTTCCCCGGAGCCCGCGAGGACGCACGTCTGATGGAGATAACGCGACTCGTCAAACTGCGCGAGTTCTGCGAGTTCCTTCGGTGCGCCATGGCAGGAAAGCGCAGCGCTCACTTGAATCTTGCCGACACGAATAGCGTTGCGCGCGTAGAGCTCGAGCGCTTCATCTTGCTCTTCAAACATCACCGCGCTGTGACAAATGTCGTGACAAACGCCGAGATACGTACGCGTTGTTTCGCTGCTGAAA
>Ga0164293_10005674_pt1 | contig 10621 bp, 8 predicted proteins | sample GEODES118metaG_FD_111487 | JGI IMG/M metagenome (GOLD analysis project Ga0164293, IMG submission 111487) | Eutrophic lake water microbial communities from Lake Mendota, Wisconsin, USA - GEODES118 metaG | ecosystem: Environmental > Aquatic > Freshwater > Lake | place: USA: Lake Mendota, Wisconsin...
ATGAATTAGATAAATTTAGATTGCCTCATCCAATTTTAGGAAAAGTAAGTTTAAGAGAATTAGTCCTATTTACTTCATTTCACACCATTCATCATTTTGAATTATTAAAATTAAAATTGAATAGTTGAAGTAAGCTTAATTTGGACGACTCTAAATTAGCAACAGTTTTTAAATGAATGAAGGTGAAGGGATGCAATTTTTAAAAACTGATTTTTACGTCTAGTTTTTCAAACTTTAGTATACCCCCAAAAAAAAGGATTAATTAAAAAATAAATTATGAAAAAATTATTTTTTGCATTGGTTATTCTGTTTTTACTTGCTTGTAGTAAATCCGAAGTTCAAAATACACCAATTGCTTCTACCCCTCTAGCACCATCAAGTCCTACTGGTATCAAAAGTACTCCTGGATTTTATAGCATTACAATTTCATGGGATAACCCTAATAATCAGAATATTAAAACATGTAAAATATATAGAGACACTTCTGTTAATCCCAGTAAATTATATAAAGAAATCCCTTACTCAACACAATTCAAAGATGATTTAGTATCGTTAAGAAAAAAATATTATTATAAAATATCATATATTGATAATAACAATCTTGAGTCTACATTTTCAGCAGAGGTAAATAGCATTGCGGAAGAGCCTGTAAATACAAATCAGCCAATTATTGGAGAAATAGGAGGAATTGATTATGCTTTTTGGAATTTTAGCACTCCAGTTTTTACAAAAGTTTCTCATACATTCACTATTTATAATGAGCCTACAAATGCTGATGGTTCAATAAATAAAGATGGTATTTACTATCAGTTTTATCAAGGAATTATAAATGATACAATTGGATTTTATTATGGGATACAAACCTCTGTTATGAATCCTAATGGTGTTAATAAAAAAGGAATTATTTTTTCAAGATGGAAGACTAGAGATGAACTTAATTATAAAATAGCCAATGGAGGTTGGGGACAAAGTGCAGGATATGAGGGGGATTTCATTGGAGTAAGAATTAATTATGAGTGGGGTATAGGAACTTATACTATAGAAATAAAAAAAGATAGTTCAGATAATAAAGGTGATTGGTATGGATTGTGGATTACAAACACAAGCAATAAACAAAGTACATATTGTGGGTCTATAAGGTTTGAAACAAGTTCAAAATCCTCAGGTATAAAAAGTGGTGGAATAACTTGGAGTGAATTATACTTTAAAGCTGATAAAAACACGACCTTACCAAATTGGCATGTTTCAGTAGATGAAGTATTAGCAGACAATAAAGCACCTATAAGTGTGATTTCGGATTATAATAAAAATACTTTTGTTGGATTTTCAAATATTTTTTCTACAAACAATAAAGATGTTCATTTTTTAATGGGCCCTAAAGTTCTTACCTATAAACCTGCTGGAAAATTATGGTAATCTAGGATGATTTTATTTATAATATTAATGTAATATATTTATACTAGCTATATTTTTTTTAATAATCGACATATGAAACGTATTTTCTTTTCATCATTACTTTTAGGGCTAAGCCTCATAGTGCATAGCCAAAAAATGCAAGTTTTACCAACAGCAAAGCAACAAGAATGGATTCAAAATGAAATTGGTGTCATTATACACTTGGACATTAACATTTTTGCTCCCGAAACTTTTAATTATGAAAAAAAGGAAACCCTGCCTCCTTTAACTGCTTTTAATCCATCTAAGCTAAATACCGATCAATGGGTATTAGCTGCAAAGGCTGCTGGCGCTAAATATGCTGTGCTTACTGCAAAACATGGTACTGGTTTTTGTTTATGGAATACTAAAGTGCATGCCTATCATACGGGCAATACCCCATTACAAAAAGATGTATTGGCAGCTTTTATAAAATCTTGCAAGAAATATGGAATTAAACCTGGCATTTATTATAATACCAATATGAACACCTATTATAATGCCGGATATAAAGAGATGTCTTTGTCAGATAGATTAAAATACAATGAAGCGGTATATAAACAACTAGAAGAACTTTGGTCAGAATATGGTTCATTGTATGAGATATGGTTTGATGGTGGAATTATGTCAGATAAAAAAACAGGTATTGCTGATAAAGTAAAAACGCTTTTAAAAAAATACCAACCTAATGCATGTCTTTTTCAAGGTCCTCCGGGCATGAATAATATTTTAAGATGGGTGGAAAATGAAGATGGTAGAACACCTTATCCATTTTGGAGTAGAATCAATTCAGTGATTAATAAAAATGGACAGGAAGAAATTCTTAATGGCAAAGGCGACCCTAATGGAAAATATTGGGTAAGTGCTGAAGCAGATTTCCCCAATAGAAATAAAAATGCATGGAATGGGGGTTGGCTTTGGAGAGCCAATGAAGAGCAACATCTATTTTCTGCGAATGATTTAATGAGTAGGTATTATACCTCTGTTGGTAATAATACCAATATGCTTATTGGCATGGGGATTGATACTTCAGGGCAATTTCCTACAGCTGACGCTAAAGTATTTGCAGCATTTGGTGAAAAATTAAATAAGCGTAAACAAGCCACTATTGACTCTGTTAATGGAATGGGGAATACACATACTATTCATTTTAAGAAGCCAACCAAAATAAATGAAATAGAAATTAGTGAAGATATTTCAAAAGGAGAAAATGTAAACGGCTATATCATTGAAGTACTACAAAAAAATAATTGGACAAAAATAGCAGAAGGTATTTCTGTTGGCCATAAGCGTATTCAACAATTTAATACCGTAGAAGCAGATGCTTGTAGATTAACCATTACCTCTTCTTTCAAGAAACCTATCATTAAAAATTTTAAAGCAATTAATTACGACCCCAATAAAAAAAATGAAGATTATATTTTAATTCAAAAAGAAGAACGTAGAAATGATACCACAAAATGGCAACTCGTTTGGGAAGATAATTTTAATAAAGGAGTTTTAGATACCAATTACTGGAGTAAGATTGATTTATTCACCACCCCGAAATGGAAAACGCCCAAAGAAAAATGGAGAGAAGTAACTGGCTGCTTTAGATATATTACATCCACTGATGATAGAGTCATCAACTTTGATAAAGAAAATATCTATTTAAATGGCATTCTCAATAATGATACAGTAAATGGCGATCCTCGCCCCATGTTAACTGGCGGTATTTTTAGCTGGAATAAATTTGCCTTTCAATATGGGCGTATTGAAATAAAAGCCAAATTAGATTCGGCTTATGGATCTTGGCCTGCTATTTGGATGATGTCTGAAAAAGATATTTATCCCAATCAACACAATGGAGAAATGGATATTATGGAAAAACTAAACCATGATACATTTGCTTATCAAACTACACATAATCATTATACCATCAACTTAAAACAAGAAATTCCTAAGAAATATAATACAGGAAATATTAATACAAATGATTACAATATATATAGTGTTAGTTGGTATCCAGACAAATTAGTGTATGCTATAAATGGTGTAGAAACAATCACTTACCCTAAAGTGCCAGGCGCTGGTACTTATCAATGGCCATTTGATCAACCCTTTTATTTAATTATTGATCAGCAACTGGAAGGCAGTTGGCCTGGTAAGGTTACCAACCCCAAGGAATTACCTACACGTATGATTGTTGATTGGGTAAAGCTTTACCAGTAGTAATTAAATTTTATCCATTCAATTATTAAAGTGAAGATTACCCAATGTATTATATAAAATTACTTAATTACAAAAACTGAAATTTGATAAGGGGCTAGCTGTAAATTTTTGTTTTCAAAATTAGCATTTCCATAAATGGAAACCGCTTTGCTATAATCTTGATCAAAGATTGAGTTTTGTATTTCATTTGACAAATTAACCACAACAAGTACTTTTGAATTTTTATACGTTCTGAAAAAACTATATACATTAGTATTATTATTTACAGCATTTGCATAACTACCTATTGCCAAAGCAGGATTTCCTTGCTTTAATTGAATCATTTGCTTATAATGATTATATAAGGAGCTCTTATCATTAAGTTGAGATTCTAAAGAAATTTCATCATTTACAGTTAGGTTGTTGTTATTCCAAGCAGCAAGAACATTTCTATACCAGGTTGCCATTCCTTTTCCTTCATAAGACTTATTCCATTTAAACGCTGTCCTACGCGGGATATCATTACCGTCAGTTCCACCCCAATTGCCGTTCTTTCCAAGCATACCTATCTCCTGTCCATAGTATATAGAAGGAATACCGCCCATTAAAAACATTAATGAGGCTGCTATTTTCTGTTTGTCTTTATTGGGCTCAATAGATGCATACCTGTCTATATCATGATTTTCAATGAATATAATCTGCTCCTTGTCTTTGGGACATTTTGATAAAATAGAATCGGCATTTTTAATTAAATTTTGTTTGTCAAAAGATACAATGGCTTGTTGTAAACCAAAGCCAAATACTCTGTCCACGCCAGCATTTGCCAAATAAGAGTAGCCATAGTCTTTCCAATCTGCTTGTTCTGCAACAGTTTTAAGTGATGGATTCTTCTTTTTTAAATACGTCATTAAAGGAGTCCAAAACTCCTCAAATAAATTAGTAAGAGCGGGTTTGCCATCTAAATGGTCCATTGCATGGTCTAATCTAAAACCATCAACCCCATCATCAAATTTTCCATCCATATTTGGGTCAACAAAATAAGAAAATAGTTTTTTATTGTACTCAAGTACATTTTTACTTTTAAGATTAACTGTGGTAATTTTTATAGATGTCCCATTATAATTATTTAATTGACGTAAATCATATATAATGGTAGAAGGTATTTTATGCGCTGAGTCGTCAAATAAAATATAGTCACTATACTTTGAATTTAAATTTCCGACCGCATCTTTCCACCATAAATGTTTTTCAGTCACATATTGGGTTTCCATATCCATATATACTTTCATGCCACGCTTATGAATTTCTTTTACTAATGATAAGTAGTCATTCATTGTGCCTAAAGTGGGGTCAATCTTTTCAAAATTATTAGCAAAATAATTGTGGTAACAATCGGCATCATACAAAGGCAAAAGTAAAATTGAAGTAACGCCTAAGTCTTGTAAATAAGGCAACTTTTGTTTTAAACCATTCAAGTCGCCATGTGTATTACCATCGCTATCATAAAAACTACGTTGAAACACATGATACATGACTTCTCCTTTTAGAGAAGGAATATTTTTTTGTGCGAAACTCATACTAGATAAAAATAGCAAAATGGTAAAAAAGGTAAATTTCATTGTTATTGTTTTAAAAAGTTAATTGCCTAGTTTATAAATTACAGCGGCATAAGGCTGATACAAATTGTTTTGAATTGGTTCTGCGTAATTACTAATTAATATATTGTCTTTGTTTGTTTCGAAAGTTGTTATTAATTGTGCGGGTGTGTTTGAAAAATTTAAGACTACTAAAATTTGTTCTTGTTCTAATGTTCTTGTATATGCAAATATTTGTTCATTAGACGCGTCCACTAGTTCAAACGCACCATATACTAAGGTTAAACTGTTTTTTCTTAATTGTACCATTTCCCTAAAATAATTAAGTACAGAACTTGGATCATTATCTTGTGCTGCTACATTTAAGGTTTTAAAATTTTTGTTTACCCCTAACCAAGGTCTTGCATTCGTAAAACCAGCATTTTCTTTATCATTCCATTGCATGGGAGTCCTACCATTGTCTCTGCTTATCTTTGAATGCGATTGCAAAAATCCCTCATGATCCCCCCCTTTCTGTTTCAACTGATTATAATAGTTAATAGTATATACATCCTGGTAGTTATCTATATTCGTGTGGTTGGTATTTACCATTCCAATTTCATCTCCATTGTATATATAGGGAGTGGCACGCATGCTTAATATAAATGTCTGTAACATTTTTGCTGAAATTTCTCTAAATGACTCACTATCATTTCCAAAACGACTTACCATACGGCTCATATCATGGTTGCCTAAATAGATAGTGCCCCACCCCTTTTCTGCAAACACTTTATCCCAATTATAAAATATTTTTTTCCATTCAACTAAATCCCAATGCGCATGATCGGCGTACATAAAATTTTCTTTGCTAACACCTATACCAGTATGGTCAAAATGATAAAATGTTTGTAATTCATTTCGCTCTTCATCCACAAATAATAAAGCATCTTGAGTTGTTACAAAACTCATCTCCCCTACATTCATACAATCATACTTGGAAAACACTTCCCTATTCATCTCTTGTAAATATTCATGTAAAAAAGGGCCTTGTGCATAATAGGGGAACCATTTGCTTACATGCATATTCTCAGGCATTTCTGGAAAAGAAGTGTCTTTTGATATACAAGCAATCACATCCAATCTAAAACCATCAATGCCCTTATCTAACCAAAATTTCATAACATTATATATGGCCTGTCTCACTTCAGGGTTTTCCCAATTTAAATCGGGCTGCTTTTCACTAAAGATGTGAAAGTAATAACTATTGGTTATGGCATCATATTTCCATGCGTTATTTTCCTTATCAAATATACTCCATCGATAAGGTGGCTTTCCTTTTTCTGCATCCCACCAATGATAGTAATTACGAAAGGGATTATTTCTCGACTTTCTACTTTCTTTAAACCATGGATGTTCATCGCTAGTGTGATTTGCCACTAAGTCCATTATTAATTTAATGCCTCTTTCATGGAAACCTTTTAACATAAGTTCAAAATCTTCCATGGATCCAAAATCCTCCATAATTGCCTTGTAGTCAGAAATATCATAGCCCATATCATCATTTGGAGATTCAAATATAGGATTCAACCACACCACATCTACTCCCAAACTTTTAATATAGTCTAATTTTTCAATGATGCCTTTTAAATCACCAATGCCATCATCATTTGTATCCTTATAGCTTCTTGGATACAATTGGTAAACAATTTTTTCTTTCCACCATTTCCTTTGTATAGATTCTTGTTTGGTCATATTTTGTAATTGCATTGTCAAAAAATGACAAATACAAATTAATTTTAAAACGTATTTTTTAAATAATGCATCATCTTAAGATTAATTTCCCATTGATTCCCCAAAGGTTGTTTGGTAAAAGGCATTGAGGGCATATAGGGAGCTGGACCAAATTCTGGAGTGATAGTAAAAATATTTGTGTTTTTACTTTTTTGATAATTTAGGATTGATTGCCACCATTTTTCAAATTGAGTGAAATGATCTTGCCACTCTGGTGCAAATGGATCATTAACTTGAGCCCCTTGTTCATGCCCAATTCTTGCATGAATATGAACAATATGTGGGATAATTTGTTGAATGATCTCATCCTGATCTTGCATCATACTTTCAGATACAGCACAAAAATGGGAGAAGTCGCCAACTAATTCAATTGCTGGAAACTTTTTTAAATAGGGAATTAATGAAGCTGCATGGAAAGAAAACCTGCCTCTATGCGTTTCAAATAAAATACGAACCCCAGTTTTAGCACTGAGGTTTAAGGCAGCATCAATAACCCTGCAATTGTCATCAAATGAAAAATAATCTTTACCAATATGCGCATTTATAAAACTTGGTTTAAATAAAGATAATTCAGTTAGATTTTTTTTCACCTTACTTAAATAATTATCAACCGTATCTTTTTCTGCGGAAACTATATGTTGTGCAATAAATAGAAAATCAGGATTTCTAAGCATTACACTTTTCATCTTTTCAATAAACAGGGCAGAGAAGGCATCGTTTAAAGAGGGTAAAAATATTTCAACGCCCTTGTATCCTGCGGACAACACCTTGTCAACAAAAAAATCAGGCGAGTCCATTTCTGAACCCCAATAAGTACAACAATATTTTATTTGCAAGGCAATCTTTTTAAAAATGGTAGGGTTAATTAATTACAGGGTTAAGTGGCGTATCTATAACTTCTCCGATTTTAGCACCAGGACACCATGTATGCCAATCATTTATTTGATTTTTATTTTCTGGATTTTTCAATACCATATCTTTATCCATGTAAATTACTGTCATCACTTTTCTCATTTGATTAGTAATGTTTGCTCCAGCTCTGTGAAAAACCCATCCACTATGAAAACTTACTTCTCCTAAATCAAAGGCTTCAATTACATGTTTAAAATTAGTAACCTTTAATTTTTCTTGAATTAAAGTTTCACTTTCATCCCCTATTTCTAAATCACGTCCTTCTACAATTTGGTGGCTTCCTGCACTAAACTCCAAAGGTCCTAGCTCCAAAGGGGTTGCTTGTAATGGAATCCATGCAGTTACTGTTTTATCTGTCTCTAGTGGCCAATAGTATTGGTCAGCATGCCAAGGAGTAATACCTCCACCACCTTCTTTAAATAAAGCCTGGTCATGATAAATACGAACACCAGTTGTCATCATTAAATCCGATGCAATTTGAGCAAGTCTTTTACTAAAAATAAATTCTTTGATAAGTTCATCTTCTTTCCAGAGGTTAAACAATTGAAGAAAAGCTTTACCATAAGTACTTCTTTGTTCTAATGGTGTATTTTCTTTATTCATTAAGGATACCCTTTGACTTATTGCATCATTAAAAAAAGTGATTGTTTCTTCATCAAAAACTTGTTTGAGTTTGATAAACCTATTTTGTTGATAGAACTGAATTTGTTCCTGTGTCAATAAATAAGGTTTGGATAAGGTCTCCATAACGGAAGCAGGTATTTTCATCATAAAGGTGATTTTGATAGTAAAATTATCGAGTTGGGCATATAAAATCTAATATGATATTTGCCAATAATGACACTATATTGTCTAAATTTTATAAATTTGGCTAATTATTTGTTTAGATAGTATTATGAAGCCATTATTTGAAGATATCGTTAAAAAAAGAGGTCAGCATTCCTTTGTGGCATTTGAAATAAAAGAAAATAAAATTGATTTTTTCTGGCATTATCATCCAGAATATGAACTCACACTAATTGTTAATGGGAAGGGCAGCAGATTAATTGGCGATAGTCATGAATATTTTGAAAGTGGCGACCTTGTACTTATAGGACCCAACTTGCCTCATACTTGGGTTAGCAATGGTGCTATTAAAGGGAAATGCGAAGCCATTGTTATTCAGTTTTCTGTTGATTTTATTCAACGTTTTGCTGGACTATATGAACTTGCAGATATCCATAAATTATTATCTGCTGCAAAATTAGGAATTTCAATTAACGATGCTAGTTCAGATAAAATAAAAGAATTAATAAAATGCTTACCATCTAAAATAAATATTGAAAAAATTACTGATTTAATTAAAATTTTAGATGAATTATCTAGAATGTAAATGACATCTTTAGCGTCCACTTTTTTTCAGCCAATTAAAGGAAGTGAAAATGAAAAAAGAATCAACAATATTTTTCAGTATATACAAAAGCATGCTACTGAAAAATTAACCATCCAGAAAGCAGCATTACTAGTACACCTCTCTCCTAGTGCTTTTTGTAAATTTTTCAAACGTGTAACTGGTAAAACATTTTCTGATTATGTAAATGATGTTAGAATTGCAAATGTTTGTAGTGATTTACTAGCTTCAGATAAACAAATAGCTGAAATTGCTTACCAGAATGGTTTTGAAACACTCAGCTACTTTAACCGTATTTTTTTGAAAAAGAAAAATATAAGCCCAAATAGTTATAGAAAAATGCAATTGGTATAAAATCTATTTTTTAAAAAATAATACCCTCTTTGTTTTGCTTATTTAATTTTATTCAGATTTTTATTACTTAAACATATTAAAGAACAAGTACTCAAATTTCAATATAAAACCATTAGGTGCGGTTCTTTCCATGGTAGAATATAATTGCTGGCGGTAGCCAATATCAAACCTTGCTTGGCTGTTTACTATAAATTGTATAGAAGGCCCAATATCTAAAAACGATTTACTATTAGCGTTCAAACGCTGACCTATGAATTCAAACATGAGATTCACATTGGTTTGATTATAGCTTGTATATACTTTGGGTAGCATTAACTTGCCCAAAGAAAAAGTATAATTCATTGCACTATTACTCTGTGTTGCGGGGAAAATATAACCCGGTTTATTATCATGGGCTCTTTCATAACTAAGGGTACTACTAATAGCCACCTTATGTAATAATTTAGTAGCAATGAACCCGGCCTCATAGCCAGAGTTATGGCCCATAGTCTCAATTTCATCTTGGTGTATATCAGCCCTATTTTTACTTACGCGTGCAAATATGGCCATTCTAAAATGGCTTTGTTTAGCGTCTTCACTAAAGAACCTATACTTCGCATACAAACTTCCTCCTTCTGTTTCAAAGCCTCCGTCTTGTCGGTTGCTTACAAACCCCTGCGCATGCACCATCCATTTTTTATTTATGCCCCACATAATTTCTGGCATATTATGGTAATTCAGTTTACCATCTTTCTCAAACATAAAACCATTCATATCTCTAAAACCTAATGACTTTGCAGGCATATTACTTGCAGGTTCAGTAAATACAAATAGCTCTTGAGAAAATGTATTTGAATAAATAAAAAGAGATGCAAGAAGTAATAATTTATTCATATTATAATACCTTAATATGAAATGAATTTTTATTATTGCTAGCGTAAGTAGGATATTGCTTTGAGTTCTTCGATAATTGTTTGAACTCTTTGTCAACAATAAA
>Ga0164293_10005675_pt1 | contig 10621 bp, 10 predicted proteins | sample GEODES118metaG_FD_111487 | JGI IMG/M metagenome (GOLD analysis project Ga0164293, IMG submission 111487) | Eutrophic lake water microbial communities from Lake Mendota, Wisconsin, USA - GEODES118 metaG | ecosystem: Environmental > Aquatic > Freshwater > Lake | place: USA: Lake Mendota...
AGAGAAATTTAGGAGAGATTATAAATTTCCCGAAACTATAAAAGATGACAACCCTATTATTATTGGTTTAAATAATAGCGTCAAATGTCATTAAGCCCTTATGGGTGCAATTACATTTTTTTACTGTTAAGTGTCCCATTTTTTAGTGAAAAAGGTGTAATAAAAATACAAAACCAATATATAAATAATCCATTTATATATTAAAAAAGTATTAAAAATTTTACAAATTAATGCACTAATTTTAACTCTTTAATATAATAAAAAATAGTTTTTCTTGAAAGATATGTGAGATTAGATAAGATATTTCACCATAACAATTTACACTACTATCTGTATTAGCCAATAATTTAGGATAATTATTTTTATCATAGAAATAAATATTATCAAAAGGATGAGATTTATTACCACTTAAAAAACCAATTTTAATCAAGACAGGAATTATATTTTGTTTATCATCATTTTTTATAATATTAGAATGTTCTTCAACAAGTTCATCAATATTTAAATCAGTATTAGAGGGAAAAGTTTTTTGACATATACATTTGTATAAACATCTTTTATTTATATTATCAATAACTTTATTGATTTCATCAATATCTTTACGCATATTTGGATATAAATTTGGTATTTTTAGTTGTTTAATTACACTTGTTGTAGTAAAGATAGAAGCATCAATTAGTTCAATAAATCCATCAATATCTTTATTTTTTATAATATCAGATATTTTAAGAAAATTATCTAATTTATCCATTATAGATCTAATCATATATTCAATAGAAATGACAGTTTTATGATTATAGAATTGTTTATGTAAATCATATCTAGTTCTATAAATTTTATAAAGATCATAACTTATTTTTTCTGGAAAGCAAATATTAGAATCCAATACTTTAACATTGTCAATAATTCTTGATAATTGGAATGGAGTATTTAAACCAAGATAAAATGAATCTCTACACAAATAATCTAGTTTATCAACATCTAGACCATTTAAATTATTAGATATAATTTGAAAGATAAAATTGGTTGGTGTTTCTGTTGTTGGATTTATTAATTCAGCTATAAAATTATAAGCATCTTCATTAATAAATTCACTTAATCTAAATATTTCACCTTCTTCAACAATAAAGGAAGTTTCTATTATTTTTTTTAATATTACTATGGATCTATTTTCATGCTCTAAAAAATCTATAGATTCATCTGAAACTTCTATATCATGTAAATCGTCTGAATCATATAAATCTTTATTATGAAGCCATTCATCAAATAAATGACTAAAAGGACCATGACCTAAATCATGACAAAGACCAGCTATTTTAATTAATTCAACGATATAATCATCAATAATATGTGATTTAAGATTTTGTAAGAATTTTATATTTTCTTCAGTATCATCAAGATTTAGATTTGTAAGGGCGTAATTTTTAATAAATGGAACTTGTAGAATAGTTTTATTAATATCTCTTGGTTCTGAATTTTGGATAAGATTATTCAAATATCTTTGTGCTAGATGATAGGTTCCGATAGAATGTTCAAATCTAGTATGATTAGCATTTGAAAAAATATAATAACAAACACCTAATTGATGTAAATATCGTAATCTTTGAAAATATTTTGTATTTATAATACAATTTGCAGCTCTTGAAACGGTTATAGTATCATGAATTACATCTCTATAAATTTTAGCTTTATCTAAAAACCCCATATTTTTTTAATATATTAATAATATTATTTATATATTTAATCAATTTTTTATAAAAAATTATATACAAGATAGAAATGCACTTGTTAATATCAAATAATTTGCTGAAGATTTACTCATAATATATGAATAATTTGATAATGTATTAATTAATGATATTCGTAGATCTTCAAAATTTGGAGTATTAGATGGTTTATTTTTTAAGTATTGAATAAAATGTAATAAAACATCCATTGAATAATAACCTTCATTTTTGAATTGATTAATAATAGTAGCTATACCAGATACATCATTATTTAATATATTTTTTAATAAATTTTCTAATATATTTTTAGAAGGAATATCGCATATTTTATTAATATTTTCTATTGTTAAATCATTATAACAGGTGAAAGTTAATTCTAATATATTTATTACTTGTCTAATATCCTTTTGAGAAACATCAAATAAATATAATAATGAATCATTATCAAAATTTATTTTTTCATTAGCACAAATTAATTTTAGTCTATTTAAATAATATTCTTGAGGTGGATTAGTAAATCTAATAATTACACATCTACTTTGTATTGATTCAATAATATCAGCAGAATTATTACAAATAAAAGCAAATCTAGTTTGAGGATATTTTTCCATTAATAGATTAATTAATCGTTGTGCTTTTGGAGTTATATTATCAGCTTCATCTAAAATAAGTAATTTATGTTTAGCATAATTATCTTCAAAAATTACTTTCTTTTTACAAAAGTTAATAATTGTTTCTTGAACTGATTTAATACCTCTATCATCAGAAGCATTTAATTCTAAAACAGCTTCATGAATATTATTTCTAGAATAAATTGCTTTTGCTATACAATGGATAGTAGAAGTTTTACCTACACCAGATTTACCAGTAAAAATAATATTTGGTAAATCTTTGTATAAAATAATATTATTTATTTTATTTAATATAATTTTATCCAATACCAATTCTGTTATAGTTTTTGGTCTATATTTTTCTGAAAATGGTAATGTATTTTTACTCATTAATATTTTATTATTTTTATATATACTATCATATTTAAATTTCTTATTATAATTTATTATCAATTTTTTGATTTAAAAAATATGTATTATCATATTATATAATATGCCTAAATTTAATAAAAAAAATATTAAAATTACAAATTTCTTAAAAAAAAAAAAACAAAATAATCAAGAACAAATTATATATAGAACATCTGACTCTTTAAGTTTATCTAATGATACCAATTCAAAATCTGATAAGAGTGATACTAGTATGGATGATAAAACAAAATCATCGTCATATAAGAGTTATACTCGTATGGATGATAAAACAAAATCATCGTCATATAAGAGTGATACTCGTATGGATGATAAAACAAAATCATCATTTGAGAGTGAATTTAAAACACAATCTATAAGCAAATCACCAATATTAAAATCAACAAAGTCAAATACAGATTCTGATTTTAATAACTGGGATATTGATATTATATCTTCTAAAATTAATAAAATATCAACTATTGATAATTATTCTGAAAATAGTAAAACTAATAATTCATCAAATAAAAGTAAAACTAATAATTCATCAAATAAATCTAAAAAAGAATTTTCATCTACAAATAGTGATTAAAATTTTAATTGGGATTTTATGGAAAAAAAAAATAATAATACAATAACAATAGATAAAAAAAATTTAAGTATTACTATAGATGAAAATAATAATATAAAAATAAAATTTATATAAATAATAATTTAAGTTGATATATTTTTTCTAAATTTACCAAAACCATAACCATTTTTGTAATTTTCTTCTTTTTTAATTTCAATAGGAGTTGTGTTTTGTATTAAATTATCAGATGTTTTTGGTAATAATTCAACATTTTCTTTAATAATAAGATTTTCTTCTATAAATTTTTCATCATCAATATCATCAAAAAGTATATTAATAAAATTTTTATTAGTATCTTCATTTTTATTATAAATGTAATTTTCATCTTCAAAATAAAAGTTTTGGATATACCAATTATTAAGAGCATAAATTTCATTTCTTTTAGTAGACCATTTTTGATAAATGGATAATAAATCTGAAATATCTAAAACAAGGGGTATTGAAGTTATATCATCTAATTTATCTTTTCTCCAAATTCGTCCGATAGATTGTGTAACAGTTTTTGCTTGTTTTATTGGTAATGCTAATAAAATAGTATCTAATCTATCAATATCTAAACCTTCTTCAGCTAATTGAAGAGTTGCAAAAATAATATCACCATCTTTTTCTGCCATTTTTCTTTCACCTTTTTTAGTGCTACCCATATAGTAATATGTATTATAAATATGTTCTTCATTTGAATCTTTAATTAGTTTATCAACACCGGATTTGATAACATTAAGATGTTCTATTCTAGAACTTAGAATTAATATTTTTCTACCCATACACCTTAAACTATCAATCAGTTTTATCATTAAATTATTTCTTGAATTAATTAAAGCTAAATTTTCAATCATTTTAGTATGGTCTGGTCTTAAATCACCATTAATCCATCTTTTTTTTTCTTTAAATAATAATTTATTATTACTTTTAAAATATATTTTCTTAATAAGAACTCTATAATCACATTTTTTCTTCATTTGATATATTATATCGCCAATCCAATTATGAACTACAGTCATCATACCATCTTGTCTTTCAGGAGTCGCAGATAACCCTATAGTATATTCAGCAGATGTTTTTAATAAAGTTTTAGAGAACATTCTAGAACCCAAATGATGAACTTCGTCCAGAATAACAAGTCCAAATTCATTTAAAACATCTTGATCGTAATCAATAGCTGAAATAGAATGGATCATACCAATAACAATATCAAAATCAGTTTGAAATGCTTTTTGTCTAATAATTCCAACAGTAGCATTAGAGAAAGCTTGTATTCTATCTTTCCATTGGTCTAGAAGGAATTCTTTATGAACGAGAACTAGAGTTTTTAATCCTAACATACAAGCAATAGCTATAGCTAGAATAGTTTTTCCACCACCACAAGTTAATTTAATAATACCACCTTTTGGTTTATTTACAGCATTTTTAAACAAATCCATAACCTGTGAAATAATATTATTTTGATAATCTCTTAATTTACCTTTAAAGTTAATATTTATTGTTTTATGTTTGAATTTATATTTTTTAATATTAAAATTGATGTAATATTCATTAACACCTTCAACAACTTTTATAGGTTTTAAAAATTTTGGTAAAACAATATAATTTTCATCCTCATAAAATATTTCATATGAATCTAATTCAGTTCCTAAATTAGCTATAGGTTTAACAGTTAAATGTTCTCTTATTTTATTTAATAAAGTATTTTTAATTTTATTTTTTTTAACACATAGTCCATAATTATTTAAATAACAATCAACATGTTGTGTTTTATTTATATAACAATTAAATTTTTCATTTACATTTATATTATTATCAGGATCGTTCATATCTTATATAATAGTATAATTAAATATATATATCAATTTTTATTTTATATTATAATAAATAATATGGAAAGAGAATTAGTATTATCTACATATTATTATAAATATCTTAAATACAAAAAGAAATATTTAGAAATAGGTTATTTAGAAAATAGTAATATATTTGCTAAAAAAGAGGGTATAGATTATGATAAATTAATTATAACAGATGAGGGTAAATATAGTATAACAAAGCGAAAAGATGGAGAAAAATTATTAGAAATAATTAGAAAAGAAATAAAAACAATAAAAGACAAAACAATAACAGATTTAACAGGATGTATAGGAGGAGATACAATATTGTTTGGATTAAATTTTAGAGAGGTATATTCAATTGAATATAATAATAATAATTACAAAGCATTAGAAAATAATGTTAAAGTATATAATTTAGAAAATGTTAGATTATATCATGGTGATTCAACAAAAATATATAATTGGGTATCGGATGTATTATATTTAGATCCTCCGTGGGGTGGAATAAATTATAGAGATAATGAAAAGATAGATTTATATTTAGGAGATGTAAGAGTAGATATTTTTATTAGAGAAATATTAGAAAGAGAAAATAGGCCAAAATATATATTTATAAAATTACCAAGAAATTATAATTTTAATAGATTATATAAGATTAAAAATATGTATAAAAAAATTAGAAATTATACAATTAGAGGATATAATATAATTTTTATTAAATAATGTATAAAATAAATTTTTATGTATAAAATATAAATGGAAGAAAAATCAGAAACAAATAATATATCCAAATACATTGAAAATAATAAATTTTTATTACTATCATTATTACTAACAGTAATAATATTCATAAGTATAAATTTTAATATATATTCCGAATATACATTTGATTTATTTAATAATATATATTTTAAATTTGCTTTATTTTTAATTTTTATACATATTATGACAAAAGATTTAATTTTAGCTTTAATATTAATTATTTTATTATTATATATTTTACAAAAAGTTTCAATAAATAATATAAATAATGATTTTAATAGTGATTAAAAATTTTATATATAAATATATATATAATAAAAAATGAATGATGATTCGTCGTTGATAAATTTAGATTTTTTAATATTAATATTAATAATAGTTGTTGTAGGATTATTTATTGTAAAATATTTAATGCCAGAATTATCAAATGAAAATACATCTTTACAAAAAAAAAGATATAGAACAAGTATTGATACAGATTCAGAATCAAAAGAAAATTACGGTAATTTATCAGATGGTATTATAAAAGAAATTACTAATAATAATTATCAACTTATTTCAAATAATAACGCTACAAAAATTATTAAAAGCGATGAAGATACCATAACGGAATTAACACAAAACTATAATAATATGAATAATTTACCTTATTTAGTTGATCCTAAAAATACAGGAAAAGGATTTTTAAATAACAAAGTTAAATTAGTTGAAAATCCGAATAGTCCTCTTTTAAAATTAGATACTAAATATAAAAAAGAATTAAATCAAAAGATTAATAAATGTCCTTCTCCTCCAAAACAATTTTTTGATGGATATAATAAATATAATGATCTTAGAAAAGTAAATTATGCCAATTTTACATCTATAGGTAAAAATCTAATAGTTCCTTATACTTCTTTCCCTGTTGCTTCTTAGAATTTAATAAATTTAATTATATAATTAAATTTAGTAAAATTATTTATTTTTTAGAATTTCTTTTTCTGGCTGCTTTAAGATCATTTCCAACTTTTTCTATTTCACTGACAATCTTAGATTTAGAATTCTTAGCTAAATAATCTTCAAATAATTCTAATTTCTTTTTGTTAATTGCTTTAAAATCTTTAGGATCTTTAACAGATGCTTTAGCTGAATCACCGAACTTTCTAGCAACATAAGTAATTAATGCTGGACTAATACTGTATCCTACTTTGTCTGAAATAATTTTATTTACTCTAATATTTTCAGCTAAAGATGGATGTAAAGTTCTTTTTTGTGAACTACGTTTTTTTGAACTGTGTTTTTTAGAACCACTTTTAGATTTTTTTTTTCCACCACCCAATGTAATCATATCTAAAACTCTTGATTGTTTAGAGCCTTTGTTAGATCTTCGTTTTTTAGATGATGCTTTTTTAGAACCTTTTTTGGAACTTCGTTTTTTAGATGATGCTTTTTTAGAACCTTTTTTGGATCTTCGTTTACCACCAAAAAGTTCTTCCTCTTCACCACCCATTTGTTTAGAACCTTTGCGAGATCTTCGTTTTTTAGAAGATGCTTTTTTAGAAGATGCTTTTTTAGATCTTCGTTTTCCTCCAACTAATTCTTCTTCAGCTCCTCCTTTTTGTTTAGAACCTTTACGTTTTTTTGATGATGCTTTTTTAGAACCTTTTTTTGATTTTCGTTTTCCTCCAACAAGTTCTTCTTCAACACCTCCTCTTTGTTTAGAACCTCTTCGTTTTTTGGACGAAGCTTTTTTAGAACCTTTTTTAGAACCTTTTTTAGATCTTCGTTTTCCTCCAACAAGTTCTTCTTCAGCACCTCCTCTTTGTTTTGAACCTCTTCGTTTTTTGGACGAAGCTTTCTTAGAAGCTTTCTTAGAACCTTTTTTTGATCTTCGTTTACCGCCAACAAGTTCTTCTTCAGCACCTCCTCTTTGTTTTGAACCTCTTCGTTTTTTGGATGATGCTTTTTTAGAACTTTTTTTAGATGTTTTCTTAGAACCTTTTTTAGAACCTTTCTTGGAAGATCTTCGTTTAGATCTTCTTTTTGGTGCTTCTTCCATTTCTAATGTAGCAGTCATTTTTCTAGCTTTTCTCTTAGCACCACCTTGATGCATCAAGTTTCGCTGTGCTTCTTCAACTGACATAGCAACCTCTTCACCATGTAGTTCTTCCTGATTTAAATTAGAATTTTTCTTAAAAGAATTTTGCATTTATATATATATATATATATAAAATTTAAAAATTGAATATAAAATAATAAATATTGTATATATAATTATTATTCTATATATTAATTATGGGAGTACCAGGATTTTTTAAATGGCTGAAAGATAGTAAAAAGAAGTTAAGAACAAAAAATCTTATTAGAGATACTATAAATAAAAAGGTTAAATATTTAATGTTAGATACAAATTGTTTATTACATCCATGTGTTAAAACAATAGAAGAGAATATTAAAAATAATATTCATAAAAATAATAAAGAAACAAGAGAACAAATTGAAGAAAATATATTTTTATTAATAGAAACAAGAATTATAGATATGATAGATAGAATAAATCCAGAATATTTATATATAGCAATAGATGGAGTAGCTCCAATAGCTAAAATTCTGCAACAAAGACAGCGAAGACATCGTTATCTATATGATACAAAGATAAAATTAAAGTATGAAAATATATCAGAAGAAATTAATAATATTAGAAAAGAAACAGTTAGAGAAGATGGAATAATAGAATCAAGAATACCAATATCATCAATTGAATTAACTCCAGGAACAGAATATATGGAAAGAATAAATAAGAGAATGATAGAATTAGTAAAAAAAATAGGAGAAGAAAGAAAAATAAAGTATATATATTCATCCTATCATGTTGAAGGTGAAGGTGAACATAAAATATTACAATATATAAGAAAAAATGTTAAAATAGATGAAACAATAGTAATATATGGTTTAGATGCAGATTTATTATTTTTAGCATTATCATTAGGTATAGATCATAATTTATACATAATGAGAGAAAAAGCAATATTTCAAAACAAGAGTTTAGAAATTGAAGATGAAGTTGATTATAACTATGTTGAGATAAATGAATTACATACAATGATAAATAATTTAAATATTAAATCAAATGACTTTATAATGTTATGTTATTTAGTAGGTAATGATTTTATACCGGGATTATTAACTACAGATATTAAGAGGAACGGATTAGATAAAATAATTAGTAGTTATGAAGAGGCAAGAAAATTTATAAATAAATATATAATAGAAAAAAATAAAGATGGTAAATTAATAATAAATTATGATTTAGTATTAGAAATATTTAAAAAACTTGAATATACAGAATGGGGAATATGGAATAATATTAACAGAGATAAGCACAATAAAAGTGATATAGAAAAACAAAAAAATCTTGATAAATTTATATCAGGTGATAATATAAATACAGAATGTTTAGAAAAGATAGAATTTTCAAGTGAAACAGAATATTATAATTATTATCTTGGTATAAATGATTCTATAATTGATAAGAGTATAATTAAGAAAATGGTAAAAGATTACATTACAGGTATGGAATGGTGTATTAATTATTATTTAGATGAATGTAAATCATGGTCTTGGGGATATAATTTTATGATTGCTCCTTTAATAAAAGATATCGTAAAATACTTTCCTAAAATCATTAAATTAGAAAATGATAAAAGAGAATTATGTCCAGTAGAACAGTTATTATTAGCAATTCCGATAGATACTTATAAATATGTAATATCTAATGAACTGATATCAAAAATAAGGAAAAATAAAGAAATAGGTTATATGTTCCCTGAAAAATATGATATTGATATAAATAAAGAATCATTATTTTGGAAATGTCAAGTTAAAATACCAATAGTTGAATATACTGAATATATAAAAAATATTAAATTAGTTAATATAGTAGATGAAAAAAATACAATATTAGGAGATTTTTATAATTAGGTTCATACAAATTAATAAGTAAATAGAGATAAATAGAAATAATAAATATAATTAAAAAATGGTGAGTTTATAAATATATAAGATTTTATTATCTAATAAATATAATTATATAATGGAAAATAATAAAAATACTTCAATATCAACAATTCAAAAAAGATTATTTAGTATTAAAAAATTAATGGAATTATCAAATTTAGAAATTACCAATCCATTAAATAATGTAGATGAATCAGCGGATACTGATGTATATATAGGACAAAAGGATAAGGAAAATAAAAGTCTTGATTCACGAACAGTATTAGGAAAAAAATCATTAAATTTTTATAAAGTTATAAATAGATTAGATAGTAAATTAATTTATGTTAAGAGTGGAGCATATGGTAATACTTTTAAAGGAATAATAACTGATGATGATGGAAATGAAGTTATGGCATTTGCAGTTAAAATAGTTGCTTATCCTAAGAAAGATGGTTATGGTTCAATATATAGTTTAACTAGACCTGAAAATGCAGAAATATATATGTTAAAGTTATTATCATATTTTGTAGTGAAATGTCATACACCACATTTAATATTACCAATAAGTACATTTAATACGAGTATAAAGCCATTTTTAAAATTACAGGAGGAAGAGATAGTTCCAGCCGATAATGCTAAATATGCTGAATTTATAAAGAATTACGAAGAAGGTAATTATTA
>Ga0164293_10005676_pt1 | contig 10620 bp, 11 predicted proteins | sample GEODES118metaG_FD_111487 | JGI IMG/M metagenome (GOLD analysis project Ga0164293, IMG submission 111487) | Eutrophic lake water microbial communities from Lake Mendota, Wisconsin, USA - GEODES118 metaG | ecosystem: Environmental > Aquatic > Freshwater > Lake | place: USA: Lake Mendota...
ACTGATATTACTTTAATTGGTAAAAACGTCAGTGGGTATGGTGAATATATAAATGAAAATTTTATAAAAATTCTAGAAAATTTTGCCAGTTCGACACAACCCAACAATCCCATAGCAGGACAGTTATGGTATGACACAACAAGCGGACGTCTTAAAGTATATAACGGTACCGGTTTTGGAGTAGGCAGTGGCCCTATTGTTTCAGGATCACAGCCTACTAGTTTTGTCGAAGGTGACTTTTGGATCGACAATATCAATAAACAACTATATTTTTATGATGGTGTCGATTTAACATTGGCAGGTCCAGTCTATAAAGATACTCAGGGAAAAAGTGGTTTTGAAGTTATTACAATAGTAGATTCATTTCTGATTGAACACACTGCGGTTTTTCTATGGATAGGTAATAGTCTACTTGGAATTTTCAGCAAAGACACTGCATATACTCCTTTAAATCCGATCACGGGATTTACTGGACAAATTAGACGAGGATTTAATCCTGGTACATTAACTGGTCAGAAATTTTACGTTACAGCATCTGCTGCTGATGCATTGGTAGCACCTAGTGGTGCATTAAAAACTACCAGCAGTTTCATGCTTACTGAAGAAAATACCAGCACAGTAGGCACTGTTACAATTCAAAACTCTACACCTTTAATACTTGGTCCTAATCAAAATAATGAAATTAGAACCAGTTTAACTTTGATAGAACACATCAGTAACAACACAGGGCAAGATTTTAAAATTAGAACCAAAACAGGTGCTGGTTTAGAAGATGCTTTTACAATCCGTACTACTGATCAAAGAATAGGTATCTATAAATCCAACCCAGTGGCCACATTGGATGTGGGCGGCGATGTTTTTATCAGCGGCAGCTTAACAGTTAAAGGTGCAACTACCACAATAGAAACTACTAATTTAACTGTTGAAGATAGAGTTATTACTTTAGCAAAATCTAGTGACAGCACTGCCAGTGAAGATTATGCAGATGGTGGCGGGTTTATTGTTACAGGTACACCAAATCACTCTATGTTATGGGAAAAAGACAATGGAGTCAGTGGTGGCCAATTTAATATCAGCGATAATGTCAATTTATTGGTTGGCAAAGAAATCCGCATAAACGGACAATTGGTATTAAGTTCAACAAGTTTAGGAGCAAGTATTACCAGTGCTCCTGGTATTACTAGTTTTGGACCACAAACACAACTAACAGTTGATAATATCCTTATAGACGGTAATACTATTTCTACTACGGACGTTAATGGTAATTTGATATTATCTCCTCAAGGCACTGGAGTTGTCGATGTTGTTTCCAGCCGCATTATTAATGTTACTGATCCGTCTGGCGCACAAGATGCAGCTACTAAAAATTCTGTAGAAACTTTTGTTAAAGGCAGAACTCTTGCAGTGACAATTGATTGTAGTGATTTTACAGTGGGTAATATTGACACTAAAGTGGGTATTATTTTAACTGCACTGTATCCGCCTGGATCCTATCAAAACGGAACTCTTGCTGAAGTGCTGTGTACCAGCACTCAAGCCCAGTTTACGGCTATTGATGTAGCCAGTCAGATTTCTAGAACTTACAAAGCCGTATTAAGTATAGACGGTTCTACACAAGAAAATGTGTTAGAAGATTTCAGTATTGGTAGTGTTCCTACTGGTAGTGCTACTATCACAGTTACACGACTATTCAAGCAGTTTCAAATACAAAGCGGAGTCTGGGCTAAGACCATAGAACGTGGTGCTGGCTATACCACGGGCCTCGGACTGTGATTTTGATATAAATATAGAATAAAGGGGTTTGGTAATGTCCTATAGTGTAGATAGATATCGCGGGTCAGCAACTTATACAGTTGAGGACGGCACCATTGATAGTAGTTTAGATATCAAATTAATTGGTAAAAATTATGCCGGTTATGGAGAGTTACAAAATGAAAATTTTGTACATTTATTAGAAAACTTTTCAGGAGCCGATGCACCTGCTCGGCCATTAAGCGGGCAACTTTGGTTTGACAGTTCCAACAGTAAACTTAAATTTTACGATGGCATCAAATTTAGAACCACGGGTGGCGCCGAAGTTGGCCCTAATGCTCCTAGTGGACTGACTACTGGTGATTTTTGGTGGGACAATGTTAATAAACAATTGTACTCATGGGACGGCGGCGCATTTGTTCTAGTAGGTCCGTTAGGGGTTTCTGGTGCCGGTACCACACAATTTCGATCTAGAAATGTGTTAGATACACTGGGTAATAGTCATGCTGTTATTGAATCCATCGTCGATGGCGTCACAATTTTTATAATTTCTGCAGATGAATTTACCTTGAACGTTAGCAATGCAATTACTGGCTATAGTTTAGTTAAAAAAGGAATTACCTTAATTTATTCAAGTTCGGGAATAACATCAACAGATCATGTGTATTGGGGAACTTCTAGTAATTCTTTAAAATTAAACGGATTAAGTTCTAGTGATTTTGTGTTAGCATCGGCATCTAACTTTAGCGGTCTTGTTAGTTTTGCAGACGTGGGCTTTAGAGTAGGTAACGATAATGATCTACGAGTTTTTGTCTCAGGCGGTGATACTCCTACGATTCAAAACCAAGTTGGTAATACTATTACCTTCCAAACCACATCAGCCAGCACCACAGTAACTCCGCTGAAATTAGTAGCAGAAGATGTGTTACCTGGTGTAGACAACACTACAGATTTAGGATCTTCAGTTTTAAAATTTGCCACTGTTTATGCAAACAGTTTTAACGGGCCTGCTACGCAATCTGACAGTTTAAATGTTGGTGGAACATATCGAACAGCCGCAGTTGCTGCTACAATCAACACAGTAGCAGTAAGAGACGGATCAGGTAATCTGGCTGCTAATATTTTTAATGGAACAGCAACTTCTGCGCAATATGCTGACTTGGCTGAAAAATATCTGCCAGATGCAGAATATTCTGTAGGAACTGTTGTGTCGGTCGGTGGCAGCAAAGAAATAACAGCCAGTAACTCGGGTGACAGAGCAATAGGTGTAATCAGTGAAAATCCAGCGTTTATGATGAACAAGGATTTAGAGGGAGGAGTGTATGTTGCCTTGAAAGGACGAGTTCCTGTAAAAGTTGCAGGCACTGTGATCAAAGGACAGAGATTGGTAGCGGCCAATGATGGTACTGCTGTTATTTCAGCAGCACATAATTCAAATGTGTTTGCTATTGCTCTAGAAACAAATGCAGATGCTGGTATCAAACTAGTTGAATGTGTAATATTATAAAGGATTAGTGATGCCATCTGGTGTATTTCCAAAAGTAACAGGCGAATTAATTTTTGCAGCCGATTATAATACCATACAGTCTACCATAGCTGCAGTAATGGGTATAGGTGCAGGAGATGAAGGGTACGGACAAGAAATTGTTAGTAGTCAGATTGTTCCAGGCACTACTGCACAAGTTATTCAATGGTCAAGATTGCGTACCGATATGATTCTAGCCAGGCAACATCAAACTGGAGTAAGTGAAAGCAGCAATTTGGCATTAGCATCTAGTGCTATCAGTATCGACAGCACATTGGCCAATCAATATTTTACTTTTGCTAATCTTGTAAGATCGTCTAGATTAACATTAGCAACCACTGGAGGCAACAGTTCTACAGAAACATTAGTAAATCAAACTAGAACCGCCAGTTGGAATGGTACATTAACACACACTGTAACAATAACTTTTCCTGGATATACCACTGGTGGGTTAACAGTCAGTGCAGTTAATCATGCACGAGCATTTTTTAATGGTGGTGGCCAAATTTTAATCAGTGCAGCAAAAAGTGGCGGATCTACGTCAGCATCTAAAAACATCACGTGGACCACAATGTTAGGAGACGGCACTACTCCTAGTGGATTTGGTACTATATCTTTTAACTATACTGCTACTACCACAGTTGTTGGCACAGCATCATCTGCTGGTACAACATACGGTATTGGATGGTACGACCTGTCTACCAGTGACCAACTGATTTTTAACAAAGCAGCACCTGCAGGCAACTACGCTGCCAATGATTATGAAGTATATGCTCGTAGAGATGCAGGGTCTACCCAACTAATTCTTACCATTCAATTCAAAGATGATGCAGGTCCTAATCCAAATATCGACGAAGATATTGATGGCAATTTGCAAAGTTTAATCCGCCAAGTTCGCCCATCAGGATCCAACGTGTCAGTACCAACGCCCACAGCATCGGGCTCTGGTCTGATTTAATCAAAACAAATCACTCACTATTTTTTTCTAGATAATTACTTGTAACTATCTAGGAAATTTCTATGGATGAACGCTTAGAAAAAGCATTTCAAACAGCCAATTTTATGGCTACTTTAAATCTTTCACGCAAAACTGCCTTTGAAGAATTTAAACAAGGTCTAATATTCTATCAAAATGGTTGTAGTTTTACTGCAGATTTAGAAACAATAACTAAAATTCACATGTTGTCTTTGCATGAAGAATCTGCAATCGTTGTTGATAATAATAATATTCCTATGGAAGTAGCAGATTTAAAAGATTTTTTGAATAAATGTTTAACATTATACAAAAAAGAATCTGAGAAATATCTTGCCAAATACAACAACATAAAAAAGCAAAGAAATATCTCTAATTTAATTAATCTATGACTAGAGGTTTTTTAATTTTTGCTCAGAATAATTCTGATGTTGACTACTGCAAGATCGCCACATTTTGCGCCCGTCGTCTTAAGAAATACATTGATTTGCCAATCACATTGGTAACTGACAGTAAGGAATGGTTATTAACTAGTCAGCCAGATGCTGTTGAATTATTTGATCAAATTATCACAGCATACACTGACACTACACAGCAACGAAGATTTAGTGATGGATCTTTATACAGCAAACAATTAGTCTGGAAAAATCTTTCCAGGGTGGAAGCATATGATCTAAGTCCCTATGACGAAACAATTATTTTAGATAGTGACTACATTGTTTCTTCCGATTACCTTGCACACCAATTCGATCACGAAAATGATTTAGCATTATTTAGAAATAGTCACGATTTAGCACAATGGCGAAATGTAGAATCATTTGAATTTATCAATGATCAGAGTATTCCGTTTTATTGGGCTACAGTTGTATTTTTTAGAAAAAATAAATTTACAGAATCATTTTTTGAGTTGTTAAAACACATTAGAAAAAATTGGGGCTACTATAGATTGCTTTATAAAATTGATTCAAAAATGTATAGAAACGATTTTGCATTTAGTATTGCAATACATATTTTTAACGGAAACATTGACAGCCCAGTAGTGTCAATTTTGCCAGGCAAAAAGTTTTACACTTTAGATAAAGATGTAATGATTGACATTTCAGATGATAAGTTTAAATTTTTGTTAGAAAAAGAAAAATATCTAGGCGAATATATTGCGTTAAAAACTCAAGGGATAGATGTGCATGTTATGAACAAGTATAGTTTGTTGAGGTTAATCGATGACGGAAAGTAATCAAGGATTTTTTGTTGTAGCACAAAATTCGTTAGACTGTGACTATGTTAAACAAGCATACTATCTTGCCAAAAGTATTAACCGCAGCCAGTCAACTATAAAAAACATATCACTTATGACTAACGACACAGTGCCTGCGGAGTATGTTTCTGCTTTTGATAAAATAATTAAAATTCCATTTGAAGACCATGCACTAAACAGTGAATGGAAAGTGCAAAATAGATGGAAAGCATATCATGCTACACCGTATGAACGCACTATTTTACTAGATGCAGACATGTTGATATTGTCAGATTTAGACAATGTCTGGAAACAGTTGCAAGATAAAAATTTATATTTTACCAGTCAAGTTAAAAACTTCAGGGGAGATATACTCACTGATCGAGTTTATCGAAAAACATTTATAGAAAATTCTTTGCCTAATCTTTACAGTGGATTTTGTTATTTTAAAAAATCAGATGAAAGTTTAGAATTTTGGAAATTAGTCGAATTTATAACATACAACTGGGAAAAATTTTATGGTGAATTTAGTCCTAAAAATTATCAAAAATTTTACAGTCTTGATGTTACAATAAGCATTGCGGCTAAAATTTTAGGACTTGAAAACTGTTTTGATTCAAATCAAATTTGTAGTTTCACTCACATGAAGTCATTAATACAGGGGTGGCACAGTGTTCACCCCGATTGGACCAAAGTTGCACAAGTTGAAATAATTGATCTTGATACGATATATATTAATCAATTTAAACAAACAGGTGTGCTGCATTATATAGAGAATTCATTTTTAGAAGATTATATCAACCATGCTGGCTGAACACGACAACACAATTATTACAGACGAAGAAATTCTTCGAATTTCTAGTTCTACTGAGAGCAACGGTCTTTATAAAATATATTTTGATAACATTACTGGTGATATTTACGCTATCACAAATGAAGTTAACTCGGCTTATTCTCATCATATAGAAGTTCCATCTACGGATATTGAAGATTTTCTAAGTGGTAAAATAAATTATTCTACCTATCGAGTATCATATACTAGTCCTACAGAATCTAAGATTGTGCAAAAAGATGCACAAAATGATGATCAACGAGTGTTATTACAAATCCCTGTGTTGAAATCTTTTGCTGGTGCATTATCTATTAAGAATAATACCAATACTAAACAATGGGCATTTAAACTCAACGAAGAAGAAAAATCGTATATAAAAAAATATAAGATTAATTCCAAGTTAGAATTCTATGTAACATTTTTAAAGAATGCTAGTTATCTAATACGTACAATCAAAATTGACACTATTGATTTAGCATACAATGACACTGTATATATAGATCACGTCACATTGACAGAACAATCGTCAAACAAAATAAAATTTTATACTAAACCATTTTTTAAATCATACGGATTAATTGCGCCATGACTCAAACAGTTAAAATTCTTGATTACGACATTATCTATCTCAGCTACGACGAACCGAACGCTGAAAAAAATTATGCAGACTTGTTGGCAAAAGTGCCTTGGGCAAAACGTATCCACGGAGTCAAAGGCAGCGATGCCGCACACAAAGCCTGTGCAAATCTCAGTGAAACAGATCGTTTTGTCACTGTAGATGGTGATAACGTTATACGAGAAGATTTCCTTAATCAAGAAGTAAACTTTGATGAGCACAAAGATTTATCAAAGTGCGTTATATCGTGGGCAGGTTATAATGTAGTCAACGGACTTATGTATGGCAACGGCGGATTAAAACTATGGCCAAAACAATATGTTTTAGACATGAAAACTCATGAAAACGCACCCGCCGACGATCCTAATGCACAGGTGGATTTTTGTTGGGATGCTGAATACATACAGATGAATAGATGCTTCAGTGATGTTTATAATAATGCTAGTCCGTTCCAAGCATGGCGAGCAGGATTTCGTGAAGGTGTAAAGATGTCATTAGAAAGAGGTGTTCGTTTAGAAAATAGAACATTCAAGACCAGTATACATTGGAAAAATATGCAACGTTTATTAGTGTGGCTTAACATCGGTAAAGATTCTGACAACGGTGAATGGGCTATATTAGGAGCTCGTCAAGGTTGCTATATGACCAATTGCACTGATTGGGATTACATACAAGTTAGAGACTTTGAATACTTAACAGATTTCTGGAATGAAGAAGTCAACGGTATGACAACAGAAGAATTGTCTGATAAAATTACTTTTTATGGCAATGAATTGAAGAAACGATTAGATCTTGAAATTTGTGATCTAGATGCGGATGCCAGTAAATTTTTCAAAGGTGTCTTTAAAAATTCTAATAGATCAAATTATGGATTTTTGGAAAAAGAATGATTGATATTTTTTATCAAAAAAATAGCAAGGCGGCATCAATGCTACTTGAAAAGTATCCTAATGCAATTCCTGTAGAATCAATTGACGATTGTTATTCTACAAAATATTGTTGGTATGTTGATTATAATGTTACTTTAGACGTAAACTTTTCTTTAAAGTTTGTTATCAACGAGTGGGACGAAACTTACATACATCAATTTGAAAATAATGGTGTTAAAGGATTATACTTAATTCCCTATAGATACAAATTTAAAAAAGATTCGTATGGCGAATTTGAAAATAAAAAAATTATAGAATCTACATCAGTATTTTATAAACAACCAGAATACGATATCTTTTTTATAAGTTGCGGCGAACCGTTTGCTAACGAACATTTTCACATATTAAAAAATCGATTCCCAACTGCACAACGAGTAGACGGTGTAAAAGGTATATATGCAGCTCATAAAGTGGCGGCTATTAAGTCGTCAACTAGTCATTTCTGGGTCGTAGATGCTGATACAATAGTTTTAGAAAACTTTAAGTTTACTTATAAAGTTGATCCTGTAGAATTTGATGTTGTGCATATATGGCACAGTAAAAACGATATCAATGATGCAGTATATGGTAATGGTGGCATTAAATTATTACCAAAGTTTTTATTTGATATTGAACACACAGGCAAAGTTGATATTACTACAAGTCTAAGTGACCAGATAAAAATTTTATCAGAATTAGCTAGCATACATTGTATCGGAAACCGCCCCTATATTGCATGGCGCACAGGATTTAGAGAAGCAGTTAAACTAACACTACAAGACGACGCTGATAGTCAAGAAAGATTAAAAATCTGGATGACCAAAGGTCTCTCTAAACCCAATGGAGGCTATGCAGTGTTAGGAGCCAAGGCTGGCAATAAGTATGCATTATCTAATAGTTTAGATACACTAAAAATAGCCAAAATAAATGACTATGCATGGCTGCATAGTCAGTTTAAAGAAGCATATCCTAAATTATTTATTGCTCACTAAGCAATTTTTTAGCCAGCGGAAATATTGTGCTGATTACCGCTGCACATTCTTTAGCAATTTCCATATGTTCTTTCTGTGTGCCATTAGAACTACGCAGTTCAATATAATGAATCCATGAACGTAATGTTCCGTTCATATACATACGACTCATAGTAAGTCCTTCTGGCAATAGAGCACGAGCCTGTTCTTTAGCAATGCCGTTGGCAATGGCCCATTTGTACTCTTTCTCAACAGTGTATAATACTCGTTTTTGAGCACGTTCCCATTCAATAGCCAGTAAACGTTGGCTTTCGTCGTTCATATCAAACTCAACACTGTTTTGTCGATTCTTTGTGTCCTGAAATCTTGCTTCACGAACAACAAACGCTTCGGTCATCTCTGCTGTGGGATCAGCATAACGTTGACTGAATTCTTGAAACGAAAAACTTCTATGGCGTAAAATTTGTCGTGCAATGTCTCTAGTAGTTTCGATTTCCAAACACATACTGACCATTTCGAGAGGCGACCAGTGCTGATGTTTGATTAAGTAGCCAATTAGTTTTTCACTGGTTTCTGTGTTAAATTGATTAGCAGGATTACTTACTCTGGCACAATACGCTACAAGATCTTGTGCATCATTGATTTTTAGTTTCTGAAATTCAGCAGTTGGCTGACTATGACTTACCAGTTGTATTTTCACAATTTTCTTTTCTTTAAAAATTTACCTGTGATCTTTAATATATCACGTTTTACTTTTTCGGTATCTAGTTTGAAATCAATATTACTAATAGCATCGTCGTATGCAGTGAAAAATTCTTGAAGTTCTGCTTCTACTTTCGAAGAATCATTGCCCCTAAGTTTTGATCTCACAGAGATACTCCAGGATCTGCCGTCTTTAAAACTAATGAGTATTGAATCCAAATATTTTATTGGAATAACTTTTAAATTAATTTCTCCAAAAACTTCAGGCCAATGATCTATTACTTCTTTAGGCAAAGTTTTTTTTAAAATCACTTTTCTTTTGGATCCAATTCTAAAGCCATTTTTCTAAGTTTAGCTGCTTCTTTGTATAATCTATCAGCCTCACTTCTATATTTGGCTGCACGATCAACAGAAGTCATGTGTTCTTCATCTTTAGGAGGAGTAATGTCTTTTACTTCTACTATTTCTTTGATCTCAGTTTGTGAGTTTTCAGATTTAACATGAAGATCATCTATAGCAATACCACGTTGTTCGGCAATTAACGCATTGAGTTCGTCAAGATTAATGCTTTCACTCAGTGTAGGTGTCATTGAGATATCGCTAGTAGGAACACGAACCATACGGCCTTGTGTATGTAGTGCTGCCAACATTGTCGAACCATCAGGAAAATTAGTTCTGCTCAATACATCAGCCAGTTCATAACTATCCTGTGCTGAACTAGATTCTACCAGTTGAATCAGTGCATCGTGATAACTATCTGGTAAATTTTCAGTAGGAATAATAACGGCGTGATATGCATCGCCTGGCAGTGTTCGATAGGCCACAAGACATTTTTTGCCTGTGGCTTTGACTCTGCCTACATGTTTAAGTTCAACCATTTGCTGGTCCTTTCTGTGCGGAATTTAAAAAATTCACTAGTTTGTTGTACGTTTGTCCTACCAAGACCATTTCACTAGGCTTAAAGGCACCGCGTGTACTGGCAACATCAATGATCATTTTCATAGCATTGAGATCGCTGATATTTAAATCGTTGTCAGCCGGTGGTGCAGTACCTTCTGGAGGGATTGGTTGTTGTGTTGGTTCTTGTGTTGTGTTTTCAGTCATATG
>Ga0164293_10005678_pt1 | contig 10619 bp, 9 predicted proteins | sample GEODES118metaG_FD_111487 | JGI IMG/M metagenome (GOLD analysis project Ga0164293, IMG submission 111487) | Eutrophic lake water microbial communities from Lake Mendota, Wisconsin, USA - GEODES118 metaG | ecosystem: Environmental > Aquatic > Freshwater > Lake | place: USA: Lake Mendota, Wisconsin...
GGCTACCTGCTGCCGATCCTGCCCCTGGCGGTGGTGGTGCTGCTGCGCTGGCGGCGGCCCCTGCCGCGGCTGTTCGCGGCCACCAGCCTGGCGCTGGGAGGCGCCGCGCTGGTGCTCACCTACAGCCGGGGGGCCTGGATGGGGCTGGTGGCGGCCGCCGCCGTGCTGGCCCTGCTGCTGGCCCAGCGCTGCACGCGCAGCTGGCCGCCCCTCTGGCGGAAGGTGATTCCACTGGCGGTGCTGCTGGGCGGTGCTGCCCTGCTCACCGTGCTGGTGTGGCAGGTGGAGCCCCTGCGCGTGCGGGTGCTGAGCCTGGTGGCTGGGCGGGGCGACAGCGCCAACGACTTCCGTATCAACGTGTGGCTGGCGGTGCTGGACTTGATCCAGGCCCGCCCCTGGTTGGGCATCGGGCCGGGCAACGACGCCTTCAACCTCATCTATCCCCTGTTTCAACAACCCCGCTTCAATGCCCTGAGCGCCTACTCGATTCCGCTGGAACTCACGGTGGAAGCCGGCATTCCTGGATTGGTGGTGGGTGTGGGTCTGGTGCTGGCCAGCATCCGCCGGGGGCTTGCGCTGTGGCGGGGCGATGGCCCCTGGGCCCTACCGGCCATGGGCGTGCTGGCGGTGATCGCCGCCCTTGGGGTGCAGGGCCTCACGGACACGATTTTCTTCCGGCCGGAGGTGCAACTGAGCGGCTGGTTCTGCCTGGCCACCCTGGCGGCTGCGCCCAGGCGTACCTGAGTGAGCCCGTGAGCAGCGTGATCGCCGGCTTCGACGCCGGCCAGACCCACACCACCTGCCGCCTGGCCGCACCCGCCACCGGCAGCGTGCTGGCTGAGGCCGATGGCCCGGGTTTGCGCCACCTGGCCAGCCCCGGCGGCGAAGAGGCCTTCCGTCTGGCCCTTGAGGAGAGTCTGGCCGCCGCCCTGCAGCGGCTGCCTGCGGGCGCCACGGTGGTGGCCGCTGCGGTGGGAGCCAGCGGCATCGAGCAGGGCAGCCCTGTGCAGATCCGGGGCCAGCGTCTGGCCTGCGAAAGCCTGGCGCTGCCTGCAGAGCGTCTGTTGGTCACAGGCGACGAGCGCACAGCGCTGATCGGCGCCATGGGTGATCACAACCACGAGGGCATCCTGTTGATCAGTGGCACGGGCACGATCGCCGTGGGCCGCAATCGTGAGGGCAGGGAACATCGCTGCGCCGGCTGGGGCTGGCTGCTGGATGGGGCCGGTTCGGCCATGGACATCGGCCGGGACGGCCTCAGCGCCAGCCTGGCCATGGCCGATGGCCGCCGCGCCGATTCCCCCCTGCGCCCGGCGGTCTGGCAGGCCCTGGGGGTGGATGGGCCGCAATCGGCAGCGGCGATCAAGGCGCTGGTGGTGGCAGACGGCTTCGGCGCTGCCGGCTTCGCCCGCCTGGCCCCCGTGGTGGCGGCCGCCGCAGCTGCAGGGGATGCCACCGCCATGACCATCGTGGAGCGCAATGCCCTTGCCCTGGCGGAGATGGCTGTGGCGATCAGCGCCGCTCTGGACCTGGGTGCACCGCCGGTGTGGACCCTGGGAGGAGCCCTGGAACACCTGGCACCGCTGCGCCAGCAACTGAAGCAGCAGCTGGCCGCGTTGCTTCCCGGCGGCCACCTCTCAACCCCCGCTGGTGATGGCTGCGACGGGGCCTTGCGTCTGGCCCGCAGCTGTCTCTGATCTCAGCGAGGGGCCGCCATCAGGCAGCGTTGAGGTGACGCTCGGCGGTGGCCGCCAGCTCGCTGGCCCAGTGCTGCACCACGGCATCCTCGGCCGCCTCCACCATCACCCGCAGCAGGGGCTCGGTGCCACTGGCGCGCACCAGCACCCGGCCCTGGCCCGCCATCTCGCGCTCCGCCTGCTCAACCGCGATGCGAAGAGGATCGCACTCCTGCCATTGCTGGCGACGGGAACGGTCCACCACGCGCACGTTCACCAGGGTCTGGGGATAAGGACGGAAGCTGCCGTCCAGCCAGTCGGCCAGGGTCTGGCCCTGGGCATGGAGCAGCGTGGCCACCTGCAGGGCCGAGAGCAGGCCATCACCACTCATGCCATGGCGGGCCGAGAGGATGTGGCCCGACTGCTCACCGCCCAGACCGGCACCGAACTCTTCCATCGCCCGGTGCACGTACTGATCGCCCACCGCCGTGCGCTCCAACAGGCCACCGCGGGCCTGCCAGGCGCGCTCGAAGCCCAGGTTGGACATCACCGTGGCCACGATCCGCGCCTGCGGCAGGCTGCCGGCGTCCAACAGCGCCGAGCCCCACAGGTAGAGAATCTGGTCGCCATCCACGCAGCGGCCGCGGCCGTCCACCGCCAGCATCCGGTCAGCGTCGCCATCGAAGGCGAAGCCCATGGCCGCACCCCGCTCCAGCACGGACTGGCGCAGGGCCTCCAGGTGGGTGCTGCCGCAGTTCACGTTGATGCGGCGGCCATCAGCATGGCCATGCAGCACCGTGACATCGGCGCCGAGTGCCCGGAACACCGCCTCACCGCAGGCGGTGGCAGAGCCATGGCAGAGATCGAGCACCACGCTGCAGCCATCGAGGCGACGACCCTCGACGCTGTCGATCAGGCTGCTGCGGTAGTCATGAAGCAGGTCGCCGCGGTCGAGCGCGGCGCCATGGCCGTCGAAGGCCGGCGCATTGGCCATGCCGGCCAGACCGGCTTCGATGGCCTGCTGCTGCGCCGGGGCCAGCTTGGCGCCGGAGGGGCCGAACACCTTGATGCCGTTGTCCCCCGGGGGGTTGTGGCTGGCGGACACCATCAGACCACCGGCGGCACCGCAACGGCGGATCGCGCCAGGCACGGCGGGCGTGGGGCAGATGCCCATCTGCCACACCTCCCGGCCGGCGGCCGTGAGGCCCGCCGTGAGCGCCGCCACCAGCATCGGCCCGCTGCTGCGGCTGTCCATGCCGATCAGGACAGGGCCCTCGGCGGGCAGCACCACCCCACACCAGTAGCCCACCTGCAAGGCCAGGGCAGGGGTGACCTGGCTACCCACCGCACCGCGGATGCCATCGGTTCCGAAGCCGGCCACCGCGTCACCAAGGGGTTGGCCGACGGGGTGGCAGTCCAGCCCGGAGTGCAGTGCAGCCATGAACAGACCCTTGGTGGCACCAAGGTTACGCGCCATCTCAAGAGCACTTGACGGAAAGCTGCCGGCGATCCAGGTGTTTCAACGCCAGCGCTGGGGGCGCCAGATCCAGCGCAGCATCTCCAGCAGGGCCCACAGAACCAGAGCGCCCACTACCCAGCCCGGCAGCAACTGGAACGGCAGCCAGGGACGCAGCAGCCAGGTGAGCCCAGCCAGGGCAAGCACCTGCAGCGCCCGCCGCCGCTGGCGGCTGCCCGGCAGGCTGGTGGGGTCGGGGTGAAGGAGGGGCCAACGCACCGGGAGTGCCGCGTGGGGGCTTGCCCAGAATGCCCGCACCAGTCCCAGCCTGCCCCTTGCGTCGCCTTCCCCTTCTTCTGGCTGCCACCTGCCTGGGCAGCGGCGGCCTGCTGCTCCTGGGTCGCCAGCTTCTGCAACTGCGTGCGCCCATCACTCCCCGGCTGGAGGCAGGCGAGCTGCGGCGCATTCGGCGCCTGGATCCAGACCCGCAGCGCCGCCGGGAGGCCGCCCTGCTGCTCAGCCGGGACAGCGGATGGGCCGAGGGCCCCGATCCCCGGAGGCAGCTGGACTGGCTGCAGAACCAGGGCTGGGGGAGCGATCCCCTGGCGGCGGTGGTGCTGAAGCGCCAGGCCGAGGCCAGCCGCGCCCTCGGGGACAACGACGGTGCGAGGGAGCTGTGGCGTGAACTGCTGAACCGCTTCCCGAGCGATCCCGCCAGCGCGGATGCCCTCTACGCGCTGGGCCGCGATCGCAGCGAGCTGCGCAAGCAGCTGCTGGAGCGCTTCCCAGCCCACCCGGCCGCCCTGGCCGCGGCCCAGGAGCAGGGCAGCGGTGGAGCGCTGCATCTGGCCCGCTGGGGACCCCGCTGGCCAGGGGCTGCCGCCGCCCTGCGGGAGCGCTGCACGGCGAAGCAGCCGCCGCTGCAGGCGGCGGAGCGCGAGCAGCTGGCCGCCGGCCTGGCCCAGCTCGGGCTGGTGGACCCGGCAGTGCAGTGCCTGGGCAACCAACCGGCCAGCCCCGACACCCAGCTGGCCCTGGCCCGGGCGCTGCTGCGCGAACCCGGGCAGGAAGCCAGCGCTGAAGCCCGCCTGCTGGCCATCGCCCGCCAGGCCCCAGGCAGCCCCAATGCCGTGGAGGCCGTGCGGCTGCTCAGCGAGGGGGACAGCGCCACCAGCCTGGAGGCCCTCCGGCAGTTGCCCGGCCCGCTGCAGGACAGCGCGGCGGTGCAGGCGCGTCTGGCCCGGGAGAGCAAGAGCCCGGACGCCACCCTGGCCGTGCTGCGCCGCTGGCCGGCGGATCCGGCCAGCTGGGAACTGCAGTGGCAGCGGGCCCGCGCCCTGGCCCTGGAGGGCAACTGGAGCGCCAGCCTGCAACTGCTGAGCGAGCCGGCCCTGGCCGATCAGCTGCCCGCCCCGCTGGAGGCCCGGCGCTGGTTCTGGCAGGGCCTGGCGGAGTGGCAACTGGGGCGGCGGCAGCAGGCCAGACGGATCTGGCAGGAGCTGCTGGAGCGCCACCCCGGCGGCTACTACGGCTGGCGGGCCGCCGACCGGCTGGGCCAGGGCAGCCTCAACCTGGGCGGCGACGGCGAGACCCGCCTGCCGCCGGTGCAGTGGACGCCCCTGAACAGCGGCGTGGCCGCGATCGATCGCCTCTGGCGCCTGGGCCAGCCCCTGGAGGCCTGGGAACAGTGGCGCCTGCACACCAAAGGAATTAGCCCCACCGAGCCCACCGCCCTGGCCGTGGAGGGTCGGCTGCGACGGGCCGTCGGCGACCACTGGCTGGGGCTGGGCCAGCTGGAACAGGCCAGCCTGCGGCTGCCAGCCCGGCAGTGCCAGCTGGCCAGCGCACTGGAGCGGGAGCTGCACACCCCGACCTATGCCAGCGAACTGGAGCAGGCGGCCGGCCAGGCCGGGCTGTCGGCACCCCTGCTGGCGGCGATCGCCAAGCAGGAATCGCGCTTCAGCCCCACGGTGCGCTCTCCGGTGGGGGCGGTAGGGCTGCTGCAGCTGATGCCGGATACCGCCGCAGAAGTGGCCGGCGGCCCAGTGAGCGGAGCGGAGCTGGAGCAACCCGGGCGCAACGCTGAACTGGGGGCGCGCTATCTCAAGCAGATGCTCAGCCAGTGGCAGGGCAACCCCGTGCCAGCGGTGGCGAGCTACAACGCCGGCCCGGGAGCCGTGACCGGCTGGATCGATTCCCGGCTCAGCAAGCAGCCCGAAGTCTGGGTGGAGGCCATCCCCTTCCCGGAAACCCGCCTCTATGTGAAGAAGGTGCTGGGCAACCTCTGGAGCATGGCGGCCCCCAGGCCGCCCGTCTGTCCGCCCCAGGGCTGAACCGTCAGCGCACGATCCAGCGACCCAGGGCCGCACCAGCCAGCACCAGGGTGGTGAGCGAGGTGGAGAGCACCAGCGGATGGGGCGCCACCCGGATCCGGGCCAGATCGAGCCGGGCCAGCAGCACCGCCGAGGCCAGGATCAGCACGTTGGCCAGCACCCGCAGGTGGAGCAGATACAGCCCACCCACGGTGACCAGCAACAAGGTGACCACCAGGCTCACCACCCGGCTGGCGGCCATCGCGTTGGACACCTGCTGCAGAAGCAGGTCGGGCATGGTGCAGACCAGCACCACCACCACCGCCTGCAGACACTCCAGCACCCAGGCCAGGGAGAGCTGGGCGGCTGCACCGTTCCAGTGGATGCCCTCATACACGGCCACCGCCAGCAGCAACAGCAGCAGGGGCGCCCGCAGAGGGAGCACAAGCAGGCGCAGCGCGGCGGTGATTACAGACACAGGGGGGACTCAGGGGCCGGAGACACCACCGGGATCGAGCACGAGGGAGATGGCGGAGAAGGGACAGCTGGGGATGCACTGCTCACACACCAGACAGCGTTGCGCAGCAAAGGTGAGTTGCCAAGCAGGCGCCGAGCAGCTGAGCGCACCGCTGGGGCAGACGCTCGTGCAGATGCCGCAGTCCACGCAGCGCTGGCGGTCGATGGCGATCTGCCCGGGGGCGCGATTGAGCGCCAGGCCCTGGCTCTCCAGCCAGGCCTCCGCGGCATCGAGTTCATCGATATCCCCGGAAAGCTCCACCACCATGGTGCCGCTCTGGTTCGGGGCGATCTGGGCGCGCAGGATCTTGGCGGCGATGTCAAAGTCCACGGCCAGCCTGTAGGTGATCGGCTGGTGCACCGCTTCCCGCGGGAAATGGAGGGTGAGTCGGCGCTTCAAGGAACTGGTGGTTGAGGGGGTGAAGGGATAGGGGCTGAAGGGAGCGGGGGTGAAGGGCCGTCGACTCCCCGGCACTGCCAGAGTGCTAGCAGCCCAGTGCCTTCAGCCTGGGGCATCCAGTCCTGAATCGACCATGAACAGCCCCGCCCCTGCGGCTGGCCCTGGCCCCCGCGAGCGGCTCATCCTGCTCACCCTCGCCGCCCTGCTGGCAGGTGCGGTGCTGTGGCTGCGCGGCGGACTGCAGCCGCAGGCGCCCCTGGAGGCCCTGGCCCGGCGATCGCCGGAGCTGTCGGTGGCCCTTGCCAATGGGCGCCCCACGATTGTGGAGTTCTATGCCGACTGGTGTGAGGCCTGTCGCAGCATGGCCCCGGCCCTGGACGCCGTGGAAAGCCGCCAGCACGAGCGGCTGAATGTGGTGCTGCTGAACGTGGACAACCCCCGCTGGCAACCCGAGATCGACCGCTACGACGTGAATGGCATTCCCCATCTCGAGCTGTTCGATGCCGGTGGTACCACCGTGGGGCGTGCGATCGGCGCCCGCAGCCGGGCCGAGCTGGACAGCCTGGCGATCGCTCTGATGGAGAACCAGCCCCTGCCGGTGCTGGCTGGGGTGGGCGCCACGAGCAGCCTGGCCGAGCAGCCGCCTGGGGAAGCGAGTCCAGCAGGCAGCCAGGCCGGACCGCGCAGCCACGGCTGAAGCACCCGCTCCCTCCTCTCCTCTCCAACCCCTTGATTGCCGCCGCCGCGATGGATCCCCGCTTCCAGGTTGTCTGCCTCAGCGCAACGCCCAATCCGCAGCAGTGCATCTATGCGGCGATGCACCAGGACTACAGCGAAGGGTTCGTGGCGGCCGACCGCGCCGACTGGCCGGATGAGACCCGCGCCGGCGAAATCTGCGTGAAGCGGCTGCTGGCCGGCGAGCGCGGCCACTACGGCCCGCTGGAGCACGCCCAGATCGCGCTCAACGTGGGCTGGTTCCCCCATTCGGTGATGCAGCAGGCGCGCACCCACCGGGTTGGCGTGAGCTTCGATGTGCAGTCGATGAGGTACACCGGCGAGCGCATCTGCCGTGCCGCCCGAGGCGACTTAGAGCTGGAAGAGGTGTTCTACCTGCGGCCCGTGGGCGACTACAGCGACCGCCAGGGCAAGAAGTATCACTATTCGATCGAACAACGGGCGATCGATCTCGATCTCTGTCGATCTGCCGCCGAGCGCTACCGCGACCTGCTCGCCGCCGGCTATGCCGAAGAGCACGCCCGCGGCATCCTGCCCTTCGACTACCGCCAGCACTTCGTGGTGAGCTTCAGCCTGAGGGCCTTCCTGCACTTCCTCGACCTGCGCGCCAAGCTCGACGCTCAGCAAGAGATCCGCGCCCTCTGCGATCTGATGTGGCCCCACCTGCAGAGCTGGACGCCGCAATTCGCGGAGTGGTATGAGAAGAGCAGACTGCACAAGGCCAGGCTGGCGCCGTAGGTGACGCTGCCCAACTTCGGCATGCCCAACCCGGCTCAGGGGTTGAGCAGAACCAACTGACGCGCCGGCAGAAGGGGGCCGAAATCTCGGTCGAAGGTCACCAGGCATTCGCGGCGGTCACCCCGGGCGGCAGCGGCAAGCGCTCCCTCCAACCAATCCATTGCGCAGCAGTGGTGCGGATGGTCGGAGCGGGAGGCAGCCACCAGCACGTTCCCATCGGGGGTCACGCCGGCATCAACCCATCGGCGGCATCCAGCAGGGTGCGATTGCTGCGGGGGTCCGCCACGGCAGGGGCCAGCCCCCCCCCGACCCTGATGCACCGGCAGCGGCAGCGGAGCGGCGGTTGATGGACGCTGGTGCTGACGCTGGCGCAGGGCAAGCCCCTCCTCAATCAAACGGGTGAGCGTGAGCTTCTCCCGGCCGGCAAAGGCCTTGCTGCTGGGTCGACGAATCAGCAACGGGGGGCTCCAATCGGCCTTCGGCGTTAGGCCGCCAATGAAGGCTCAGCCCAGGGGGGGAATTGGACGCCGATGACCATCGGCATAGCCGGATAGCAGCCATGCAAGAACACACAGCTCCCTGGGAGACAAAACTCCCCATAAGGACTACACCACGACCGAACGCGATCAGTCCTGCCCGAAGTTAACGACTTCAGGGGCCAAAGCAGCCCAGCAAATGCCACCCACCTCAGCCATTGACATCTTTAAAGTCGATGGCTTGAGCGGCACCATTCTCGCTATCAACAGTGATCGCCAGATAACCAAAGGGATACCCACAGGCCAAACTGATCAAGTTCTATTTAACCAAACAATTGATGCCTTCTCAATTGAAAATTGTCTGCCTGTTACCGCGGACTGCCGATCGGGGGCTGGTCTTGAGGTCAGCCTCACACCCGCGCCAGGGTCACCCGCTCAGGCTGGTGCTGGTATTTGCCGGCCCGATCCTTGTAGGTGATGTCGCAGGGATCGCCTTCGAAGAACAGCAACTGGCAGATGCCTTCGTTGGCGTAGATGCGGCAATCGGCACCGGATGAATTGCTGAATTCCAGGGTGAGATGCCCCTCCCAGCTGGCCTCGGCGGGGGTGGTGTTCACGATGATGCCCAGGCGGGCATAGGTGCTCTTGCCCAGGCAGATCACCGTGATGTTGGCCGGCACCCGCATCTTCTCCAGGGCCACGCCCAGTCCGTAGGAATGGGCCGGCAGGATGAAGTAGTGCCCGTCGTCGTCCTCATGCAGGGGGGCGGGCTCCAGGTTGGCGGGATTGAACCGTTTGGGGTTCATCACCGTTCCAGGCACATGGCGGAAGATCAGAAATTCCTGGGCGGAGAGCCGCAGGTCGTAGCCGTAGGAGGAACAGCCATAGCTGAGCACCGGATTGCTGCGCGCCTCCGGTTCCAGGTGGCGCACCAAGGTGGGCTGAAACGGCTCCAGCATGCCGGCGGCAGCCTGCTCCTTGATCCAGCGGTCGTTCTTGAGCATCGAGGAAAGGAGCTAGAGCCCGCGGCGCAGCTGGGTGACCTGATCGGCCATCGCCATCAGTTCCGGCCCCATGGCCGGCCCCGTCAGGATGACATCCATCTGGGCCGGGCGCCTCTCCAGCGCATCCAGCACATCCTGCCGGCACACATAGCCCAGCTCCATCGCCAGGCCCAGCTCATCGAGCACCAGCAGGTCGACGGCGGCATCCAGCAACACCTGCCGGCTGTGCTGCCACACCTCCGCCACCGCCTCGAGCACCGCGCTCGGGTGCTGCTCAGCGGGCTCAGCCAGGCAGGCCGGCACGGCAGGCCGCAGCCAGCGCAGCCTGCCGCACAGCCAGGGGCTGGCCGCCAGCCCCTGATCCACTCCCCCCTTGAGAAACTGACTCACCAGCACCCTGCTGCCCAGGCCTGCCGTGCGCAGCGCCTGGCTGAGCACGGTGGCGAAGCTGCCCCGGAAGGGTGCTGTATGGATCTGCAGCATCCCCTCCGGCTGCGCCACCAGGCGCAGATGGGGGACGGATGCAGGCGCGGACCGATGGGCCGGCACACCCCGATGGCCAGCTCCCGCCGGACCGATGCCGGCCGCCACTGCGCCGATACCGGTGGGGAGGCTGGCGGTCATGCGAGAGGGGCGGCGCAATCCTGAATGTAGCGGCCACAGGCCCGTCCACAACCAACGGACACCATCCCTGGTGGATACATCCGTATTCCATGGCGGGGAGGACGCCCTCCGGCAACAGCCCAGGCGGGAAAAGGTGTGGGTTGCTACAGGGAGGGGGTGCGGCGATCCTTAGGGTCCGCCCATCTGCCCGCCCCGTCCATGGTTGGCGCCACGCGCGGTTTCAGCCGCACAGCCAGCACCCCCAGCTCCGGGGAACCGGGGATTGTGACGGGCATCGGCTCAGCCAGCCAGGGCAACCAGACCCTGCTGGAGGTGATCCGCGGTCTCAATGGCAGCAGCAGCGAGACCGTGGAGCGCGGCAAGACGATCTTCTTCCCCGGCGATCCCGCAGAGCGGGTGTATCTGCTGCGGCGTGGCGCCGTTCGGCTTTCCAGGGTGTATGAGAGCGGTGAGGAGATCACCGTGGCCCTGCTGCGGGAGAACAGCCTGTTCGGCGTGCTCTCCCTGCTCACCGGCCAGCGCTCCGACCGCTTCTATCACGCCATCGCCTTCACCCGGGTGGAGCTGATCACCGCCCCGGCCACCTCGGTGCGCAAGGCGATCGAGCAGGACGCCAGCGTGGGGCTGCTGCTGCTGCAGGGCCTCTCCTCGCGGATCCTGCAGACCGAGACCATGATCGAGA